>Ga0247841_10009474_pt1 | contig 13627 bp, 6 predicted proteins | sample LaCruzMarch2015__2_FD_192410 | JGI IMG/M metagenome (GOLD analysis project Ga0247841, IMG submission 192410) | Freshwater microbial communities from meromictic Lake La Cruz, Castile-La Mancha, Spain - LaCruzMarch2015_18m | ecosystem: Environmental > Aquatic > Freshwater > Lake | place: Spain...
CGACTCCGGAAGGACCGAATATTGGTTTAGTCGGCCACTTAGCGAGTTATGCGCGTTTGAATAGTTACGGCTTTTTAGAAACACCATATCGCAAAGTTGTGCGTGATAAAAAAGGTAGCCGCGTGACTGATGAAGTTGTTTACTTAGATGCTTTTGAAGAAGAAAAATATATTACCGTTGATGCGACTATTCCAGTTGATAAAGACAACTATTTTATTGTTCATAAATTTGAAGTAAGAAAGCATGGCCAACCAGGCGTTGAAGAAGTTGGTAAAATTGATTTCGTTGGCTTAGCGGCTAATCAGATTATTTCCATTGCAACCTCATTAATTCCGTTCATGGAACATAACGACGGTCAAAGATCTCTCATGGGAACGAACATGCAACGTCAGGCAGTGCCTTTAGTAAAGAGTGAAGCACCAATTGTTGGTACTGGTATTGAAGAAAGAGCGGCTCGCGATAGTGGTCACGTCGCGATTGCTAAAGAGGATGGCATTATTACTAAAGTTGAAGCCGCGACTATTGAAATTCAAAATAAAAAAGGCGTGCTGGATAGATATTCTTTAAATAAATTTTTACGTTCGAACTCCTCTACTTGTATTAATCAACACCCAGTAGTTGATGTCGGACAAAAAGTGAAGAAGGGCGATATTTTATCAGACGGCCCAGCGATTGATAACGGGGAATTATCTTTAGGGAGAAATGTTCTCGTCGCCTTCATGACTTGGGAGGGCTATAACTATGAAGACGCGGTTATTATTTCCGAACGTTTAGTGAAGGAAGATATTTATTCTTCAATTCACATTGAAAATTATACAATTGATGTCCGCGATACAAAATTAGGACCGGAAGTTATTACTAATGATATCCCTAACATCAGCGAAGAGAAATTAAAAAATCTTGATGAAGACGGAATTATTAGAATCGGCGCGGAAGTTTCCAGCGGCGATATTTTAGTTGGTAAGATTACGCCAAAGGGAGAAACGACTTTATCCGCCGAAGAAAAATTATTACGCGCGATTTTCGGGGAAAAAGCAAAAGACGTTCGCGATTCCTCCTTGTACCTTGAACATGGTGAGCATGGCAAAGTAGTTGACATTAAAATATTTTCTCGTGAAGACGGCGATAAATTATCGGCTGGTGTTTTGAAATCGATTCAAGTCGCGGTTGCTAATTTAAGAAAGATCCAGGTCGGCGATAAAATGTCTGGTCGCCATGGTAATAAGGGGGTTATTTCTCAAGTTGTACCAATTGAAGATATGCCCTACATGGCTGACGGAACCCCAATTGATGTCATTCTTTCTCCTCTTGGTATTATTTCTCGTATGAACCTCGGACAATTACTCGAAACACATTTAGGTTTTGCGGCTAAGAAATTAGGTTATCGGGTAGTCTCCCCAGCCTTAAATGGTATTCAGGAAGAACAAATAAAAGAAGAATTGCGCAAAGCCGGTTTACCAGAAGACGGTAAAGTAACTTTATATGACGGCAAAAGCGGCAATTCATATGATCACACTATTACCGTTGGCTATAAATATGTCTTGAAACTTAACCACATGGTTGAAGATAAGATTCATCAACGTTCAATTGGTCCATATTCCTTAATTACGCAGCAGCCTTTAGGCGGTAAAGCCCAATTCGGCGGACAACGTTTCGGAGAAATGGAAGTTTGGGCGCTCGAAGGCTATGGTGCTGCGCATACTCTCCAGGAAATGTTAACGATTAAATCCGATGACGTTCCGGGACGCAGTAAGGCCTATGAATCAATTATTAAGGGTGAAGAAATTGAAAAACTTAATGTTCCTGAATCTTTTAATGTTTTAATCCGTGAGTTGAAGGGCTTAGGTTTGAATGTCGAATTATTGGGTGGTAAAGGTGGTCAACCGGCTTCGGAAGTAGTAACGGAAATCGATGAAGAACTACAAAGAGATGAAAAGTTAATCTATGATAAGCCGGAAATTATCGCCACGCTAGAAGAAGGTAGCGACAAAGAATAATAATTTATTAGCAATTATTAAAATATGTTAAATCCAATAAAAACTAGCGACTTCGACGCTATTCGCCTCAAGCTCGCTTCGCCTGAAGAAATCCTTAACTGGTCCCACGGTGAAGTGACGAGACCGGAAACGATTAATTATCGTACGCAAAAACCGGAAAAAGACGGTCTCTTTTGCGAAAAGATTTTTGGTCCGACCAAGGACTGGGAATGCGCCTGTGGCAAATATAAAAAAATCCGTTACAAAGGAATTGTTTGCGATAAATGCGGCGTGGAAGTAACGCGCAGTGTTGTCCGACGTGAACGCCTGGGCCACATTACTTTACAAGTCTCTGCTACTCATATTTGGTTTTTAAGAGGACTTTCTTCTAAAATCGGTTTGCTTTTAAATTTAGGAATTCAATCTTTAGAAAAAGTTATTTATTACGCGAGTTTTATCGTCACTGAAGTTGACGAAGCTTTAAAGGAATCAACGATTGAACAAATTAAAGCGGAATATAAGTCGAAAGTTAAGAGTATTGATAATGAATATAATAATCAACTCCGCAAAATAAAAGAAGAACACGGTGAAAACGCGGAAAAGGAAATTAAAGAAGCCACGAAAGCAAAAAACGATCGCATGGCACGTTTAGATGAAGATTTCGGCGTCACGCAAAAAGAATTAAAAGAATTAAAACAACTTTTAATTTTATCCGAACAACAATATCAAAATTTAAGTTTGAAATTCGGTCATATTTTTGAGGCTTCAATTGGCGCGGAAGCGATTAGAAAATTATTAGTAAAAATTGATTTAGAGGCGAGTATTACTAATTTAGAAGGCAAGTTAACCGATGCCGTTGATTCGAAAAAAGAAAAATTAGTGAAGCGTTTGAAACTCTTAAAGAGTTTCCGCAATAATAATATTCGTCCGGAATGGATGATCATGACAATTTTGCCAGTTGTGCCACCAGATTTACGCCCGATGGTTGCTCTCGATGGTGGTCGTTTTGCCGCCTCGGATTTGAATGATTTATATCGTCGTGTTATTAATCGCAATAATCGTTTGAAGCAGTTAATGGACTTAAATGCGCCAGAAGTTATTTGCCGTAACGAAAAAAGAATGCTTCAGGAAGCGGTTGATGCTTTAATTGATAATAGCGCTCGCCACACCAAAACCGTAACGGCTTCGACTGGTCAAAAGAGACAACTGAAATCACTCGCCGATACTTTGAAAGGAAAGCAAGGTCGTTTCCGCCAGAATTTACTTGGTAAGCGCGTTGATTATTCTGGCCGTTCGGTTATCGTTGTTAATCCGAAATTAAATTTGGATCAATGCGGTTTGCCAAAAATCATGGCTTTGGAATTATTTAAACCATTTATTATTTCTCAACTCATTAAACGAGAAATCGTTCATAACGTTCGCAGCGCTTCACGCTATATCGAAGCGGGCCATGATGAAGTTTGGGATATTTTAGAAGAAATTGTCCGTGGTGCTTATGTATTACTCAACCGCGCACCAACCTTGCATCGTCTGGGTATTCAAGCTTTCCGCCCAACCTTAATCGAAGGTAAAGCGATTCAAATTCATCCTCTTGTTTGTACGGCTTTTAATGCTGACTTTGACGGTGACCAAATGGCCGTTCATGTTCCGCTGACAAAAGAAGCGCGTCATGAAGCGGAGACCTTAATGCTTTCCACCCATAACTTACTTAAACCAGCGACAGGCGATCCGATCGTCGCTCCGGCTCAAGACATTGTTTGGGGCACTTATTATATTACTTTGACTAATAAAGATTTTGCCGACAAGAAAGTTGAGGACATGCGTTTTTTCTGCAGTGAAGATGAAGCTAATTTAGCTTATGAAAGTAATTATATTGATTTACATGAGGCCATTAGCGTTAAATATAACGGCACAATGCTAAAAACAACGGCCGGGCGTTTGATTTTTAATTCTTTATTACCGGAAAAATTGAAATATATTAATGATGTCGTTGGTAAAGGAAAACTAAAAGATTTAATTCGTGAATGTTTGCGCATTTATGGCGAAGAAGAAACAGTTAAATTTATTGATGGTTTAAAGAATCGCGCTTTCGCCTTTATTACTAAATCAGGACTCTCTTGGGGTTTCGGAGATTTACCAAGTTTACCCGAGAAGGATCGTTTAATTGATGCGGCTAATAAAAACGTGGAATTAATTCAGGAGCAATATGAAGAGGGTTTACTGACTGAATCAGAACGTTACGCGAAGGTAATTGAAGAGTGGACTAATACGAAAGATAAAATCGCCGATATTTGTAAAAAAGGATTACTCGATATTTTACCAGTTTATTCCATGATTGATTCTGGTGCGCGCGGATCTTGGGCGCAACCAGTACAGATTTTAGGTATGAAAGGTTTAGTAACCTCTCCGTCTGGCGCGATTATAGAATTACCGGTTAAAGGAAATTTTAAGCAAGGATTTGGCGTGCTCGAATACTTTATTTCTACTCACGGTGTACGTAAGGGTTTGTCTGATACCGCTTTAAGAACGGCCAATGCAGGTTACTTAACCCGTCGTTTAGTTGATGTTTCTCAGGATGTTATTATTGCCGAAGAAGATTGCGGCGATACGACGGGCATGAACCTTGATCGCGCCGAAATTGAAAAGGGTGGCGATGATTTTTTCCGCCGTTTGACTGGTCGTTATGTGGCTAAAGATATTAAAGATATAAAAGGTAAGCTTCTTTTGGCAGCCGGAGAAATTCTTAATGAGGAAAATATTAAGATGTTAAAGACAAAAGATGTGACCGAAGCCTGTGTTCGCTCGGTCTTAAGCTGCCAAATGCATAAAGGAATTTGTGCTAAATGTTACGGTTGGGATTTAGCTTACAATAAGCCAGTAAAAATGGGATCAACAGTCGGTATTATTGCCGCTCAGTCGATTGGTGAACCAGGTACCCAGTTAACGATGAGAACTTTCCATACGGGAGGTGTGGCCGGACAAGATGATATTACTCAAGGTTTACCGCGCGTTGAAGAAATTTTTGAAGCCCGCTCTCCCAAGAAAAAAGCTTTAATTTCTGATGTTTCCGGTCGCGTGAAGATTGACTTTGCCCAAAAAACAATTAAAGATCAAGACGGTAAGGAAATATTTGTAAACAATCCGCAAGCGAAAATTTTGAGTATTTTTTATAAAGGCAAAGATCATGATAAATATTATTTTTCTGAAAAGTTGAATGAAATAAAATTATCGAGCGGTGCAACTGCTAAAGATAAAAAGAAACTCGAGGTAAAAGTTCTCGTTAAAGAAGGAGATGAAGTTGCGAAGAATTCTGAATTGTTTAACATCGGCGGTGAAGTTGTCCGTGCGAAATCAGCCGGTACTGTTTCCGTAACCGACAAATATATTTCAGTTGCTAAAGAAGTTGAAAAGGTTAAAGAATCCCCGATTCTTAAAGGTACGATGCTTATGGTCAAAGACGGTGATATTATTGAGCGCGGTACGCAGTTAACTGAAGGAAGTTTAGACTTAAGAGAATTATATAGACTCAAGGGCCAACTCGAAACCCAAAAATATATTATTAAAGAAATTCAATACGTGTATTCTTCCCAGGGCCAACCGTTAAACGATAAACACGTTGAAATTATTGCTCGTCAAATGTTCTCGCGCTATTTAGTTAAAGAGGCGGGCGACGCTGCTCTGCTCCCTGGCGAAACCATCGAAGACGAAGTTTTAGCCCAAGCCAATAAAGGTCTAAAGAACCCAGCTAAGGCAGAAAAACTACTACTCGGTATTACTAAGGCATCTCTAACGACTGATAGTTTCTTGTCTGCCGCTTCCTTCCAAGAAACGTCGCGTGTCTTAATTGACGCTGCCGTTAATGGCAAAATCGATTATCTTGAGGGCTTAAAAGAAAATGTTATTATCGGTTGCTTAATTCCCGCCGGTACGGGATATAAAGGTAAGAAGAAGAGAACTGACTACGGAAAATAAATCGACAAATTTAAATATTAAAAAGAGACTCGAAAAATGAGTCTCTTTTTAGTTTAAGCCTGTAATATATAGCTATTATTGACAATTTTTTTTAGATGTGCTATAAAGATTAATCGTCTTTTAACAATATATATTCCGCTCATATTTCACAAAGTAAATTCACTCACCTTTAACATAGGAGGCCAAATAATGAAGCTGACGCGTGTTTCAACAATAACCGTCGAGCTCTCAAGGGAGGAATTGATTGATGTAACTGAGGTCAAAATCGTGTTTCATTACCCGACTGGTAATAAAACTATTGTCGTTAACGATAATTTTGAACTGAAGTTGTGTCACGCCGATATCCCTCCTCCGAGTAGCCCGGAGAAAATACATAAAACCACACCCGCACTCGCACCCGTTGTGCCCGTTCCCGCACTATCTTCCGCTAAGGAAAAAATATTTCTCTTCAAAAGGAGAAAATTAGTACCCTTTGGCATGGAGGTTACCCACGACGAACTCGAGAAGTTCACAAAGTCTTTCCTTTCCGCCAGGTCTAAGAAGAAATTTGAGATAGATTTTTATCAATTCTTTCTCGAGGATTCTGAAGGAAAAAAATTCCATACCGGCAAGGCAACTACCTGGCACATCGGCCTTTGGCTGCTATTAAACCCTGATGGTTTAGCTGCTGCCTGCGGTGGCCGAGGAAAAACCTATCAAACAATTGAATTTCTTTTCTCCGGCATTCGGAAGCAGCTGGAGGACCGGGTAAAATCGGCTAATGGTATTATTCCAAAACCATCTCTGCCGGTGCTGCAAAAGGCCAAAAGAAAATACAACAAAAAGCGGAAGTAAGCACTTTCGTACTCGCCAACCTCAACCCCAGAGCTAATCGTTCTGGGGCTTTTTTTATTCCCTAAAATGACGTAAAATAGAGTTGTATATGATTAAATCATTTTGGCTTAAATGGTCATTTTTATTTAAGTTCCGTTTATTTTTGGGGCTTATTTTATTTATTATAGTAGTATTATTTTTATATCTTAAAATTGTTCCTTTTGGGCGCATTACTTATAGCCGAGACTATACTGCTAAATTTAATTCCGGCAAAGGATTTATTTACAGCTTTACGCCAGCGGAAAGAGTCGATTTAAAAAGCTCAGATGCGCCTTTAATGATCGGTGATCCGATATATTTTTCTTTGTTTACACCACGCACTTTTGATAAAGCAAAAATGACTATCGTTTATCGCGATAATCTTAGTCTTAATAAACCTCTAGTTGAAGCAGGCGTTCTGGTCGATAATACTATTTGGCGTTATGATTTGAAGCCAATTGACAATAAGGGTTTAGATTATCTTATGTTGACTTGGCATAAAATTGAAGAAAACGGGCATTTATTTTTGCAAAAAAATGATAATTACTCGAGTTTAGCTGAGTGGGAGAAAGATTTGGCTAGAGGTGAGCTTAAAGGTTGCGAAAGTGGTCCAGAAAACTGCCTCGCTGTATATAATTATAATCCACCCTATAATTATCAAATGTCTAATTATCGCACGGCCGTGCCTATAGTTCTTGATAAACCCCTGCGTGGAGCGCACCAATTTTATGTTTATCTAAAAAATGAAGTTTTGCGTTTAGATATGAGTTTTGTTGACTTAAATCAGGGACTAAAACCAGCACCGATTGAAATTATTTTATCCAAGGATAATAAAACTATTACGACGCGCCGAGTAGATGACGCTAATTTGTCTCCGGGAAGCGGCCTCATTGAGGAGAAACAAATTTTAATAGAAGAAAAGAATTTGGCCGCCGGTGTTTATAAGGTTGAAATAAAAATAAGTGATGACGTGGTTATTAAAAAAATAATAAGCTCGGTTGATCGCTTAGCGTTTATAAATAAAGTTTGGCCGGTATCGAGTAACGGTGAGTTGACTCTTTATACTGATGCCGATTATTTGCAAGTTAAGGCTCTTAATCCGGCCAGTTTGCAAGATATAAGTTTTGGCGGTCAAGAATTCAATCTCAATGAAACATACCGTCAATTTGATTTTAAAACGAGCGCGATTGAACAAATAAAGAAAATTAAATTGAAAAAGGATGATGTAATTTTAGAAAATAATGGTGTTTTCGCTTGGGCGCCGAATAGCCTTTTTAATCCCTCACTACCAAAAGTAGATCGCTTTTTTTCGGTTAAAACTGCCGCCAAGTATATAGTCGCTGATTATAAAAAACCGAGCGAAGAAGAAGGTTTTAAAACGGCCACGGTGGAATTTGATTTAAAAGGAGCCTATCGAGAAAAAGGGAAGTATAGTTTTATGATTTCTGTGCCGGGACTAAAAATTGAAGATTCAACTAAGGATAATTTAGAGATTTATGAAATTAAAATAGAATTAAGGGGCAGAACTCTATGGCAAAAGATTTGGCAATAAATACAAGTATAAGGGAAATTTTTTACTTTTTAAGCATCCTTCTGTTTGTTTTTATTGTTTTAGAGATAATTTGGCCCAATATAATACTAGCTTATTTTAATCTGAATTATTTGTTCCTACTCTGTTTTCTTGGTGGATTAATAAGTTTAATAAAAAAATAAAAATATATGTCTTTAAAGTATTTTTTTAATCCGCAGTCAGTAGCCGTTATCGGCGCTTCTCAGGATACGGCCAAAATCGGGCGTCAGGTTTTAGATAATATTATCAAAGGAGGGTTTAAGGGAAAAATATTTCCTATAAATCTTAAAGAAACGGAGGTGGCTAGTTTAAAAGCCTACGCATCACTGGATAATTTACCGCGCCGAGAATACGGGAAATTATTAGTAGTCGTTGCTATTCCTTCTCAATTTGTTCTGCCAGAAATAAAGAAATCTGCTCAGTTGGGAATAAAAAATATTATAATTATTACTTCCGGATTTAAAGAAGTCGGCGAGGAAGGTAAGAATTTGGAATTAGAAATTGCGAATATAGCAAAAAAACACCAGCTTAATATTTTAGGACCAAATTGTTTAGGTTTAATCAATACTTGGCATAAATTAAATGCGACTTTCGCTAGTGCTGATAAAGCGACCGGAAATACAGCGCTTCTATCGCAGTCAGGGGCGATTGGCTCAGCGGCTCTTGATTGGCTTAAAGTGAAAGATTTTAATTTCGGTTATTTTATAAGTCTAGGTAATAAGGCGGTATTAGATGAAAATGCAATTATTGAATATTTAGCGACTGATAAAAAAATTGATCTAGTGGTTGCTTACCTTGAAGAAGTTAAAGATGGACAGAAATTTATGAATTTAGTTTCCCGTTTGGTGAAATATAAACCAGTCGCCATTTTAAAGGCTGGTCAAAGCACTGCCGGCGGGCAATTAGCCCTTTCGCATACTGGATCCTTGGCGGGTTCGAGCCAGGCGGTTAAAACTGGCATGAAAAGAGCCGGAGCGATTTGGCTCGAAAATCTTGAAGAATTATTTAATCTTCTTTTATTATTTCGTAAAGAGTCTTGGCATAATACCGGTAGTCAAGAATTATATCTTATGACTAATGCGGGTGGAGTGGCTGTTTTAACAGTCGATGAAATAGCCCGTCAAAATTTACCCTTCGGTGATAGCCAGGATCTTTTAGGAGACGCCAGTGCGAAAAAATATGAGCAAGCACTGAAAATTACCTTGGCTGACAAAAAAGTAAATAATCTCTTAGTACTTTTAACACCGCAAACATCGACCGAACCAGTTAAGACAGCCGAAGCGATAATTAAAGCTGCTAAAGCATATCCGCACAAATTGATTATGACGAGTTTTGTCGGAGGCGAGGCGATTGCTGAAGCTCGGGATTTATTTGAAAAAAATAATATACCAAGTTTCGATTTTCCCGAGGAAGCTGTACGCAGTTTTAAAAAATTAATTGAATACAAGAATACTTTAAAAACAATAAAACCTTATAATGAGCCTCACCTGAAAGCAAAAAAAAATATAAACGAAACAGACTATTTAAACTCATTAAGTGTTCTTGGCGATTATAAGATTGATTCGGTCAAAACGTTTAGATATGAGGCCGCGAAAATCGACTCCTATAAATATCCGGTTGTTTTAAAAATAGTTGGTCCAGATTTTTTACATAAGTCTGATAAGGGCGGAATAGTAATAAATTTAAAAAATGCAAAGGAACTACAAACGGCAATTTTTAATGCAAAAAAACAAAATAATAAAGCATTAAATAATCCTCTAAATTATTTTGTCGTTCAAGAGCAAGCGAGTCGTTTCCAGGAAATAATTATCGGTTTTAAACGTGACGCCTCGTTCGGTCCGATTATGATGGTTGGTTTAGGGGGGATTTATACGGAAATTTTTAAGGAAGTAGTTCTTGCAACTAGTGATTTAGACTACAAAGGAGCTCAAAACTTAATAAAGGAATTAAAAATTTTTCCGATTTTAAACGGAGCACGGGGACAAAAGAAATATGATATTGGCTGCTTGGCAAAAACCTTAGTTAATTTAGCGCGCCTCGCGCATGAACATCAAGAAATTAAAGAATTGGATATTAATCCTCTCTTTGTTTTTGAAAGCGGTTGTTTAGCCGGGGATGTGCGTATAATTATTTAGTATGTATAAAGAGCAAAAAATTATTGTCGTTATGCCCGCCTATAATGCGGCCGCAACGCTTAAAATGACGGTTCATGATATTCCAAACTTGGTTGATGAAATAATTTTAGTTGATGATAAAAGTAGCGATGAAACTATAAAAATTGCTGAAGAATTAGGGCTGTTTGTTTGGCCTCATGAGAAAAATGGCGGTTATGGCGCGAATCAAAAAACATGTTACCGCCTCGCCCTCGAACATGGCGCCGATATTGTGATTATGATTCATCCCGATTATCAATATGACCCTAAACTTATTAAATTTTTCGTTGAGTTTATTGGAGATGATTATTATGATGTCATGCTGGGAACGCGTATTCGCTCAAGACGCGAAGCTTTAGCTGGCGGCATGCCACCCTATAAATATATTTCTAACCGCGCCTTAACAATTTTCCAAAATTTAGTAACGGGTCATAATTTATCCGAGTGGCACACGGGTATGCGCGCCTATAAAAGAGAAGTTCTAGATAAAATTCATTGGCAGAATTATTCAAATGACTTTGTTTTTGATAGCCAAGTCTTATTTCAAATTGTGCGACAAAGATATCGCATTGGCGAAATTCCCGCTCCTGTTCGATATTTTAAAGAAGCGTCATCGATAAATTTTGCGAGAAGCGTGCGCTATGGCTTAGCAACTTTTTGGGAAGGAATAAAATATTTATTTAAGATATAAAGAGCAATGTCTAAATTAAGAGAAATATTAAAAAAATGGCTGAAGCCGAGCGGATGGCGGCCATATTTTATAATATTTATTTTAGGTTTTGCGCTTTACGGGCAGACGCTTTTTTTTAATTACTCTTATTTTGATGATCAAAGTTTAATTTTGGAAAATGCCCCAATTTTAAGTAGTTTTAAAAATATTGATACTATTTTTACAAGCGATGCCTTCTTTTCAGTCAATAAATATTATTATAGGCCTCTTCTTAATCTTTCTTTCATGGTGGAGATGCAAGTGGGCGGCACCTTACCCTTTATTTATCATCTCGGTAATATTTTGATTCATATTTTCGTAGTATTTTTAATATTCCGTTTGTTTATTCAGTTGAAATTCAGGCCAGAGCTCGCTTGGTTTTTTTCTATCCTATTTCTAGTCCATCCTGTTTTAGTTCAGGCGGTGGCCTGGATACCGGGCAGGAACGATTCTTTACTCGCTTTATTTATTTTAGCTGCCCTTAATTCGTTTCTCGCTTTCAAAGAAAAACCACGATTGTATTACTATCTTGCCTATTTAGGTTTTTTTATTCTCGCTCTATTTACCAAAGAAACGGCGGCTATTTTGCCAATTATTGTTATTTTTTATTTCTCTTTTGTAGAAAAGAAACAAATATCCAAAACTGATAAGTGGTTAATAATTTTTGGTTCACTAGTCGCCGGGATTATTTGGTATATATTTAGAAAATTGGCGCTTGGATCTGACCCAGTAACCTTAGAAATACTTATCGTCTCAATTTATAATAATTTACCCGCTTTTTTGGTTAGTCTCGGCAAAGCTTTTTTACCTTTTAATTTATCGGTTTTGCCAATTCTAGCTGATTCAAAAATAATTTATGGTCTTATTGTGCTGCCTCTTCTTCTTCTAGCTCTGCTTGCTTCAAAAGATAAAGATTGGCGTCGCTTAGGACTAGGAGCACTTTGGTTTATTTTATTTCTTTTACCCTCCCTGGTTAGACTTAATCCAATTGATACCCCTGATTTTCTTGAACATCGTTTATACTTGCCTCTTATTGGTTTATTTATAATAATAGCGGAGATTGATTGGGTGAAAAATTTAAACTGGCGGAAAAAAGAAGTAAAATTTTTGGCCCTTGGAATTATCATTATATTTTTTATTTTGAGTTGGCGCCACGAACAGGTTTTTAAAAATAAGATATCTTTTTGGCAATCAGCGGTTAAAACTTCGCCCCACAGTGCTCTCGCGAATCGTAATTTGGGCGCCATGTACTATTTAGATAACGAAACCGATCAAGCGATTAAATATTATCGCCGAGCTCTTGAGATTAATCCCAACGAGCCGATGGCTCATAATAATATCGGTTTAATATATTCGGAGCGCGGAAGTTACGGCCAGGCGGAAAAGGAATTCAAAAGGGAGTTAAACCTTTATCCTAATTACGACAAAGCCCTTTTTAATCTTGGCCATTTGTATTATAAGCAAAAACGCTTGACGGAAGCGGCCCAGTTATGGCAGGCCGCGCTTAAGGCAAACCCCAATTATTACGAGGCTTATTCTAGCTTGCTAAATTTATCAAACCAGTTAAGATAGTATTATGTTTAAGAGACTTTTTCAGGGACAAATTAATAGTATTACTGTAGCAGCTGCTTTAGTTGCACTCTCTTCGCTTGTCTCGCGATTTTTGGGAATAATCAGGGATCGTATTTTAGCGGGGCAGTTCGGAGCGAGCACTACTTTAGATATTTATTACGCCGCTTTTCGCATACCAGATTTAATTTTCAATTTAATTGTTTTGGGCGCTTTATCGGCTGGCTTTGTTCCTATTTTTACTTCACTTATTAAAGATTTTTCTAGCGATGATAAAAATATTGATGAGGCGCCTAAGAAAAATAAAGAGGCTTGGGACTTGGCGAATAATATTTGTAATCTACTATTAGTTGGTCTGGGTATTTTATCTCTTATTGGAATTATTTTTGCTTCCTCTTTAACTCGCCTTATTACGCCTGGCTTCGGGCCTGAGGAGCAGGCCATAACCACAGCGATGACGCGGATCATGTTTTTATCTCCATTATTTCTAGGAATATCGGGAATTTTGGGGGGGATTTTACAATCATTTAAGAGATTTTTTGTATATTCTTTAGCACCAATTTTTTATAACATCGGTATTATTATTGGCGCCTTGTATTTTGTTGAGTGGTGGGGCTTATACGGTCTAGCCTGGGGTGTTGTCCTCGGTGCCTTCCTCCATATGATAATCCAAATCCCCTCGGTCTATTATTTGGGATTTAGATATAGATTAAAGATTGTCTGGCGTGATTTAAATACTTGGAAAATTGGGCGCATGATGGTACCAAGAACCCTAAGTCTCGCTATTTCCCAAATAAATTTAGTTGTTATTACTATCATCGCTTCA
>Ga0247841_10009476_pt1 | contig 13625 bp, 8 predicted proteins | sample LaCruzMarch2015__2_FD_192410 | JGI IMG/M metagenome (GOLD analysis project Ga0247841, IMG submission 192410) | Freshwater microbial communities from meromictic Lake La Cruz, Castile-La Mancha, Spain - LaCruzMarch2015_18m | ecosystem: Environmental > Aquatic > Freshwater > Lake | place: Spain...
CAAACTGCATTCCAAAGAGAACTTGCGAAGATCCGCAATACCTCGAACGAGACTCCGATCGCCGCTGCAAGACCCCTTCCACGGTAAAGTCGGGCTAGGCTCGACGGCGAAGCGAAGAAGGGTCTGGCGAGGGCAGACATCACTGTGGCTAGTCGCTCTCTCCTAGGCTGGTTTGAGCACTTCATGTCGATCTACCCAGCGAATCTGCACGGGTCCGTGGGAGACATCGTCGAAAGATTCCACGAGGAGCAGTCCGAGCTCCTGAAGGAGATCCGACGAGCAGACAAGCACCGGGCAGGGGACGGGAGCATCTCGGACTCCGAGAGCAAGGACAAGGTGCTGGAGGAGATGTCGGATCTGCTCTCTTGGTACTTGGCCCTGGGGGCAAAGCTGGCAATCGGCGCAGCCAAGGACGGAGCGATCATGGCCCGCAGTGCCACCAACGGGCATGTAGTCCCGGACTTCGATCTCATGATCTTTAGGGAGTATCGCGAAGGGTGCCACACCTGCGGGCATACGCCTTGTGACTGCGGAGGCGACGCGCACGCAAACCGAACTGATCTGAAGCCAGCTGCCGAGGATCTGAAGCCAGCTGCCGAGGAGGGACTTGTGGTGGCAAAGGGCGAGGCGACTGCCTGGTTGCTGAAAAGGAAGGACATCAATCTTCGTGAGTACGCTGTGGTTGGGAAGTTCGTGGTAGGAAACGACGAGCGGCGCGCGCGTCTGGCAACGGCTGTCGACGAGATCAAGAAGGGCTACAACAATGCGGTAGGAAGGCCATATCCAGTCCTTCTCTGCGGTGCTTCGGGCACGGGCAAGACACGCTTCGCCAAGGAAGTGGCCGAGAGCATGAAGCTCCCGATGCGTGTCAAGAAGACGCTAGAGGGATGCGATGACATCGCCGAGGAGCTCGAGCTGATGTACCTGGCCGTGATCGATGCTGGCCCAGACACGACAGCGCTGCTGGACGAATTCGATACCGTAGTCGAGACAGCCGGAAAGAAGGAGACTGCATACCGGCACCTTCTCTCCCCGATCGCTGACGGAAAGGTGGCGGTCAAGAAGCAGGCGTTGAATCTACCGCACATTCTCTGGTTCTTCGCCGGAAGCGCTGCGGAGTCGAAGGAAGGATTCGGAGCTCATCTGGAGCGCGAGAAACATGCCAAGGGGCGCGACTGCCTACGGCGATTCGGCGAGAAAGGAATGGTCGTCGAGTTTTCCATGCCGGAATCCGCCGAGGATATCGCAGTTCTGGCTGCCGCCATGGCAGCGGACCTGTTGCCCGACCTGCGATTCATCGAGCGCATGGCGCTGTTCTACGTGGCGGTCCATGAGTGGCCAGATCTAGGGGAACTCAAGGGAGCGGTAGAGAGAGCATGCGCTGAGTGCGTCGGTGAGACACTTAGGTTCGACCACTTCCATGCAACTGCCTTCGCCGTGGCGAACGCCGCGGAGTACGAGAGGTTGGGAGACAAATGCATACACATCATCCGCTAGATGGCGAGCCAAGCATGGATGCCTCCGCGACGTGAGACGACCGGTTGTGTCCCCAGGGCCTCGGCCGTTGCCAGTCGGTCCACCGTAGGCAGCGCCGAAGTCAAGGTTTGGCGCGGCTTCCTGGGGCCTCGGACCACTCACGCCGCCGGCGTTAGCGGCGTTAGGGTCAGGTCTTGCAATCACGCATCGTGTTGCGCATCCGGGGCACGCAAGAGGATCGAAGTCGTCGACTGATGGTCGAGTAGTGGACGCCGAGGTGGTCGGCGATCTCTTGCTGGGTGTATCTGTGCTCGAGGTACGCGCGTGCTATGCCGGCGGCGTCTTTCGGGTCGGAGACGAGGGCTGAGAGCGGCGGGCTTGTCGGCGTTGAGGACACGAAGAGTGAAGATCTGACCCCGTCGCCGCTCACCCCATCAGATGTCAAGAAACAAGATCTGACGCCGACGCCGCTCTCTGTTTCCGGCGGCGTAACCTGACGCTAGGATGGTTCCAAGGAGGCTGATCGGATGAGAAAGCGTCGGTTGTGTGGGATCACCCTTGCGCTGGTATCGGTTCTGCTCTTCTCGCAACTAGCGCTAGGGATGTTCTCTATGCGCCTAGTGCAAGACCCCGAGCCTACGGGCGTGTACGTCAGCGCGACAGACATGGCGTTCGTGCAGGACTCCCTGCGCTCGTTCGTGCTGTACGTCAAGAACACATCTACGGGCGTGGTAACGCTCGACACCGCTCGTTCGTCCTTCATTACCCCCGACGGGAACGTCAACCAGCTCTCCCGATTGGTTGACGGCGCCTTCGCAACCACGCTGCCGGCGGGCGGAGCTACATCGAACGTGCTAGCTAGCACGGTAAGGGTGCAGAGTGGCTACCAGATTAGGCTCTTCCTTGCATGGACGCTGGACGGAACGGCCAATTCAGCTACTTGGATCTGGGAGATAACGGGGACCGCCGATCTCATAAACTGGTCGACACCCGGCTCTGTGTCGGTCCTTGGCTTGGTGCTAGCGGGCGCGGTGCTTGCTGCCCTGCTGGGACTGCTGTACCTGGTGGACCTCTTGGCTGAGTGAGCGGCCCGTGACCAGCGGACGAACACTAGAACTGGGGGATTCCTGGGACACGGCACCGAATCGAGTCGCGATCGGCGCGGAGTTCCGTATTGTGTCCCCGGAACCCGCCGTGTGGCCCGCGTACATCGCCGAGACCAGGAAGCACCCCGACGCCCAAGGCGAAGCGCGCGCGTGCCTTTGCACGTGAGGTTGTCGAACGCAGCTGGTAGCCACGCGCTCGAGCAGAACGGCCGCCGAGCGTTCTGCGGAGGACTGGGCTTGGTGTTGTGTCCCCAGGACTGCCGGAGGTTGGCAGAGCCGAGCGCCCCGTGACCGGGCGACACAGCATCTGCCCTGGAGTGCTGCATTCGCCCCTCCCGCCGCGGGCTGGTCATGCTTGAGAGTGTGCTATTGCGCCTGTGCAGTGGAATGCAGAGAATCTGGTGTTATGGGAGCAACGCTGTGAAGAGGCCGCGTGCGCACGAGATTGATGATAGAGCTTGCAGACTTGTGCCGCTGGCGCTTCCTGATGGCTGGGTCTACCGCGAGATGCAGCGGGACTACGGTGTCGATGGCGAAGTGGAGGTGTTCCGGGACGGCCTAAGCACAGGTGTGCTCTTCAAAGTACAGGTCAAGGGACTGACGCACCCGAGCTTCATGGCTGATGGGCGGACCATCAGCTTCCAGCTCGATACTGCTAGTGCAGCGTACCTGTGCAAGGAGCTCACCGTCCCGGCGTTCCTGATTCTTGTCGACACGGACAAGAGGCTGGTCTGGTGGCATGCCCTGCAGCTTGATCGGTCCCTTGTCGCATATGTCGATCGCGCTCAGCAGGAACAGAAGGAGTCGATTGCAGTGCACGTCGACTCGACGAATGTTCTGCCGGGCACTGCAGATCGCATGTTCCAGGCGTTCAGCGAAGCAGCGCTTCTGATCTCATTCCGCTCCGTCTCGTCGGCGCAGGAAGAGAGCCTCCTTAGGACGATGTCATACGTTCCTGATGCCAGCGCGACTACAAGGAGCCTTGCAAAGGGGCTCTCCTACGCGCGCTACGAGGAACTGCAGCGGGCGTGGAGTATCCGCGACGACAAGCGGGCAAGAGGACTCATTCGCGACATCCTCAGAGATCGAGCCGCCCCCCTCTTCACCATTGTCGTAGCTCTCGAGATTGCCGAGGTGTTGGCAGTTGAGCGCTTCCGCGCAATTGGCAGAGGCGAACTGGTTTCGCGAGTGGAACTGTGCTTCGCGCTACGGCAGCAAGTGCTGACGCGGAGAGGGTCGCTGCACCTCCGACTCCATGCGTCGATGAAGCTCCGCCTTGCGAGGCTGCGCTCCTCAGTCAGCGCAGACTACGGACTGTACATGAACAGCCGGCTCTGTGAAGCGTCTGCCGTGGGTGGGCGAGTTGACCCAGTCTGGGCGTCTGCGCTGCACGGCGCGAGAGCGGATGCAGCGCGTCGCATCGTCACTTCGTACCAGCAGTGCATGCGCCTGCTTGAGTATTCCGCGAAGAGAGGTGAGTTCTACATTGTTGCCCGCGAAGCAGTTGCCGTACTGGGCGTAATGGCCGACTTCCTTGTGCGGCTGCGATCCGATGGCATGGAGCAAGCTGAGGAGTTCTGGGCTCAGCGTTTGGAGGCTCTCGCTGAGAGCGCTATCGGCATCGCAGTGTCACTCCGGGAGTGGGAATTGGTCGGGCTCCTGATTCGCAGCACACTCCATCTCACCGACATACGCAAGCCAGCAAGCCTTGATAGGTGGCTCGCTCGGGCACGCGGCCGCGCCACACAAGTCCCTGAGGACGAGGGGAGGGAACGGTTGTTTGCATTGCTCGTGGAGGATCGGACCGCAGCTGAAGAGGTGTTGGCAGGTGCGAATGAAGAGCAGATGTCACTTGAGGAAGAGGCGCGGATGATTCGTGCGATGGCGGCGTCCCTCGGCGTAGACGTTGACGACCCGAGCGACGAGATCGCGCGAGTAGCACGGATCGGGCTGACTGACCTTGACCCGACGCGCGTGCTCAGGACGTGCGAGCATCTCTTCCTGGCCGTCGGAGCGCACGGCCTGCCGGCGATGATGCTGGGGCTTCCGTCCGCTGGCTCCAAGACGCTCTGGTGCACCTTGCACGGCCACGGTATTGGGGGAATGCAGCTCGATGGCTCTATGGAGTACATGGAACGAGAACACTGCGCCGCCTGCGGCGATCGACGGCCCCGGCCGGAGGGGTGGCGGTGGAGCAGGCCGTGGCAGATGCAGCAACACGAGATGCACGGGGTACGGTTCCGCGGATTGTAGGCGGACTTGGTTCCAGGCGGCGAGCCGAAGCGCAACGTGCCGAGCGAATCCTGAGAAGAGAGTCATGCGAACACGCTGCCTAGCGGTGAGAAACTGTGGGAGCGTCTGCCGTAGCCTGCGTCGGCGCGTCCATCTTGCTTCCGTAGGGCTCGCCCATTCGCGCCTGTTGCTGCACAATCATGTCACGGCGCAGTTCGGCCGCAATGGGGGAGAAGAGTGGGAGACAGGCGCAAGTTCAGACTTGTAGGGCAAGACTTCGCGAGGAAGGACTCTGTCGCCCGAGTTACTGGGCAAGAGCGCTACACGGTAGATGTGAGTCTCCCCCGCATGCTGCACGGCCGGATCCTCGGCAGTCCCTACGCTCATGCGATCGTGAAGTCGATCGATGCGTCGGCGGCGATCGAGATGGGGGCGACGGTGGTCACGTTCGCCGATGTGCCGCAGGGGAAGTTCAATCAGCGCATCATCACGATTCCCCCCGTGCTGCACAAAGACCATCAGGTGCTCTACGACAAGGCGCGGCGGATGGGCGACGCGATCGCGGCTGTCGCTGCGGAAACTGAGGAGCTGGCCGAAGAGGCTCTGCGCGCGATCAAGGTGGACTATGAAGTGCTGCCCGTCGTCACGGACGCGTTCGAGGCGATGAAGCCGGGTGCGCCGAAGATCCACGACCGGATCCTGTGGGGCGAGCAAGAGATCGAGATCAAGAACAACATCGCCTGCGCCCGCACGGTCGACGAGGGGGACGCGGACAAGGCGTTCAAGGACGCCGACGTCGTGATGCGCGAGACCTTCGACCTGCCGAAGGTCTACCACGCGCAGATGGAGACGAAGTCCGCCGTCTGCCGCCCGGAGCCGAACGGCGGGCTCACGGTGTGGCCGACGACGCAGTCAATCCACAACGTGCGTATCATCCTCGGGCAGATCTTCGACATCCCGCTGTCGAAGATCGACGTGCGCCGGGTGCCGATCGGCGGGACGTTCGGGTCGAGCATCCAGATGAACTCGCCGATTCCGATCTGCGCTGCGCTCGCGCTCAAGAGCGGCCGGCCGGTGAAGCTGACGCTGACTCGCGAAGAGGACGCGCACGATCACTCGCGCTACGGCTGCCGCATCGACCTCGCGCTTGCGGCGAAGAAGGACGGGACGCTGCTTGGCGCGAAGATGGAGGTTACGGTCGACGTCGGCGCGCACAACGTCCAGGCGTACTCGTTCCTCGGGGTGGCCGTCGGCTGGCTCGTGTCGCTCTACCGCCTGCCGAACATCCGCTACCGCGGCACGGCCGTGTACACGAACAAGGCGCCGTCGTGCGCGATGCAGGGGTTCGGGAATCCGCAGGTCACGTTCGCGGCGGAGCAGTTGATCGACATCTTGGCCGAGAAGCTGGGCATGGATCCGATTGAGCTGCGGAAGAAGAACTACATCGGGCTCGGCGACACGTTCTGGGGCCAGGGCCCGCAGGTGAAGTCGATCGTGCGTAGCGATGGAGTCCCGCAGCTGCTCGACGAAGGAGCCCGACGCATTGGGTGGAACTCTCGAACTCCGCCGAACGACAAGCTAGGGCGCCTAAGGCGCGGCGTCGGGATGGCGAGGGGTTTCCACACGTCGAGTGCCGGGGCACCGCAGCCGGGTGACGTGATCGACTTCTCGGGCGCGCTCGTCAAGCTGAACGTCGACGGCTCAGTCGACGTCGTGACGGCCCTCATGGACCACGGCGGTGGCACACTCGAAGCGATTGCCAAGCTGGTCGGCGAGACGCTGTGCGTGCCGTTCGATCTCGTGAACGTGGCCGAGGTTGGGACAACGACGACGGTCTACGACTGCGTGACTCACGCGACGCGCGGCGTCTACGCCGGCGGCGGGGCGGCGGTCAAAGCCGCGGGCACGGTGCGAAGGGACATCCTCGAGACGGCGGCCAAGTTCATGAACATGTACGCCGACGCGCTCGACCTCAAGCTCGATCCCGAGCTGGGACAGGGCGTCGTCTACGCTCCGTCGATCCCCGACCGCAAGATGACGCTGAAGGAGATCGCAACGCGCTGCTGGTCGGAGTCGTGGAAGACGATCGCTGCGGTCGAGAGCTACCGGCCGACGAGCTGCCCGCCAGCCTACGTCGCCGTGTTCCTCGAGGTCGAGGTTGACACGTGGACGGGCCAGGTGCGCACGGTGAACGCGGCGCTCGGCGCGGACTGTGGCACAGTGGTCAACCCGGCGATGGCCCGCGGCCAACTCGAGGGCGGCCTGTCGAAGGGCGTCGGCTACGCGCTCATCGAGGGGTGCGCGTGGTGCGAGGACGGCCAGCTCACGTCGGGCGGCTTCCCGATGGACGCCAAGATCGCGGCGTTTGACGAGAGCCCGCGGGTCGAGAACTTGCAGACCTACTTCGCCGAAACGTACGAGCCGACAGGCCCGTTCGGGGCGAAGGGCATCGGCGAGGCAGCGATGAACCCCGTCGCCGCGGCTTATGGCAATGCCATTGCCAACGCAGTCGGTCATCGCTTCACGAAGCTACCGATCTTGCCAGAAGACGTACTTGCTGCCCTTGACGGGGAGAAGGTGTCTCGATGACCGCGAACCGAGGAGTACGAACACCGGACTCCGGACCATGGACCACGGACCACGGACACGGACACGGAACGACTAACTCCCACATCTTGACGCACCGTTTCGCCTACCTCCGGCCGACGTCGCTCAAGGAAGCTTTGACGATGCTGAAGGAGCACCCGGACGCGCGGATTCTCGCGGGCGGCACGAACATGCTCGTTGACATGAAGCTCGAGCAGGCACAGCCTGCCAGGCTCATTGACATCGCGCATATACCTGGACTAGCAGGAGTCGTCGAGGATGGTTCAGGCGTCCGCATCGGGGCGCTGACGCCGATTCGGTTGCTCGCGACGTCGAATCTGCTCTGGACCTCGTACACGGCGCTTGCCGAGGCGGCCGCCGCGTTCGGCTCGACGCAGATCGCAATGCGCGGCACGCTTGGCGGCAACATCTGCAACGGCTCGCCGGCCTCAGACACCGTGCCGGCGCTCCTCGTCCTCGGCGCGGAAGCGATCCTTGCGAGCGCGTCGGGCGAACGCGTCGTGCCGCTCGGCGATCTTCTCTCCGGTCCCGGCAAGGTGCGCCTGCGCGACGGCGAAATCCTGACGGCCGTGCGTCTGCCGAAGAGCGTCGGCACTGCGGCGTCGGCGTTCCTCAAGATCGGCCGCGTGCGCGCCGACCTCGCGAAGGTGAACGTCGCCGTGCGCCTCACGCGCGACGAAGCCGGGCGTTGTGCTTCGGCGCGCATCGAACTCGGCTCGGTCGGCCCGACGGTGCTGCGGGCGCGGAAAGGTGAGCTCTTGCTTTCCAAAGAGACGATCACGGACGCGAAGCGGCTGGCTGCTGCGGAGGCGGCGGCTAGTGAGATCCAGCCGATTGACGACGTCCGGTCCACGGCGGAGTACCGGCGGCGTGTTGCGGTTGCGCTGGTCCATGACTGTGTCGAGCTCGCGTGGAAAAGGTGCACAGGAGAGGTGACAGTGAATGTCGCATTGCCCGGGTCTCAGAGGCTGGCAGAGGGAAGGGCAATGCTTACAGGAGAACAGGCGAAACCTGTTCTCCCTTCACTGACGGTCGATGCCGATGAGTCGGTCGTCATCGACCTTACAGTGAACGGCGAGGCGATGGAGATCGACGTGGCGCCGAACGAGCTCTTGCTCAACGTGCTGCGCGAGCGGTTGGAGCTGACGGGCTCGAAGTACGGCTGCGGCATTGGCGAGTGTGGCGCGTGTACGGTGTGGCTCGACGGCCAGCCGGCGCTTGGCTGTCTCGTTCTCGCGGTGGCCGCTGACGGGGCCGACGTCCGAACCATCGAGGGGCTCGCCGCGCCGGACGGGACGCTCGATCCGCTCCAACAGGCGTTCATTGACGAGGACGCGTTCCAGTGCGGCTACTGCACTCCCGGGATGCTGATGATGACGAAGAAGCTGCTCGAAGAGATCCCGCAGCCGACCGAGGACGAGATCCGCGACTACCTGCGCGGCAACCACTGTCGTTGCACGGGGTACGCGTCGATCACGCGTGCAATCGGCCGTGCCGCCGTTGGTGGCACGGCTAGGGAGAAGGAGTCCGCGAGATGACTCTCCTTCTCCAGGCGAGCGGCCGGGAAGGTGGGCGAGTGATCCTTCCCGGCCATGCTTGCGTAGCTAGGAAGAACGACCTGAAGGCCGTTGTTCAGGTTATGCCGGTTGGATCACTGTCGGGTTCCGGCCAGAGTAGTAGCGGAGAGGATGGGAAAGTATGAGTCTCCCGCAGTTCGAGGTCGCTGGCCGTGCCTCGGGCACGGCTAGGGAGAACGCCTCGCCGCGGCGTTCTCCTCGCCTGGCCGCAAGGAGTGGACGATGAGTCTACCGATGTTTGAGATCGAGCGGCCTACCACGCTGGGGGAGGCGGGCCGACCTGCGGGTCGGCTAGTGAGAACGCCTGGGGGCGTTCTCCGCGCACCGGACTGGTGCTGCTGCAAAGGAGTATCGTGACCCTTCCGGAGTTCGATCTCTTGCAGCCTTCCAGTCTCGGTGACGCGCTGAAGATCCTCTCGGAGGTCAAGGATTCCGAGCCGATCGCCGGCGGAACCAACCTCATGGTGGACATGCGCGCGGGAACGCATCGGCCCCGGGTGGTGGTCGACGTTGCGGCACTGCGTGACCTTCACGGAATCGAGGTCACGGACACCGAAGTCATCATCGGCGCAGCCACGACGATCGCCGAGATGCTCGAGAGCCCCATCCTCGCCAAACACGCGGCGGTACTCGTCAAAGCCTGTTCGAGCTTCGCCAACACCCTCATCCGCAACCGCGCGACGGTCGGCGGGAACCTAGTCACCGCGGCGCCGTGCTCCGACACTGCGCCCGCACTCTTGACGCTCGACGCTGAGGTGAAGCTGGCCAGCGTCCGCGGAATGCGACGCGTTCCGCTCGAGAAGTTCCTCGTGAATGCGTTTTCCACCCTTCGCCGTTCGGACGAGCTTCTTGTTTCGGTGAGGTTCCGTATTCCGTCGGCCACTGCGACGGGTGCATTCCGCAAGATGGGACTGCGCAAGGTCTCGTGTATGGCGAAGGTGGATGTGGCAGTGATGCTGGACGGAGACGCGACCGGGCGGTGTACGAGCGCGCGAATCGCGATTGCCGCAGCGTCTCCCGTCGCGGTGCGAGCCCGCGCCGCGGAAGCGGCCCTGGTCGGGAAGCTGCTGATCCCCGAGACGATTGCCGCGGCGGCGAGTCTGACCGCGAAGGCGGCTGCGCCGCGCGCTGGGTCGGAGTACAAGCTGCGTGTCGTGGAGGCGCTCGCGCGCCGGCTTCTCGCTGAGGCCGCCCTGGCGCTCGATCGAGGAGGGTCGAATGCCTAAGAAGAAGACCGTGCTTCGCGTGAACGGACGTCAGCACGAGCTTGTGCTCGATCCCAACGTGTCTCTCCTTCAGGCGCTCCGGGACCTCGGCTACACCGACGTCAAGAACGGCTGCGAGATCGGCGAGTGCGGCGCGTGCGCCGTGCTGCTCGACGGTACGGCCGTCAATAGCTGCATGGTGCTGGCCTGGCAGGCGAACGGAGCGGAGATCGTGACGAACGCCGGCCTCGGAACGCTCGACAAGCCTCATCCGATTCAGGAGGCGTTCGCTGATGTGGGTGCCGTCCAGTGCGGCTATTGCACGCCAGGGATGGTTATCTCGACCAAGGCGCTCCTCGACCGCATTCCGAATCCGAGCGAGTCCGAGATCCGCGAGGCGCTGTCCGGCAACCTGTGTAGGTGCACGGGGTATGGGCAGATCATCGAGGCCGTTCAGCTTGCAGCTTCAAGGCTGCAAGCTGAACGGCTTGCTGTTGCCGCGGTGCGAAGCCTCCAGGAGTCCGGAGAGGCTTCGCATAGGGGAGAATGCGGGGACGATGGTTCGCGTTCTCCGAGCGGTCCTGGCGCTGCCGCGGGCGCCGTTGCGGGCTCGCGCCCGCTTACAGGGGAGAACGTCGCGCCGCCTCCGGCGGCGCTTACAGGAGAAGCTGCTCCCCGAGATCAGCTTCTCCGGCGCGGGGGTGAGAGGCGATGACGGATCATGTCCAACCCAAACCGCTTCCTCCTCACAACCTTCCGCCACTGAAACAGATCGGTAAGCCCTTGCGGCGGGTGGATGCGCTGGGGAAGGCGGTCGGGGCGACGCAGTACGCGGCCGACTTCTCGATGCCGAACATGCTCTACGCCAAGGTCTTCCGGAGCCCCGTCCCGTCGGCACGCATCGTTCGTCTCGACGTCTCGAAGGCGCGCGCTCTCCCCGGCGTGGCGTGCGTCCTAATCGGCGCAGATCTGCCGAACGCGAGACTGGCGACGGACATGCCGGGGCAGACCGGGCGGTCGGCGCGCAAGGGATCGGACGCGCCCGTCCTCGCGATCGACGTCGTTCGCTTTCACGGGGAGCCGATGGCTCTCGTCTGTGCCGAGAGCTTGGAAATCGCTGAGGCTGCTTTGCAGCTCATCGATTTCAAGTACGAGGCACTGCCCGGCGTCTTCTGCCCCGAAGAGGCGCTGAAGCCGGACTCGCCAAGCGTGTACGGAGAGAGCGCGGACCCGGACGCCGGCGCTGGCGATCATAATGTCATTGCCCGGTGGAAGATTCGGAAGGGTGATGTAGAGAAGGGGATGGCGCAGGCCGATCTCATCGTCGAGAACACCTTCTACGTCCCGTTTGTCGAGCACGCCTACCTCGAGCCGGAAGCCGGCGTCGCCTGGGTCGACGAGCAGGGCGTGATCACGATTCGCGTCTGCACGCAGGTCGTCGAGCACTTCCGCACGGTCGCGAAAGCGCTCGGCGTGCAGCAGAACAGGGTCCGCGTGATCGGGACGATGGTCGGCGGCGGGTTTGGCGGCAAGGAGGACGTGACGGTCGAGATCTTCCTCGCGCTCCTCGCTCGTGCGACCGGGCGGCCGGTGAAGCTCGTCTACACGCGCGAGGAGTCGTTCCTCGCGACGTCGAAGCGCCATCCGTTCAAGATCACGCACAAGACGGGCGTGAAGCGCACGGGGCGGATCACGGCGGCGGAGATCACGATGCTCGCCGACTCGGGCGCGTACCCCTATCTCACGCCCTACGTCCTCCTCTACGCAACGGGCATGGCGGCCGGGCCATACAAGATCGACAACGTCAAGATCGACTCCGTCGCGGCGGCGACGAATCAGCCGTTCACGAGCGCGTTCCGCGGCTTCGGCGGCCCGCAGGCGGCGTTCGCCTACGAGTCGCAGATGGACGAGATCGCGAAGGCACTGATCATGGATCCGCTCGCGTTTCGGCGGATCAACTACTTGAAGACGGGCGACACGACGGTCACGGGGCAGGCCATTCGCTCGGCGGCGTGGTCGGAGGAGTGCGCGACGCGGGCGCTTGCCGCGCTGGGTGAGCGGTCGCCGGGCTCACCTGTGCGCAAGATCGGCCGCGGGTTCGCCTCGTATTTCCAGAGCTATGGGCGGATCACCTGGTTCCACGACACATCCCGCGCATGGGTGGGCATGGAGATGGACGGCACGGTCGTCATCCGCTGCGGCGTGCCCGACATCGGCGCCGGGCAGTCGAACTCGCTCTGCCAGATCGCGGCTGAGGCGCTTGGCGTACCGCTCGAACGGGTGACGATCTACGCCACCGACTCTGCGCTCACGCCGCTGGCGGGCACGTCGACGGCGACGCGCCAGCTCTACATGTCGGGCAACGCGGTCCTCCAGGCGGCCGGCGTCGTGCGCGCCAGTCTGGTCAAGAAGGCGGCCGAACTGCTCGGCGTCTCGCCCGAAGACGTGGACCTCGAAAACGGTGAAGCGGTTGTGGTTCGGAAGGGCGAATGCCTGTTGCGGACGGCAGACACAGAAGGGCCTGAGACCAGGCGTCCCATTGCCCTGGTTGCCGGTGCTTGTGCATCTTCCGGCCTTCCGTTGGCACACTTGACCCAGTTCAACGCCCCCTTTACCGATGGGCTCGACCCGGAGACAGGGCAGGGCGACATCTGGCCAGACTTCACCTTCGGGGCGCACGCGGTAGAGGTGGCCGTCGACGTCGAGACGGGCGAGGTCGAGGTGCTGAAGAGCGTCGCCTGCCACGACGTGGGCCGCGCGATCAACGCCGCCGCGGTGCGCGGGCAGATCGCCGGAGGCAGCCATCAGGGTCTAGGCTATGCGCTGATGGAGGAGTACGTCGTCGAGAAGGGAATGACGAAGACGCCGTCGCTTGCTGAGTACCTGATTCCGACATCGTGCGACTTCCCCTCGACCGACGTGATCGTGCTCGAGTCGGGCACCGGCGTCGGGCCGTTCGGGGCGAAAGGGATCGGCGAGCCGGCGCTGACGCCGGCGGCGCCGGCCGTGGCAAACGCCGTCGCTGATGCGTTGGGCGCGCGCATCTTCAGTTTGCCGTTCACGCCGGAGAAGGTGCTCGCCGCCGCGGATGCGGGCAAGGATGTCGTGCGTCCCGATCCGCATTGGTAACGGAGTGCCCGCATCACGCGAAGAGCGCAAAGCGCGCAAAGGACAGCAGGGTCACTGTAGCGTCGCACCTTGCGTGCGACGACGGCGAATGGGGAACGATGTCAAACGCGGCGTCGGAGACCTAGCTCCCGGCACGAACGTCGGAGACAAGCTCACGGCGCTGGCTGCCGAGCTGCACCCTTCGTGCTCAGCAGCTAGGAGCCTGTGTGGGTAATCCCGGTTAGAATACGTCAAGAACCAGTTTCATGGCTCGTGAGGGGTGACGATGAAACGATTCAAGGCGTCTGGCACAC
>Ga0247841_10009477_pt1 | contig 13625 bp, 26 predicted proteins | sample LaCruzMarch2015__2_FD_192410 | JGI IMG/M metagenome (GOLD analysis project Ga0247841, IMG submission 192410) | Freshwater microbial communities from meromictic Lake La Cruz, Castile-La Mancha, Spain - LaCruzMarch2015_18m | ecosystem: Environmental > Aquatic > Freshwater > Lake | place: Spain...
TCTGATGCTGTGACATAAAGTACAGACGGGATAAAAGTTGGGGAATCTAACATAATTTCTCCTTAAAAGTAAATTTTACACTTTTTAGTGAACAGAAAGTGTATTTTGTGCTATAATATATTATATGGTAAAGTGGACGTAAAAGTTTACTAATTTATTAGATTTTATTAAAATAGGAGAGAAAAATGAATAAGACTTGGACAGAAATGGAAAAACAGTATATTAGGGAAAATGCTGGAATAATTAAGGATAGTGAAGTGGCGGCTAAGTTGACAGAAATAACTGGGCGAAAAATAAGTATCCAATCGCTTAGAAAACAAAGACAGAAGTTGGGATTACTAAAGGCTTCAGGGCGAGGATTTTGTAAGTTGAAAGACAAGTCGATATTATCAGATAAATCTATAACTAAACCTTTTCCTGCACCAGTAACAGCGGTTCCTGAGTCAACAACTGTTTCTGAGTCAACAACTGTTCCTGATGAATTTAATCCAACACCAACTGATTCTGTAGTAACAAGTGTAGTATAGTAGAAAGTTCTAAAAGTGTATAGTTCAGAAAATGGGTTGGCAAGATTTTACTTTGTGTTGTAATATATAAGTAATATGACCAGCACTACAATTTATCTCTTTAGCTATTTCCACATTAGTTTTTCCACTATTTTTTAGTTGTAAAATTTGATTATAGTTAAATTTAGTTTTTCTACCACCATTCCTTTTTTCTCTATCATCGGCGTTTATTTTATCAGACCCAATAAATAAATGTTTTGGGTTTATACAATGTTTATTTTTACATTTATGACACACTTTTAGACCATTTGGAACCTGTCCTTTATGGATAATATAAGAAAATTTATGTGCTGATCGCCCCATAGTTTTCTTTTTATTAGAATCCCAATAAGAGAATTTTCCATATCCATCTTTATCTAATTTACCATTCCATAACCAACAATCTTGATTTTTAACAACTTTTGACCAAAACTTTTGTATACTTTTTATAGATATATTATCATAAATAATATTTTCTAATACTTTGTTATATCTATATTCTTTAGGTAAATTTGATATATATTCTTGTTCCTTTTGTGCTAGTATATTAGTATCTATATTATTATATAGTAACTCAATAATAAATAAATGTCCACTGTTATAATCTTCTTGCCATTGTTTATTATCGTGCTTATTATAGAATAAAAACTTTAAATGTTCTTTAAATCTTCTACCTATATTACAACTATATCCAATATATTTTTTATTATTAGTTTGATTAGTAATTTGATATACACCAGAAATTCCTAATAAGGGTTTAATTTGATCTAGGTATTTATCCGTAGATTTAGGAATAAAAGGAATATTTAGTTTACGAGCATATCTTATAATAGTATTAACACTACAATTAAATTTAGTGGCAATATTCTTAATTGGAATTTGATGATAATTTGTATACATATATTCAGTCATCTCTGAATTCAGTAATATATTTCTAAATTTAGTAAGTTTAAAATTGTTCGCTTTTAAATGTTGAATTTTATGTTCTACAGATTTTTTAGTTCTATGGAGACAGGTGGCTATTTCTCGACAAGTTTGTTCTTGGTAATGTAGCCTCACATATTCTATTTCATCAGTCGTCCAGTTTTTCATAATGAATTCTCCTTTCTTTATTATACACCATACCCGTTCCGAATTAAAAAAAAATCCCCTATGTTTTTGGAAAAGACGCTTGTTATGTTTAGGTGTCCCCGCCGCCAAGGTTGAATTATAACAGGCCCACCTGTAATTAAAAAAAGGGTAGGAAGTAAACTATACTATACAATTCTATACTACTCTATAGAACTATAATATACCCCCCCCACTATAGAAATTTTTACTCCCCCCTCTTATCTTGTTGAATAACTATAAGTGCTTATGTCATAGTATGTTATAACACTAAGAATGAATAAGTGACATTTTACTAAGTGTCCACTAAGATTATATGTATATATACAATAACAACTTACGACTATTTTAATATTCTTTTACTTGACCAAAATATATAATTCTATCGGAAGCAAAGGAATAAGAAAAATGAAAACAACTTGCCCAGTTTGTGGAAATGTTCACCTGATTGTGAAAACTACTCCCAATGGTACATACCTCGTTTGTGGGGTATGCCTGACTAATAAAAAAGTTTAAGACCTATTGACACAAAAGCCGATATAGAGTATAATCAGGCTATAACAAGGAAAAAGACAATGAACAATAAGACTTTCAACGTGTTGGTTTCTCGCAAAGCCGCAAAGCAGACTGCTTATACAAAAGCGGTCAACGTGCTAAATACATCGGTACGCAAGCCTTGGACACCCCCTATTGTGAGGAGTTCGGACAAAGGTTTTATTTGTGGCGTATACTGCCGCGACACAGACTAGAGAACAAGACCCCTCTTATGTGGGAGTCGAAGCACAATTTACTTTAGGATTTTCCTATGTACTTGCATACTTATAATGAGTTTGATGATGATGATGATACCCCCCAACAAGGTGGATTTGGTACTGGCAACTATTGTTGCGTAGATTGCGAATCCCCCCTGGATGAGGGGGGTGAATGTACTAACGAACATTGTCGTTTACACCCATCTAATGGTGGGTATGCTGGCACCTATTCTGATTAGGATAAGAAAATGTGGGAAGTATTTTGCCCGATAACTGGAGAGTTATACTATACCACCCGATATGAGTATTATGCCCGATTGTTGGCATGGTTCTATGGGTTGGACTATGCACACTCTGGAGAGGGGTGGGTCGATTAGTGTATGGACATACTACTATACATAATAGCATACATACTAATGGGTGGTTACTATGACCTAATATTAGCGGGTGTGTATATGTATACTATACGATAGTATATCATCCTAATGGAGGTGTACTACCTAACCCAATCGGTTGCGCGCACTAGTATGAATGGGGGCATGTACTAGTATCCTATACTTCAGAGTTAGTTTGCTCTAAGTGCTTATGTAGTATAGAGTTATGACAATATATTAGTAAATACCCCACGTTTGGATTTGACGTAAGTATATACAGCATAAGGACTTACGACGATTTTGGCGGGCCGAAATTTCCCTAACTCCTTACGTAGTAACGACTTACGACGATTCCAAAAGGGGGGATTTTCCTCATTATTTGACGTAACTGCTTTAGCAGTAAGGACTTACGAACATACCCCTCAGAAGTATAGGGAGTTATGCTACACCACCCAATTGTACTATCATCTTATCTATCTTATTTGTTTTACCTAAACTAACACCGTGCGGCCCCTACCTCTGGGGGTATGGACTAACTCCCACAACAAACGGGGGACAAGCTGGCAAATCGCGTACCAAACTTATGCAGAAATAAAAGTTAGGTTATAAATCGTTATAGAATAAGGACTTACGACAATAAAATAATTCTGATAATTTTGTGGGCGATTGGCATGATATTTGGCCGACTTTTCCTAAAACGCCCCTAAAAAAGACGTTTCCTAAGTATATATGCTATAAGCACTTACAACAAAATATATTTTTATTTTTCCAATGGCACACTAATTGCTATGGGGAAAAGTGTATTCAATTTGACATAAAAGTGTATTCATTATTTGGACATCGTAAGTATAAGCGGGATAAGACTTTATAACAAAACGCCCAAAATTGTATTCATATCGACATCATGTTAAAATAGATAAAATTGACATAACTTATTACTGTATAATACTTTACGATTTAAAATTATTGAAAAAACTTTTGGCATGACGTTTGCTCTATAAGGATGATAGAAAGGGAGAATGAAAAATGACCGAAAATCAAAAAATCAAGATTATGTACAGTATGATTGATGCGGCTGGCATAGCCCGTTTGGGTGGTGACAGAACTGGCAATATGGGGGTAGAAATACTGGAAACTTTGGCCCCCCTCATGGATGGGTGGCTACCCGAAAGGGTTATTCGGGATGAAAATGGAAAAATCGTGGTCTTGGCAAGATAGGTAGTTTGGTCACTTTTTAGAGGATACGGAAAATGGAAACGACTGTGAAGATTGGAAGTTTTGTGAAGTTTGGGTACGATGGGGAAGTTCGGCAAGTTCGCGTGGAAACCGTGAATCTTACCCCTAAAAAGGGTGCCCCCTGCTTTGGGGGTTGGGATTTCACGGCTGATGCACCAGTCGGGGGGTATCGTAGCTTCCATATCGACAAGATAGAAAATCTGGTAGTCTGTGGTCAGGAATAAGAACAAACCCCTCCCTGGAGGGGTGGAGCCTCTAGTCCCCTCCCAAAGGGTACGCCTTGCGAGGGGGTTTCAAGATAACTTTGTGGCGAACATGACCGTAAACGGTATGCAAATAAAATTGCCGCAAAGTTATCCTGAAACAATCTAGAAAGGGATGGAAAAATGAGAAAGTTTGTGAAAATGACTAAGATAGAGCAACTGCGGGCTTTGAAGCAACTGCGACAGTCTAACGACGAAAACTATACCATTAGGCGAGAATCAAGAGAGAATCGGGCCTACTCCAATCGGGGGGCGTATTGTCCCCCTTATAAGGTGGATAGGTTCGATGGATTCCATGATAACGATTAGTGAACACATTTCACACTTTGGGCGGTAGTCTGTGTGGGTTGCGTGGTTTGTGGGATTCACGTTTAGTTGGAAGGATAGGTAAAATGATTGAAATGGGTAAGTCACAGAATTTTGAGAGTCTGCCGGTGGGGTGTCTGTTCCGCTGGATTGGGGGTGTCAGCCTGTTCAAAAAATTGAATATGTATGACGCCCAGGTGGTCAGTCGCCACTCAGAAGTGTGCCACCCGTCCTGGTGGGAGCGTACCGTCCTAGTCTATACCGAAACACCCCCTGATTTGATGGGATAGTCGAATGTATACAGATTGGCAAATTTTCTGAACGTTGACCTTCTCAATGGGTGGGGGCGCTCTAGTCGGTTTGGTTACGTTGTATTCGATGGTTTATATCATCGGAAAATGTCTTGAAATTCTCGACAATACTTTTACCCCTCACAAGTAGGATAGTCGAATGTACACCGGAAACAAATATAATACGCCTGGACACCGCACCCCTGCCGTGGGGTGTGTCATCCCCCGTTTGCAACTGTGGGAAGCAATGCTCAATCGTACACCAACCTATGTGGGGGGTGTGCGTGGCCTTATTAATGGGGTCGAAATGGAAGATGGTAGTGGACATAATTTCATAGTACATTTGTGTGTGGGGTCAACCACCCATAAGGTGTATGTGAAAGATAAAGTGAAGTAGTATACATAAGAGAACCCCACTAATAGGTGGAGTTACCCCCGATAGGGAGGATTGCTACCCCTATCAGCCGATACCGTAAGGTGGAGTAATGTTGAAACCTATTAGAGGGGTGTTTTTTTGTACATATATATCGTATGGGGGTATGTAACCCCTAACCCCACAAATGGAATTGACATAAACCCTTATGGCGTAACGAGTTACGACGATTTCGGCCCGCCGTTTTTGACGTAACTCCTTACTACCAAAGGACTTACGACGATTATTGATAACCCATAAGTGCTTACACAATATAGACTTACAATCTTATACTGTACAATTGTGATGATACTTATGGGTGGTGTGGTATCCCTCTTGGGGTGAAGCCCATGTACCGGCTATTCTAGCCGGTTTGCCAGGATTGCCACAGCAAGCTAAAATACCTAAATTAACATAGTTGTACAGTAGGTGAAAATGAGTACACTAGTTGGGGCGATTTACCGATTTGAGACTGATTCTCAAAAAAGTCGTGTTGTAAGTCCTTACGCCGTAGGCACTTAAAATTTTTGGAATTATTGGTGATAGGTGTTGACATAGCCGATAATAAGTGTATACTTAGGACATACGACAACAGCACACACGAAAGGAAAATCATGTACCCTTCCGATTTCTCTGAGTGGCTCGACGCGGTTGACGGCGATTACAACGAAATGATGGAATTGGCTTTTGCCGATGAAAATGAGGATAAAAATAACTTTTGAGGTTGACAACGGCTGATTTTCTGGTATAATTCAGATATCAAACAACACTTCACACGAAAGGGATTATGATGAGCAATTACGGATTTGAGGATTACGGGATTGATTCGATGGGTGATTTCGATGACGATTTTGATCCAATGGACGATTTCGACAGCGAAGATTACGACTACGAACCCGACGATTCAATGGATGGTGATTTCGATTCCGCTATGGGATCAGCGGGTTTTGGCTATGATGAACAATACGACCATTTTGAGGATTTGGGGGCCAATTGACCTAACCCCTTACGCCGTATAGATTTACGGCAAAGGAGGCGGGCCGCTTTTGACGTAAACCCTTATCCCATAACGACTTAGGGAAATTTCTTGAAAAGATTTCATCCATAAGTATATCAAAAAAGTTGAGTTGTAAGTGCTTACGCACAAAGGAGTTAAAATTTTTGGAATTGTTGTTGACACCTTTTACGATAGCCGATATAATCAAAGGGTCAAGTGAAAAGGAAATAAATAATCGACTTGACAATTTCAGATTGTATGATACAATTAAAGTAGGAAAGGGAAAAGTTATGCTATCCGCCGCACAGTTTGCCTCTCAGAACAAGGTCGGACATACCCTGCCAGAGGGGTTCGATGATTTCGCCCTGTTCACTATCGACCTTGGCGAAGTTACTGAAAATGGGGAAGTTTGCAACCCCCATCTGACGGGTAAGGGTGTGAATCTGTGGGATGTAACTCCAATGGGGGAGTTGACCATCCATCAGATTAAGGCTATGGAAGATAAAGAAGTCGAACTGGATAGAAAAGCACGACTAGAACTATATACCTCTCGCGGGTGGGCTTTCGAGCAAAAGTCAGAGTTAGAAGTTGAAGATGACCCCTCTGACGAGTGGGATGAATGGGCACGGTTCTTTGCTGACGATGTACCCATGACGGGTGGGAAGTGTCGCCGCCGTGGTGGTGTAAAGAGTAATAGTGCTTTCGAGGGGTTTGTGGATTCCGCACAATAAACCCTGCGGGGCTGGAAAGGGATAGTCTAATGTTCACTAAGAAACACATGATTGCAATTGCTGGAATTGTAAGGGATACAAAATCCACTTATGAAAGGCAACGATTAAGCCAAAAATTTGCCGATATGTTGGGGGAGTCAAACCCCCTGTTTGATGAGAAAAGGTTTTATATGGCCTGTGGGGCAATTCCACCATTGTCTAAGAAATGTACTTCCAATAGGGGGTAATATCTAGGAAAAGAAAACATACCTCACGGATACCCCCACCCTAGAAGGGGTTACGTCGAATGGCGTTTGTTTTACCCTCTATTTTAATTAACCCTTTCCACCCCTGCCAGAGAGAGCAGATACCCTGCCCTGGTGGGGGTTTTATATTGAATAGAATAGGAATTGACGTAAGTTGTTGCTACGTAAGAACTTACGATGAAAAAGGCGGGCCGCAATCGCCCTAAAGCCTTATGCAGTAAGGAGTTATAACAAAATTAAACTTTCCTCTTGATTTTGTCGATAAGTATGGTATAATAATCTTGTGAGTAAGATTCAACCACTAAGTTAAGGGAGAGGGAAATGGGCTATAGACTAAAAACAGTTGTCCAAGATATTAGCAAAGTATTTGGTGATGATCTCAGTATGGATAAATTAAATAGCATTATGTGGTTAGTTTGGCAGTATATACCTGATTATGCAAAAATAGATATAAAGGGGGGTGTTTTTAACAGTGTATCTTTTGAGCGTTCTGTAAAACGCTATCTACAAGATATAATAAAACAACCTATTAAAACCACAATGTATCGGACTAATGAAGATACAGAAGGGGATGTTAGATTACAACTAGCTGTAGCACTAATAAATAATGGATTTGTAGTAAAATCAGAAGTGTCTTTTATTTGCAGCGATGGAGATTGTCGTGTGGATTTAGTAATTTATAAAAATAATTCAATTTGGAGATTGATAGAGGTAAAAAGATATATACGACAAGAATCAGAAGGAAAGCTACAAGCTAATAATTATTCACGAAAAATAGGTGTAAAATGCGACGTTTTTTGCGGTGGTAATAATATAAAAGAATATGTTGAACTACTAAAATCTATCTATTGACACTTAAACCCTTATGCCATAACAGTTTATGGCTATAGGGGCGGGCCGAATTTTACCTAAGTGCCTACAGCGTAAGGAGTTATATCAATTAAAGATTTCTATTGACTTTGCCGATATATAGTGTATAATCATAGTAGAAAGGGACACCAACATGAATATACCAAAATGCCCAATTTGTGGGGGTCGAATAGTGGTCATTTCCACCCACAATGGCCGGTGGGAAGTGTGTGAATGTTGCCGTCATAACAAAAAACTATAGTCGAGGAAAAAATGAAAACAATTGGATGGAATGTTTATCTTTATGGTCGTCTTATCGACACAGTTTTCTATGACGATGATATGTCTGCCGATGTAGTCTATCATTCTCTAGTCAATCACGACGGTTATGATTATCATATTGAGGTGAGAAAATCAAAATGGAAAACATAGAAAATAAAAACGAGGTCATTAGTCTGCCCATTGAAGAATATCGTTTGCCCATTTATAAGGAATGGGATAAGCGTGGATACAAATGTCCAAAAAATAAAGATGGGTGGATAGCATATCATAAGGTTTTACTTCTGCAAAAATTGGAGGAAAATAGATGAGTATCTTGCTATTGATTGTGATGATTTATGTTGGTATGCCTTGGTGGGCGTACTGCCTTTGGGGTATGTTTTTTGTTTTGCAATTTATTGGGGAATGTTATAGGTAATCTAGGCGGATTCGCGGACATAGCGACAGCAAGCCATAAATGCTTATGCTGTAAGGACTTACGCCAAGAAGGGCGGGCCGCACTCGACGTAACCCCTTATACAGTAAGGACTTATAACTATTTCAGAATTATTTAATTTTACCTATTGATTTTACCGATAACTATGGTATACTTGGAGTATCTAACACTGGTAAACAGTTTTAACTAAGGGATAATTATGCTTAAGTTTAGCAAGCAAAATGCCAAAACTGAAAATCTGACTAAGGTTGCGGCTCTGGCCCCCTATCTGGCGGGTGGAAAGAAAATCTATAGTCTGGACTTATCTAGTGGGGTATCGTGTCCCGGTGCGAAAGATTGTAAGTCTATGGCTATGATCGACCCCCTAACTGGTAGGGCAACGATCAAAGACGGCCCCGATTGTCAATTTCGTTGTTTTTCTGCTAGTCAAGAAGTTTTGTTTCCTGCTTTGCAAAAGTTACGGGCAAACAATTTCGAGCAAATTAAAACGGCAAAAACTGTCGAAAATATCGTCAAGCTAATTCTGGCTAGTCTACCCAAAAATGCGGGTATTATACGTATCCATGTGGGGGGTGACTTTTTCTCGCTGGCATATTTGCGGGCTATGATTAAAGTCGCTGGACTTCGCCCAGATATTCTATTCTATACCTATACTAAGTCACTGCACCACCTGAAAGAGGTAGTCCGTTGTGATTTTCTACCGCATTGTGATTTATCGCAAGGCATCATTTTACCTAATTTTCTGGTGACTGCCTCTTATGGGGGTCATTTCGACCACCTGATTGAAGAATTGGGGGTTCGGGCTGCTTACGTAGTCTACAGTGAGTTGGAAGCGTCTGCCTTGCCTATCGACCATACTGATGAGAAAGCCGCTACTCCCGGGGGTAACTTCGCCCTTTTACTTCATGGAACTCAACCAAAGAATACCCCCGCTGGCGAGGCACTTAAACTACTTAAAAAGGCGGGTATCGGGTCTTATTCTCGAAAATAATCTAACCACTTATGCCGTAACAACTTACGGCGACGGAGGCGGGCCGCATTTGACATAACCCATTACCTAGTAGGGACTTAGAACAATTTTATTATTTTTAACGCTATGGTCTTGACTTTGCCGATAAGTATGATATACTAAAGATTTATGATAAGTTCTACCAGCGTGTATTTTTCTATGACAATTAGAACATAATACAATACATTTATTTATTTCATTCATTAAGTTTTCCTCACAAATCCACGATGTTCGTTCAGATATAGTGAAACTTTTATTTGAAATATGATGAAAATCTAAACAACAAACATCTTTTTCTCCACAATATTTACAACCTTTATTTGTTTTATAATTGTTAATAGTTGTAAGATTTTTTAATTTTCTAATTTGTCTTTGTGTTTTAGTTTTATTAATATAGTGTTGTCTATTCTCAATATAATGCTGTTTACTATATAGATTAGCACATTTTTTACATTTAGTATCTAAATTATCTTTTTTCGCTTTATTCATACTAAATTGTTCTAACGGTAGAAGTTGTTGACATTTTTTACATAATTTCATAGTATTTCTCCTTTACATATTATACACCAAACTGAAACAAAATCGAAATTTCTACTCTTGACAAACGACAATTGTATGATATACTATAATAGTAGAGCAAACGACCAACAAAAAAGGGAAAATGTGTAATGTTTACTAATCAGATTAAGAAGGGTGTCCGTGTCTTGCTGCGTAACGGGTGGTATGCCACCATTGAGGACAATCTCAAAGGCAACACCCGTTTGGCGACAGTCGAGGGGTATTGCACGGAAATGGGATCGGTGTACTCTTTTGACATTATGGCGGTTTGTGATAAGAATGACGTAGTTGTGGAAATGGTCGAACATACTCCCGCACAATTGAAACTGAAAAAGTCAGTTGCGAAAATGTTCGGGGAATAGGCTTGATTTTTACCCTGAATAGTGTATAATATAATAAGTCAGGGAGCCGGTGGCTGACTTAAAACAACATCGGCCCTGTCCCATTAGTCTAACGGTTAGGACAAAAGACCTTCAATCTTTTATTGCTCGGTTCAATTCCGGCATGGGATACATAAAGGTGTGGTTTTTCTTAACGGTTTTCCATCGTAACCAAAAAAACATAGTTCCTGATTGTTCCCCATACCAGTCTGTACAACTGGCGGTCTAATAAAATAAAGTGGGGAGGCTGACCGACTGGTTCAATTCCAGCATGAGGGACTGATATTGAGTTTATCCCGTACTCAACCTATTGATAAAAACGGGTATATACTACAAGTGTTACAGTAGCACGGCTGTCTCCAAAACAGCAGGACAAAGGGCGGCTCTTTGGTAGTATGCTTGGGAAAAGATGTGGGTAAAATCCCACCGGATTAAACAGGTTAAACAATCTGCCGTCGTACAATTTAGGACAGTTCCCGGTTTTTCTTAAATCCTTATCCCATATAGACTTACGCCCCAGTGGGCGGGCCGCGTTTGTCCTAAGTCCTTATCCTGTAAAAGTTTACATATACCATTTATATACTATTTTACACATAATTAGTATTTGGATGTGTTTTACCTAATCCTGTCGGATTGACCGTGATGACCACAGCAAGTGATTTTTTGGAATTATTTAATTTTAGGGCTTGTAATAGCCGATAATAGTGATATAATGAATACATAAGAGGAAACGCGATTAGTATACCTCGATCCTTTGCCTTTGTTTAACCTTCTGGATTATGGGTACAAGCACAGTCTTGACCCAATCCTACTATTGCAATAGGACAAAGGCTCGTCGTACAATATCGCAAGCAGATTAGGGTTCTTAGGTCATAATACAGGCGAACCCATGATATGCCAAGATGAGTTGCAACCCCTAGTCTGCTCTTTCCTCTTTTTTATTTGGGATTGTAACTCAATAGGTAGAGTAGCTGGCTTTTAACCAGTAAGTCGTGAGTCCGAGCCTCACCAATCCCACTTGACTTTCTTAATTTTTGTGATAAAATACAGTCATGCAAATTAACATCAAGCCCACCAAACGACGTAATGCTGCCTGTGCTATTCTCACCAGGGCTAAGACCTTTGATTGCCGCCCCAAGAGGCAACGTACTCGCCATAGTCAGTTGAAAAAGGAATTGTCCACTCATGGCTATTAACAAAATTATTCCAGTTCGTTCGTGTAGTCATCTTTGGCCTATTCTCGATATTAAGCAGAGAAAAGAAGTTGTTAGTGATTGTCTAAAATGTTTGGCGGCACATAAGGATAACTTTGACGCAATTGCAGTTAGCGGCTATTCTATGTCGTTAATTGGCTCGATAATCGCCCACAAAATGAATAAGGGTCTGATTATTGTGCGAAAGGATGAAGATGAGAGGGCATCTAATTTTGAGGTTGAGGGGACTGTTTGTGACCGATATATTATCATTGATGATTTAATTTGTAGTGGCGAAACCCTTAGAAGAATAACAAACAAAATCTCTGAATTACATCATTCACCCGCAAAATTGTATGGGGTGTATTTGTATAAGATCAATCATTCTAGTGTTAGAACTGTCGGCTCTGTAAATGATATTTATGAAACTTTATTATTGAATACGCCGGAACAAATCCGTAAACAATTAATTGGAAGCCAGTCTCGGCCAGAATGATGGCAAAATTGCCGCGATTAAGGCATACCGTGAGCGAACTGGACTCGGCTTGAAAGAGTCAAAAGACGCACTTGAAGCACATTTTGCCAACAAAGGATTGCATTTCTACGGTTATGATAATCCTCTGTAGTCTTGACTTTTCTAAATTGTGTGCTATAATTTAACTATGGGAGATAAGAAAGTGGCTAACACGATGTATAAGGGCGTGGTCTTTAATAAGGGCGATAAGGTTAAGATTACCGCCGACTGGATTGAAGGTAACAAGCCCATCGCCGTCATAACTGGATTTCAGGTTAATGGTGGGGTGCGATTCGCCATAGTCAAATGGAAGTCGCGTCAGTTGGCCGATGAATACGGGAACCTGTTTACTTTTGATGAAATGAGAAAGATGTAATATGTCTAACGAATGTCAGTCAGAGTTTAAGTTGAGCAAAGAAAAAGTCCAACTAATCCGAAATTGTCTTAAAGATTATGAGCGTTGTTTAGACAAACTTTGGTGGACTGATTCTGAGGTAGATCGTTTGCAGTTGAAGATTGCAAATGCCATTTTTGATAAGGAATAGATATTATGTCTAAGTCACCCGCTATGGAAGTGTTTTGCGAGAGTATGGCCCAGGCAATGTTTGGACGGTCCCGCAAAGATGATGCTTGCGTTTTCTGTGGCAGCACGAAAGTTAATCGTGAAGATTTTCGTGACCCGATTAGTTTTCGGGAATATGGTATCAGTCATTTATGTCAAATTTGTCAGGATAAAACCTTTAGTGGTGGAGAAAACGAATAATGCCAATTCTGACCTGTAAGAATCACCCCAATCTACGCTGGATGTGTAAGGATATAGCGTGGGAAAATGGTCGATATAATGGTTGCCGTAATATCTTCTATATGGATTGGCGAAATGAGACATACATTCCCGAATGTAAATGTTCAGCAAATGATTTGATGATTGCCCCTGATTACAAGTCTAACCTTATTGGAGAATAAAATGAAAGTAGGTAGTGAAGTTGTAGTGTTTAATTTTGGTTATGTTTATGAAGTGAAAATCACCAGTATTGATGCTGATGGTTTTAATGGTTATTGGAAAATTTGCGGAAACTATACTAATTATGAAGGTCGTTGGACTTGGAACGAAACCACAATGATTGCCCTTAAACCACGATAACTATAAGT
>Ga0247841_10009478_pt1 | contig 13623 bp, 16 predicted proteins | sample LaCruzMarch2015__2_FD_192410 | JGI IMG/M metagenome (GOLD analysis project Ga0247841, IMG submission 192410) | Freshwater microbial communities from meromictic Lake La Cruz, Castile-La Mancha, Spain - LaCruzMarch2015_18m | ecosystem: Environmental > Aquatic > Freshwater > Lake | place: Spain...
AATTTTTTAAGGTGCCCCCGCTCAAACGAAAAGGGGCATCTTTTTTACCATTCCCAAATCAATAATACTCCATAAGCCATGACAATGAAATCGAACATACTGGGAATGCCGCTTGCACAGGCAATTAGTCTGTTTACCTTCCTGTTGGCTATCATCTCTATTTGGGTTCATATGGAAATCCGCCTGGCAGAATTGAATGTGGAGATCACTAACCTTAAACAGGATCTGTTGCTGCATAAGACAGACAACACCCGAAACTTCGACCTCATACGGTCCGACATCAAAGCCGACACCAAGGAGATCCTGAAACGCATCGATGAAATTCAGATTTACCTCAGAAATACCAAATAAACATGAAAGATCGAATTTTAAACAACTGGAAAACCACCGCCCTTGGCATCATACTATTGATCCTTGCCGTGGTCCTGCTTTTTATGAGAATCATCACCCTGGGTGAGTTCTCCGCCTTTTTCCCCACCATCCTCGGCCTCATCTATGTCCGGGACACTGTCTTGAAGATCACCTCCAGGCTTTAATCCTTTCCCTCATACAATTCACCATTCACCCTCAAATATTTCATCTAATGGCAAACATTAATCATCTCGCAACAAAGCTCTTCCTGAGTGAAGGACTGTTTGTAAACGATCCGATCGATCGTGGAGGCCCAACCAACCGGGGTATAACCCTTTCCACCTGGCGTAAAGTCGGGTACGACAAAGATGGAGATTTTGATATCGATATCGACGATATCCGGCTATTGACAACTGCCGATGCCTTGCTGGTCCTCGAAAAATGTTACTGGGATCGCTGGCATGCCGATGAGATCAAAAACCAGAAGGTAGCCGATATCCTGGTCGACTGGCTCTGGTGTAGCGGAAAATGGGGCATCATCATCCCGCAAAGGATTCTCGGAGTTCCAGCCGATGGCATTGTCGGACCGGCAACTTTGAAAGCAGTTAATCGTGCAAACCCTTATCAATTGCTGATCCAGATATACAACTCCCGGGTTGCTTTTATATTGGACATTATCAAAAAGGATCCATCCCAAAGTCGATTTGAACGTGGCTGGTACAACCGGTTGAACGCCTATTTATAAGCAAATCAATATTCAAAATTCTTTGATCATTATCGCCATTCAAACATCCCACCCATGAAAACGATCCTCAAAATATCACTCCTCCTGGTGTTGTCAATTCAAGCTGGCTGCTCTCCCTCAACCAGGCTCAATCGTTTACTGATCCGCCATCCCGAATTAAAGATCCCCGATACCATTGTGATCAGCGATACCATGACCATCCCCCAGGTCCAAGCTGATACTGTTTTTTATCTTGACAGCATTCATGATACCATCATCCTGCAAAAAGACCGCCTCGAAATAACCCTAAACCGGGTTCACGATACATTGTATGTCCGGGGCAATTGCAAAGCAGACACGATTATCATTCATCGCCTCATCCCGGTAGAAAAGATAAAAGTTGTAAAACCGGATAAACTGGATCAGTTAATCTCCAAAATTCCCTGGTTAATATCCGGGTTGATTGGCCTGCTTGTCTTGGCAATTGTCATTGCTATGAAATTCTTCAAATAATCTCCCTCACATCAAATTTCGATTTCATAAGTATAAATCTACCGATCACCTACTCCCAGTATGGGGCTGGTTTTCGCATTTAGCCTCATCGGCTTTGGCTCTACCTAATCTAATTATTGCGCATAAGCTGGCTCATTATTTTTCATCCATCCAGAAATAAAATGCAAAAAGACCACCATTCTGCTGCCAAATGTGTTATCTTTGTCTTGAGCAAAAGAGTTCTTTGTAAAGAATTTAAGTGTAATCAATTAGGTGGATTAATCGGTGGACTAAAAAGGACAACGAAGTTAAATACCTTTATTTCTTAGCGGTTTAAACTATAGGTTCGAATCCCAGTCTCTCCGCAAAAAGCTGCAGCAATGCGGCTTTTTTTTGTTTTACCGGGATGACTCTGGATCATGAGGAAAAACACTGAAAACACACATCGCCCGGAACCCATCCGGATGCAATTAAACTGAAACTTCTGGCGTAAAGTGTATAGGAAGCCTGCACCATTGTGATTTATTATGTCCTTTTATTTATTTCATTTTTTTATCTGAACCAAATTTAATTGGAAGATTAATTTGTGCTCTTACGGGGACCCCTCTTTCCTTGGCTGGTACCCATTTTGGCATTTTTCTTATTGTGGAAATAGTAATCGAATCTAAAATTGGATTGAGCCCTCTTAAAATACATGGATATTTAATATTCCCTTCCTCATCAACTAGGAAAGTGATGAAGACCTTTCCTGTTATCCAGTCTGGACGCCAACTATCGGGTAGTTTAATATTTTCTTTAAAAAATGTAACTCTAGCTTCCTCACCTCTTGGGAATTGTGGCGGTTCTTCGACGACGTTCCCCCCAATTTCTATCACATCGGTTTTCCCGTTACCCAAATAATGATGTAAAGAATCACATTGTGCTTTTACAACGATTGGAAGAATAATGGTACAAACAAAAAATAGTTTAATTAACAGTTTCATGTTCTTTCTTAATTCTGACTAACGTAAACTAACTGTTTGAATATTAGTCTGTTTTAAATTCCATTTTTCGCGGTATTTTTCTTGAGAGAAGATGCCAAACTCATTTGGATCAAGACCAAATTTAGCAATTTTCTTTCTTATCAGTGCGATTTGTTTTCTTTTTTCATCCAGAAAGATGTAGGTGGTTTTAGTCAGGTATTGTTCTTTTTTCGTAACCATATTCCAAAGTATTACTGCAATTTTTCGTGCTGTTGCAGTAATAGCAGCCTGTCGTCCTTTTTTGAAGGCAATTTTAGTGAAGAATCTGCCAAGATCTGATTCGTTCAGATTTCCAACAACATTGGCAGCATTACGCAGTGCTATTTTAAGCCGACTGCTTCCTCTGGGAATCCTGTTGGAGAGTGTTTTGCCTCCGCTGATTTTATTATTTGGAGCCAGTCGAAGCCACGCAGCAAAATGTTTAACAGAAGGGAACTTTTCAAAGCCTTCAGGTCCAATCTCACTCATGATACTCAGAATAGTCGAATGGCTCACTCCCGGAATCTGATACAAATCAACGCCCTGAAAGTATTGAAAGGAAACTTTGTTAAGATCCATCCCGTTGATTGAATTTTTGTTGTTCCTTTTATAGGATTTCTCTTCTGGTTTTTTTGGGCTGGAGCTTTTAAGAAGCTGGTTAAGAAACTCTGTGATTTTCTGATCGCATTTGTCAATCTGCTGTAAATAAAACTTATGTCTTACAAATTCCTGGTTAAGTCCAAAAATATAATCATCCCGCTCATTGGACACCAGAGCTTTAGCTATTTCATTCTGGCTTTTGCGACAGTTGTAATGTCTGTTTTTAGCAAGTTCTTCCGGATTTAATATGCCTATGCAGATATCTTCGATAATTTTCAAGCCATTAAGTCCTGTGACATCCCTCACAACTACATCCAGTCTGAAGTTCAGAAGTTTCAGGAATTCTGCATTTTATTCGGAGCATCCGCTTTCAGGTCAATCATATTTGCCCGATGCCTGCATAGGGTGCGAAGTTTCTCAGTGCTGCTGTCAGGCAGAAAACTCGATGGCAATAGCCCCAGCGAGTGTAATTTCTGTATCCATTGACAGTCACGCACATCTGTTTTCTTGCGGTTCATGTTTTTGGTAAATCTTCCGCTGATAAGTACCACCTGTATGCCGGAATTGATTAATTCCACATAGAGATTTTGCCAATAATTGCCGGTTGATTCCATCGCAACTGAGTTAATACCATTATCCAAGAACCAGTTACTGAGTTCTTTGAGGTCCTCGGCATACACGCCGAATTCCCGAACATCTGAATCCGATTGCCCAATCGCAACATAGTGCGAGCGGCTTCCTACATCAATACCAGCACAATGGGTATTGACAATTTTCATTGATACCTTTTTCTGCTTCATTTTTTTTTGATAAAATGATTAAAAAGGCTCTGAGAGGATGGACTTTTGCAATTGAATATTATTCTGATCGGGGTTCTCGTCTTAAGACCAGACCACCATTGAAATTTATCAACTGCCCAGGGATGCCACCCGGGGCTTTTTTCATCCCATTCCAGAATGACACCGGGACTTGTCAGTAAGCCTGACAGAGATGCCATTTTAAAAACCGGATTTACACAGAGTCGGAATGCTAAGGTACGGTTCTTCGTTAGCAGGGGAAGTCAATAAACCTGGAAGAATTATTACCTTTCTTAAAAATAATTTTGGAGGGCTTTATCTGGGGAATGGGGCCTAACGACTCACTTGCAGCCAACGTGCAGGGGTTACTTGGTAAAAAATTTGAATTCGTTTATTCATTTGCAGAGTTCTATTCCGCTTGCTTTATATCACTTGGCCTGCATGGCTGCGGCAGCAATCTTGTTGGCGGTCGTTGTTTTCGTTTTACAGTTTTTTCATCAACCATTTTCTTCGTAGTAATAGGAGTAGTCAATCCCTTTCATAAACATTTCGCGGTCGTTAATTTTGGACGTGAGCGCCTTCTCTAAAAGTGATTTTAGTTCACTACTTTTAGTTGGACTTATCATCATTGCGTTCATATAATCTTGCTTGCTTATTTTACTCCAATCAACGCATTTCTTGAGGCGATTTTTAAGTATCAAATTCAACTATATTCTAGCGCTTCTGCCATTCCCTTCCACAAAAGGGTGTGCAATGTTCATTTCTACATATTTATTTATAATTTCATCAAATGTGGTTTCGGGCATTGCTGCTATTTGCTTTAATGTATCGCCTAAAAAGTGTGATACTGCAAATTGAAAACCGCCTTTTGAAATATTTTTTTGTCTGATTTGCCCCGCAAAATCATACAATCCGCCAAACAAATATGCATGTATTTGTTGCAAACCTTTAGTTGTACCAACTTCAATGCTGCTGATAAAAGAACTTTCAAACAATGCATATGCCTTTGTTTTGCTTTTTCCGTCTATGCTTTCAGCGCTGAATGTGAACCATTCAATAAAACGGTTTGCTTTTTTGCCAGGAAACTCATTACCCAATGCAATAATACCGTCGTAATCCAACATATCGGCTAAACGCTTTTTGCCATCCGGTGCAAGAATTTTCAAGTGGTTAGTGCTACTAACCACTTGGCTGTTTTCTCTCTTTAACTTGGCTTTTAGGTATTTCCAATAGTTACGAGTTTTGGGATAATCATTTTGGTCGGTAAGTACGGCAACAATATCCAACACAGAAAACCACCATTTGGCGTTTTCTTCGTCCCAAATAGCGCGCACTTCGCGGTCTTCAAAAAAACGGATGGATATTTTTGTATTACTCATAATTAAAATGTTGACTATTCTGCCTCTTAATATTTCCTTTCCGAAGTTAAGATAATTTTTTTAGTAGCTGATGTTTACCGTACACGTAACAAAGACCGCAGGGTGGTTTGATACCTGCTCCTGTTAGCCGACACCGATAGGCCTTTCAATTGCTTGTTAAATGTTAATAATCAATTGTTATCTATCATCATTGCAACAGTTGTGCGCTTGGCTTTGAGTGGTGTGCTCCATTCGCTGCTTCGCGCTCATGGCGCACTTTAGTCCGCAACACACCTGACCGAATATCCGTCATAGGGCGGTGGGTTGTTCAGGATACCGACGAAGTACCAGTTGTAGGAAAGTTCCACGTAATAGTATTCAATAAAGTACCCTGATCTGGATAAAGAAGTCCAGAAATAGGCAAGTTCTCCAATGTTTGTGAACTCATGCGCAAAAATTGAATCAAACCAGCCGGCAGGGAGCGCTGAAAAGCCACATTCATTGGTTGCCCCAATATTAGGACTCAACCAACTGGAGGTTCCGGTTGTTTTCAGTTTGCCTCCGGCCACATCTGTCCCACCAAGGTACGTAATCATATCCCCCCATTCGTATATTGTCGGGAGATGCCATCCCTCCGGACAAATTCCTTTAGCGCCTATGGTATCAACATATTGCATCACCTCATACCATTGATACAACCCGCCGTAGATGGAACAATTATAATCATAGTCGTTATAACAATATTTTTCAGTAACGCCATTATTGGTTTGAGGCTGGCTCACATTGATCCATGTACCGACGTTCAGATTTTGGGCCATCCAGGTTTGAGCGCCGGATTTTCCTGTGCCGATCCTGACGGTTGCATAGTGGTTGCCATCGCTATCGGTACAGGCAACAAAAGGGAAAGTTATTGTTTTGCTGCCGGCAGGCACATCGGTATCCACCATGCTGTATTGCCCTGCAGTAGCTTTGTACATTAAAATGTCACCATCGGTATATGGCATGTCAATTGTGGCCGCAGTACTTTTCAAGTGGCTGTTTTCGCTGCCCGCAACAGAATTAACAAGCTCAATTCTTGTTTCGCCGGGAAGGTTGCATTGGCTGACCAGTTTTGTTGAATAGGAATAGTCGTTCCCTGTGACTTTCACGAAGTACATCCCCCGCTGAATACCGGATACCCGGAAACTGTGCGTTCCGCGTTTAAGTTCTTCGCTGATCTGACAGACAGTCTCACCGGACAGGTTGACAAGGCTTATCGTCGAAGTTCCGGAAACCGATGTTACAACATCCAGTGTTGACTGGTCTTGCATTGGATTCGGATAGAGATGCAGGTACCTGTTATCATCATTTATGGCACCAATTCCCAGGGAAGGAATTAAATGTAAAATATCACTGCCATTCAGGGTGACAGTTGCTCCGCTTGTCAGGTTATCCACTTTCACTGTGTCAACAGCAGAAGTGTCGCCTGTAGCTGCAAAACTGATAAAATAGTCCTGTCCCTGAACTTTCAGAAGTGCAAGAACCAGGAAGGTAATCGCGTAAATTTTTTTCATGATTTTCATTTTTTAGATTAACCTTAATGATTGGTTGATTTCTTTTAATTCCATTGAAAACGAACGTTGCGGCATGATGCTTAGCTGCCGTGCAAGGGGTAGGTCATTTTTGTAATTTGAAATTTGTTAAAGTATATATGACTTGCGGGCAAAAATCGGTGATGTTTTTTGCTGCATATATAAATTCATAATAGTTTGGAATGAAATAAGTTGTATCGTATTCTTTTTTACAGGTATCATTATATAAAAGAAAAAGAAAGATTCCGAAAACGCAGGCAGGTTTCATCATATGGTATTAAATTGAATCACACCTAATGCCATTGCAAATACCAAATGTCGGCAAAAAAGCTTTGGGTTGATGAATGCTATATCAAAATTAGGCAAAAATCGATCATTACAACAATTTCTTGAAATATTCCATCGGTTTCTCGTGGCTTCTTCAATCTCAAGCATGAAAGCAGAATGAAAGCAATAATAAGATCCATTTATTTTATCAGGACGATTTTTCCTATTTCGGTGTGACCATCCACACGCAGGGTGTAAAAACAGATTCCCGGCTTTAGTCTCACTGAGGAAAATGGAAAGGGAATGGCTCCGGCATCTTGTTTTATCAATAAATCTGTGTCATGCTACCCATTCCTGCTGATTTTATCGAGCAGCGCCAGGTTTTCAAATTTGATGCTCCGCCCCCGGATGCTGAGCAATCCTTCTCCCTGGAATTTCAACAGGACACGGGTGGCACTTTTACGTGAAACGCCAATTAAATCGGCAAACTCCTGTCTGGTAAATGGCAACTCAAAGGAGTCCTGCTCAAAAATGATCCGCGCAAAATAAAGCAGCGCTTCGGCTACCCTTCCATAAACTTTCTTCTCCGACATACTCATAAACCGGCGAAAGTTGGTGAGACTGTCGCGGCTTACGGGATGAGTATTTCATAGGCAAAATTTCCATTTTCACGCACGAGCTGGTTGAAAAAGGCAACATCGATGTAACACACCTGAACATCCGTAAGCGCGGCATAGGAATAATGGTTGACCCTGTCGCCAAACAACGAGGACAGACCGAGATAGGTGTGTTGCTTGACAATCTGCAATATCTTTTCACGATAATCGGAGTTTGTAACATATTCCTTGACCAGTCCTGATTTTAAATAAATGATATTGGATGTCATCGAGCCCGCCTGCACCAGGATATCCCCTTTAAAAAATGAGGTTTCCCGGCTGTTTTTACTGACTTTTGCCAATTCCTCGGGGTGAAGAATGGCTGCCGCACAGCTGATGTCCTTACAATCGCTGCAGGAATTAGGCTTTTTGCTGAAATCTGTGATCATAACTTCCAGGATAAAATTCGGAATTCATTTTTAGCTGACAATTCCGTGAAGCTGCCTTTTTTTTCAGCAGATTTTCGCAGATTACAGCGCAGATTTTTACAGTAAAAACCGACTACAAAGTCGCAAAAAAAACATCGGAAACTACAATTGATTTTACCTGGAACAAAGATATACTGAATCTTTGCGGGTTTTCAAATGCAAACCTGCTTAGATTCAGTGATGCTGAGCGTTTGAGTTTGCAAACTCAAACAGTCGCAGTATACCAACCGTTTTCTGAAAACCCGATCCGGTCAATTATTTCCGGGGCCAAAAATGCACCTGCCGGAAGCGCCAGGTCGGCTTGCGCCAGGGATGATTGTTTGTGAACCTCCAGATGGATGGTGGTGTGTGTGATAAAGATTGAGATACCGGGTTTAATCAGCCTACTTAACGCACCTGATTCACAGATAACAGGATAATTCAGCGGATTGCATTCACGAAGAAAGATATCAAGGGCTTCAGAGAGATATTCGTCCTCAGTTTCCATGAAATATGATTCCATTGCACCGGCTTCCAGGAACATTCCGCTGTTTTTTCGATGTGGCCCCGTATCCTGAAAAATCCGGATCCCGGGGGAGGCGGACCTGAGAATAGTATTCCCCAGAGAATCATGAACATGCGGGGATATTTTCAGCGCCAGCAACGGAAACTGTCCGGAAAATGCCCTGATGAGGGCAGTAGCCATATAGGTCTTTCCAACTTTTTTACCCGAACCGGAGATAATGATGAACTGCGGAAATGATTTTCTAAGCATGAATATTTCGCGGATCAGGGGATAAAAAGCTTAAAGCAGGCAAACAACAGGACAATTGCCAGGGAGATTTTAAAGAATCTAACCGGAAGAAATTTCATGGCAGTCATTGAACCAATGAGTCCGCCTGCAACAACAACAATGATCCAGAAAACAAAACCAGGAGGTAAAAGAATACCACTAAACCGCAGTCCGATCAAACCGGCAAGAGAATTACAAAGGATAAACAGAGAAGAATAGACGCCTGTTTCCTTTATGTGCGACCACTTCATCAGGATGAATATCGGGCTGAGGATGATGCCTCCACCAATACCTATCATCCCTGAAAGCAGTCCAAGAACTGACCCAATGACAACCGATAACAGGATACCGGGTGGAGGTTTTATTTCGTATTCCCTGGATGGACGGTACAATAGCCGAAGCAAGGCGCCAAGAAGCAGGATTCCCAGGATAAATTTATAGGTTTCCGGCTTGATCTGGATGAAGGCGCCCAGAAAGGCCATGGGGATGGCGGGAATAAGAAATGGCAGGAATAGGCGCCACCGGATTTTAAACCCGTTCTGAAAATTGACAAACGCGATCCCGGCAACAAAAAGATTCAGGATCAGCGCAGAGCTTCTGAAATAAATGGCGTCAACTGCGAAAATAGACATCACTGCCAGGTAGCCACTGGCGCCACCATGACCCACCAGGGAATACATAAATGAAACCAACAACAGGGATAAAAAAAAGAGCAGCGTGATTTCCACAAGAATATCGTTATTCCTATTAATGAACAACGTTACGAAATTAACAAAAATAATTGCTAAAATACATCAGATTGTTTTGTCAGAAATATCACAAATTCATGTGCGATTTGATGATATTTAATCACGATTTTTCGACCTGATTTTGTCAACTTTGCACCGCCACCTCCTTTCCCTCCCTGCTTTAATTCAACCAGCAGTGCAGGCGCCAATTCATTCATGGAGCGAACGGCATAATATGCCTTGCGATAGGACAATCCCATGGAAATGGCTGCTTTTCTAAGAGATCCAAGCGCTTCGATCTTCTCCAAAAGTTCAATTCTTCCTGAACCCAAAAAATTCTCTCCGTTAATTTCAACCCAGATTCTGCCGCTTACCGTTACTTTTTTCATTGGTCTTAAAAACAAACCAGATATTTTTACAAAACTAGTAAATAATTTTTATGCATATTTGTTATATAGATGAAACTAGATTAGTGAATCTGATGGGTGAAGGTGAACAGGCGGACAGGTTAACAGACAGATAAACAATCAGGCGAAAAAGCGAAAAGGTGAAAAGGTGAACAAATGAACTATTAAACAGAAAAGTGAAAATAATTGACAATTAGTTTATCAACCTATCAGCCAGCTTTTAAACTTACCAGCTTGCAAACTTACCAGCTTACCAGCTTGCAACTTCCCATCCGAAAAACAGAACAAATCCACATTAATGAACCGAAGGAATTTTATCAGGATTTCAACGCTGAGTGCAGGCGGCGCAATGCTTGGCACCATCGGGATCAGCGGGGCAAAAGAACCTTCCCTGCTTGACCGGCTTTCAGGCAACGTGCATCCGGATGAATCAAGGTATCTGCGAACGCCGACCTATTGCGAAATCTGCTTCTGGAAATGCGCCGGCTGGGTCTATAAAAACGAACAGGGGGAAATCTGGAAGATCGTCGGCAACGAAAATGATCCACACTGCAATGGCCGGTTATGTCCACGGGGAACGGGTGGTGTTGGGATGTATTACGACCAGGATCGTTTGAAAACCCCGCTCATCCGCACTGGTCAGAAGGGAAAACAGGAATTCAGGCGAGCAAGTTGGGACGAAGCGCTTGATTATGTGGCAAAGAAACTCGATTTCATCGGGAAAAAATATGGTCCGGAAACAGTTGCGCTTATTACTCACGGCTCCGGGGGAAAACTGCTCACTACTCTTATGAAGGCATATGGAACCGATTCAGTTGCGGGGCCATCTTACGCACAGTGCAAGGGTCCACGTGAAGCTGCTTTCGGGCTCACCTTTGGCGCCGGGCTTGAGTCTCCGGAACCAACAGATATTCGTGACACGCGTTGTCTTGTCTTGATTGGCAGCCATCTTGGAGAAAACATGCACAATACGCAGGTTCAGGAGATGGCCGATGCCATTGACCGCGGCGCCACCATCATCACCGTGGATCCACGGTTTTCAACAGTTGCCGGCAAATCCAAATTCTGGCTTCCCATCAAACCTGCAACCGACATTGCACTTTTACTTGCATGGACGAACGTAATCATCAACAATGGCTGGTATGACAAGGACTATGTTGAAAAATACACATACGGATTCGACAAGCTGAAAGAGTACATTCAGCCTTTTACCCCGGAATGGGCTTATGGCATAACAACGCTAAATCCCAACATGATCCGTGACACCGCCAGGGAGATGGCCAATGCTTCACCGGCAGTGATCGTTCACCCGGGGCGGCATGTCACATGGTATGGCGATGATACACAGCGCTCACGTGGCATTGCAATCCTGAATGCGCTGCTCGGTTCCTGGGGCCGCCGTGGCGGATTTTATCTTCCCGAATTGAAGGAGATTCCAGAATATCCGCATCCGCCATTTCCTCCAGTCAGTAAATCGTGGCGCGACATTCTCGGCGATCAGTATCCCTTTGCCGACCTTCCGCTGGCCAATGCCATTGTGGACGGCTCGATTCCAGGACATCTGAAGGACTTTCAGTACCGTGGCTGGATTGTCAATGGCAGCAACCTGAATATGACCATGCCCGACACCCGCAAGACACTCGAAGCCATTCAGCAACTCGAACTGCTTGTCGTCATTGATACCATGCCGATGGAAATCACCGGCTGGGCCGATGTAATCCTTCCTGAATGCACTTATCTTGAACGTTATGACGTGCTCAGGAATGATCATAACAGGGAACCGGTGATCGCGCTGCGCATGCCCGCAACCGAACCAAAGTATGACACCAGGCCCGACTGGTGGATTGCAAAGGAACTTGCAACTAAAATGGGACTTGAAAAATATTTTGATTGGAAAACTTTTGATGAATTCCTTGATTACAAGCTCAAACGGATGGATTCATCCCTTGAGGAGATGAAAAAAATCGGGGTAAAAAAATACGAACGTACCTCTGGGGATCTCTATTTTTCGGCAGATAATCCACCCTCTTTTGATACCCCATCCGGGAAAATTGAACTATACTCAGACCAGCTGGAACAGGCCGGTTTTGATCCGCTGCCCCGGTACACGCCGCACGAAGAACCTCCCGAAGGATATTACCGGTTAAACTACGGGAGGACACAATCCCATACCTTCAGCAGGACTTCCAATAACCCGAATTTATCGGCCATCATGCCTGAAAATTTAGTGTGGGTCAATCCAAAAGTGGCTGCCAACTGGCAATTGAAGGAGGGGCAGGAGGTGTGGCTCAAAAACCAGGATGGCGCTATTACCAGTTTCCCTGCCAAGGTCAGGATTACCGAGCGGATCCGCTGGGATTCGGTTTATATAGTCCATGGTTTCGGTCACACGAATCCATTGCTTACCAGGGCTTATGGCAAAGGGGTAAGCGATTCAGCCCTGATTACCAAAGTTCTTATGGATCCGGTGATGGGGGGAACCGGGATGAGGGGAAATTTCGTGACATTTTTAACTGAAAACCCTGATAAGGAGGTGAAAGCATGAGATTCGCAATGGCCATTGATACCAAAAAATGTGTCGGCTGCAGCGATTGTGTTGTTGCCTGCCAGACAGAGAATGCTGTTCCTATCGGTTACTGCCGCGATTGGATTGTCGAGGTTAACGACGGCACTTATCCACAACTGGAAATGGAAATCCGCTCCGAGCGATGTAACCAATGTTCCAACTCTCCTTGCGTTCGTTGCTGCCCCACCGCGGCAAGCCATTACGATTACGGAGGAATTGTTCTTGTAACACAGCATAAATGCATCGGGTGCGGCGCCTGCATCGCATCCTGTCCCTACGATGCCAGATACACACACCCTAAGGGGTATGTTGATAAATGCACCTTTTGTGTCCACCGCGTTAAAGAAGGACTTCCCCCGGCATGTGTTGCGGTTTGCCCCACGAAATGCCTTTACTTCGGTGATACCGATGATCCCCGGAGTGAAATATCCCTGGCGCTGAAAAAGCGGAAATATAAAAGGCTGATCCCTGAAGCCGGGACCGACCCCAATCTTTACTTTTTAATTTGAGCGCCATGAGAGAAGAGCTAATCATCAGCGGTCGCATGAATCCCATGGTGGATCCTACCCTGAACATCTGGCACTGGCAGATTCCATTGTATCTCTTTGTCGGAGGCGTTGCAGCAGGCATCCTGTTCTTTGCATCACTCTATTATATCATGGGTCGTGAGAAAAAATATCCTGCGGCAATCAAGTGGGCGCCAATGGTTGCGCCATTTTTACTTATCCTTGGATTGGGAGCCCTGTTTCTTGACCTTAACCATAAAGCATTTTTTTGGCAGCTATACCTGGTTGTACGCTTCGAATCGCCAATGTCGTGGGGCGCATGGGCTCTGCTGGTCATCACGCCTTTATCTATTGTGTGGTCGGCAACCTGGATGAAGGAGGTGTTTCCCGGATGGCATT
>Ga0247841_10009479_pt1 | contig 13623 bp, 12 predicted proteins | sample LaCruzMarch2015__2_FD_192410 | JGI IMG/M metagenome (GOLD analysis project Ga0247841, IMG submission 192410) | Freshwater microbial communities from meromictic Lake La Cruz, Castile-La Mancha, Spain - LaCruzMarch2015_18m | ecosystem: Environmental > Aquatic > Freshwater > Lake | place: Spain...
ATAGGCAGACTTTTGGTAGTTGTTGAAAAATACCCTGAATTAAAAGCAAATCAGAGTTTTCTTGATTTACAGGCACAACTTGAAGGTTCTGAAAACAGGATTGCTGTTGAAAGGATGAAATTTAACGAAACAGCACAAATTTACAATACATATATAAGAAAATTCCCTAAAAATTTATATGCAAAACTTTTTGATTTCGAAAAGAAAGCATACTTCTCCGCTGATAAAGGTGCAAACAAAGCTCCAAAAATTGAATAATTATGTTTAAATCATCTGCTGAAAAATTTTTCTCTCAATCTGAAAAAGATAAAATAAGAAATTCAATAGTTCAGGCAGAACTTGATACATCAGGTGAAGTGCGGATTCATATTGATAATAATTGCAAAGAAAATGTTTTAGACAGGGCTGCTTATATTTTCAATAAGCTTGGTATGAACAAAACAGGTCTTCGTAATGGTGTTTTATTTTATCTTGCGGTAAAAAGTAAGAAATTTGCAATAATAGGTGATTCAGGTATAAATTCGGTTGTTCCTGAAAATTTTTGGGATAATATCAAAGAAAATTTATCTTCTCATTTCAGTAAAGGTGAATTTACAGAAGGTATTTGCGAAGGTATTGCAATGGCAGGAGAACAATTAAAAAAATATTTTCCTTACCAGAAGGATGATTTAAATGAATTACCGGATGACATTTCGTTTGGTAAAAAATAAAAAAATGATAAAAACATATTTTTTAAAAATCACTTTATTCTTATTTATTTTTATTTTAATTAATAAAATTTCTGACTCTCAGGATATACCAAATCGTCCTAACCCGCCAAGGTTAGTAAATGATTTTGCAAAAATTCTTTCTCCTGAAGAAATTAATTCGCTTGAACAAAAATTACTTAAATTCAATGATTCTACATCAACACAAATAGTAATTGTTACAGTAAATGATTTAGGTGGTTATGACAAAGCTTCATATGCAAATGCAATTGGTGAAAAATGGGGTGTTGGACAAAAAGGAAAAAATAATGGGATATTTATTTTAGTTAAACCAACTGGAAAAAAAGGAGATAGAATAGCTCAAATTGCAACAGGTTACGGACTAGAAGGCGTTGTTCCGGATGCCATTGCAAGGAGAATTGTTCAAAATGAAATGATTCCTCAATTCGAGAAAAATAATTATTATGCAGGACTTGACAAAGCGACAACTGTTTTAATTGGTTTGGTAAAAGGAGAGTTTACTGCAGAAAGTTACAAAAAGAAAACAGGAGGAGGAATTGCATTTTCTTTTATTATTCCTATACTAATTATAATTTTATTTTTTTTCTTATCAGGCAGAAGAAAAAATTCACAAACTATTGGAGGTAGCAGCCTGCAATGGTTTGCTGCATTAATGTTTATGAATAGTGGCAGGAGTTCGGGTTCGTGGGGTAATTTTTCTTCCGGTGGTAATAGCTTTGGCGGATTTGGAGGTGGTAGTTTTGGAGGAGGCGGTGCCGGAGGTAGCTGGTAACAAACCATTCTTATAAGACAAAGCAAAAAAATCAAATAATTATTTTATTAGAAGTTACAAATTTCGAATAACTGAAATGCTATACTTAATTTATTCGTTTTAAAATTCCAATTTCTGCATAATGCTTATATGACCTTGGATTTGATTCAATATTTTTGAACTCTGCTGAACAAAATTTTCTATCTGTCTTTTTAAATTTTCAATACTATCTGCAAATAATAACTTTTCTTGTTATTATTTCTTTATCTGTAATTATTTGCACAAAATAAATCCCGGTTTCTTTAATCTCAAAACTTAATTCTGTTTGATTTGATACAACTCTTTTTTCAATTATTTGTCCTAAAGAGTTTGATATTTGAATATTTCTTGTAGTAGGAGGAACTTGTATTGTAAATTTGCTACTTGAAGGGTTGGGGTATAGCGATATTGTATTTTCTCTTATTTTTTCACTTATTCCTGTATTATTAGATTCCACAAGTTTTGCAATAAACATATCATAACCACCAGCACCTGTTAGTGAAACACCATCAAAAGTTGTTGCGTTAACAAAATCCCCTATAATATAAATAATCCCACTTGTAAAAGTACTAATGCCATGACTTAAATCATCATTGCTACTTCCTCCACTTTTTGCCCAAAGAACATTGCCCACAGAATTATATTTTACAACAAAAATATCATTATTACCCATACTATTTAAAGTGACACTACCGAAATTTATTGATGTATAAAAGAAACCCGTTACTAGTATATTCTGACTTGTATCTATTTTTATACTAGTACCAGAGCAACTACTGCCCGATGATTTTGCCCAAATACGGTTTCCAGAAGCACCATACTTGAAAATAAAAAAATTACTCAGCCCGCTCGAATTAATTAAAGTTGTACTACCAAAAACTAAGGTCGAACTACCAAAAGATCCAGTTACATAAACATTACCAAATGAGTCGGTACAGATATCATTACCACCTTCACTACTTGTCCCACCTTCTATGTTTGCCCAAAGCAAATTACCAGAAGTATCAAATTTAACAACAAAAATATCATAAAGGTTTGGTCCGAAATTACTATTGGTAAAACTAGTACTATCAAAAGTGATATAATGACTTGCAAACTTACCTGTAACTAAAATATTACCTGTCGTATCAGTGTTAATACCATCGCTATAGTCATTACTAGCTCCTCCTGCACTTATTGCCCATAAGGCATTTCCAGAAGAATTATATTTTGCAATAAAAATATCATAAGTATTTACTGTACCAGTATTTGTTAAAATAAAACCATCAATAGAAATAGTTGAACTCATATATTCACCTGTAATTAAAACATTTCCAACTAAATCAGTAGTAATTTTGATACCTAAATCATTATTATTTCCTCCTGCTTGTTTTGCCCAAATATCATTACCTGAAGAATCATATTTACAAATATAAATATCACTTGTACTTCCAGAATTATCGGTATTGGTCAAAATAGTGCTTCCAATTGTAATTGTTGGGCTATAGAAACACCCTATGATATATATATTACTGCACGTATCGGTGCAAATACCAAGTCCTTTCTCACTATAAGCTCCTCCTATTGATTTTGCCCAAATAACATTTCCAGAAACATTGTATTTTACCACAAAAATATCATAAGATCCTGCGTTTATTAGAGTACTGCTACCAAAAGAAATAGAAGAACTATAGAATTGCCCAGTTACGTATATATTTCCGTCTTTATCAGTAGCAATACTACTTCCTTGTTCGGCACCACTGCCACCTGCTTGGTTTGCCCATGTCCAGTTATTTACTTGCGCACTTGCAATTTTTATTATAGCAAAAAATATAAAGGATATTGTAAATAGTTTTTTCATTTTTCTTAAATAATTCATATTATTGATTTGACCATTACTATTCTTTTTTTGGCCACCAATAATTAGAACACTCTAAGGGAAGCGAACCCCTATAGCCTTTGTTCAAAATAAGGATTGATTTTTCTTTTGATAGAGGATGAATATCTTTTATATTAGTTGAGTTATAAGCGGGTTTCACGTAACAAATTAAAATGTTCTCAATTAATTTCAATATCTCCTTACTATTACAATTTTCATCTTCAAACCTACCAATTATAAAAGACAGATTTAATATTCTATTAAAATCTGTTTCAATATGCTCTATTAACCTCCTTTTAAAGGCGTTAGTTTGACCAATGTAAAGTAATTTATTTTCACCATAAATTATACTATTTCCATAAACTTGATATAAACAATTAGGGTATTCTTCAAGTTCATTTAAATTAATTGTATTTGAATGTGTATCCTTAGCAACTAGCTTATGGTTTCCCCAATTAATAGGGACTATTTCAAATTCTTTATTTATAAAATTTCCCATTTAATTTTTATTTAAGTCTTATTCTGATATTTTTCAAAAATAAGCACTATTTTCTATTTCCCAAAATTTACAGACATATATTTTATGATTTTAAAATACATACTTGAAATTTTGTTAATTGATTTTTAGGAGTGATTTTAGGATAAAATAATTAGATGATGGGAAAAAGTATTAAAAGTATTTTCAAATACATTATTAATAGTTATTATTTTTCAAAATATTAATATTTTTTCATCCATATTTGTTGATTTCATAAAATTGATATAGGTTTGTTAATCTTATTCATTAATAAATGACCAGAGTATTTATCTTAATATTTACTTTTCTTTCTGTTATTTTAATAGATAATGCTTTGTCAATAAATGTTATTGATAGTCTTGAAACATTATTAAAAAAATCGGATGGTATTAAAAAAACCGAAATCTTAATTGAACTTTCTGAGGAATACCGGAATTTATCAACGGAAAAAAGTTATGAATATGGATTAAAAGCAATTGATTTGGCAAAAAAATTAGATAACAAGGAATTATTGGCAAAATCAATTAAAGTTACAGGCACGGCTTACCTTTTCGCAGGAAACTATGCAATGGCAGAAAAATATTATAAAGAATCACTCCGTATATATACAGAGCTTAAAGATAAAGAAGGTATTTCGAAATTACTAAATAACATGGGGCTTGTAAATGAAAAAATCGGGAATTATAAAAATGCTCTTGAAAATTATTATAGGTGCTTAAAAATTGAAGAAGGACGAAAAGATAAAGAAGGTATTGCAGGATCTTATAATAATATTGGAAATATTTATTTTTATCTTAAAAATTCAGAGTCGTCATTAAAATATTATAAAAAATCTTTAAAATTATATGAAGAACTTAATATAAAATCAGAAATAGCCAATATCTTAAATAATATAGGCAAGATTTATTATGATTACAAAGTACCAGGATACAAAAATAAAACCTTGGAATGTTATAAAAAATCTCTTGAAATTAGAAAATCTATTAATGATAAAAACGGAGAAGCAAAATCGCTTAATAATATTGGATATTTTTATTTAGAAAATGGGAACTATCCAGAAGCAAGTGATTATTTTTTTAAATCATTAAATATTAGGAAAGAAATTTCAGATTCAAGCGGTATAGCGAATAATTTAATAAATATTGCAGAGACTTATAAAAAAATGGGATTATTAAATAATTCAATATTATTTTTTAATCAGAGTATTGAAATTTCAAAAACAATAAATAATAAAGATAACCTGATAGATGCTTACAAAGGATTATATGAAATTTATAAAAAATTAAAAGTATTTGATAAATCTTTAAGTTTTTATGAAAAATATTTAAATGAAAAACAATTGTTGTTGGATATTGAAGTTCTTGACCAGATTACGGAAATGAATACAAAATATGAAACTGAAAAAAAAGAAAATGAGATTAAGTTACTTACAAAAGACAAACTTTTAAAAAATGAGCAGATACTTAAAAAAATTGAAGAAGTAAAAAAACAAAGAACTCTGATAATTTCATTTATAATAGGATTAATACTAATCTCAGTTTTTTCATTATTTTTATATAGAAATTACAGATTTAAGAAAAAAGCAAATGTTTTATTGGCAAATCAGAATTTTGAAATTAATCAGCAAAAAGACAAACTTGAACTACAACATAATGTGGTAATTCATCAAAGAGATCAGATAAATGAGCAAAAACAATTAATCACAGATAGCATAAGATATGCAAAACGAATTCAATTTGCAGCTTTACCACCTGATGAATATTTAAATTCCGTACTTCCTGAACATTTTATATTACACAAACCCAAGGATATTGTCAGCGGAGATTTCTACTGGGCAACAAAAATAAATAATACTGTAATATTAACTGTTGCAGATTGTACAGGGCATGGTGTCCCCGGAGCATTTATGAGTATGCTGGGAATCTCTTCATTGAACGAAATTGTTACCAAATATTCCGGAGAAATTGATAAATTTACAATAAATGCAGGAGAAATTTTAGACCGACTAAGAGAAAATATCATAAAATCATTACACCAGACCGGAAAGGAAGGAGAAGCAAAAGATGGAATGGATATCGCGCTTTGTATTGCAGATTTTTCAAAAAACATATTAGAATATGCAGGTGCTAATAATCCATTATATATTATCAGAAATAATGAACTTATTGAGATAAAACCTGATAAAATGCCAATCGGAATTCATGTAGTAAACAACAAGCCATTTATAAACAATACTATACAAACATATTCAGGGGATATAATATATATTTTTTCAGATGGTTACATAGATCAATTTGGAGGGGTGGCAGGGAAAAAATTCAAATCAAGACAGTTAAAGCAGTTTCTGACTGAAATTCGCAATAATTCAATGCAAGAACAAAAATTATTATTAGATAAAAAGTTTACTGAATGGAAAGGCAGTAATGAACAAGTTGATGATGTAACTATAATTGGTATAAAAGTTTAACCCCTCTATTTTGTGATTTCCAAGATATCTTTTATAATTTTATTGGCTAAATTATTTGCTTTTTCAATTGTATTGCTCTCTGAATAAATTCTAATTATCGGTTCTGTATTTGATTTTCTTAAATGTACCCATTCATTTTCAAAATCTATTTTTACACCATCTATATCAGAAACAGGATAATTGAAATATTTATTTTTAATTTTATTCAGAATTTTATCGACATCAATTTCCGGAGTAAGCTGAATTTTATTTTTTGAGATATAGTAATCAGGGTATGTTTTACGAAGTTCAGAACATTTTTTCCCTGATTTTGCAAGGTGAGATAAAAACAGGGCAATACCAACAAGAGCATCTCTCCCATAATGAAGCTCGGGATAAATTACCCCTCCATTTCCTTCACCACCGATTATCGCATTATATATTTTCATTCCCTCAACAACATTGACTTCACCAACAGCAGAGGAATAATATTTCCCTCCATATTGTTCGGTAACAACACGTAATGCCCTGGTTGAAGACATATTTGATACTGTATTTCCCGTTTTATATTTTAAAATATAATCAGCAACTGCAACTAATGTATATTCTTCACCAAACATTGACCCGTCCTCGTTAATTATTGCCAGCCTGTCCACGTCAGGATCAACAGCAAACCCAATATCTGCTTTATTTTCAACAATTTTTGTGGATATTTCTTTCAAGTTTTCCGGAAGTGGCTCAGGATTGTGAGGAAATTTTCCGTTGGGGTTAGTATTTAACTCTATTATTTCTTTTATTCCTAATGCCTTAAGCAATGAAACCACACAAATTCCTCCTACAGAATTTACACAATCTATAACAATTTTAAAATTTGCTTTTTTTATTGCTTCTGTATCAACCAATTTTAGTTTAAGAATTTTATTAATATGAATTTGAGTATAATCTAAATTATTAATAATATTACCCAAATTATAAACATCAGCAAAGCAGAATTTTTGTTGTTCAGCTATTTGTAAAACTTCATCTCCATCCTTTTTTGATAAAAATTCACCAAAATTGTTTAATAATTTCAGTGCGTTCCAATGTTCAGGGTTATGACTTGCAGTAATAATTATACCGCCGTCAGCATTTTCTTCCGTAACAGCAATTTCAACGGTTGGTGTAGAAGCAAGTCCAATATCAACAACATTAATCCCACAGCCTATTAATGATCCCAAAATTATATTATTAACCATAATACCTGAAATACGTGCATCTCTGCCAATTATTAATTTAGGATTACTCTTTTTTGATCTTTGCTTAATAAATGTACCGAATGCAGAAGAAAACTTTGCAATTTCAATCGGATTTAAATATTCACCTTTGTTATCACCAATTGTACCTCTTATGCCAGATATTGATTTTATTAATGTCATATTAATTTTGTTAAATAATAAAAATCAAAAATATATTTAAATAATTAATTTGAGAAGGATTATTTTTATTCAATTTCATTTTTTTTCTAAATAACTATTGATATTTATATTGTACTAAAGTAGTTATTTAAACATTTTTTTTTAACAATTTATAAAAAACATTCATAATTTAAAAATATTTTTATAATGAATTTGTAGTTTTTATAAAATTAATGTAAGTTTGAACTTGAAAAAATTGTATAAACAAAATTAATAATAAATGAAAAAAATATTAGTTCCTATTGATTTTTCAGGAGATTCAATAAATGCTTTAGAACACGCTATTGTTATTGCAAATAATATAAAAGCAAATATTAGAATGATACATGTAAAAAAGAGTAAAAACTTTGAAGTACCATTTTATTTTAAAGATTTTGATTATTCTCAGGGAGACTCTCTTCAAGATTATTTTGAAATATTAATAAAAAAATATAAAGACAAAATTAATCATAGTTTTGACTATAAAATAAGAGAAGGACTTGTTTACAAAGAAATTTGCAATCAGGCAAAATATGATGATGATTATATGATAGTAATGGGTACCCACGGAATATCAGGATTTGAAGAACTGCTTGCCGGAAGTAATGCATTCAGAGTTGTGGCAAAAGCAACTTGTCCGGTAATAACAGTAAGACATGGGTTCTTAAGAACTGGCATAACTAAAATTGTACTACCTATTGATTTGTCAAAAGAAAGCAGACAAAAAGTTCCTTTTGTTACAGAATTAGCTTCATTTTTTAATGCAGAAATTCACACTGTTTCAGTACGAGAAACAAACGCAAAAGACATTATTGCCAAGCTAGAAAAATACACTTCTCAGGTTTGTGAATATATTTCAAAAAAGAATGTTAAGTGTCATACTGAGACTCTTTCAGGAAATAATCTAACAGATATTACAATTGACTATGCTAAAAAAATTGGTTCAGAATTAATCGCTATAATGACCGAGCAATCGGAAAACCCTGCCAATTTAGTAATGGGTGCTTATTCTCAGCAAATGGTTAATCATTCACCTGTTCCTGTTTTATGTATTCATCCTAATACTTAATTTACTAATTAATTTGGATTTAATAAATTTAGTAAAAAACTAAAAATGAGATTTTTAATATTCAATATAATATTTTTTTTGAATATAACTTTTTTGTATTCTCAAAATACAGATATACAGAAAAATGATATTTTTGCTGATCTAAAAAAAAATGATCCCAATTCCGGTAAAATTAAAATATATCAGGAAGAAAGAATTGGACTTTTAGTTAATAAGCATATAAATGTAAGCCAAAAACAAAATGGTTTTATGGGTTACAGAGTTCAGGTATTTTTTGGTTCAGGAGGTGAGGCTAAAAAGAAAGCACTAGAAATTAAATCAAAAATATCTACAGCTTATCCTGATATTGAAGCACATATTATTTATGAAACACCTAATTTTAAACTTAGATTAGGAGATTTTAGAACAAAAAACGAAGCATATAAATTTAAAAAACAATTATCGGAAGAATATCCAAGTGCATTTATAGTTGAAGATATTATTGATTTACCAAAACTTAATTAATTTATCTAATTATTAAATAATTATGATTAGAATTAATGATATTGAGACTCTTAGAAAAATTTCTAAAGAAATTCGAAAGGATATTGTTATTAGTCTTGCAAATGCAGGTTCAGGTCATTTAGGTGGTTCGTTAGGGTTAGCAGATATTTTTACATGTTTATATTTCAATATTCTAAATCATAATCCCAAAAAGCCTGATTGGGAAGAGCGGGACAGGTTAATTTTATCAATAGGACATGTTGCCCCGGTATTATATGCTTCTTTGGCAAATGCAGGATATTTTGACAGAAAAGAATTACTTACTTTACGAAAATTAGGATCAAGGTTACAAGGACACCCCGGTAAAGAATACGGTTTGCCTGGAATAGAAGTATCTTCAGGTTCTTTAGGTCAAGGTCTTTCAATTGCTGTAGGATTGGCATTAGCAGCAAAAATTGATAATAAAAAATGGAGGACTTATTCAATTCACGGAGACGGAGAATTACAGGAAGGTTCTATATGGGAAGCAGCAATGAGTGCGTCATATTATAAATTAGACAATTTGGTTGCGTTAATTGATAGAAATAACTGTCAGATTGATGGAAGAACTTCAGATGTTATGGAAATTGAACCACTAAAATTAAAATGGATTTCTTTTGGGTGGAATGTTATTGAATGCAAAGGTAATTATCACCCCGAAATTATTGATTCATACTTAAAAGCAAGCTATATAAAAGGGAAACCTACTGTAATAATTGCAAAAACCATAATGGGAAAAGGAGTTAAAAGTATTGAAGATGATTATAGATGGCATGGTAAAGCTCCAAATAAAGATGAAGCAGACTTATTTTTAAAAGAAATTGAAGCTGTTCAATAATTAAATTATGTATAATTTAAAGCTAAATAGTTATATACCTACAAAAGTTGGTTTTGGAAATGGACTAAAAATATTAGGACAAAACTATGGCAACATTGTAGCTTTAGGGTCTGATATCACTTCATCTGTCAGTATGGATTTTTTTTCTAAAAAATTTCCTGAAAGATTTTTTTCATTTGGAATAGCAGAACAGAATATTATTGGTGTTGCTGCAGGTTTAGCACTTGCAGGTAAAATACCTTTTGTTTCGACTTATGGAGTTTTTGCAGCATTAAGAACAACAGACCAAATCAGAGTATCAGTTTGTTATAACAATTTACCTGTAAAAATTGGCGGGGCTCATGCAGGAATATCTGTAGGGGCAGATGGTGCTACACATCAGGCACTTGAAGACATTGCTATAATGAGAGTACTTCCCAATATGACTGTTTTATCTCCTTGCGATGCAACACAAGCACAATTAGCTACAATTGCAGCAGTTGAACAATGCAAAGGACCAGTCTATATTCGCTTTGGCAGAGAACCAGTTCCTGATTTTACCAGTTTAAATTCAGAATTTAATATTGGAAAAGGACAAATTTTTAAAACAGGAAAAGATGTAAGTATAATTTCAACCGGACATTTGACATGGGAAGCACTTGAAGCAGCGAAAATATTACAAACCGAAGGAATTGATGCCGAGGTAATTAATATTCATACAATCAAACCAATTGATAAAGACTTAATTATCAATAGTGCTAAAAAAACCGGAGTTGTGGTAACGGCAGAAGAACATCAAATTACAGGAGGATTCGGAAGTGCTGTTTCAGAAGTATTATCTAAATATTACCCTGTACCGGTTGCTTTTGTCGGAATGCCAGATTGTTTTGGTGAATCAGGAAAACCTAATGAATTATTGGAGAAATATGGTATGAATGCACATCATATAATAATTGCTGTAAAAAATATATTAGAAAACAAAAAAAATAAATTTTACACTAAAAAGTAAAAAATCTCTATTGATTTTTCTTTGTACAGTATAAAATAAATTAATCTGAAGGATATCTGTTTTGGTTATATCCTTTCATTATTCCTCTTGAAGAATTTCTTATAAATAAGATTATTTCATCACGTTCTTTTGATGCAGTCATTTCAGCTTCGATATATTCCAAAGCTCTGGAAATATTATACCCTCTTAAAAAAAGAACTCTATAAATTTCTTGAATTTCATTAATTTTTTCGTTTGAAAAACCTCTTCTTCTCAATCCAATAGAGTTTACTCCCATATATGATAACGGTTCACGAGCAGCTTTTACATAAGGAGGAACATCTTTTCTTACTAAAGAGCCACCTGCAATCATAACATGCTGACCAACATGAACAAACTGGTGAACTGCTGAAAGTCCGCCTATATTAGCCCAATCATCAATTATAATATGTCCACCTAAGGTTGTTCCATTTGCAAGAATACAGTTATTCCCTATAAAGCAATCATGGGCAATATGTGCGTATGCCATTATCAGACAATTATTTCCAATAGTAGTTTTATAACTTGCTTTTGTTCCCCTGTTTATGGTAACACATTCACGAATTGTTGTATTATCACCTATTTCAACAATTGTTTTTTCACCTGCAAATTTCAAATCCTGTGGTATAGCAGAAATTACAGCACCGGGAAAAATTCTACAGTTTTTTCCAATTTTAGCTCCTTCCATAATTGTAACATTAGAGCTAATCCATGTTCCTTCGCCAATTTCAACATTTTTATCAATTGTAACAAATGGTTCAATTACCACATTTTGAGCAATTTTAGCTTCGGAATGAACGTATGATAATGGTTGTTTCATCTGAGTTAATTTATTTTAGAAATTTGTGCCATCATTTCTCCTTCCATAACAATATTTTCTCCTACATATGCTTTCCCTACCATATTAGCAATACCTCTCCTTATAGGAGAAGTTAATTCTAATTTAAAAATAATAGTATCTCCGGGGATTACTTTTTTCTTATATTTTACATGTTCAATTTTCAGAAGATAAGTACTATAGTTTTCAGGATCTGGAATTCTGCTTAATACTAGAATTCCTCCTACTTGTGCCATAGCTTCAATAATAAGAACACCTGGCATTAATGGTTCGTTTGGAAAATGCCCTACAAAAAAATCCTCATTCATCGTAACATTTTTTAATCCAATTACCGATGTATCAGTCATTTCAAGTATTTTATCAACTAAAAGAAATGGGGGACGATGTGGCAATAGTTTTCTTATAGTATTAATATCAAGTATTGGTGGTTTATTCCAATCAATAATTGGAGCAGAATTTTTTATAGCTTCTTTTTTAATTATTGCTTTTATTTTTTTTGCGAATTCAATATTTGTTTTATGTCCCGGTTTGGTAGCAATAATTTTTGCTTTAAGCGGTTTCCCAATTAATGCCAAATCTCCTGTTAAATCAAGTAATTTATGTCGTGCAGGTTCATTATTGAAATATAAATCTACATTATTTAGTATCCCTTGTTTTGGAATTACTTCTAATCTTGGCTGATTAAAAGCATCAGCTAATTTATTTAATTCTTCTTTAGAAATATTAGTATCAATAATTACAATTGCATTTTCGATATCTCCTCCTTTTATTAAATTATTATTTAATAAATAATTTAGCTCATGGAGAAACACAAAAGTTCTGCAGGATGAAATTTCATTTTTAAAGTCTGATAAATTATTTAGAACAGAATATTGATTTAATATTACTGAGGAATTATAATCAATCAAAACATTCAAACTAAAATTATCATTGGGTATTGCAAGATATTCTACACCATTTTCTTTAAAATGAACATTATTTTTTAACGTAAAATACCTTTTTTCTGCGTTTTGGTCAATTATTTCAGCTTTTTCAAGCAAATCAACAAAATATTTAGAACTTCCATCTAATATTGGAATTTCAGGAGCATCTAATTCTATTAGAATATTATCTATACCTAAACCATATACAGCAGCTAAAACATGCTCTATAGTGCCAATTCTTACACCGTTTTCTTCAATTGATGTTCCTCGTGAAGTGTCAACAACATTTTCAATAATTGCTTTTACTGTAGGACTATTTGCTAAATCTATTCTTTTAAAATTGAACCCTGAATTTTCTGCAGCAGGTTTAAATGTTAAACAACAATCAAGCCCCGTATGTAGTCCTTTTCCACTAATAGTAACAGAGTTTTTAATGGTCTTTTGTTTGTCAGACATAAATATTACTTGATATAATTTAAATTATAATTTTTGACAAAGATAAGATATGCAATTAATATGCAAAAAAAAAACAATTATTTTTTAATGCAGTTGATTTACTCAAATAACATAATTATTTGAGTAAAAATATAATATGTTGTTCTTTTTTATTGTATTACTTTATTATATTTTTTTATTTCCTTTTCTAATTCTTCAA
>Ga0247841_10009481_pt1 | contig 13621 bp, 17 predicted proteins | sample LaCruzMarch2015__2_FD_192410 | JGI IMG/M metagenome (GOLD analysis project Ga0247841, IMG submission 192410) | Freshwater microbial communities from meromictic Lake La Cruz, Castile-La Mancha, Spain - LaCruzMarch2015_18m | ecosystem: Environmental > Aquatic > Freshwater > Lake | place: Spain...
AGAAAATTCATTAATCTTCAACTTCGTAGCATCAACATCAAGTCTAGTTAAAAATTGGTCAGGTCTTTCAAGCAATTCCTTTCGCTCTGTTTCCATACGTAATATAATACAAGGCACATTAAACCAAGCGCACTCTTCACTCATAGAACCGCCATCAGTAAATACGAATTTAGCGTTACTAAACACTTGTAAAAAGTCTTTATAATTTATAGTAGGCATTACTACTACATTTTCAGAAGCTAGTAATGGTTTCAATAAACCATATTCATCTAGTTTCTTTTTAGTGTTTTCGTGTAAATAAAGTCTAACAGGTATAGGCGAATACGATAATATATCAACTATTTTAATCATTCTTTCGCGACTCTTAATGTTCTCGTGGCGATGAATAGTTGCAATCGCATACACGTCTTTAGTTACAGGATTACCTTTACGCATGTTATAAACAATTGAATCATAAACAGTATTACCAACTACATACGTATCTGCGCCTTTAGTGTTTTCTGCACAACTTAAAGAAGGTACAAACGCAATTGTAGAAATGCTGTCAGCAATCATTCTAGCGATTTCCTCTGGAAACGGCTCTCTAATATCTGCAGAACGTAAACCCGCCTCTACATGACAACCGTCAATACCCCTTAGCTTAGCAGCTACTGAAGCTATTACTGTACTCATAGTGTCGCCGTGATACAAAACAATATCCGGCTTAACAGTACCTAAAGCACTATACATCTTTGGCAAAGTCCGTAGTGCCCACATAAAAGCTCCACCAGTATCTCCAGCGAACCCCCGCTTATTATCCAAAACAATATCAGGGGCCTTAGTGCCACAATCCTTAATCAATTCACTTAAATCGTGCTGACCAGTAGAAATAAAAGTATAGTCAATGTTTCGTCTTTCGAACTCGCGCAGCACTGGAAACATTTTAATGTACTCAGCATGGGTTCCTATTACAATTGCATAATGTTTATTCATTTTTCTCCCTCATTGTATTTTCTATGCTATCACAAGCACTTCCCGCACTTTTGTTTATATCTCGTTCCCAAAATCTTAGTACTTTATAGTTTTGTTCTAACAATATATTCGTAATATTTTTGTCGTATTCCCATTTGTCTTTTGCAAACATATTTATTTTTGGCACGATATCATCTGCTTTATATTTATCTGGATGTGCATGATACATGTCGCCGTCAGCAAATATACAAATATTCGGTTCAACAAAAATATCTGGTTGACCTATCAAAGGAACATGTTTCTTAAATTGAATATTCCTTTTAGTCAATTCTTGCTGCAACGCAAGTTCTATTTTAGTGTCTTTAAATTTGTCTGCAACATTAGCTTTCCAAATTCTCATTTTTCTTTTATGTTCGTCAGATAATTTTCTTCCAGTATTAGCTTTTCTTGCAGCGTTTATCCAACTCCAAGGTGTGCCTCGCGCAAAAGCGCGTATTGATTGCTTCTCTTTTGTTTGTGCTGTTCTTTTCTGGCCTTTTAGTGCTAATCTTCTCTTCAGTTTAGTTTTGTCAGATTGTATAATGCCAGACTTAGCTACTCTCATTTTTTCTCGAGTTTCTTTAGATACTACTTTATTCTTGTGTGTTTTGCTTGCGACATCTTTCTGATGTTCTGATTGATGTCTTCCAAATCTAGGACTGCGTTCTCCAGTCTTTCCATACATCGGATTATTTTTTCCAGAAAGTTTAACAGACATATTACTCTTCCACGTGTTTGTGTGTTTATATTTAGTCATCATCGCTATCGCCTAATGTTAATTGTGTTTATATTCTACTGACGTTACTATTATATCTAATGGCATTAAAAAGATGTTTTTGTCTATCACAAATGTTCTTGACTCATCTCCATAACTTATGCCATTTACAATGCCTCTTCCCTTTTTAAAATAGTAAAATTCGTTTTTTAAATTTCTTATATCAAACTCATAATTTATAATGACTTTTTCTAATGGTCCAATTGTCCCATCATTAGAAACAATTTGTCTTGTTGCAGTAATTACGCAATACCTTAAATTTATATTACTACCGACAGTATCTTTCAATACACAAGTTGCTCTAGTCCCGAACGGTTTATAATATTCTGGAGACCCCATACCAATAACACACCCTTTTGTAGTGATATAACCCAATGAGGGCTCTACATTTCTCCATTCACTTGGATATGTACTTTCTTCAAAATATGTGCATCCACTACCATTATATATACTAATTGGTATTGAAAAGTTTAATTCTTCTAATGTATATTTTTTTTCTTGCGTCGTACAGCCTAGCATCAATCCGCATAGTAAAAATCCAATTAATACAACTATACTTTTCATTTATATCCCTTTAATATATTATAACATTTCGTATATAAAAACCTTTACATTGTGTCGTTATTCAAACACTCTAACACAACTGCGTACTTCATTGACTCACCATAAAAAAAATAAGAGTTTTCTGGAAAACTCTTAAAACCATATAGTATTATTTAGTTCATTAATGTTGCTGTTATATTGTAATCAGCTGGTGCTACTACACCGAATGTCATAGTTACAGGGTACGTATATTCAGTTCCTGCTGCTAATGAATTAATTGGTATTGTGTATGTTACAGTTGCACCGTTGTCAACTCCGTAACCAGATAATTCTTGCCATACTCTACTTGGCATACCAACGCTTGCTCCAGCATCAAAGAATTGAAGACTAGTTATATCTCCTAAATCTACATTTCCTAAACTGTTTGCTACTGTTACAACTAATGTCTTACTAGCTATTGTTACTTCAGAGTTATTGTTAACTTGAACTCCTAAGTCAATTGTGTCTAATCCTGTTATTCCTGCTAAACCTATATTGTCAGCGTACGTTCCGCCATTTACTGTTGTTATAATATTAGGTTCTGTTAAATCCCCTGCAAAATTAACTTCTGCGAATTGGATAGTCATTGGACTAGATACTGTTACATTTGCTTGAGCTGTATTTGATAAATACGCTACTACTCCCGCGAATGCTAAACTTCCTACCATTAAAACCATTAATCCTAATAGGACTTTAAATCCCAATCCAGATTTCTTGGTTTCTGTTTTTTGTTCTGTTTCCATGAAATTTCACCTCGCATTTTTGTTTCTAGAAACTTTTTAATTACTTCTTTTTAATTTGGAAGTAAATAAATACAATACCGCCAGCTACTAAAGCTCCTGCGATCAAATAAAACGCAATCCATTCATTTGGTATATACGGTTTATCTATGTTATTATCTATATAAATATTGTTATCAATTGGTACGTTGTTATCAGTATTAATTGATACACAAAGTTCTTCCCAACTTCTAATACATCTATTCTTTGCTGCGCACCAAGAATAACCTGCTGAAGGAATACAACCATACTGGTCTTTATCTCCACCAACAATTGCACCACATTCTCCGACATAGTCAATGTTTACACTACTACAAGCAGCTGCACAAGCATTACCGTATGTATTTTTATCTTTTCCGCATACAGGCGCATACTCTAATGTACAAGCACACACGTTACTATCTACAAATGGGGGTCTATAATATCCTCCACCTCCGCCGCCTCCGCCAGTTCTAATAGGATCTGGCTCGTAACCTGTTCCATCACCAAAAACTTTTACTGAATACACTCCAGGTTTAATATTAACTGCAGCGTGCAAAGTCAATGTTACGTGCTCAGTTTGTTTTGCAAATAAGCCTAAATTATTTCTAGATAAATAAGCATCTAAACCGCTTGAACTATTATTAGCATCTTTTACTAAAACCACTATATGCGCAGTGTTATCCCAACTATCGTTATTAGTCAATGTTAAAATTATGTCTTTAGTGTCTCCGCCGTGCATTGATTGAATGTTTAAGTCGCTTGGACTTATACTAACACTTGCATATGCGCCAAATGACAATAGTATTAAGCCAATTATAATTAGTATCTTGTTCATCTAGTCCCCTCTAATATATTATTGTATGAAACATTTATAAACCTTTTCATATCTTCCACCCTCACTTTACCTTAAATAGTGTGTACTTGTCGTTAACAAAAGCAGTCTCGTATTTGTCTAATGTTTCTGGACTCTTAAACATGAGTTTTGCTAAGTTTGTATTATTAGCAGCTGCGTTTAAGTATATTACAGAATCTTGGTAAACGTATAGGTATAACGGGTATGTTCCATTGTAAAAGTCATCGGGAACTGAATGCCACTTAGTTCCACGCCAAGCATCAAATTGAGCTTTAGGTATCTGGTTTCCGTTGCAAGACATTGTATCTCCAACGGGACTACATCCAATTACTTGAATAACTGGTTTAGTAAATTCAATACCAAACTTACCGTCCACTTTTTTGTTAATATAAAATTCATTGCTTCTAAAAGAATAGAAGTCATCTAAACTTATTAATACTAAATCTGCATTAACGTCGTTGTGCGCAACCTTGTATGCAAGATTAACGTCTCCATTAATGAACTCCGCATATTGAATGTTCGCTAGCTCAGAATAGTTTCTGTTATCTGCAGAAGCTTTTCTTTCAGCTTCGTAAGTAATAATGTGTCCAACGCCCCAATCATTAAATACTTTTGTGTCAGCTGGCGTAGTTTTTAAGAATGCAATCATTTCTTTAAACGCAGGGTCGTTATCAATCACTGGAGAATAATCTTGTATAAATATTCCTGATGCTGCAACCCCAGATACTAATATTAATAGCAAGATTGGAGCAGTCCATTTAAACTCTGTTTTATGTGATGCAAAATGCTCATCATATAACAACTTTAATGCGTAAAGTATTATACCAAACGCAAAGGCCATTGCAAAGCCAAGAGAAAATGTAAACTTCAGCTTATACCAAGCCATAAAGAACGTTAAGAACACAATCATAAATAATAATGGCGCCTGTTTGTTCTTTGTAGCAATAAACATTGCTAATAGTAATGCTAATGGAGCAATAAAAATGAATACATTATATTTTCCTTCAAAATAATCATGACCAATTGCTTCTTCTCCAACCATACTACCAAGAGTAGTTCTATCAACAAAGTCGCTCTTAGTATTAATTACAAACACTAAAGCAACTAACATAACACCAATAATCAAATAAGGCATTACTTTTCGCACATTATCTTTAAGCTTCAAAAACTGTACAATAATTCCACCGATAGTAGCTAATGCAATCGCTATATATAATGTTGTAGCCCCAACTCCAGAAAAGTCTGCGATTGTAAACAATACATTCTCGCCCTTAAAGAAACCTGTTAATATAATAGCAATAGAAACAATCCAAACTGCTGCAATATGTAGCCAATTAATCTTGTTTGACTCTGAAGTCCATAACAAATAAATTGCGTACCAAATTAGAATTATTGGTGCAATAACATACATGTTCCACGCGAACACCATAAACACGAAACAAAGAACGCTTCCTACTAAAAAACCCGCATACTTCTTTAACTCAGCGCCAGTCAATTCTTTTATCTGCGAAGCTTTGATTAAAAAGTAAATACCTAAAATGAATGGTAAAAACCCGAATGCGTTATCGCCTTGAGCACCAGCCATCGTTCTATAAACAAACGCAGGAGTAATCGCTCCAACAAATGCCATTATAACTCCAATAGTATCGCTCTTAAATACATTCCGACCAACAAAGAAAAACATTATACTAATCAATGCACCGAATAGTATAGGAAGGACCTGCATAAACTTTGTAAACACTTCAAAATCATACCCGATATTCCATCCAAATAACACATTATAGAGACCCGCACTCAACAACCAAAATGCTGAAGTAACTGTTTGTGGCGCTCCACCAAGTTGATAGTAAGCTAAAACATCTGGATTATTAACATGACCTTGCTGTACAATATCTGCAGTCATTCTTGCATGAAAGTACGCATCATATTCAAATAAACCATCGTATTGCACGATATAGCTTCTTGCAGCGATAGCTAGCAAAAATATTCCAATTAGTATTATAATCAATTGTTTATTGTCCATAAAAATCCTTTCTATTAACCACTATAAAACTAAGCATTAGACCTATGCAAAACGCTGTAGCAAAATTATTCATTATTGAATTTATCATTGAAATTGGCAAATACATTTGTTGTCTAGTAGTTTTACCACTAGTATAGTCAGCATAACCTTGGTTATTCAATGTATTTACATTGTTTTGACATTGGTCTGGAGATTCTATAAAACACCAATACAAAGATGTTGTTCTTGTATCATCAGTGTTCGCTCTTGCTCTTTCATCGTTGTGAATTGATGTAGCAATAAAAATTGATAACATCATCATTACAAATATCATTACTAAAATCATTGACTTATGTTTAAAGTTAAATAACGCTTGCAGCTCTGGTATTGCAACATAACCTATTAGAATACCTGCGATTGCAGCAACAATAAACATCGGTAAAAACATTGAATCACTTTTTTGTTATCTTTAATCTTTTCTTACTTTGCAGTAGTTCAGCCGAACCTTTCTTTATTTTAAAAATATTTTTTCTCATATTCGCTAAATACTTTTTTCTTCCTGCAATTAATTCTGATTGTCTCATCCAAAAGCTTTCTCCGCATAAAGGACAAGTGCAAGTGATTTCTTTACTATTTTTATCAAATAACATTTTTATAGGTTCTTCAAAACAGCCACCTTTGCATGTATGACAAATTTCGTTAGACCAAGACTCAATCTCAACGTAATCAACTGGTTTTCCAACAAATGGGTCTTTAGAAATACGTTCAATTGCAGCATTAAGTATTTTTAAATCTTTCTTATTCAATGTTTTCATCTTTGCTTTTACTTGATCTGATAAAACTACTTTATACTTTTTCTTTTCAACCATATTCTTCAACCCCATTACTATCAATTTTAATGTTAACTAACTCTTTGCTATCTATTATATATACTAACTTATCGCCTAAAAGTTGCAATTTAAAGCTTTCTTGATTTTCTAAGATTCTTTTTAATGTTATTCCACCCAAACAAGTAACGTGAGTGTTGCCTACTTTAAACAATAATAAAATGTCAGCGTCATACAACTTATTCTTTTCAACTATTAACGATGGTATATCATACAAAGACGACTTCATATCAATCGTATTATCATATATACTAAAATCGTATTTATCAAATCTAGAATACGCTGTTGGCTCAGACAATTTATAATTATCTGCAATTACAAACTGTGCTAAATAACCCGCAGATTTATTTACGCTTAACGTAGCTTTTACTTCTCCTTCTATGTATGCAATAAATCTTTCTGCTAACATTCGTGGCGTTGACTTAATTTCGTATGTTTCGCCTTTTTCAAACACGTACTCTAAACCCATAATAATCCCACTAATGTTATTGCTGTTGCTACTACCCATCCAATTAGTAATGCAGGAGCAAATCTAATTGATGCTTCTTCTACTAACTTTTCATTCTTTAGTACGTATTTAAAGAGTGCATACAATGCTAATCCAGCAATACATGAAAACAATCCAAACAACAAATAGAAGTTTGGTGTTGTAAACATCAACGGAAGCATCATAATCAATCCAACGATTAATTTAATGTCTCCACCACCAAGAACTTTCTTATAATACAATGGTGTGGCGATTACTAAAAACATCGCAGCCATTATTATTTTCCAATATAAATCTGGAAATAAACTTGAAAAGAAACCAATTACACACAAAGTCAATGTTATTTCAACTGGAATTATTCCTTTCTTTAAATCGTAATAAGACGCTGCAACTAGCGCAATTAATATTATAAGCAACTGAACAACTAATATTGCTATGCCAACAAGCTCGTATGTAAACATTCCCCTTCCCCTCTATTATATTATTATATAGAAACCTTTATAAACGTTTCACTTACAATAACTTAAAAATTACTGGAATCACTACTAACGCACAAGCGATTACTAGTAAAATCACTGCTATCGGTAAATATTTTTCTAATCCACCAGCATCTTTTGCAGGTTCAGCTTTCTTTGCAGCTTCTTTTGCTTCTGCGCTGTCTTGCAGTTCAAATGCTTTTTCTAATTCAGGATTAACTCTTTTAACTGGCGCGTCTCTTTTAACCGATGCATTATGCTTTACAAAAAAGTTGTATGAATCGTTTCGTTTCACTACTGCGTATGTGAAATCCCCAATATCGAAATACACACTCTTATTATCTTCGTATTGTATTTTAGCTAAGTCAATGTTCACTTCTGCAGGAAACATCGATAACTTTGGAACACTATTCTTTGCAAATTGAATAGAATTCCCAGAACTAGCTCTTGCTCTATCTTCCACTTCTCTCATTTCCATTAAACCACCCACAAATATTAATTTAAATTATTAAATATAATTATTTATTGCAACCATCGCATGTTTCGCAACTTTCTTCGCAATACAAATCTGCTGTCGTTGCATCAAATTTATCTCTATCTGCAAACTCAGCCTGTTTCGAGTCATTCCAATTCGACACTGGTCGAATATATCCAACGACTCTACTGTATACTTCACATCTTGTCAATACCATAAAACTCAACCTTCTATCACGTGATATCATAAGGAAATAAAGAAAAGACGTACATTATTTTGTACGCCTTCTCTAAATTCCATGTGGGAGGGATTTAAATCACGAGATAATTAAATTACGCATCTCTTATTTAAAAACTTTTACCCACTGATATACATCACGAGTTATCACATTTTAATGATTTTATCATGTTAGTGTGATACTAATATTTTGGTTGGAAACCTTTATAAACTTATTTACGGAATAATATATTATGCCATATCCAATTGCTCACGCACTAATTCCAGGGTTTATTTCTTCTCAAACAATGAAAGAAAAAAAATACTGGCTGCTTGCAGCAATTGTTGGAATGCTTCCAGACATTGACGGAGTATATATTCTCTTTAATCACCCGCTATACGAACTTTTGCATCGTGTTGCATTTCATTCAATTTTAATTGGAGTACTCGTATCAGTTTTACTAACACTACTACTCCAAGCAAAAAATAATTCCGAACGATTGACTATATTCATAATCTCGCTTCTTGCGTTTTGCTCTCACATACTTGCAGACTTATTGTTTTCAAACGCTGGTGTAGCTTTGCTACTGCCATTCTCTACAACAGAATTTTCATTGACTCTGTTTCAACTTTACCCACCATATATCTTTGATATAATAATTGTAATTATAGTATGGGTATTAATCGCTATTAAACAATTCAATAAGTAATTTAGCTTGCGCTTTATTACATTCATAATTCTTTTTGCTTAACAATAACATAATCTTAGCTTCACTCCAATCGCCTTCTTCGTCATTCAATTCTTTCATGTGCGGCTTACACATTTCTAAACATTTCGCCATATTAAACTTTTGTACTTTTTCTGAGATTTTATTTTGCTCATCTTCTTTAAGTCCTAATTCTTTATCAATAAAATCCATTTCTCTTTGATAAAACTCATACAAGTTTTGTAACGTCGTATCTTTAATTCTATTATACTCAGCTTCAACTTTTCTATCAAGACGAGGAATCTTATAAGTCAATATCTTTTTGTATTTACCAGTTTCTGGGTCAACAAAAACGGGGTACTTGTAAAATGTTTCAGTTTTTTCTCTACTTCTAGAACGTTGCGCCCAAGTAACTTTTGCACAAGCGTGATTAGCTTCTCTTGAAGTCATTTCAACATAGCAGTGCACAAGTCTTCTAGTAGCTAATGTAATACTTTCTTTATCAGGAACAGTTAAAAATACTCCATAATTTCTACTTCTGAATGTTTGCATAATGTGCTTAATTAACTGAGACTTTTTATCCTGCCATTTTGTAGCATCGTTACCAACACCAGCTTCATCCCAAACAATAATACTTCCTCTTGGTAATCCACTCTTAATCAATTTCAAAAAATCTGATGGACCAAAAACAACTCTGCATTGCGGTGTTCCGCGACCTGTTTCATCACTAGTGATTTTAAAATTATGCTTAAAACGCCCGCCTCCGAGAGGAGTAATATCAAGTGCTCTAGCTAAAGAAATAGCAGAACATGAATTATGAGTAACCATAAAGTTGTCTGTTATAAACAACTTTGATTCATTGTCTAACGTTATACCAACAACGTTTTCGATTCGTTTTGTTTTCTTTACATAAAAAGAAACTACAGACGTATTTAATTTAAGTTTTGTAGATGCTAATCTTTTTGCAAGTAATTCTTTTTTATTCGACTTTGACAACACTAATTTAGATAACATGTCGCCTAATTCAACTTTAAAACAATAATATTTTCTCGGTTTATCCATTCCGGGACATGACTTATAAGACCATTTTAATCTGCTCATGCCACCAAGAGATCGTATCAAAAATATCATATCTTCAGCCATTTGCTTAGATTTTGTAGTATGACAAATAATTCCGTCTGCAGTTATTGACCCATCTGTGTCGATCAACCCTGCGAGTAAATTTAGTCTAAAGTCTACTGATGTAAATAAACATTCTTTGGGTATAAACTTAGTGCCACTCTTTTTTCCTGCTAAACCCAAGCGCTCCATTTCCAATTTGTATGGATGTTTTCGAGGAACAAAATACCCTTTACAAGGTGTGCCTTCTCTCTGTCTAACAGCGTTATAAATCTTCATTGATTTTTCTGTTCTGTCAATTATCTCTTGAGTCTCAGATGCAATACTTACTCTTTTACCATCTGAAAAACAACCATCACCTAAAAAAACACCTAAAAAATATGGGTCTATCGCGGGCTCATACATTTTTTCAAATTTTTCAATCAATGTTCCTTGTCTAGTTCGTATTCCTTTGCAATGCAACGTCGCGTCTGACAACGCGGCTAAATCTGCAGCTTCTCTTACGCGGATTTTTGTTTCTCTATCTTTATAATCTCGTGCGCCATTCGAGTTTCTTGGAAAGTAATAATAATAAATAGGAATTTTGTGATTGCCGGTGCAAGTATAAAGCAATTGATTTTTATTTGTTCGCACTTCGTAAATATCGTCGCTTTTATATTTATCGATATCGACTACAGTGGCAAATTCAGAGCCTTCAAAATTAGAATTTGGACTAATAACTTTATCTCCAATTTTAACGTCTTCAATATCTTTCCATTCGCCAGTTGACATCAAAACTTTAGAACCTTCTACCAGACATTTCCCAGTGCCAGTATCGCCCACAACTAACGCAAGAAAATTCTTATCTTCGTAATTCAATCTTGCAAAAAACCGCCATAGCACTGGGTCTCGTTTTAAATATTCTGGAAGCTCACGCTTCGCTAAACCTTTAGGATTCCAGTCACGCTTAAATTGGTCAAACAAGTTAGCATTATAAATATCTACTTCTTGCTTTAAGCCGGGCACAGTTTTAGTAGCAGCTTTTGCATTTTGTACTAAGTAATCTTGCTCATCCATAAACATCATTTATTATAGCAATTGCTCTTCCGGCCCTGGTTGCTGAATATCAACAGAATCCGGATCAGGCATTTCCATTTCAAACGATGTAACTTCAACTTTCTTTAAAGCTGTCATGTATTTATCTAAAGCAATAAACCACTTTTCTATCATAACGATCAACTTCAACTGATCAAATTCATTTGAATTGACTAAGTTTCTAATTACATCGTTATTAAAATCTAATTTCTTAAAGATATCTGGTTTTCTCGATTGAAATTCTTTCCAACGCCAATTTGTTCCATCTCTTGTCGGATTAATTCTATCATACATTAAAGACTCTAAGTGATTCACACAAACAATTAAATCTAATATTTTAAATCTAACCATTCTTGGTTCTGCAAAAATGTTTGTTTGCATTAAACGAATACTACGTATCTGTTCAAACAGTAAAAATTCCCATGTGTTAGAGGATTGAATAACATCTGTTTCATCAAATGTCTTCACTGGACCCATAGGGTTTTCTTTTACTGGTGTATGTCTTAGAGCCAACTTTAATCACCTATTTATCGTCTTCTAAATCTTCTGGTTTAGCGGGCTTCGCTCCAAACAAAGAAGTCAATGAATTTAGCATGTGTTCTAAGTCTGCGTGTATTCCCATGTCTCCAACATCAATAGATTTAGCCATTTTCTTATCAATGAACATTTTATTAATTTCATATAATGTTTTTACTGGGTGTTTTAATTGGTACGAATCTAAGTACCAAGCAATCGTCTTTTTTAACGCTTTTGATGGCGAACCATAAGAAGCGTGTAAGAAAGAATATCTTTCCCCTCTTTTCTTTAAATATTCTTCAAGCGCAAATAACTCTTTCATTGCGCCCTCGTTATTTCTGTGAAGTTTTAGTACAACAATTTCAAATCGTTGACCACTTCGTGTATCATTCTCATCCATTAAATCGTCCCCCTAATAAGATCGCGAAGTTTAAATAATCCATACGCTATAAGCATTATAACTAAAAACCAATAACCGTATTCTGTGGCTTCAGTTCTAGTCAATGTTATAGCTACAGCTGCGGTGAATAAAGGAAACGCGAAATACAACCCTTTTCTTACACCAGTTAAAACTATTGCCAAGCCTTTTGCTTGTTCTAATTTCTCTGCAGGCAACTGCTCTGGCTTCATAGTCAATTGCCCTTTTATCGCTTGTCCTGCGTTTGCTGCTGCGTCAATCATTTCTCCCAACACTACCACCTAAAAACTCTTCCAACTTTTCTTTGAGCCGCGGTAAACTTTTTTTGCTTGTCTACCAACAGCACCAACAATTTTTCTTGCGTAACTTTTTACCACTGTCATCACCTTATGTCATAAATACTGTATATGCAATAGCTAACGACACAAGTAAATTAATACCAGTTATGATTAGTACATACATCAAGAAATTTACATCTTTCTTTGTCTTCAATAATAACGCTCTCTGAAAACCACGTTCTTCAGCATTAATCAATTGTATTTGTTGATTTCCTGCTTCTCTACCCATTACTAATAATTCTGGGTGTTGAGTGTGTGATTTAATTGCATAAGGAACGCCTTCAAAGTATGTGTATAAACGTTGACTCGTTTCATCTTCGAAATCTGGCAACCCTTCAATTCTGTATACAGCATCACTACCCTTAAAGTGGAATGTGTCCTTGCCTGGAGATAAATCAAATTCTAACCATCGCCCATTTTTACGTCTGAATCTTATACGTATCATTTTTCTAGCAGCTGGCATGAATTTCTGCATTACATCATTTTGTAGTCGTCCCATTTAAAATCACCTCTGACCGTCGCCTTCAACAAATTCTATTGGCACGTCCTCATCAGATATACCTTCACTATTATCTTCTATAACTTCTTGCATTCTTACTTTTACACCAGCACTAGAAGTTTGTTTAATTTGTGGTACTTCTGGTTGTGGTTCTGAAAAATATTCTTCTTCAGTTTCAGCTTCAAACACAGGCTCTTCTTCAGGCAATTGACTAGCAGTGTCTATTTGCTGCGCCATTACTGATTTAACTTGTGGTTTTTCTGCTGTTGCTGTTCTAGATTGTTTTAATAAACCATCTAGTTGTATTGAATATTCTTTTACTTCTTCGCCAAACTCTTTTTCATTTTTAAGCTGTTGGATTCTAAATTGCTCAGCAGCTTTTTCTATTTCAATTTCTTTAACTTTTAATTGATAGAATCGCTCCCTTACTGCAATTTTTAGTCCGT
>Ga0247841_10009482_pt1 | contig 13621 bp, 15 predicted proteins | sample LaCruzMarch2015__2_FD_192410 | JGI IMG/M metagenome (GOLD analysis project Ga0247841, IMG submission 192410) | Freshwater microbial communities from meromictic Lake La Cruz, Castile-La Mancha, Spain - LaCruzMarch2015_18m | ecosystem: Environmental > Aquatic > Freshwater > Lake | place: Spain...
CTATAACACATACTTTGTCTTTAAACCATTCGGGGCGCACCGTCATAGCCTCCCCGGCCTCTTTAGCAAAGTACGACTGTAGTATATCCACAAATGAGTAGTGCTTAAATACCTTGCCCCATTTGCCGGAATAATTTATCATCATGTTCGATTTCTCATCGAGCGGTATCTTTATACCTGCGCCATAAGACATATAGCGTCCTGGTTTTATATCAATCGTCTTACGGTCTATCCCGTCGAAATCGCAGGCGGCTAAGAACGGCATATATGGGTAGTATGTCCCATCATATAGTATGTACGGCGGGATCCGGCGAAACTTCCCGTCAATATCCGGAAGTATATTTATATGCCCGGAGCCTTTAAGGTACGGCGTAAACTCAGGAAGCTCTCTTGCGATATATCCTTTGGCAGTTATAACGCGGGAATTTTTCTCTTGATCAATATCAAAAGCAAACGGCATGTAGACTATTTTGGAATTCTTCAGTACAGATTCAAAATCCTGGTCTGAATCCGCCGCTTCGCTGAATAGAAAATCGAACATCACCGAACGCGCTCCGAAATCGGACAGAGCCTTTACAATAGCCACATAGTAGCTCCTGTCGAACGGGAACCGGCCAAGCTTATTGATCGAGTCTTCGCCTATTTCAATTATGACTATCTTGTCGGTAACTGCGGGTTTTGGCCGAAGGATGAATCTTAAGTCTAAAGACCCTAATTCATAATGTTCGAAGAGACGAAAGTAGGATGCGGCGAGCCCTGCAACTATTACAAAACAGAGGGATAAAGCTACGGAAACTTTTTTAAGGGACTTACCATCCATTACTTCCCTTTCATTAAAAGTTTCCAGGGATGCTGCTTTATATCTTCACTGAACTCTTTGAAATTCACAGTGGTAGCTTCGAGATTCGCGGCTATATTATCCACTTTGGCCTTGTTGTCCGCTACCAGGGACTTTACCTGCGCAAGAGTCTTATCAAGATTATCGGCGATAACATCAGCCTTCTTCATAAGCTTTCTCATTTCGACGGGATCCTCACTTGCCATCTCACCCCCGGCTTTTATGAACTGCTTTTCGGTCGAGCCTTGCGCTATTCCTATATAAGCATCCCCTATCATGCCGGATGTCGATATGAATGCCACCGCATCTTCCCGGATCTTCGCCTTTTTATCTACGCTTAAGATGAGCTCAATCTTCGTCTCCGGCGTATAGACCAGGTTCACGCTCTCCACCCTTCCTACCTCTATGCCGGAAAGCTTTACTATGGAATCTTTTTTTACGCCATCGGCGTAATTGAAATATGTCTTGATCTTGTAGGGTTTTGCACTTAAGTCTGTGGTCTTGGCCCATAAGAACACTGCTGCCATTATTCCTGCCACAACGATAATTCCGGTCTTCATCTCGTTATTCATTGATAGCTTCATATTTCATCTCCCTTATCGTTACGAGTCCTAGTTACTTTATCAAATGCTCCAGATAATCATCTTTTTGCTGAAAAAATTTTATCGGGCCATCCGCCGATCCGGCTATAAACTGCTGGACCATCGGATTAATGCTGTTCTTTATCGCATCGGAGGAGCCCGCCTCAAGAACCCTACCCTCATAAAGCATCGCAACTCTATCGGCTATGGAAAACACACTCTTCATATCATGCGTAACGACCACGCTGGTTATCGAAAGTTTTTTAGAAAGATCCAGTATCAGTTTATCAATTACGCCGGCCACTATTGGGTCCAGACCAGCCGTCGGCTCATCATAGAATATTATCTCCGGATCCATGACTATCGCCCTGGCCAGCCCCACCCTCTTTCTCATACCGCCGGAAAGCTGGCCGGGCATAAGGTCTTCGAACCCTCTCAAACCCACGAGCTCAAGCTTCATCTTCACGACTATGTCTATCACGGATTTATCAAGCTTCGTATGTTCCCTGAGGGGCAGGCTCACATTGTCACCGACGGTCATCGAATCAAATAAAGCGGCCGACTGGTAACACATGCCTATCTTCTTCTTTATCATATCCATTTCGTCTTCGGACAAACCGGACAGCTCTTTTCCTAAGAGATAAACTTTACCGGAATCGGGCTTTAACGCTCCTATCAAATGGCGCAGGAGCGTCGACTTTCCGCAGCCGGACCCGCCCATGATAACGAACGTCTCGCCCCTATAGACCTCAAGACTTATACCGTTAAGTATAGTCCTGTCCCCGAATTTCCTGAAGACATTTTCCGCTCTTATTACTACTTCTTTATTTTCCATAGTTTACTTGTTTGCGAAATAGAACAATCCTGTAAGTATGCAGTCGAAAAGTACTATCAATACGAAACTTGTTACGACGCTTAGGGTGGTGGCCTTACCTACGCCTTCGGCTCCGCCCTTAGTCTTGAGTCCCATGTAGCAGCCCACCATTGATATCACCATGCCGAATACAAAACTTTTCACCAGGCCCGTCCATACATCCTTCCATAACATGAACTTGAAGGAAAAAGTAATATAGCGGTACGGGTCTAGGCCCAGGTTAAAGACTCCTATGAGAAAACCGCCAAACATACCAATGATGTCGGCAAATATCGTAAGACACGGGAGCATTATTATGAGGGCTAAGAATCTCGGTACTACAAGGAAGCGTATGGGGTTGAGCGCCATAGTCTCCAGCGCTTCGATTTGCTCGGTCACCTTCATAGTCCCGAGCTCGGCGGTTATGGCCGCGCCGACGCGGCCTGCCACGACGAGTGCCGTCAGCACCGGTCCCAATTCCCTAACTATGCTAACACCCACCATCGGCGCTACATAGATATTGGCGCCGAACCTTGCAAGCTGGTAGGCGCTCTGCATTGCTATTACTATACCGGTAAAGAATAATACGAAAAGCGATATTACAAGGGACCCAGCCCCGGCAAAAACCATCTGCGCGAAGATACTATCGCTCTTTACAAATTTATTTTTTAACGGGCCGAATGTGAGCCAATAGAGGGTGTCGGCAAGGAGTTTTAAGACCTCGACGGTCTCGCGCACCGTTCCGAGTATTATACTGCCCATCTTCTCTACTATATTCATATTTTTAGAAGCCAGATATAGCCGTCTCTTCGTCCGACAATATTTCGAACAGTTTCTCAAGCTTTGTTATTTCAAAAAGACTTTTTATCTTAGGCGACATACAGGCAATTCTCATCCTCCCGCCATAGGACCTCATATTTTTAAGTATCTCCACGAGTGTCGCCAGTCCTGACGAATCGACATATGTCACTTTTGAAAGATTAATCACTATCTTGGGGGTCTTTTGAGAGATGAGTTTATCGAAGGACTTCTTTATTGCGGGACTTGAATTTATATCTATTTCACCGTCGATGTGGCATACAGTCAGGCCTTTTTTAGGGTCTATTCTCACTGCCATAGATTGCTCCTTATTTTAGTTTTTTGGCCATACTGATCTTATTGCCTTTTGCATTGTATTCGACACTGTCCATCAATTTCTTTATCAGGTGGACCCCTCGCCCGGAATTTCTCAAAAGATTCTCTTCTTTCGTCGGGTCCTTAACCAATTCATGATTAAAACCTGTGCCCTCGTCCTCTATCTCTATATTGAGGACGCCTTCTTTCACCCAATAACTCAGCCGAACCTGCCGTTTAGGGTTGGACTTATTGCCATGAACTATGGCATTACGAACGGCCTCTTCTATACAAAGTTTTATTTCAAAAGCTGCCTTTTCGCCGATGCCGTAACTTTCAACATCTTTTAATATCTTGGATGAGGATTCTCTTATATGCCTGGAATCGCTCTGGAATTTTATATCTTTTTTTTCCACTGTTTTAAGTCTTAAGGCTCCTTAAATACGCCGATCGCCCTGATCTTTTCATACCTCATATCGATAAGTTTATCCTTGGATATGCCTTTTAAGATCGCCAGATCCTTCTTTATTGTCTTTTTTATATTTTCGCAAGCTTCCTGCGGCTTTCTGTGTGCTCCACCGAGAGGCTCTTTTATTATACCATCTATAACCTTCATTTCAAGGAGATCCTTGCCTGTAAGTTTAAGCGCCGCGGCGGCATCTTTTGCCCTTGTACGTTCCTTCCATAATATAGCGGCACAGCCTTCGGGTGATATTACGGAATAATAGGCATTCTCAAGCACGTATGTTCTGTCTCCCACACCTATCCCTAAAGCCCCTCCTGAGCCGCCTTCGCCTATCACAAATATTATTATAGGCGTCCTTATATCAGCCATCCTTCTGAGATTATAGGCTATGGCCTCGGCCTGCCCCCGCTCTTCGGCGCCTATACCGGGATATGCACCTGGAGTGTCTATGAATGCCACTATAGGAAGCCCAAACTTTTCAGCCATCTTCATGACCCTTATGGCCTTTCTATACCCTTCCGGATGAGGGCTGCCAAAATTCCTTTCAAGGTTCTCCTTCGTATCCTTCCCTTTTTGCTGTCCTACAACAACTATACTCTCCCCGTCGATTTTCGCCAGGCCCGATATCATGGCCTTATCATCGGCAAAATGCCTGTCGCCGTGTATCTCTATAAAATCTGTCATCATCATGTCTATATAATCGAGAGTGTAGGGTCTGCGGGGATGGCGTGCTATCTGAACCCTCTGCCATGGAGTAAGATTATCGTACACTTCCTTCTTGATGCGGGAAAGCTTCTCTTCGAGCCTTAGTACCTCGCCCGATATGTCTATATCCTTATGCGCAGTGAAACCTTTGAGCTCCTCTATCTTGCGCTCAAGTTCCAGTATAGGTCTTTCAAATTCAAGTCCAGGCATATCGGCCATAGTGCCTCTTTCGTTATTATTCCGTTATCACCACTTCGGCACCTTCAGGAACCAGAATATAAAGTTCTTCAACTTCTTCGTTTTTCATCCTGACACAGCCTTCGGTGACACTCTGGCCTATAGATTCCGGATCAGTCGTACCATGTATGCCATAACTCGGCTTCGATATGCCGAGCCATCTTGAACCCAGTACGTTTTTCGGGTCGCCCGGGGGTATAACCACGCCAGGTTCCTTATACCACGGAGGATTGACTATCTTATTTACTATTTTAAATGTACCAACGGGAGTGCATGAATCTTTACCTGTCGAAACACGGTAGGTCTTTATTATCTCCTGCCCTGATTTCAACGTCAATATATTCTGAGACTTGTCTACTACGATGCTGAATTTGGCCTTATTCACCTTGAGGGATTTACCTATTTGTATGGAAGAATTTTTCAGGTTATTTGATTTCATGATAAGGTCCGGAGTAGTGCCATACTTTTTTGCTATTTTGGTAAGAGTATCCCCTTTTACAACCACATAGGTTTCCGAATCTTTTGTGGGTACGCTAGAGAATAATAATCTTATATTGAGATCTTCGAGCGAGCCTTGCGCTTTGGCCATCTTTCCTGAAGCGGGGAACTTCTCAACTATCCCTTGGTACATATCCCTGGCTTTAACAAGGTCTCCGCTATCCATGGCCTTCTGGGCTTTGTCGAATAATATACCCTCTTCATTTACAATGGCGGCGGCCGCACCTTGAAACGGCTTCGGTTTCTCCAAATTTATACTATGGAATATAAGTATTCCGGCTATAACCAGGAGCACGGCGCTTACGATTATCAGGTTCAGTTTTTTACTCATGGCGTATTATAGAACCTTCCTTATTTGTAAAGAAGCAGCGGTACCAACATCCCAATGACGGCTCCGGCCCATACCTGAACAGGGGTATGTCCCAGAAACTCCTTAAGCTTCTCCTCATCCATCTTCTTCTTCCAGTATATATCATCGAGCATCTTATTGAGGATTTCCGCCTGGCGCCCGGAAGAGAACCTGACTCCCTGGGCATCAAACATGACTACAAGCGCAAAAGTTATAGCAATTGCAAATAGTCCCGAATCAAAACCGTATGTTATACCTACGGATGTCGCAAGTGCGGTGGCAGCCGCGGTGTGCGAACTGGGCATCCCGCCTGTCCCGACGAACCACTTGAAGTTGAACCTCTTTTCCTCGAAGACACCTATCGCAACCTTTATCGTCTGCGCTATAAGCCATGCAGCCGCAGAGGTCCAGAATATGTTATTCCTCGAAAAATCCAGTATATATTCTCTCATATATTATCCCTTGCAAGTTTTAAGATGTTATTATAGTATAAAAGAAGCGGCATTTCAATCACTATAATAAGGGAGGTAAATATGGCAAGAAGGGTGTTACTTATAGGTTTTATCGTCATGCTTACCGCATGCCAGATAGCCATGGCAGAAATGGTCGATGTGAGCCGCTGGCTCGACAGGAGTGACCCGATAAAGATATACATTTCCGCGGTCACAAATGAATCCGGACAGAGTCAGATAGCTCCTGAGGACTTTAAAAAAGCCTTGGAATCCTCGATCAAGAATAGAAGGTCGATGAAATTTGAGATCGTATCAGACCCTCTGGCGAGCGATTTCCAGATAGCGGCAATTATAAAAAAATACTCCTATTCCAAGACCGACCCCGTAAATTCTATTGCCGGGCCGTCGGCTCTAATACTCGATGCGGTCACCACGGAAAATTACGCCGAAATGGACGTGGATTTTACCATAACATCCTCGAGAGATAAAACGGTTGTCTGGAAGGATAATATATCCGACTATGTCGAACATACAATGACGCCGGGTGAATCTATACCGATGGTATATGATAAGGTAGCCAGGAGATTTCTCTGGAAGGCCTTCGGCAAAGGAAAATAACTAACTTCTGATAAGGGCCATCGCTTCCGCGCGCGTCTTCTCGTTCTTCCTGAATACACCGCGGACGGCACTGGTGACAGTAAGTACCCCGGGCATCTTTACCCCTCTCATGCTCATACAGAGATGTTCGGCCTCTATTATAACGAGCACACCCTTGGGCTTTAACTTGCGCATTATCAATTCTGCAATATCCGTTGTTATCCGCTCCTGTACCTGCAGCCTGCGTGAAAATGAATCTACCACCCTGGCCAATTTGCTCAAGCCCGTCACTCTGTTATTGGAAGGTATATAGGCCACATGGGCTTTCCCTATAAAAGGAAGAAGGTGATGCTCGCATACAGAATATAGAGGTATATTCTTTAGAAGGATTATTTCGTCGTGATCCTTCTCGAAAACTACCTCAAGCTCCTTTTCGGGGTTTGTGCCCGTACCCCCCAGGATCTCCTCATACATATCGGCCACTCTTTTAGGAGTATCGCGTATATCGCTTCTGCGGGGATTTTCGCCTATAGCTATCAATATATCCCTTACAGCCTTCTCTATCTTTTTCTTGTCCATATGGCTCCTTCGCTATTTACCTATGCAAAACTTCTCAAATATCCTTTTCAATATATCTTCGGAAACTGATCTGCCCGTTATAAGACCAAGATCGAAGATCGCTTCTTTTAAATCTACTGCGACCAGTTCCGGATAAAGCTCTTTGTTAAGGGCTTTAACCACTGATAACACGTGTCTATGCGCTTTGTCAAGCAACTCCTTATGCCTGGCGCTGGCGACCGTCGGGCTCTCCGCCTGATTAAAAGATCCGCCCCATATCAGCAGCGCTATCTTCTTTTCAAGAAGCGCGATATTGACATTCTTCTTTACCGATACCTCGAGCGTATCCGAACCCCCGGACAGCCTATCAAGTTCCGGACCGACTACCTTATTGCCTAAGTCAGATTTGTTTATTATGACCAGCTTCTTCTTGCCTTTAACCAGCCGAAATATCTCCCGGTCTTTCGCGTCAATTTTGCGCGACCCGTCAAGAACCAAAAGTACTATATCGGCAATATCCATATAACCCCTGGTCTTATTAGCGCTCTTCTTACCTAACGGGTCTTTTAGGAAGCCGATGCCTGCCGTGTCGACCAGCCTTATAGGAACTCCGTCAATGTCTATCATCTCCTCGACCGCATCCCTCGTTGTTCCCGGTATCGGCGAGACTATCACCCTGTCGCGCCTCAAAAGAAGGTTCATAAGGCTGGATTTACCGACATTCGGTTTACCGCATATTATTGCCAATACGCCTTCTCTCATCATCATGCCTTTGCCGTAACTGTCTATCAATTTTTTGATCCCGGTCGATACAGAAACAGCTTTCTCAACCAGTTTCGCCTTGTCTTTAGGTTCAATATCCTCATCCGGAAAATCCATCGATGCTTCTATATCGGCCGTGATATCCGCCAATTTATCGATGAGCTGATTAACGTCTTTCGATAGTCCGCCTTCAAGCTGTTTTAACGCGGCCTTCAGAGAGCCTTCCGTTTTGGCTCTTATAGTATCGAGCACGGCCTCGGCCTGGCTTAAGTCGAGCCTACCGTTCAAAAAAGCGCGCTTGGTAAATTCCCCAGGTTCAGCAGGCCTGGCGCCGCCGGAGATAACAAGATCTAATACTTTTCTGGTGGCCTGGATACCCCCATGACAATTTATCTCTATAACATTCTCCTTAGTATAGCTCCTGGGCGATCTCATCAATGTAAGTATAACCTCATCGACAACATCCCCTTTGTTTGAAATATGCCCGTAGTGCACGGTATGGCTTTTAAAGCCCTTTATCTTTCCGGCGCTTTTGGAAACAAATATCTTATCAGCTATTCTGATCGCATCCTTTCCGCTCAAGCGCACTATACCGATGCCCCCTTCGCCGGCAGGAGTGGAAATAGCCGCTATCGTATCATCGCTTGATATTCGCATATCTCTGCCTTGCCTCCCCAACTACAAAAAGCGACCCGGTCACGAGTATCAGGTCGCCCTCCCCGGCTTGGGATAACGCCGTATCCATCGCCTCGTCCACGCCCGATGTTGTTATTATGCCTTCCGATCTTCCTGTCATAGCTCTTATACCCGCTGGATCGGCAGCCCTTTCGACTAACTTTGACTTGGTTACGATCATGGAATCACTTATCGGCATGAGTTCCTCTAGAATGCCTTTTATATCTTTATCCTTGGAGATACCCAGAACAAGCCTCAGTTTCTCATACTTAAATATTTTCTTCACCGCACCGGCGAGAGTCTTTGCGCTGGCCCTGTTTTGAGCGCCGTCCAACACTACAAACGGCCGTTTTGAAACTACTTCGAGCCTGCCGGGCCATACTGCGGTCTTTATACCAATCCTTATCGCTTCTTCAGAAATTTTTATTCCAAAAAACTTTAACGCTTCTATTATACCTATGGAAAGTACGGCATTAGCTATCTGATGAGGCCCGAGAAGCCCGCACTCCAGTCCGTTATACTTTCCGAAGCTGCCGGATACGTTAAAAACGGAACCTTTGTCGTCACATGATACTTCTTCAAAAGATATATCTTTACCGACCTTCATAAGCTTGGCACCTCTCTGTTCGCACACAGACGAGATAACATCGAGGGCCTCTTTCTCTTGCATGGCAGTAACACAGACCGAGCCCTTTTTTATTATCCCGGCCTTTTCAAAGGCAATTTCACCAAGGGTCTTACCCAATTTGTCGGTATGTTCATAACTTATAGGCGTTATGGCACAAACGAGAGGCTTAAGTACATTCGTAGCATCGAGCCTGCCCCCCAAACCTGTTTCATAAACTACAAGATCGGCTTTCTTCTCGGAAAAGTACAGATAAGCCAGCGCTGTGTATACCTCAAAAAAAGACGGTTTCGATCCGGCATTGCCGTCTATTACCGGTTTGATCCTCTCTACAAGGTTTACGACATCCTTTTCGCTTATAAGAGAATCGTTTAAGCGTATCCTTTCGCGGAAATTTTCAAGGTGAGGCGACGTGTATAAACCGGCGTTGAAACCTTGCGATTTAAGTATAGAATGCGTTATGGCGGACACGGAGCCTTTTCCCTTAGTACCGGCCACGTGTATGGATTTTACGTCTAACTGCGGATCACCAAGATCTTCTGCAAGGGCCTCCATCCTGCTTAGCTTGAAGGACTCTTTATAGTTATATTTGTCTTTCTTTTCGTAATTTATTAAAGAATCCAGATACTTTAAAGCTTCGGGGTAAGTCATCTAGTGTTTAAAGTGCCTAACTCCCGTAAATACCATAGCGATGCCTAATTTATCCGCCATTGCTATCACATCTTTATCCCGTATCGAGCCTCCGGGCTGTATGATCGCCTTAATGCCGGCCTTGGCGGCCTGCTCTATACCGTCTTCTTTAGGGAAAAAAGCGTCGCTTGCGAGAGTAGCGCCCTTGGATCTCGATCCGGCCTTCCGGGAAGCTATCATAACGGAATCTACGCGCGACATCTGGCCGGCGCCTACACCCACGGTCTTCGTCCCCTGCGACAATACTATGGCGTTGGACTTGACATGCTTTGCTACGGTCAGGCCAAATAACATCGACGCCATCTCTTCTTTTGTGGGTTTTATCCTGGTCACTACCAAGAGGTTTGATCTATCCGCGGATCCGGCATCCCTATCCTGGATGAGAAGCCCGCCGATGACCTTCTTTATATCTTTATCTGAAACTGGGGCACCCTGCCCAAAACTCTTTACCTCCATAAGCCGCAGATTCTTCTTCGTCTTCAAAACTTCCAGCGCTTTCGCTTCGTAAGACGGAGCTATAATGCACTCCACAAAATCGGCTTCTTTCAGTATTATATCGGCAAGGCCGGCATCTACAATTCTGTTAAATCCCACTATGCTCCCAAAAGCGCTCATGCGGTCGCAATCTAGCGCATTGATATAGGCGGTCTTGAGGTCTTTGGCGGTAGCTGTACCGCATGGATTGGTATGTTTAATTATCACAGCGCAAGGATCGGCGAACTCGCCGGCTATCTCAAGAGCTGCGTTTAAGTCTACTATATTATTAAATGAAAGTTCTTTGCCGTGCAGCTGTATAGCATTTGACACGCCAGGCGCACCGGAGGTCTCATCCTTGTAGAATGCCGCCTTCTGGTGCGGGTTCTCTCCATACCGGAGATCCTGAAGTTTTTTAAATTTTAAATTTAAATCCTCCGGAAAGTTTTCTTCCGGACGGCCGCCCTTGACCTCTGACTTATGGAGATAATTGTATATGGCGGCATCGTAAGCCGAAGTTCTGCCGAACACTTTTATGCCAAGCTCTACAAGCAGATCCTCCCCGATCTCTCCGTTACTCTTCTCAAGTTCGCCTATAACCCTCGAATAATCTGAAGGATCACAGATGACGCATACCGAGCGGTAATTCTTAGCGGCGCTCCTGAGCATCGACGGACCGCCTATATCTATATTCTCCACTGCCTCTCCGAGCCTTACGCCCGGTTTGGCTACTGTTTTTTCAAATGGATAGAGGTTAACGACGACCATATCTATAAGGCCAATACCCTGTTCCTTGACTGTTGCCATATGCTCTTTGTTGTCCCGTAACGCGAGAAGGGCTCCATGCACTTTAGGATGAAGGGTCTTCACTCTGCCATCCAGTATCTCCGGAGAACCGGTATATTCGGAGACATCTTTCACGCTTACGCCCAGAGCCCTTATGGCCTTGGCTGTACCGCCGGTGGATAATATCTCGACTCCGAATTTATCGAGCGCTTTCGCCAGATCTTCAAGCCCGGTCTTATCCGAAACGCTTATCAAAGCTCTCTTGATCTTTATCATTTCATCTTCTTTCTATACTTTACTTCTTTGCTTTCCCCTGATTGGCCACGGCCTCCATGGCCTTTTTTACATCTTCCGGATCCCCAAGATAATAACTCTTTATAGGTTTAAGATCATCCGTAAGCTCGTATACGAGAGGCAGCCCTGTGGGAATATTCAGTCCGACTATATCTTTATCCGATACATTATCCAAATACTTTACCAGTGCCCTCAGGCTGTTGCCATGGGCGGCTATTATTACACGCTTGCCGGATTTGACAGCCGGAGCTATCGTTTCGTGCCAATAAGGCAGGAACCTGACAACCGTATCCTTAAGGCATTCCGTTAGTGGTATATCTTTTTTATTCAGATCTTTATATCGCGGATCGCTTGAGGGAGAACGGGGATCATTTTTATCCAGGACCGGCGGCGGGACATCATAACTCCTCCTCCATACGAGGACCTGATCTTCCCCATACTTCGAAGCCGTCTCGGCCTTGTTCAATCCCTGCAGCGCGCCGTAATGGCGCTCATTCAATCTCCATGAATTATGCACCGGTATCCACATGAGATCCATCTCTTCAAGCGTTATCCATAATGTCCTTATAGCTCTTTTAAGAACCGAGGTATAAGCTATATCGAAGGTGAATCCGGCGGCCTTAAGAGCTTTCCCTGCTTTATGGGCTTCAGACACGCCCTTTTCGGAGAGATCTACATCAGTCCATCCGGTAAACCGGTTCTCCTTGTTCCAGGTACTCTCACCGTGTCTTAAAAGCACTATCTTTTTCATCTATCTTCTCCTTCAAGTGTTTTCCAACGACATTTTAACACAAAAACCATGTCAAAGCAAACTGCTAGATACGGTATCGCAGAATAAAAAACCCTTCCTTTTTAGGCCTATCCCGGTAACCTCATCCTCTTTTCTGATATACCTTATGAGACCTTCGTCTATAAGCTTAGGGATGGCCTTCTTCGCCAGACTCTCCAGGTCATATCCTGTCTTCTCCCTGAACCAATTAAAATTTATACCCTCTCTCGTCCTTATCTTAATTGCGGCAGTCTCCTTGGCTCTCCTCTCGGGAGGCAATTTTTCACTAAACTCCGTAACATTTTTGCCGCCCCGGACGAGCCTGGTATATTCGCAGGCATCCGATACGTTCCTGGAACGGGTCTCGCCGTCGTATGAAAAAGCGGATGCGCCCAGGCCAAGGTAACTTGAATTCTTCCAGTAATTCATGTTGTGATGTGACTCGAAGCCGGGTTTGGCAAAATTGGAAACCTCATATTGTTTTAAACCCCTTAAAGCCAGCTCATCTATCGCCACCTCGTACATATTTGCCACAGCATCATCTTCGAGCGGAGCTATAACCTTATTTTCGAGCATTCCAAATAGAGGAGTCCCTTTCTCATAGGTAAGCTCATAACACGAGATGTGCTTTACCGGTAGTCTCACTGCTTCCTCAAGTTCCTTCTTCCATTTTTCGGGTTTCTCTCCGGACAAACCGAATATAAGGTCTATCGATATGTTCTCAAAACCTATCCTTTGGGCGGCAGTTACTGAGGTTATGGCCTCATCAGCATCATGGATCCTGCCCAATGACTTAAGTTTTTCATCCCTTAGTGACTGCACACCTATACTGAGCCGGTTCACTCCGTAATCCAACAGCATCTTCATTCTATCCCGGTCCGCACTCTCGGGATTTGCCTCGAAGGTGAATTCAACGGAATCTTTGGATATCCTGGCTAGGCCTTGCATGAACTTCTTAAGGAGCGGCAAGCTAAATGCCGTCGGTGTGCCGCCGCCGATATACACGGTCTCAAACGGTTCTGTAAGTTTACCAAGCTCGAGAAGTATCGCATCCAGATAATCGGCCGCCTCGTTCTCCTTGTATATGCGGCTGTAAAAGTTACAATATATGCATTTACGTTTACAGAATGGGATGTGCACATAGAGTGAATTAGTCATAGGCATTTATTATACACCTTATTTTACAACACTCTAACCAAATTTTCCGGGTCCTGCCGCGGGGGTGCCTTTCGGTCCTCCTGCGCAAAACATGGGGTTCATTACCAATAAGTATAAACTCGTGGTATGTCTGTATGTCCG
>Ga0247841_10009483_pt1 | contig 13619 bp, 16 predicted proteins | sample LaCruzMarch2015__2_FD_192410 | JGI IMG/M metagenome (GOLD analysis project Ga0247841, IMG submission 192410) | Freshwater microbial communities from meromictic Lake La Cruz, Castile-La Mancha, Spain - LaCruzMarch2015_18m | ecosystem: Environmental > Aquatic > Freshwater > Lake | place: Spain...
AGGCGTGCAGGGCTTTCAGGGATATCAGGGATTCCAGGGATATCAGGGATCTCAGGGATCTCAGGGATATCAAGGGTGGCAGGGTTGGATCGGACCTTGTGCTGATTTCTCCATGAGTGCGGACACAACGACAGAACCAGGAGCGGGAAAATACTGGTGTCTTACTGGAATAACAAATCTAGGTGGTTGCCAATATCGCCTCGATTTTACGGCGAAGTGCATCACTCTGTGAGGGGGTTATTATGCCAATCGTTCTTTTCAATGCGAGTCAGTTGCATCCAGATGACTTGACCGGGATCATGGAGTCTGAGACGCAATTGAATGGTGTCGTGAACAACTATCCCGTGGGGAGATCCGCCGTGCCTTTTGAACAAATGGACATCTATGCTAACAACGACCGGACACTCCGGGTGTACATCAAAACCCCGGAACTGAACATTGTCAATCTGACAGGGGCGCAGGGTCTTCTGACCGTCAAGACGGAAAAGACCTCGGTGACTCCGGTTTTCACGAAGACAACACTGGACGGAACTCAGGGGGCAATTGGCTCACCAGATCAGGGGGAAATGTTCTTCTACATTGTTCCGGCGGACACGGCATCTCTGGACATTCGTCAATACGTCTATGATGTGAAGTTAACATTGACGACGGGGAAGAAGTATACCGTCCTGGAAGGCGTCATCAACTTGCAGGAACCTGTCGGATGATCCGCACGCTCGACCCACAGAAGGGTATAATGAGGGATGCGGGAGGTTCCTGTGGCTTTTGTATTTGTTGATTCTGATAATTCGCTGGTCGTTCAGGGCGCTTATGAACAGCGAACGGCTATTGCGGATCTTGGGGGCTGCTGGGATGCTGTCAACAAGGTTTGGCGAATTGTCTTCACCGTTTCCAATCTGGAGTCTCTTCTGGATAGGGTTCCGGATATCGTGGTGGACTCCAATCTTCCTCAACAGGTTAAGGAGCAGATCGAGAAGGAGGGGAAATTAGACAAACTCAGGGCCATGTCAAAGCAGGACATTCCTGTGAATCTTCGAGTTCCCGGATTGAAGTTGTCTTTGTACAACTATCAGAGGCTTGGAGTCATGTACGCCTCCACGAATCGTGTGGGGCTGCTATTGGCGGACGAGATGGGCCTCGGGAAAACGCTCCAAGCAATCGGGACGGCACTATTCCTGAAAGCATATGCAGGGGCCAAGAAGGCTCTCATCATCACTCCGGCGTCTCTCAAGTTCAATTGGCCATTGGAGATTGAGAAGTTCACAGACGAGAGTTATGTGGTCATTGATGGTACTCCGGAAGAGCGGATTGCCCAGTGGATGCGGGACGATGTGTTCTTCTATATCGTCAATTTCGAGTTGGTATTGGAAGATCTTTTTGGTGGCAGGAAGTTCAAGGAGAAGGAACAAGAGACTGATGCACAGAGGGAGCGTCGGGAACATATCACTTCCAAGGCCAAAAAGCGTCAGGCTTTGTTGTCAGAAGTCAAGAGGAGAGAATGGGACTTTCTGGCGGTGGATGAGGCTCAGGCTCTGAAGCATCACGCATCCAGAAGGTCTCGGAATGTGAAGGAGTTGCGGGCCAAGTGCCGGATGGCGCTGACGGGAACTCCGATGGATGGAAGACTGGAGGAACTTCACAGTCTGATGCAGTTCGTGGCTCCGGGATTGCTGATGTCCAAGACAAGGTTCTATCAGAGGTATGTGGAGACGGATTTCTGGGGTCGGGTGACGGGATACAAGAAGATTGGAGAGGTGACTCGGAGGATTCAGCCATTCTTCCTTCGTCGCTTGAAGCGGGATGTGTTGAAGGATTTGCCTGACAAGGTGTATGAGAATCGTCTCGTATCGATGGACCCGGCGGAACAGGCTATCTACAAGAAATTGGCGGAGAAGGGACATGAGGCAACGGAAGATGCATTGGCAGTCGTGGCCGTGATTCGGTGCAAGCAGTTCTGCAATTGGCCTCAGATGGTGGATGATACCTGCCAGACGACATCGAAGATGGATGCCTTTCGGGAGGTGCTGGACGAGGTTGTGCTTCAGAATGGGCACAAGGCTCTGATTTTCAGTCAGTATAAGGAGATGCTGAATGTCATCGTTCCAGAGTTGGACAAGTTGGGAATCAAGTACATGAGGATTGATGGGGACACGCCGCCAATCGAGCGTGCCGCCATGCAAAAGAGATTCAACGAAGATAAAACAATTGACGTGATGATAGGAACTGAGGCAATGTCTGCGGGACTGAACTTTCAGTCGGCCGATTACGTCATCAATTACGACGATAACTGGTCTCCGGCAATCATGGCACAGCGAGAGGATCGGTGTCATCGTTCAGGTCAACGGAACGTCGTAACGGTTGTGAACTTCATTTGTCGGGACACCATCGAGGAACGTATTCGGGGTGTCATTTACGCTAAGAATCGGATCACGGCTCAAGTCCTGGGTGACGAGACGGATGATATGGTATTGAGGCGTCTCGGGCCGAAGGATATGGCCAAACTGTTGTGAGGTCATATGGCGAGTTTTCATGACACAGTAGACCTGGAACGGGCTTTTCTCCGTGCGGTCACAAGTAGCGTCATCATGGCCCGGACCTATATGAATCAAGGTCGGGAGGAGATGTTTACCACAACGGAGCGTAAATTCATCTTCGCTCTGGCCTCGAATTCTCTCAAGGACTCGAACTCTTTGCTTACTCGGCAGGTGTACGAATATGAGGTGGGGTCTCGGATTCCGGATGCAGATGCTGCGAGTTACATTGGCGAATGGAACCTAATCGAGGGGATCTCCATTTTCGACGCACCAGAGGCAATTCTGGAGAAACTGAGGGAGGCGGAAGTCGGCAGACAGGCATTACGGGTATCTGAAGATGTAGTTGATCTGCTGACAAATGGGAGGATTCGGGATGCGGTGGCTCTCTTGAAGCGAGAGTCGATGATGCTGGGAGGCGTCAAGAATGATCGCCCCATGGTGGAGTTGACGGACACCTCGGCACGTCTTGCATTGGTTCGGGACAAGCAGAACAATCCTCAGAAGTATTGCGGATTGAAGACGGGATTGCCTCTTTTCGACCTCAAGACCGGGGGTTTGTTCCCAGGAGAACTGACATTGCTTGCCGGTATCACTGGGTTGGGAAAGTCAACGCTATGTCGTGCCATCGCTGCGGGACTTGTGACCCAGAATGGGGCGAAGAATGTTCTTCATATCGCCAATGAGGAATATCTGGAGCAGGTTCAGTATAAGTATGATGCATTGTTCACGGGCATTCCATACAACGATTTCAAGTTCGGGACTATCACAGAGGAATCTCTGGATCGCTGGCAAAAGTACATGCAGCAGGACATGAAGGCCGCCGGTCGTGGCCAGATCTTCACCAAGGAAGTGGCGGCATTTACGGATGTCTCTTTGATCGAGCAGCAGTATCGCATCCTGGAGAATCGAGGCATCCCGATTCATGCCATCATCATTGACCATCTTCCGCACGTGAAGCCAATTCAACAGGCCTGGGGAGAGAATGATGAGCGGTCGAAGGCGGCTACGGACTGTAAAGAGTTGGCGAGGAGTTTGAGAATCCCCGTGGTGACTCCGACACAGGCGGCAACAGAGGTGGATAAGCAATCTGAGAAGGGGAAGCGTGCGAACAAGTTGTCAGTTTACGGATCAAAGGGACAGATTCACGTTGCCAACACGTATTTGATCATCACGTACAAGGGGACGGATGATACTCAGACGGATCGGGAGGACTACGAGCGGGATGTTTACTGGCTTTGTGATGTCAAGAAACAGCGTGATGGGCCTCCCTTTTACTTCATAGCGAAACACCATGTCAGAACTGGCAAGGTAACTGAGGATGTGGACCCGTCCAAGAAGCCATCTCAGGAGGCCAAGAAGGCGGTCACAGAGGCGGTGAGTGCGGTGGCTGGTACTGGGAAGCCTGGTGGCCTCAAAACGGCTCCTGTGGCATCCCAGGAGGCTTCTGTGGCTGTCCCGGCTGTTAATACGGCTCCTGTGGCTGTCCCGGAGGCGAAAAGAGGCGTTCGGGACGAATCTATGGCTACGATGGAGAGGATCGAGGGAGAAGCGGAAGAGGAAGAGGTGGCTCCGGCACTTTCATCGGTTGAGACGCAGGATATTGGAGCGGCCATCGGGGAGGTGTTGGAAGAGTCTATCGCACCGGTACCGGCCGGATTATCGGGGAAAGAGATCGAGGAACAACGGCTGGATAAGGTCGTCTCGAAGATGGATACGAGTCACGGGGTGCCAAAATCTGTCTTGGATAAAATTCGGGCAGCACGGAAGCACTGAGTCTGGGTATAATGAGGCAAGAGGTATGCTAAAGGGGCATTCCATAACTGGAGAATGGTCATGACACAGGGTATTCACGCATTGATTCGGCATCAGGAAATCGGAACTTCATTCGAGGGCGTCTACTACGTCGAGAGTGCCTTCGTGAAGCAGACAACGCAGAAGAAGGACTATACGGACTTCATGCTTCGGGACAAGTCCGGGTCAAGGAACGTCAAGTATTGGGGACGGGTTGATGGCGTGGCGAAGGGGGATTACGTCTTCGTCTCAGCGAACGTTGAGGAATATCTGAGCAATCCAAGCGTCATCGCCAAGAACGTCGAGAAGACTGATGTGCCGGGAGATCTGTCTAACTACATTCCGGTCTATGATGACACCGGAGCAAGCGACCACGCATCTCGGTTTGATACCATCCGTGCAGAACTCACAGCGATTGAGACGGTTATGGGGAATTTCACCGCCGGAATGATCGTGGATGAGGTCTACAAAAACTCAACATTTTTCTCCAAGTTTGTCATGGCACCTGGGAGTGGTCGACCTCACTACGGTTGTCAGGGTGGCTTGATGGCAAACACGGTTCGTGTGGCGGAGGCGAGTCTGGTGGCGGCGAATGCATATGGTCTAAATGAACAGGAGAAGGCGGTGCTCCTGGCGTCGGCGTTGCTGGCTCGGATTGGGGCCATTGATGCCTTCGAATTCAAGGACTGTATGCCAGTCATCACGAAGAAGGGAATCCTGCTCGGGATCAACAACCTGACAATGAGCCGGATTACGACGGCCTTGAAGCGGGTGGTAACTGGTCTTCAGAAGGAGAACAAGACGGTCGACCAGGAGACTGTTGTTCGGATTCTGCATGCCGTAACATCTCATGACGGGATCTGCGTACAGCCCATGACGAAAGAAGCCTTGGTGCTGAATGCGGCCTATCAGAACGATGCGAAGATCGTGGACGCAATGGACTTCATCACTGCCGATGTGAACAAGACCGAAGAGTTCACGGCGTGGGACCCGTCCATGGGGCGGAAGTACTACACGGGATCACGGACGGTCTGAAAGATTCAGTGACGGTCGGGACGCTCGTAGTCGAGTCTGAACGGTGGAAGCCTATTTGAAAGACCGTAGGCTAGGGAAAACGTGAACTAGACCGACTGTCACTGTTCCATCCATATGGATGCCGGAATCAAGGAACGGAATCGCTACAAGGATATCTCCTGGTTAATGCCAAGCATTGATCTGGAGACCGTCTTCTTGAAACTTGGTGTCGTTATCGAACCCAGAAGAGGGAACGAGATTCGTGGGTTCTGTCCGGATCATCACGTGTACACTGGACGGAAACCATCGGATACGAGTTGGGCAATCAACACCGATACTGGGGAGACGTTCTGCTTCACCGAGTCCAGGGGAAGCAATCTGATTTGGATTGTTTGTCGTCTTCTCAAGTGTGAACCAGACGATGCTGCCAGGTTTCTGACGGGTATGGCGTCGGGAGCCAATATGGGAGCACTTGAGGTAGCGGCGATCAAAGCCAAGCAGTCTAAACTTCATCAGACAAAAGAGGCCACTCGGAAGAAACTTGGATCGATCAAGGGTCTGGATGCCATTGAGAAGGATGCGGCGAATCCCAGGTTGTCGGAGAGGGCGTATCAATTCTTTCTTCATCCTCCTGGAAAGAAGTATCCAACGAACATTCGTCGGGAGACGGTGGATCGGTATCATGTTTTTGAGAGGACTTGGGGGTTCTACTCCAATCGTGTCGTCATTCCCTATTTCATTCACAGGAAGATTGTGGGGTTCTGTGCGATAGATCTTCTAGGGAAGCAGGCATGGATTAAGGCTCATCCAAATCAGCAAGAGAGGGATTATCGTAAGGTTCGATATCCAGAGAACTTCTTGTCGGCTGAATGTCTGTTTGGATTAGATGATTGTCCCAAGGAGGCTGACTTCATCATTGTGACTGAGGGTGCTCGGGAAGTGATGAAGTTGACGCAAGAGGGATTCCCATCGGTGGCAATTCTTGGATCGTATCTCAGCCAGGAACATCGAGTACTGCTTACGAGTTTGTGTCCAAAGAGAATCGTGTTGATGTTTGACGGAGATGATGCCGGCAGTGCGACGACGACTCGTGCCGCTATTGCTTTGGAGAGCAACTTCTCTGGTGATCGCATAAAAAAGTGTTTTTTACCGAGAGGAAGGGACCCAAAGACTCTGGATCGTGACGAACTTTTGAGGCTGATAGAAAGGCCATAAAAGTCAGTTGACGATCATCCAAAATCTTTGATACAGTTCTCTCGTTGTGGCAGGCCGTATTGGCCAAAAGTGTGTCGGTATTCGACTGGAACTTAGGAGGCGTATGAACGGGCAAAGCGTGCTGGTTTCTGGTGTTTCTCGTCGCTCCGGACAGATTCCTGTTCGTGACAAAATCAAGCAGATCACGGAAGAAATTTTCAAGACCCGTGACTACTTCATCTGCGAATCTCCAAGCAAGTCCGCAAGCGTCAATGGTACATTGATGCGTGATCATTCAAGAAAGATCGTGCGAGAAATCCTTGCTGATCTGAAGGCTGGAATCATCGCTGGACCGATACGAGAAGAAAATCTCTCGGATAATCAGATGACGCAGGAAGAGATGGCAGTTGCCGTCGCTCGTGACATGAAGGGGGTTCTGGTTCTCAGCCCGAAGGATCGCAGAATAATCAACACTGCGCTCTATGTTTCGATCAAGAAGATGGTCTATCAGGTTGCATCTCGGTATGTGACCACATATTCGGATTCCATCGATGATCTCGCTCAGGACTGTTTTTATCGTGTCCTGGCCAAACTCAGCAAATATGAGCCGAAGAAAGGGAAGTTTACGACCTGGACCTGGCATGTCTGCCGGAGCGTCCTGAACAAGAAGTATCAGGCTGGGAAAAAGATGCGTGGCATCATCGTGGATTGCGTCTATCATTCGGACAAAGAGGATGCTACGAATCCGCTTGAGAATTTACCGGAACATCCTTTTGAGGGGGTTCAGAGTCATGAATGCCCAGGCATCATGGCAGTTGAGATTATGGATGCGGTTCGTTCTTTGGTATCTCGTAATCCCAATCATCGGAACTTCATCTTCGAGATCTTTGGAAATCCAGACTCGGAGGATTTCGTGATGCCCAGTTACGTCAGCGTGTCGGAGGCGGCGAAGGCTGTAGGCATGGAATATGGACGTGCTCGGGTATTCTACAGTTCGGTGGTTCGTCCGTTCATGTGCAAGCAACTGGCGGGGTGTTGAATGGGAACCACGTTGTGGGAAAAGCATCAGTATGCGAGATGCTTCGGACATTGGCTTGTGTCTGATGCGGAATGTAGTCGTTGCGCCGTATCAGACTCATGTGAGAAACGGACGAAGACAAGGACTGCTGAGTCAGACATTCCTGAGAAAACACAGGAAACGGAAGGGGATACCGAAGTGGAGGCGGCAAAAGAGGTGGCTCCTCTTGACTATCTTCTGCAAAGTCTGGGAGGCAAATTCGATCACGAGATTGAAGAGCGTGACAAGGCGGTTCTGCACAAGTTCAGGAAAGAAGGTAAGACGGTTATCGCAGTGGCAATAGGAGTGGGTGGGAGAATCAAGATCTTGTCGGTAGTCAAGAATACTCAGAAGGTATTCGGGAGTCTATCCAGTGTGGCGGAGGTTGAGGAAGTACTGGCGGAGATGTTGTGAAGACCATCGACTATCCCTGGTATCATCCTTCCTTCCCTGAGTACAATGCCGCACAGTCGGTTGCCGTACCATTCTTGGATAAGGATCTGAACCTGGTCATCTCGTTCGCTACGGCGGCCGGGAAGACGGTTCTGGCTGAGTGTTGCTTTGGATATCATCTGGTGTCAAAAAAGGACTGTAGGGTCGCCTACGTCTGTCCATTCAAGAGCCTGGCATCCGAGAAGTTCAAGTCGTGGATGGACGAGATACAATTAAGCCAACATGGAGTTGTTTTGTGGTCAAGTGACAGTGAGGATGATGGCCGGCATGGGGGTAGGCTGATCGTGGCGACGCTTGAGTCGTTTGATATGAAGACTCGTTCGGATCTTTGGAGTGACTGGATCAAGAGCCTGGACTGTGTGGTTTTCGATGAGGCGCATATTGTGGGTGATGATCCTCGTGGGGGAGCGATGGAGGCATCTCTGATGAGGTTGACGGAAGCAAATCCGACAGTTCGGGTTGTATTGTTGTCGGCGACGATGGGGAATGCGGTGGATCTGGCGAAGTGGGTCAAGAGTCTGAATGGCAAGCCGACGAAATGTATTACCAGTTCTTGGCGTCCAACTCAGGTGAAAACGGAGTATCATCTTGTAGGTGATTATGAGGAGAAAGTTGGCAAGGCCGTGGAACTTGCCGGGAAGTCCTCATCCAGGAAGACTCTGGTGTTTGTTCATTCCAAGGTCACCGGGAGTGAGATTGTCAAGCGGTTGAGGCATAAGGGAGTTCGGGCCGTGTTTCATAACGCATCTCTATCGGGAGTCAAGAGGCGGAAGATTGAAGGGGTATTCAATGATCCGACATCTGGGTTGAACGTTGTCGTAAGTACATCAACGCTGGGTGCGGGTGTGAATGTCGGCTAATGCGTTTTCATAATTTGCTTATATTCAATCCTTTATGTAGGAGGATTGGAAATGAGGAAGACGATAGAGCCGAATCGGGTCTGTGAGTTTTGTGGGGTTGGGTTTCACATCAAGCCGGCCTATGTAGGGAGGTTTTGTTCTAGGGCGTGTAAGGGGAAATCGCAGAGAGTGTTCAAAAAGCGATGTGCGATCTGTGGGAGAGAATTATCACGGACGACTGGAAGCAAGACGGGGAAGTATTGTAGTTATGAGTGTTTCGGAAAGTCTCTTCGGACTCGTCGTCGTGTTGTATGTTCTCATTGCGGAAAGGAGTTTGAGCGGAAGCCTTTTCAATTGGCAAGATCAAGGCGGGCATTTTGTTCCAGGGAGTGTTGCGATGCAGAGCAGAGAAAAGGTCGGGAGGAACACATCTGTAAGACGTGTGGGGCGAGATTCTCTCGGCACGGAAGACGAAAGTACGGTTATTGTTCATCGGGATGTAGCCGTACTGCCCAACAACATCGGGCAGGATTGAATAAGTTGGAGATGGCCGGAGGAGACATCCTTCGAGGTATGGGATTGGTTTTTGAGGAGCAGGTGTTACTGTTTGGAAAGTTCACGGTAGATGTGCTTGTGAGGAGTTGTGGACTTGTGATTCAGTGGGATGGAGACTACTGGCACGGAAATCCAAAGGTGTTTAGAAACTTGACTGTGGTCCAGGAGTCAAAGCAGAAGCACGATAAGGCGAGCAATGCGTATCTGAGAAAGTGTGGTATGAAGGTACTGAGATTCTGGGAGAGGGATGTGAAAAGAAGACCGGAGTGGGTTGTATCGGAGATAGAAAAAGCAATGGGAGGGTGATATGGGTAAAATAGAAGAGTTGACATTATTGCAGGCGGAGTGTGGGGCCTGTCGTAGATGTGGCATTGGTGGACAGATGGTGGAGGGCAAGTTCCTCTCGAATGTGTTCTCCAATATGAATTGCACAGCACAGTATATGGTGGTGGGGCAGAATCCGGGTCGGGAAGAGACAGAACGCAAGGAGCCTTTTGTTGGGATTTCAGGCAGGATGTTCGATCAACTCATGGAGGAAGTTCTGGGTTTGAAGCGTTCGGATTTCTACATTTCAAACTGTGTTCGGTGCTACACTCCAGGAAACAGGAAACCAACAATTGACGAGGTTGATCATTGTCAGGACTTTCTGGATCGTGAGGTGAAGATTCTCAAGCCGAGGCTGATTCTCTCTCTGGGAGGGCCATCGTTCGAGCAGTTGACGGGCATGCACGGGATCATGAAGCATCACGGAACTCCCACCTTCTCGCCCAGGCATAAGATGTTCGTGTTCCCGTTGTTGCATCCGAGTCCCCTGAATCTGAACGATCCGGCCAAGTTGGAACTGTTCGTGGCAGACTTGGTGAAACTGGATGAGTTCATCAAGAAGGGATTGTCATGATCTTGTTGCATGGAAAACCGGTAGACCTGGATATTTGGTCGTTGGATGGGTTTCTGGAAAGAATGAGGGCGGGGAATCTTCCAGACAACTTTATGCTCTCAGAAGAGGTTTGGAACGAACTGGTGGTACGGATCAACGTTGATCCCGAATTGGCGAGAGAGATCTTGGATAATGGAATTTTGCTGATGTTGGGGGCGGTGAAGGATGCTGATGTTGGGGCAGTGATCGCATTGGCAGAAGCGTGTGTGAGAGAGTAGATGGCTGATGTCGTCATAGTGGTCGGGACGAAACGAGGGAACGAGTACGTTTCCCCGATAGAAGTCAAACAGATGGTTGGTCGTGCTGGACGGAAGCACGGAGGAGAGACGGCCACGGCTCATGTCATTGTTGAGGATGATCGGGCGGCAGAAGTGAAGGCAAGCCTGGAACAGGGAACGAATATGGAGGTCAAGTCATCCTTCGGGACGACGGATGGGGTCTACTTTCATCTGATGCCAGAGATCAGTTCCGGACGGGTAACGAATGCGGATTCAGCCCAGAGATGGTTTGACCGAAGTTTGTCTGCATATCAGTCCAGAAAGGTCAACTTCGAGAAGGTGTTCGATAAGATGGAGAAGATGGGGGCAATTCGGAGGATGCTCCCAGGTAAGTCCATTCAGGCGACTAGGGTAGGTGAGATCGCCTCGGATTTGTACTTTCACCCAGGGGATGTTCAGGCGTGGAAGGACAACTTCGACAAGTTGTTTGAGTTGGGGTTGGAGAATGACAATGCGGGTATTGCCTGGGCCTTGGGGACTCGGACGCATGCGAAGAGTCATGGAGACTTTGGAGATCATCGGTACATCATCGGGGAATATAGGAGTGCCTTGCCTATGGGGTTGGACATTGAGGATGGAACGGTAACACAGGTGGTTCTTTGGTGGTGTTCGATGGGAGGTCCTTCAGCCGGAAAGATGCGGAATCAGATGCTCGAACTTCGGGACGATATTGGGAGAATCAAGAGGGCCTTGGTGAGGCTAGACAAGGAAGTGGCAAAGTGGGATCGGGGATCATTCTTTGACGAGATGGAGTTAATGGTGAGGAAGGGGATCACGACGATTCTGGTTGAGTTGTGTAAATTGCCTGGGATCACGAAGGGGAGAGCGGATTTCCTGTATAATGCAGGAGCGAAGGATGCCGAGAGTATCGTGGAGATCATGGGCAACATCGAAGACGAGATTGACGATTCGTTTAAGGTGGCATTACTGGAGATAGCGAATGGGGTTCGCCGACAGAGCCATTGAGGCATGTAGAAGGGACTGGTTCGATCATCGTGTGGATGAGAACCACGTCCGGGATGTGCTCAAGAGTAGGATTTCGGAGGCTTTGTGGGCATTTGAGTACACAGAAGACTACTATCCCTCCGAGGTGAGAGTAGCGGCGGCGAGAGTCCTTGTGGAGAAGGACGAGGGTGGGATTGGACAGGTTTCCAATATGGCACTCCGGGAGAAGGAGAGGGAGACCCTGATCGAGTTTCTTCGTATTTTGGGGAAGAAGGGTGCAGGTCTGGATACCTTGGAGGGCATGGTATCATCAGAGGATACGATGATTCGGGATGCGGCTGTCGAGATGTTTCGGAGGACAGGTAAGGTGGATGCTATCTTCCCTCTGATCTTCGACAAGGACGATATCGTTGTTAAAAGGATAAAACGGTACATCGATGAAGCGGGACAATGTGGATAGACATGCGGTTCCAGAAGATCGTCTTGAACGGTTTATGGGGCTGATTTACTCGTTGGTTGGGCCTTTTGGGATCGATGAAATCCCGGAGGTCTATCATTATGTCGAGTTGTTGGGTCAGGCGATTGAACGCCAGATCGTGGAATCGAAGTTTGCCGGTTCTCCTCAGACCAGGACGGCAGCAGATCGCCGGAAGTTCATTGTAATCTTCAAGAACAGGTACTTGCATCACACGGATGTGGAGTATTCCCGTTCGATTACAGGGATAGATGGGAAACTGATCAATCAACTGGTCAAGGTTTTGACTGATAATGGCTTCGATGTGGATGAGTATCTGACTTGGTTGTATGATGAATTTCTGAGAGAGAATCCCAAGTTCAGTCCTCCTTCCATCAAGTTCTCATGTAGTAACTTCGTAATGGAGAAGTTCCTATTCGAGAACAGGGAAAAGATCAAGCAGAGACGGGAAGACAATCTCCGGAAAAAGGAGTCTCTGGACCTGATTTCCAGGGCGAGGGTTCTTCTGAGAACATACCCGGAAGATGAAAATTTGAAGAAAAAGATCGTTACGGCTCTCACGAGTTACCGTGATGGGGGTATAATACTGGAGAAGATGAGGGAAGAAATCGAAGGACTGGAACGGGCTGTGCGGACTGCACAACAGGCTCAATCAGGACAACAGGCAAACGGGCATACAAATCAAGGAGACGGCGATGGCATTGTTTGAGAACGTGAAGACGACGATTGATAATATGGGTCAGGTCGAACTTTCAGGCATCAAGTTGGAATCGGCAGATGCGAGACTACTGGATGTCGGATCGATGGATCTGGACCAGCATGTGGCGATGCAACCTTCTGCAATTGCCTACTACGGGGCCATGAAGAAGGAATCCACCAGACGACTGATGATGATCAAGCGGAGTCAGGACCGATGGGAGAAGCGTCAATGGGCCTTGGCTCGGGCGGCGGTGTTGTCTGGGTCTACGGCTAAGTGGAAGCCAACTCTTGCGGATATCGAGGCTCGGTTCATTGCTGATAATGAGCCAGAGATCGAGGCCAGGGAGAAGCAACTCGACAAGGCACAGGAGGAGGTGGATACACTGGAATCCTGGTACGAGGGATGGCGGCAGAAGTCTTTCTCACTTCGGGAACATGTCTCCATCGATGAGGATGAGCGGTGGAATGCCGGAAGTTCCATTGGTGGCGGCGAAGGTTCCAGAAGTGGTGATGGCGGGTCTCATGAAAAAAAGCCGCTTTCGAGCGACAAGATTCGTGAGGTTCGGGATATAATGAGGCGTCGGAGAGAAGGGAATAGCTAGTCTTAGTGGACTGGCAAGGCAAAACAACAACCTGGGGCAAACCTGGGCAATTAGGCAAGTAGGAGATCAGAAGATGAGCGTGTTAGACAGGCTGACGAAACAACAGGCATCCCGTCCGCAAGGTGGACAGGGAGGCAGAGTCAAGGGTATCTTCCACCAGTGGAAGGATGGGGCAAATCACATCCGACTGGCGGGGGACTTCGTGGAGGTGAGGACGCACTTCATTGCTCCGTCTCCGTAACGGAA
>Ga0247841_10009484_pt1 | contig 13616 bp, 12 predicted proteins | sample LaCruzMarch2015__2_FD_192410 | JGI IMG/M metagenome (GOLD analysis project Ga0247841, IMG submission 192410) | Freshwater microbial communities from meromictic Lake La Cruz, Castile-La Mancha, Spain - LaCruzMarch2015_18m | ecosystem: Environmental > Aquatic > Freshwater > Lake | place: Spain...
CCTTCTTTCACGGCGATATCGTAAAACTCGGTGCCCGGATAGGGCGTAGCCAGGGAAAAACTGGCGTAATCGGCGTCCAGCTCCACCGCGAAATCAATAGTCTGCATGATCGTTTCTTTGGTTTCGCCGGGCAGCCCCAGGACGAACGAGGTGTTAACGGGTATCCCGATTTTTTTCGCCAGCTTTACCGCCGAGCTTGCCTGTTCAAGTGTAGCATTCTTCTGGATGCTCTCTAAAATTTTTTGATTTCCCGATTCAATCCCATAACAAAGAAGTATGCAGCCGGCGTCTTTCATTACCCGGTATAATCCTTCGTCGGCTAAATTAGCCCTGCCCATCGCCCCCCAGCGGATGCCCAGGCACCGGGAAGATATCCCCGCGCAAATCTCCCGCACCAACTCCGGGGTGGCGGTAAAAGTGCTATCCTCAAAACAAAAAAGTTTTATGGCAAATTTTCTGGATGCCTCTTCTAACTCTGCGACGATGTTTTTGGCGCTGCGCACCCTTACCGTATGTTTAAAGATTATATCCTGGCCGCAGAATATACACTGGTAAGGACAGCCCCTGGTAGCTATGAGATTGGCAAACCTCTCGCCGTATGAACCCAGATAGTAACTGGCTTTGTATTTTTCCGTCGGTAAAAGATGCCTGGCGGGAAAAGGCAGTTCGTCGATTCCGGGCATTAATTCCCTGTCCGGGTTAGAGATGATATTACCGTTATCCTTAAAAGAGACTCCTTTGATTTCTTTTAAACTTACCTTTCCGGCAAGGCTTTCCAAAATATCAACCGCGGTCTTTTCTCCTTCACCGCGGACCACAATATCAATCTTTGACCTTTTTAAGGTCTCTTCGGCAAGCGCGGTGGCATGAGGGCCTCCGGCTATTACAGCAGCCCTGCCATTCCAGGCCTTGACTATATCCGCCATCTCAATCACAGTGGCAATCACAGGCGTAGTCGAGCTGAAACCCACGCACCCCGGTTGAAACTGCTCCAGGCAAGCCCTGAAACCATCAACAGTTATTTTCTCGGCATCGCAATCTAGAACCCTTACCGTATATCCTTTTTTTTCTACATAGGCAGCCACGTAGGCCAAACCGAGGGGAGGCTGGGGGGAACTTGCTTTTTGCACCATGCCATAAATACCTTCCGCAGGCGGATTTACTAATAAAAGGTCAACTGCCATAAAAGGTATTCTACTGCTTTCCAGAGGCGATTTCAAGCTTATTCACGGCGATTTCATTAGTTTGGGCTATCCTTTTGTGATATAATATTTTCATTTGAAAGGGCATAAAAATGAGGAAAATTATCAGCGTAGTGGGTGCCAGGCCGCAATTCATCAAGGCAAAATTGCTCTTTGACGGCCTGAAGAAAAAAGGAGTTAAACACCTACTGGTGCATACCGGCCAGCACTACGACTACGTAATGTCAAAGATATTCTTTGATGAGTTGAATATCCCCGCGCCTAATTATAACCTGGGCGTGGGTTCGCATACACCTTGCCTCCAAGCCTCAATGATCATGGAAAGCCTGGAAAAAGTCTTCCTAAAAGAAAAACCGGATATGGCCGTAGTTTACGGCGACACCACCTCGACACTTGCCGCGGCCTTAACTGCGGCAAAACTGAATATCCCTATTTTTCACGTTGAAGCGGGATTAAGAAGCTACAACCGGCAGATGCCGGAAGAGATAAACCGGGTAGTAACCGACCACTTATCCAGCGCCCTCTTTTGCCCCAGCCGGAAAGCGGTAGCTAACCTGGCAAAAGAAGGAATCACCAAAGGCGTCTATCTGGTCGGTGATATCATGTATGATTTGTTATCGCGGTTTAAAGATATCGCCGATAAACGCTCAAAAGTACTTTTCCGTTTAAATTTGGCGCCAAAGAGCTATCTATTGGCCACTCTGCACCGTGCTTCTAACGCTGATAGCGTTAATAATTTAGAAATGATTTTCCGGGCCTTTAAAGAAATCAAGCAGCCTATTGTACTGCCACTTCATCCCCGCACCCTGCGCACCCTCAAAAAAAGCACCATAAAGATACCTGCTAATGTACAGCTAATTGATCCGGTGGGTTACCTGGATATGCTCGCGCTGGAAAAAAACGCGCGGGCCATCCTCACCGACTCCGGAGGAGTGCAAAAAGAAAGTTATTGGTTAGGCGTGCCATGCCTGACCTTGCGCAAGGAAACGGAATGGGTAGAAACGGTAAAATCCGGATGGAACCAGCTTAGCGGGCCTGACCCGAAACGTATTGTCAGATTAATCCGGCGGATGAAAACGCCCAAGAAGCGGCCGCGGTTATATGGCGATGGCCGGGCTACCCAGCGGATAATAAATCATCTATTAAAATAATGCAACCGCACTATTACCATGATCTCAGCCAGGCGGAAAAAAAACACTGGTATTTTTCCGCCCGCCGGAAATTTATCCAGGACTTGATCCTGCGTTATATCCTACCCAATAATAAAAAAAGGAATTTAAAAATACTGGATGTGGGCTGCGGGACCGGAGGGACTACTGATTTCCTGGCTGGTTTTGGCAAGGTCATTGGCATAGAACCTTCTGATATAGCCATTAATCTCTTCAAGGCCAACTATCCCCACCTCAAAGTAGTAAAAACAGATATTGAAAACATGGGCAAGGATTTGCCCGATGATGATTTTGACCTGGCCACTGTCCTGGGTGTGCTTTACCACAAAGAAGTAAAAAGCCCGCTGGAGGCATTAAAAAATATTAACCGTAAATTAAAACCCGGCGGATGGCTGATATGGCATGAGGCAGCGCATCCTGTATTGAAACGCAAGCACGACCAATTAAGCGACGGCGCCCGCAGGTTCCTGCCCAAGCAAATGCGCCAGCTTCTTAAAGAAAGCGGGTTCCAAGTGTTCTTCGAAAGTCATGTTGGATTATTTATATTCCCGCCGGCTTTTCTGTTAGCGTTATTATCCAAGATAAAATCCGGGTCAAAAAATAAAAAAATCCCCGCCGAAGAAAGTTCAATCGATAGAAAGTTACCGCCGAAATACCTTAATGCTTTATTATATGGGATGAGCCGGATAGAAACTAAATACGCGCTAAATTTATCCCCCCTGCCTATAGGAATATCTTATCTTATTCTGGCAAAGCGGATTTCCTGAGGATAGAATTCTTTTCCAAATAAGGAGCCAACGCGTGATAGATGCGTTCGGCGATCAACTTGTAGCCGCGGGCGTTAGGATGGAGAAAATCGCTTTTCAATGAGGGATTAGTGATTATGCCGCCTAAAATACTGGAAATAAATATTGCACCTTCTTCCTTTGCCAATTTAGAAAGTAACCCGCGGTACTCCTTTAAAAACAGGCCCGCACTGATATCGGCTACAACTACCATCGCCCTTCTTGACTGGCAACGCTTGATCATCTCCCTTATATTACCAATGGTGATCTCTTTGGGGATCTTCCTTAAGAAATCATTGCCGCTGAATTCAATAATCACCACCAGCGGTTCCCTGTCTAATACATCGGATTGAAGCCTTTTCAAGGCTTCTGAGGTAGTATCTCCGTCTATGCCTTTATTTAAGACCGGGGCTCTCACCAGCTTAGCCAGGGCAGTGGGATAATCTTCTCCCTGGCCTGCCCCATATCCGAAAGTGATACTATCGCCGAAACAAATGATATTAGTACCCTGTGAATCCAGGTTCTTAACCCCTCTTTTTGCGCAACCGGTTAAAAAAAACGCCAGTAAACAACAGCCGATAATTAACAGATTATTTTTTTTCATATTTTAACCTCAACTGCCCGCAGCTGGCCTCGATATCTTCTCCCCTTGATTTTCTTAAAGTCGTGTTTATGCCGTGCTTGAGGAGGTAACCTTTAAACCCCAGGATATCCGCTCTTTCCGGCGGCTCCAGCTTAAGCTCTTTCACCGGGTTAGACGGTATAAGGTTGACTTTGGCCAACCTTAGGCCCTTTAATATTGTACTCAACTTTTGGGCGCTTTGCAAATCCGAATTTAGCCCTTTGATTAAAACATACTCAAAGGTCACCTGGCGGTTAGTCTTCTCCATATAATCATTGCAGGCGGCCAGCAGATTTTTGACCGGGTAAATTTTATTTATAGGCATTAATTGCGACCTGATTTTATCATCCGCGGCGTGCAAAGATACGGATAGCTCTATCTGCAGGCCTTCTTGTGATAATTTTTTTATACCCGGAACGACTCCGGCGGTAGAGATGGTTATCCGGCGGGTGCCGATATCCAAAGCTTCGGGGGAATTGATAATCCGGACAGCCTTCATTACATTATCATAATTATCCAAAGGCTCGCCCGTGCCCATAAAAACAAGGTGAGTAAGTTTTTTTGCGGCCGAATGATTTTTAAGATATAAGACTTCTTCGATTATCTCGGCGCTGGACAGGTTTCTCTTAAAACCCGATAACCCGCTGGCGCAGAAACGGCAAGCGAATTTACAGCCGGCCTGGGTAGAAACACATCCGGTTACCCTTCCCTGAGCAGGAATACTCACCGCTTCTACAAGATTACCGTCTTTTAACCGGAAAAGGATCTTTTCTGTGCCGTCTTTAGACTGCAGTTTTTCTGCGGGCACTAAATCAGAAAGAAAGAATCCTTCCTTCAGCCGATTCCTTAATTCAAGGGATAAATCGCTCATCTGGGAAAAATCTTTTATCCCTCTTTTATATATCCAGAAGAAAACCTGCCGGGCATGGAAAGGAGGCTCGCCCCATTCCTTAAGGGTATTATTTAAATCCTCCAAAGAAAGGCCTCTGATATCCTGCATTTTTAATCCTGTTTTAATTTTTCCTTATCAATCTTACCGACTCTGTTTTTAGGAAGGGCGGCTATAAATTCAAAATGGTGGGGTATTTTAAAATGCGCCATATGTTCGCGCAGGAAATAGCGCAGCTCATCTTCGCTCAATTGCTCGTTTTCTTTTAAAACTACGAATGCCTTGGGGACTTCGCCTCTTAATTTATCGGCTACTCCGACTACCGCTACCTCTTTTACTTTTGGATTACGCTGGATTACTCCTTCTACCTCGGGGCAGAAAACTATCTCTCCGGAGACCTTGATCATTTCTTTTTTCCGGCCGACAATGTAATACCTTCCCAGCTTATCCCGCCTGGAAATATCGCCGGTTTTCAGCCAGCCGTCTTCTGTAAGCGCCTGCTTAGTCAATTCCGGTTCCTTATAGTAGCCAACCATAACTGCCTTGCCTTTTATCCAGAGTTCGCCGTCTTTCTCGTCGGACAAAGATTTGCCTTCGTCATCGACAATCTTGGCCTCTGTGCCGGGAGAAAACTTCCCTGTATTGGGAACTTCCTTGGTATTGGTCCCGGTGGGCAGAAAAGAATTCGGGGCAGCAGTTTCAGTCATCCCCCAGCCGTTTAACAGGTAAGCATTAGGGCAGGCCTTGTGGAACCTCTCCAGCAAGACCGGCGAGGACGGCGCGCCGAAAACCACCGCGTATCTCAAAGATGAAAGGTCAAATTTATCATATTCCTTCACTGATAAAATCGCCACATACATGGCAGGGACGATACAGAATATCGTAGTTTTATATTTTTCTATGTTTTTCAGGAACTCCAACGGGCTGAAGCGTTCCATCAAAACCAGGGTTATCCCGTAATAAAGCATAAAAAGCATATAATCCAAGCCGCCGATATGGGAAAAAGGCACTGCCGCGCAAAGCAAGCTATCCTTATCTCCAGGATGGATAAAATAATCAAATGTCTCTAGAGGATTTTTCAGATGGCCGTAGTTTAAAAGTACGCCCTTAGGATGTCCGGTTGAGCCGGAAGTATAAAATATGGAAGAATAATCTTTTTCGTTAAGAGTTGTTTTATTAAATGCAGTTTTTTCTTTCAATAATTCGCCCCAGAAAAGAAAATCTTTCTCCGTAGATTCGGGGAGCTTGCTTTCTTCAAAAAGGATGATTGCCTTTAAAGCTGGGCAATTGTTTCTGACATTCACCAGGTCAATGCTCTTTTTTTCCTGAGCGATCAGGATCTTGCTCTCGCTGTGGTTGATAAAATTTATTACCTCTTCCTCGGTGAGCATGAAATCCAACGGCACACAGACCCCGCGCAGGATAAACACTCCCAGAAAACTATAAATATACTCGGGGATATTGGGAAGAAAAATCGCTACTTTATCGGATTTGGCTATGCCTTGAGCGGCTAAACCATTAGCTATTTTAAAAGCTGTAACTTTCAGCTGGCTGAATGTTACGGGAGTATCCCTGAAGATTATCGCCGGCTTATCGGCATAAGAAACACTCTGTTTTTCTAAAAGGCTTAAGAAATCCATCTTTCACCTCGGGCTTATGGTTTATTTTTTCAGGCTGTTAAATAAATCCACTGCTTTTTTTACCGACGCCTTCTCGTGAACAATACTGCGGATAGCTGAAATCATCGCTATCGGCTTCTTTGACTGCCAAACATTTCTGCCCATATCCACGCCTTTTGCCCCGGCTTGTATAGCATTGTAGGCGATTTCTAAAACATCTGCTTCGCTTTTCATTTTTGGCCCGCCGGCAATCACTAACGGGACAGGACAGGACTGCACTATTTTTTCAAAATCATCGCAATAATATGTCTTTACCACGCGGGCGCCTAATTCCGCGGCAATCCTGCAGGATAAGGAAAGATAACGGACATCGCGCTTTTCCAATTCCTTCCCCACTGCGGTAACTGCCAACACCGGGATCCCGTAATCCTCCGCTTCATTAATAAGATTAGCCAGGTTCACCAAAGTCTGATGTTCATGTTCGGAGCCGACATAAATAGACAAGGCTACCGCAGAAACTCCCAGACGCAGGGCCTCCTGCATGGAGACCGTAATCCCCTCGTCGGATAAATCCTTGCCGATAATACTGTTGCCCCCTGAGACCCTTAAGACAATCGGAATATTATATTTGGCGTCTATGCAATTACGTAAAACCCCGCGGGTAAGCATCAACGAATCGGCGTAAGGAATAAGCGGCTCAATGGTCTTACGCGGGTCTTCCAGCCTGCTTACCGGACCTAAAAAATAACCGTGGTCGCAAGCTAACATTACCGTATGCCCGTCTTCCGGCTTGAATATGCGGCTTAATCTATTTTTCATTCCCCAGTCCATGTAGTGCTCCTTTCTACTTTTGCGGATATATGATTACTTTCAAAGATTCCTTAGCTTCACAGACTAATTTAAAACCTAAACCTATTTCAGATAAACTCAAACGATGAGTGATCATCCCGGCAACATCCAATTTTCCGCTGCTGATTAAATCCAATGCTTCCCGGCAATCTTTCGGGCTGCCGGCATAAGAACTGGTCAAAGTTATCTCTGTGCGCCAGAATAATTCATTAAAAGGAATGGGAATTTTAGCGTCTTTTTCCGTAGGGGCGAAGAAAAGTATTGTCCCGCCGCGCTCTACCGATTCCAATGCCTGCTGAATAGCAGAAGGGGCGCCTGCGGTAACTATCACCAAATCAAATAGCCTTCCCTGGTTTAACTTACGCGCTAAATCAAAGGAATATTCTTTTGCGTTGATGCTCGAGTCCGCGCCGAATTTTTTGGCTTGCTGCAACCTGTATTCCAATATGTCTGTTGCCGCGATAAAAGAAGCACCGTTAAATTTAGCCAGATGGGTATGTAAAATTCCGGCAATACCGCTGCCGATAACCAGCACTCGTTTACCCTTTACCCCGCCTGCCTGTCTTTGGCCGCGTATAATACATGCCAGAGGCTCAACAAAAGTCGCCTCATCAAAAGACAACTTATCCGGCAATAAAAATACGCCCTTCTCAACGTTGATTACCGGCATGCGCAGGTATTCGGCAAATCCTCCGGGGTCAAAATTAGTTTTACGCAAGGTATCGCAGACACTCTCGTGCCCGCTTAAACAATAGGCGCATTTTTCGCAAGGGACATGGTGCGAACAAACCACCCTGTCGCCCTTCTTGTAACCCTTGACCCCCGCGCCTACCTCTTCGATTGTACCGGCGATTTCATGGCCTAATACCAGCGGCACCCGGTCAATGCGGTACCACTCCATCACGTCGCTGCCGCAGATACCCGAAGCCTGAACCTTGACTAAAATCTCGCCCGGCCCGATTTTCGGCACAGGCATCTCTTCAATCCTTAAATCAGTATTTTTATAGTATTTGGCTACTCGCATGATTAGAACCCGTACCAGTAATTTACAATCGGCTTTGCGCCTTTGGTTTGATCTATCACCATATTTTTAAGCCGGGTATATTCCAGGAAACCCTCCTTGCCTAATTCTTTGCCAAATCCGCTTTGCTTAAAACCGCCGTAAGGAACCTCAGGATAAAACATGCCATAGGTATTAATCCAACATATCCCGGCATTGATCTTAACCGCTAAATCCTGGGCTGTAGAAGTATCCTTGGACCAGACAGAACATGCCAGGGCAAAATTGCTTTTGTTGGCCAATTCCACCGCTTCATCAGGGCTGGAGAATTTATTTACACAAACTACCGGGCCAAAGACTTCTTCCTGGAAGATGGCCATTTCCGACTTAATATCGGCGATTACTGTCGGCTCAAAGAAAAACCCGTTTTTAAGATTAGCATCAACGGGAATATTTCCTCCGCAAAGTATCTTGGCGCCCTCGGCCTTAGCTTTCTCCACAAAATTCATCACTTTCTTGCGCTGGGATTGAGAAATTAAAGCGCCCATCTGAGTCTCATAATCCTCGCCTTTGCCTAATTTAATGCGTTTGGCTTTATCCACAAAATCATTGATGAATTTGTCGTAAATATCTTTATGGATAAAAAGCCGCGACATGGCAGTGCACATCTGGCCCTGATTCAGAAATATAGAGCATAGAGAACCATTGACCGCAGCTTCTAAATCCGCGTCTTTTAAAATTATTGCCGCGGATTTTCCGCCTAATTCCATAGTCAGCTTTTTCACATTCTTTGCCGCGTATTGTAAAATCTGTTTGCCTACTTCATTGCTGCCGGTAAAAGAAATCATATCCAGGCGGTTGTCCGAACATAACTTCTCGCCTATCGCCGGGCCTTCTCCATTAATAATATTCACCACGCCTTTGGGAATCCCTGTTTCGCTAATAATTTTGGCTAATTCTAAAACGCTAAGCGGGGTAAGGCTGGAGGGTTTAAGGATCACCGTATTTCCGGCGGCTAATGCCTGGGCTAATTTCCAAGAGGCAATAAGTAGAGGATAATTCCAGGGGACAATCAACGTCACTACGCCTAAAGGCTGGCGTAACAGCCGGCTTTCGGCATTTTCTAATTCTAACTTTTCTGTTTTTAAGTATTCCTCTAAATGATTGGCAAAATGCTCAAAGGCCTTTGCCGCCGAAGGAATATCCATAAAAGTCGATTCTTTAATCGGCTTTCCGGTATTTAAGGTTTCTAATTTTGCCAAATTCGCGGCATTATCCAGGATGCCCTGGGATATCTTTAAAATAAAATTTTTGCGTTCGGCTAAAGAAATTTTTGGCCATGGCCCGCTATCAAAAGCAGCTCTGGCAGAAGCTAAAGCCAGCTCAATTTCTTTTTCTCCGGCTAAAGCCACTTCCGCAATCACCTCGCCTGTAGCGGGATTAATGATTTTACGTGTCATTTAATCTTTACCTGTCTAAACAATTCAAATAAACGGCTGAAGGGGACATACCATTTGGCTAATTGCCCTAATTGCCCCTGTAATTTCATTTTGCCCTGGGTCACTGCCACAAAAGGGTCAAGCTTGCCTAAAAATACCAGCTCCCAAACTTCCGTGGGAGCAGAAGCCACAAACGGAGCATTATCGTCAAATTCTAACTTGGCAATTTTTCCCTTTTCAAAGACGAATTTATAAACCTTATCAAGGCCGTCCAGCTTAATAGCGTATTGCAGTGTTAAATCCAACTCCTGGCCTTTCTTTTGGATAAACTCATCCTTATTAACTAAATCCACGATGGCCTGGATATGTTCCGGAGAAAACATTAAATAGGCATTATCCTGGGATAAATTCTCTTTAAGCCCTTTGTCTAATTCATCAAGTACATCTTTTTTGAATAACCGCGCAATTGCCGCCACTTTTACTGCCTCTTCTAACCCCTCAATCAAATACAAAGCGTCGCAGAATTTATCGGCGATAGAAACTACCCCATGATTCTTTATTACCACCAGGTTACTGACCTTTAAAGCATCCACCACTAATTGCGGTTTGGTGATTGCCGGAGTATCCTGTTCCACTACCGGGATATTTCCCAAATAAAGCTTAGTTTCAAAAGTCAAAGCCTTAAGTTCAGAATAAACCGCGAAATAAGCATTTATTAGAGTCGGGTGGCAATGGATAATTACTTTATTAGGAAGATTCTTGTAGACTAAACTATGCAGAGGAAACTCAGAGGTGACTTTCTTATCTTTTATCTCTTCGGGTTTACTTAAATCAACTTTAATAATATCTTCGCAACCCAAATCCCCGAGGCTTGTTCCGGTAGCAGTGATAAGGATATTATTTTCATCAATCCTTGCGCTTAAATTTCCTGCACGCGCCACCACCAGGCGTAACTCATACAATTTTTTCCCGAGTTTAATTATTTCTTCTTTCAGCGCTTTTTCTTTTCCGAATATCATCTCTCCAACTCCAGGTAAATATGTTCTGTAATCAGCTCATCCGGGGTAATATCAAATGCCGGGTAATAACCTTTAACCCCTTTGGGGGCAAGCTGTATTCCCTGATACTCCAATAATTCTTTATCCGGCCGGATTTCAATCTCAATATCATCGCCGGTTTCCGACTGAGATGGCGGAGGGCACAAAACATAAAAAGGAATCTCAAAATTTTTGGCTAAAAGGGCGATTTGAAATGTCCCGATTTTATTGGCGATATCGCCGTTCTTGGCTAAATGATCAGCTCCGACAATAACTTTATTGATTTTTGCTTCCGACATCACCTGTGCCACCATATTATCGGCAATTATTGTGACCGGGATACCGGCGTGTTTTAATTCCCAGGCAGTCAAACGCGACCCCTGCAGGTAAGGCCTGGTCTCAGTGACAAAAAAACTTATCTTTTTATTTTCCTCTTTGCAGAAACCGGCGATTAAAGGCAAGAGGCCGCTGACATTACAATGAGTTAAAATTACGTCCTGGTCATCAAAAAGTTTAGCCGCGTCTTTTGCCTGCTTGATACGCTTGTTTTTCAACATTTCTAAAAATCCCAAAATACATTTTTCTAAAGGCGCTTTTCCTTCTACCCAATGCAAAACCATATCGGTCAGGAATTTGAAAGATAGGGTCGGGCGGGTGGCATTAATGGCATGGGCGACTTTCTTCAGAATAGGCAATAAGTCTTTCTTGCCCTTATTCTGCCTGATGACCGTTAAAAAGATATAAAAAACCAGGATGACCTGGCCTACAGCCCGGGTCTTCATTTCTTTGATCGCCTTGCAGGCAGCCAGATAATTATGGGCTTTGATATAAACTACCTTCTGCGGCAGGGTGGTTTCATCAAGGATATAAATCGTATTACCTTTTAATTGTATCGGCCAAAAAAGCGGGGAGAGCTTCATGATTTACCTTCCAGTTTTTTAACTGTCTCTAAAGCAATTTTAATCAGGTTTGACTCGGCCATATAATACATGGGATTCATAAAGCCCATTTCGCCGGTGATAACATTGTCGCTGACCGCCAAAATTGAAGCGGCTTTGATATTATAAGTTTGGGCGATAGTCAACAGAGTTGAAGAAACCATATCTACTGCCATTGCCCCTTCTTTACGCTTGGCCTCAACTATTTCTCTGGTTTCGCGCAATAAAGCATCTGTGGTCCAGGTTGTGCAGCGATGAATAGTCACACCCATAGCTTTGGCTACTTCATACAAAGTATCGGAAATCTTTTTATCCGGCACAGTCTGAAAATCTTTATCCACATAATACGGCGTAACCCCGTCCCCGCGGATTACCTTATCTACGATTACCAAATCTCCAATTGCAATATTCTCGTCCAGCGACCCGCAGGTTCCCACGCGGATAATATTAGGGATCCCGGCGTTACACATTACCTCGGTGGTAATAGAAGTATCAGTTGAGAATCTTCCGCCGTTTATGGCAGTGACTTTAATCCCTTCAAATGTCCCGGTATACATGGTGTATTCCATAAAAGAGAAATTCTTTACCGGATTCTCTATTTTCTTCATCAGCACTTCTAATCTATCCTTCGGCCCCGGCACAATGGCGTATTTTCCCACATCCTGCGGCCTAAGCTGCACCATCTGCGTCAAATCTTTCCCCGTTAAATGAACTTCCTTCTGCATCTGCATTTCTTATTCTCCTTTTATTAAGTTTCGCGGGTCCTGCCTGCCAATCCACCTCGCCCGTGCTCGTCTTCACTGCGCGCGGGCAAGGGCTTCGGATTGCCAGTCACCCGCTAATATTGTTAAATGACTAAGTACTTTCTTTCGTGTATATAATGACCGAGCTATCTTCCAAGTATTTTGCAACATGAGATGCATTGCAATGTTGTAAATCTAGGTATTCATCTTTTGTAAAACCCAACAACTTCGCTAACTCTTTGCTCCACTCACTACTATCGGCAATCCATGTTGTAAATTGATCTTCATTGCGAAACGGTTCAAAGTCTATTGCTACATCTAAATCACTATCAGGCCTAACTGGTTTACCTGTTTTTTTACTTATTCCAGAAACTCTTGACCCGAATATGTAGACTCTTGTAATAAATTGTTTACTTTTTGCCCATGATATTATGATTTCCTTAGCTTTCTCTAAATCCAATTCTTCTATATTCATTTTCCAATTCTGAAGTATAAAAAATATTTAGAATGAATCTGGCGATTTTTGAGCGAGTGGAGGTTTTAGCCAAAGCAGCTTGAGCATTGAGGGAATCCCAGTGGAGCGAAGCGACAACACTGGGACGGCGATGCTGTTTGAGGAGCATTTGCTAGAGCAAATGCTACGAGTTCAGCAGCCGCCGAAATGCGAAAGACCTTTGGCGTTAAAAAACCGACTCGAGCGAGAAAACTGACAGATTCATTACAAAGAACTATAATAACTTTTCTAAATTCCCACCGAGGATATTTGCCTTATCCTCGTCACTGACAGCTAAATCTTTGACTGCTTGGATTGAGCCTGAGACGTCTTTTTTCGCCGGCCAGTCGCTGCCCCATAATAAGTGAGTAGGCCCGAATAAATCCAGCGCCAGATTAAAATTAGCTTTTGTCTTATCCCCGCCGGTATCCACATAAATATTCTTTAAGTAATCCGTTGGTTTACCTTTTAAGTCTTTGACAAAATTTACGCCCCTTAGCATTTCGTAGGTAGCGTCAAAGCGGTTGGCTAAGAAAGGAATCGCCCCGCCGAAATTAGCGGCGATAAACTTAACATTGGGATAATCGCGCAAAATATCCGCCATCAGAAGCTTGCCTATGGAGATAGTGATATCAAAAATATATTCTACCACCGGGGTCAAAAGCGGGTCATTGGAACGCTTAAAACCGATAGGGTTAACAATCTGGGCGTGCACAAAGATAGGGATATTTCTTTCTTGCGCTTCGCTATATAAAGGTAAGAACCTTTTGTCATCCAGATATACCTCATTGTAGCTTGAGGCCAGGGAAACCGCCTGAAAGCCGAGCTCCT
>Ga0247841_10009485_pt1 | contig 13616 bp, 11 predicted proteins | sample LaCruzMarch2015__2_FD_192410 | JGI IMG/M metagenome (GOLD analysis project Ga0247841, IMG submission 192410) | Freshwater microbial communities from meromictic Lake La Cruz, Castile-La Mancha, Spain - LaCruzMarch2015_18m | ecosystem: Environmental > Aquatic > Freshwater > Lake | place: Spain...
TTTTCTGGCCACGGACAACGCGTCGTGTTGGTTCACAAGAATTTCGATCCGTGGATGGAGCCGATCGTCCGCATCGCGAAGGACAGCGGTTATCCCGTGTTGGATTTTTCGAAGGAATGGAGGGTTTTTAAAAACGAACTTATTATCGCGAAACAGGACCAGCACTTTAATGCCTTAGGCGCCGGGCTACTGGCAAAAAGAATTCGTGATGTTCTGATGCGAGAAAAATTATTAAAATGATGATCGAAATATTTCAGAGATTGCGGCGCCTGTTGTTAGAAAGGAAAGCGGGATCTCGGGAACTGTGGTATGCGTGAGCATTTAGGCGACGGAATGGCGCCCCGGCCGGCTCTTATAAGAAGCACACGCAGCGTCTGTCCGGATTGCATGCGGGAACTTCGGGCGGACATTTTGTTCGAAGGTGACGTTGTCGTCATGCGGAAACATTGCCCGGAGCATGGCGATCGATCCGTAATCCTGTCCCGTAAAGCCCGGTACTACTCGGAACTGTCACGTGCATTTCTCCTTATCATGCCGGCAAACCTTGAGCGGCGCCACGTTGCCTTGACCCTGACGAGGCGATGTTCCTTGAATTGCCCCATTTGTTTTGCTATTCACACCATCGGCGAAAAGAGCAGCGATATGAGCCTGGAAGACGTGGAAGAGATCGTTAGATCAAACCCCCAAAAAGACTTTATGCTCTGGGGTATGGAACCTACTGAGCATCCGCAGATATCGGAAGTCCTGAGCGTTTTCAAGAGGCACGGGAAAAAGTGCCATATGCTTACGAACGGACTAAAACTTCAGGATGGCGTTTTTCTTGAAAAGCTGAAGAAGAGCGGGTTGGGTCAGGTCTGCCTGCAATTCGACGGGTTCGATGACGATGTCTTTAAAATCATGCGTGGGAAGGCGCTTTGGGATATGAAGAGGCGAGCACTGGACAATCTAAAGAAAGCGGATATTCCAACCAGCCTTGAGGTTGTTCTTATGAGGGGCGTGAATGAGGGGCAGATCAGCACGATCATCGATTATGCCGCACAAAATCCCTTTATCAGGCAGATAAATTTTTCACCTTTGATCCACCATGGAGAGTCCCGGCCTTCCAGCGAAATGCCGGATCCTGGCTATCAAGGGTTTTTGGAGACTATGGAAAAGGAGACGTGCGGCAGGATTAGCATGGACAAGATGAAAGCTTTTCAGAAGCTTATGTATGTGATTTATCGTCTGACAAGGTTTAAAAGATGTATGTATTACAATTTATACATTCTGATCAGAAACAAAACTGGGCAGGGGTATAGAACCATCGATGAGTTCATTGATTTGCCAGCGGCGGAAAAGATCATCGATAACGCGTTAGATAAATTGAAGGGAGCTCCGGGGCTTGTGTTTGATATCTCTATAATATTCAAGCTGGCCAAGGTATTTTTTAACCGCCAATGCGGAAGGCTTTTTGTCGAATATTTGAGGTTTGTTCTGGGAGGAAGGAAATTAGGAAACTCACGTTCGACCCAAGGGATGCTGTTTATAACCTATAATGAGTTTTGTGACACATACAAGATGGATATCGGCATGTCTGAGGTGCATTGCCAGGATATTGTGGTGACGAAAGATAGGGATGGGCGGCTTGCTTATAAGCCTTGCTATAGGATAATGATAGAAGATTGCGTTGAAAAAAAGGCGGCAGCATGTTGAAGAAATCATCCGATGGATCGACCGGCGGTCACAATCGATGGTTGAGAAATACGCGCAGCGTCTGTCCGACCTGCCATGGAGTGGTGGAGGCCGAGATTTTTTGTAAAGATGGCGCCGTTCTCATGGAGAAGACCTGTCCGGAACATGGGAAGTCGTATGTCGTCCTGTCACGCGAAGTCCGGTATTATTCGGAACTCTCCCGGGCGTATTTTGCTCTTATGCCGAAGAACTTCGCGCCACATCTTATCACGGTTACCCTGACCCCGCGATGCACGCTGAACTGCCCAATTTGTTTTGCCATCAAGACCCTTGCCGAAAAAGTCCATGAAATCACCGTGAAAGATATGGAAAAAGCGATCACGCAAAATCCAGGAAAAGAATTCCTGTTGTGGGGCATGGAGCCGACCGAGCATCCCCAAATAGTCGAGATCTTGGGTCTCTTGAAAAAACATAAGAAAGAGGGGCTTGTTTTAAGCCATGGATTAAAATTGAAAGATTTGGATTTTTTGAAAAAGTTGAGAGATAACGGGTTGTCGCGACTTTACCTTCAATTCGAAGGTTTTGACGATGAAGCCTACAAAGTGATCCGCGGCAGGGCCCTTTTAAAGGAAAAAATGGCGGCGTTGGAGAACTTAAAGCGGTTGGATATTCCCACGTGCCTGGAAGTGGTCCTGGCGAAAGGGGTCAATGAAGACCAGATATTAAAGATCATTGATTATGCCGTTGAAAATCCATTTATCAGGCAGATCTCATTTCTTCCCCTGATCCCTTTCAAGCCTTCTGAAAACGGCCGGAAGGAGAATATGGTTCCCGGTTATCACGAGAGCCTGAGGTTGATAGAACAAAAAACAGGCGGTAGGATCAGCCTGGACAAAGTAAGAGCTTTCCAGAAGCTTATGTATGTGGTCTACCGACTCACCAAGCTAAGGAAATGCCACTATTTCACATCTTTTATTCTCGTGAGGGCCAAGGGAGGAGGATACCGCACCATCGACGAATTCTTCGATCTTCCGATGGCCGAAAAGATCATTGATGATTCCTTGGATAAGTTAAAAGGGGAACCAGGAAGATTTTTCGACATGATTTTAATGCTCCGGTTGGCCAAAGTGTTTCTTAATCGCAAGTGCTGTGGATTTCTTGCACAATACATAAAATCTTTTTTTGGCAGCAAGAAAGCGAACAAATCCCGAGCGATGCCCGATCTCTTATTTATCGTCTATAACGAAAATTGTGACAGCCGCAAAGCGGACATCAATATGTCCGAATGCTTTTGCCAAGAAATAACTTTGACCAAGAATCTCGATGACGAGCTGGTTTTCAAGCCGGGATATCAAATGATGATGGACTCATACAGAGATCTGGCCGGTCTTAGCCGGATTTTATAAGGATGTGGACTTCCGCTTTTTTTGCGCGGCGGAGAGGCGAGCGACACGAAAGTAAAACAAGGGCAATCATGGCATGAGACAGGCTCAAGATATTTCTTCTGAACAATCCGGTCGCGAGGTTCGGCTTGTGCGGGCAACGCGGAGCGTTTGCCAGTCTTGCCACAGAGAAGTGCCGGCACGAGTGGTGGTAAAACAGGACAAGGTTCTTCTCGAAAAAATGTGCCCCGATCACGGCGATTGCACCATTTTGCTTTCTAATGATCCGGAATATTTTTGCGATCTGACCGATGCTTACTTCACTCTTGTCCCTGAGAATTTGCCTCTTAAAATCCTCGAGATCGCGCTTACCTCTCGCTGCAGCTTTAGTTGCCCTATATGCAGCTCGACATCGATCAGGAGCGCGATCAATGACCTGACCGTGGAGGAAGTAACGAAGATCGTTCGAGAGAACCGTTCTAAAGAAATTATGCTCTGGGGGTTGGAAGCGACCGAACATCCGGACCTGGAAGCCATCATCAAAGCCATGCGAAAACTCGGGAAAAACCCTTATCTTTTTACCAATGGTTTTAAATTAGCTGACTATGAGTATATAGAAAAACTGTACAAGGCCGGGCTTTCCCATGTCCACATGCAGTTCGACGGTTTCGAGGAAAAGATATATCGGGCATTGAGAGGTCGTGAGCTTCTAGAGAGTAAACTTCGTGCCTTCGATAACCTCAAGCGGCTGGGGATCGCGACCTGTCTTAATGTGACTCTCGCCAAGGGTATCAATGAGCATCAGATCGGTCCGCTGCTCAGCTATTGTGTGCAGAACGACTTCATAAAACAGATCGGTTTTTTACCCCTTATCAAGGTCGGCGATGCTGAGAAATACAGCCCGGGAATGGTTCCGCATTTGCATGAATCCTTATCGATCATAGAACGGGAGACGAAAGGGAGGATAAAAGTCGACAGCCTGAGAATATTCCAGAAATTCATGTATGTTGTCTACCGATTCACAAAGTTCAGGAGGTGTTTTTGGTTTACTTTGTATGTTCTGATCAAAAACAAAAAAAGTGCGGATTACACAACGCTGGACGAGATCATCGATTTTAAAAGGCTCGATACTGTAGTTGCTGAATACATAAACGGCTGCAAAAAAAAACACGGAGTTTTCAACGATTTTCGACTGCTGGCAAAACTAATCCCTCTATTTCTGCGTCGCAAGGTCCTGCCGCTCATTATCGGATTTCTGGCTTTTATCGTGACGGGCAATAAAATACGTCATCTTCGTTTCGGAGGGGACCTGCTATGGTTGACATGCGTTGATTTCTGCGATCCGTATAAAATGGATCTGGATATGGCGGAAAAATATTGCGAAGAGATCCTGGCAATGAAGAAGGGTTGTGACGTGGTCTACGGCAGGACCTATGATGAAGCGCTTGGGATCTGTGTATCGCCTCGAGATAATTCCTCGACTTGACGATGCTGGATTGGTAGCTTAAAGAGCGACACAATCCGGGAACTTTTTTTAAGATCTTATCGAAAGGGATACTTTCCAGAATATTGTTATGGCAAAAATAAAGATGCAATGTAGAGAAGTCATTTATATCCACCCCTACACCCCCATGTATGATCCTCTGACCATACCTTTCTCTTTACCTGCATTAATAAAAAGGATTCCCGTCGAAGTGGCAGGTTTCAGCCACTCAGAAATAAAAGACGAACACATAAGGAATGCTAAAATTATTATCATTGATATTCACTGGTATTTAAGTCTGCTCGGGGCAGTTGAGCTAGTAAGAAAGATACGACGCCTTAACCCCAAGGCAAAAATCATTGCTGGAGGGGTTACGGCTTCAGAGTACGCAAAAACACTGGTTGATTCATTCGATATAGATTATGTGATCAGAGGAGATGCTGAGATTCCATTGCCTTCCTTAATCAATGCTTTGTTGAATGAGCAAGAAAATATCAGGTTGGTCCCTAATGTTGTTGGCAAACATGGTTTTGAAACCCCGCAAAATTATCATTTGACCCAACAAGACTTGGATGATAATGAATTTTATAATGTCGATTTCTTCCCGGCCTTTAAAAAGAGAATTCTAAACATTCACAAAAAGAGTAGAAGCTGGCCTCCAGGGACGTCCTATCCTTACCTTATCCCTTTTCGCGGCTGTCCCTTGGACTGTAAATCTTGCATCGGGGGGAAAGGAGAACAAAAGAAGCTGTTCAAAAGAGGGTTGGTCGTAAGAAGCCCCGAGAGACTTCGGGACGATCTTGACACTCTTGCGGCCGATCCCAATATCAGGTTTGTGAGCGTATTTCATGATTTTCTGGCATTATTGCCGGAGCATTATTCGGAGACAATGCTCACAAAAAAAATTGATCTTTATCTAACCTATGAATTCACTTCGGCCCCGTCATTGGAAATGTTAAAGTTGTTGCTAAAAAGTTTTGCTGGCGGGGGTATGTATTTTAGCTGTGATAAACAACACTTAACCTCGCAGGAATTAAACGATCCCGAACTCATGATACGGCTTATCAAGGAAGTTAAAAAAACTAGCAGTTATATTCCATTGCTTAATTACAACGGCTTATTTTTAGCTAAAAATAAAGAATACCGACAATGGGTAAAGTATGTTTATAAACGATCCAAACCATTGCTTTGCAACACGGCAACCTGGTGGGTTGATTTCCCGCAACCTGATGAAAATGGTTACGCCAACAGTGAATGTTTTTATAAATTCATGAATTACAATAAAATCGCAAAAAAAGCGAATCTTGCTATGATCAAATTTCAAGAAAAAATAGCTCAAATGATAGACGCTAGTCTTCCCGGCATGTTTACAATGTGGCTGCGCAAATTTCGCGTGAAAACCCGAGATTTTCTCAAAACCCCCAGCCTGTACATATGAAAATGAAACCACTTTTGAGGGAGCCATAGGTGAACTGAAACATCATTCTCTCTTTTTTATGGTAGAAAACTTAGAAAAAACTGAAGAAACAATCCTAGCCAGAACCCAATCACTATGCCCAGCCTGCTTGTTAATGCTGCCGGCCGAGATTGTGGAAAAAGATCATGCGGTTTATTTGAAACGAATATGCCCCGTACATGGGGAATATTCACAGCGTATCTCAAGCCATCCGGAATACTATAAAGAGTTAAGGGAATATTATTTTAGTGTGATGGATGAAAGATTTAAGCAGGCTCGTTACCTCCTTCTCGTTACCGGAAAATGCAATCTTAAATGCCCGATATGTTTTTACGGAGGGCAGGGATTTGGTGACATGTCCATTGCGGAGGTAAGAGAAATCGTCTCTGAAAATAAGAGAGCAGAATTAATCGTTTTTGGAAAGGAACCTACTTGTCACGGGGAATTGCCAACGATCGTTCAACTTTTGAAGAAGACTCAGAGCTCTGTCACTTTGTACACCAATGGCATAAAGATCGGAGATAGGGAGTATCTGAGAGAGCTGAAACGGGCGCGTGTGAATAAAATCTATCTGCAATTCGATGGATTTGAGGAGGAAGTTTATAATGACTTTAGAAATACAGGTATGCTTGAGCGAAAATTCAAAGCATTGGAAAATTTGAAGCAGGAAAAGATCGATACGGTCATCAACGTAACGGTGGCAAAAGGCAGGAACGAAGAGCAAATGAAGGCGATCTTAGATTATGCGGTTATGAATGATTTTGTGAAAACGGTCAATTTTATAAGCTATGTTCGTTCAGGCGAGGGTGGCAATTTTCTTCCGGGAAACTCTACGATGCCGGATGAATTGATCGATGTTCTGGCACAGCAAACAAAAGGAAAGATATCCCGGGACAATATTCGGTTATTCCAGAAACTTTTCTATGCTTACATGTCATTTTTAAGAAAACGCACGTGTTTTTATACCCAATATTATTGGATCTTTCGTAAAGATAATGATTATTTCCCGATAGATAAACTCATCGATCTGAAGGCGGCGGAGAAAGTCTTAGACAAGTATAAAACGCTCATGCCGAAAAGTGGCCTTTTGGCCAGATTGTATCTTTTTTTGTTCATTCCAAGATGCATCATAAACTTTAAATCCTTGGGACTGATCGTGGAATTGCTCCGTATGGTATTCTCCCACGTCTTTCGGTGGGGGGAATATAACAATATGAGTTCAAGGTTTATCCAATTGATATTTTCTACCGCTTGCGATCCCCATAAAGCGGATTTTGAAATAACGAAGCGCTGTCATGTCGGCATTATTTATAAAGACGCGGGGGGAACCATTAGAAAGTTTGATGAGAATGGCGCCTACCTTTTAGCGAACGAAATGAATAATGGAAAAGAGGGGTCGTGAAGGTAGCTTTTGTTTGCCCCGAAATGGAAATTTTGGGGATCCAGTATCTCTCAAGTGTCCTTAAACGAGAAGGACATCATGCGCAATTATTCTTTGATCCGCAACTCTTTGATGACACCGTGACAGTGCGCAAAAAGTTGGGACGGGTATTCGATTTCAAGGAAAAATTAATTCAAGAAATCATAGAATATGCGCCTGATCTCATCGCTTTTTCGGTTTTAAGCACGAATTACGATTGGGCCGTTAACTTCAGCAAGGAAATAAAGAACAAAGTCAAAATTCCCATCGTATTTGGCGGAATTCATCCCACTTCCGTTCCGGAAGAAGCAATCAAGAATGAATCTGTGGACTACGTGATTGTAGGCGAAGGCGAGTATCCGCTTCTCGAGTTATTGGACTCGCGATTTGATGAGAAACTCCTCCCAAGTATTCAAAGTCTCTGCTTTAAAAGTAAAGGGAATCTTGTTTTTAACCCTCTGCGCGAGCTTGTGGTTGATTTAGATCGATTGCCTTTTCCGGATAAGGATTTATTTTATGATAAAATGCCTTATCTCCAGAAAAGTTACACCCTGGTTACCACCCGGGGCTGTCCCTATACTTGCACCTACTGTTGCAACGGATTTTTAAATAAATTGTACAAAGGAAAATACCTTCGAAGGCGGTCCCCGGAGAACGTTATAGAAGAACTTCAAAACGCCAAAAAAAAATACGAAATGAAAAATATCTATTTCGATGATAGTACTTTTAGCTACGATAAAAAATGGTTGCGGACATTTGCGGTTGGATATAAGGAAAAAATAGGGATGCCTTTTTTTTGTTGGGTTCATCCCTCGAATGTCGATCAAGAATTGCTGGAAATATTGAAATCTATGGGATGCCGGGCAGTGGAGATGGGGGTTGAAAGCCTGGACCCTGAAGTGAGAGAGAAGGTTTTCCGGCGTTTCTATAGCAACTCGGATATTGAGCGGGCCATCAGGCTGTTCAACGAAAACAAGATATTTTCCATTGTTGATAATATCAAAGGTTTTTCGGATAGTCTGGAGGAGGAAGCAAAAGAGTTGATCGAATTTTATAACCGCAACCGTCCAAACAAGATCTATGTGTTTGAACACCGTTCTTTTCCTAAGACTGAGATCATCGACATGTTTTCCAAGAAGCCGTCTTCTCATGCGGAGCTCGTGCCTTTTACAATCGCCACAGGCGTGACCTCCAGGCGAGTGAAGCAGCTGGAGCTTCTTTTGGTTCTGATCTATTTTCTTCCTCGATCTGTTGTCGATTTTCTGTTGAAAAAAGGTTGGTATAAGTTCTTCCCGCCGCTCAATTCCTACAATCTTCTGGAGATCTTCCCTTATTTTATCAATGCGTTGAAAACGAAAAAACAGCGCGTCTGGTATCCCATCCGAGGCACCCGGAGGAGGTATTTTCACTACTTTTTTGCCAATCCGGTCTATTTTCTCAAGAGGCTTTTTTTGTTATGGGTATAAAGATCGCCTTTGTTACAGGTCCGGAAGAAAATCTCGGCATTAAATATTTGTCCGCCGCATTGAAAAAACATGATCACCAAACGGCATTATTTATAGACCCTCAGCTGTTTAGAGATGAGATCCTGTCGATCAAATCTCTCGGTAAAATATTTGACTCGAGGGAGAAAGTAGTAAGAGATGTCATAAGCTACAAACCTGACATGATAGGGTTTTCTGTATGTACGGATTTTTCAAAATGGGCGCAAGACCTGGCTTTGAAGATCAAGGAAAAAGCCGATATCCCCATAATATTTGGAGGAATACATCCCACTTCTATTCCGGAAGAGGTCATTCGGCAGGGTGCAGTAGATATGATTTGTATTGGGGAAGGGGAGTCCCCTGTATTAGAGTTAGCGGAGAGTTTTTGGAAAAAGACAAATAGGACAGATATAAGAAACATATGGTTTAAACGAGACGGGCGAATTATAAAAAATCCGTTAAGGCCTTTAGCTGATGTGAACGCCTTGCCTTTTCCGGATCATGGGTTGTATTCTGGCAAGGACAACGGATATTTTAATATTGGCTATCACACGATCGCTTCCCGAGGGTGCCCTTATCGTTGCAGCTACTGCTGCCACTCCGTAATAAAAGGTTTATATGGTGCGAAGGAATATTACAGGGTAAGAAATCCTGTAAATTTAATCGAAGAACTAGAGGTTGCAAAAAAAAAATACGCCTTCAAAATCATACGATTTTACGATGACATTTTTCCCCACGATGAACGGTGGCTCGAAGAGTTTTCGGATCTGTATCGTACAAAAATACGATTGCCTTTTATCTGCTATCTTCATCCCGGACTTGTTAACGAGCGCAGGGTTTCTATGCTGAAAGAAGCAGGTTGCTCTGAAATAAGATTAGGGATCCAGACCCTCAATCCGGATATTAGAAAAAACATACTACATCGGAACGAAACCGATGAGGTTATCGAGAGGGCCTTTCTTACAATAAAGAAAAAAGGAATAAAAGTGGTTACGGAGAACATACTCGGTTTACCCCATGAAAAGGATTCCGATGTAGTGCAAATGATGCGTTTTTATAATATCCACCGTCCTACACGGAATCATTTTTTTTGGCTAAGATATTACCCTGGTTTGGAGATTGTAGCCCATAAGGAGATCCCTAAATCCGAGCCAGGGATGTCCCAAAGTGCTAGCGTTTTTACACAAGGGGGGGATACTTATAGGACCGCCAATCGGCAATTGATCATTGCATTGCATCTCCTGCCTTTTTTCCCGAAAGGGATCATGAAATTTATTATAGATCACAAAGTCTGGAGGTTCCTTCCGGCGTGGAGTTCCCCTTGGTTTTTAAATTTTATAGCCAATATTACAAGCCGATCGGATTCGGACAAAATATGGCGAAGCCGAACTGCGAAACGATACTTTGCCTTTATGACGGGACTTTCTTAGATGGCGATCCGAATTCCTCGAAACAGACTTTACATAAAAACAAAATTTATTTTGAAGGCGCTAGGGATGTTGCTAACACCCTACGCTTTGGGCGGAGAGGATGTTCAGACGGTTCATTCGATCAGTTCCCGTGAACAAATCCAATATTGGGTGGATGCGAAGAAGGGCTGGAGCTGAGGACTGAAAGATGAATGGCAAAGGAATATCGTTGGTTGTTCCCGTTTACAATGAAGCCGAGATCATTGAAGAAAGCATCGGCGTTTTCACAAAAGCACTGCAACGCATAACTGAGAATTTTGAAATTATCGTCGTGGACGATGGTAGTAAAGATGCTACTCAGGCGATCCTGAAACGGCTCAGCGATCGGAATGACAGATTGCGAGTGCTTTACAATCAAAAGAATATGGGGAGTGGGGCTAGTCTTTGGAGAGGGTTTAGGGAGGCAAAAGGTGAATATGTTATAAGCAATTTTGCTGATAGACCGTTCAATATGGAAGAATTGCCGGCTCTTATTGACATATGCAATAGTGGCAGCGTCGATTTTATCATTGGGGTGAGAAAAAATCGTTTAGCAAATAGCCTTTTCAGGAAGGGCACCTCGCTTTTGAATTTTTTTATAGTGAAGGTGCTCTTCGGGGTGAATGTAGGTGATTTCCAATTTGTGCAGATGTATAAAAAGGAAATAATTGATAAAATACACATTGTGTCGAATCATACTTTTGTGGCTCCCGAGATAATCATTAAGGCTCTATCACTTGGCTATCGATATAAAGAATATTGCACGGATTTTTATCCTAGATCTAAAGGGAAGGCGAAGTACTCGAATTTTCATCTCATTTTAAGATCGGCTTGGGAGATACTCGTTTTTTTCTGGCATTGGGTAGTATTAAATGAGAAGGCTAAATTCAAATCTCAGGTAAACTTGCGAGTACGTTTATAAAATGCGTATATCGATCATGCAACCGGGTTATTTGCCATGGCTGGGCTTCTTTGAACTTATGCAGGATTGTGAGTTGTTTGTTTTATTGGACGATGTTCCTTACACTAAAAAAGACTGGAGGAGCAGGAATCGAATCAGAACCCAAGAGGGTTTTCAATGGCTGACGGTTCCCGTTTTGAGCAGAGGGAAGCGGGGGCAATTGATAGCGGAAGCTAGAATTGATAACGCTGTTTTCTGGGGCAAGAAGCATTTGCAGTCGATCAAATGGAATTATTCGAAGGCAAAGTGTTTCAACCGATATATCGGCTATTTTGAAGAGATCTATGCAAGGAATTGGGATTATTTGTTTGATCTGGATTCAGAAATAATCCGGTGGTTGGCCGAACAGTTTTATATCTTTACGCCGATCGTTAAAGCATCTGATTTAGGGATCAAGGGCCTTTCGGGTAATTTGCGTGTAATTGAAATATGTAAAAGATTGAAAGCAACTACGCTTTATGACAGTGCGGGGGCCATTCCGTTTATTGATAGGCTCTTATTTGCTGAGGCGGGGATCAATGTTGTATTCCAGAATTATACTCACCCTGTTTACACGCAGACCTTGCGGCCTTTTTTCCCTTTTATGTCTGCGATTGACCTCTTATTCAATGAAGGTGCCAATAGTAAGGATATAATTTCGAGCGGAAAGAGTCAGCTGGTTGAGGCGAGCAGTATAGTGGCCTCGGTCCTTTCAATCAGCCATGCAACGGTCAAAAGGGATTTGTGAGATGATCAATCTTCGAACTAAGCTTTATGTGGCGTCAAGTTTTTTGCAGGCCCGACTTTTCAAGAAAAAGTTGCCTCTACTTGTCGGATGGTCTGTGACAGGACGATGCAATAGGGATTGCTTCTATTGTAATTCGAAGACCCAAGGCGGGGAGTTGAATACAAGAGAAGCTTTGACGGTCATCGACCAATTGGCTGATGCCGGCGCGAAGTTGGTACAATTCACCGGGGGTGAGCCGCTTCTCCGGGATGATATCGGGCAACTTGTCCGATATGCAAAAAGCAAAGACTTGCTGGTTAACTTGAGCTCGAATGGTGCCCTGGTGCCAGAAAAGATCAGAGAAATAAGTCAAGTCGATGTGTTAAATCTGAGCTTGGAAGGTCCTCCCAATGTACATGACGGCCTTAAGGGCCAAGGTTCGTATGAGGAGGTTACTCGTGCTCTGGAGACAGCTTTGAGGTACGGAATTAATGTCCGGCTGTGTATGACCTTAAATAAGATGAATCTTGGGGAAACCGATTATGTGTTGGGAATCGGGAAGAAATATTCGATAAAAGTCTTCTTTCAGCCGGCCATATCCTCGAAACCATCGGTTCATCCTGATCCATTCATGGCTGCGCCCGAGGCGTTTCGGAGGAAAATAAACGAACTGATCATGAAAAAGAAAAACAAAGCGGATTTTATCGGCAATTCACTGTCAGGTCTGCGTTATTTTTTGAACTGGCCGGATAAAAAGGATATTTTTTGCGGTGCCGGTATTGTTTTTTGCCGTATTGAGCCTGACGGGACCATGTACCCCTGCAGCCGTACGATCGAGAAAGATTATGCGATAAAATGGGACGGGAATTGCGTGAGCTCTTTTTTAAAATTGGAAAATGTTTGTTGCCGGGCATGCTGGGCCAATTCTTTGCTGGAGGCCAACCTTTTGCTTTCTTTGGACCTTAGGGCCATGTTTGATTCCTTAAAAGGTGTGGCTTCAGTGAAAAGAATGGCGCCTTCTTCGAGTTTGTAACCCTTCCAAAACTTCAATTTTACCCTATGCCCGATGGCTTTTTGAGCAGGGGGTCCCTTTCGTGGGGCGCCGCCTTAGAGTTGTTTATAGGGCTATTTTTGATCGAAAAAGCTTATTTTCTTGGGTCTTTTGAATTCCTGCGTAACGAACAATTAAGCTTCGTCTTAGGTCTAAATTCTGCAAGAAAGGCAGTTGCGTGGCACGTTAATTCGATACATCCATAAATATGATGGGTTGACCAAAAAAAACGGTTCTGGCGGGCGAGCCGATGGATGCCAATTTCAGCCATGTTTTTCTTTGATCCAGTTTGCTTAGGCGTATTCGGCAGAGTAATCATGAGTCCTATAATGTATCTTATGTAAAGTAACCTATGGGGAGAGAAAGTCACTTGGTTGGGCTAATAAGGCATTGCCAGGAAGGCTATTTCAGGATGGCTTTTACAACGTCCTGGACGCGTCTACCGTCCGCTTTGCCATGAATGGCAGGCATCAGGACTTTCATGAGTTTCCCCATGTCGGCTGGATCTTTGGCTCCTGATGTTGCGATGGCGCTTTGAACGGCTGCCCTGAGTT
>Ga0247841_10009486_pt1 | contig 13614 bp, 9 predicted proteins | sample LaCruzMarch2015__2_FD_192410 | JGI IMG/M metagenome (GOLD analysis project Ga0247841, IMG submission 192410) | Freshwater microbial communities from meromictic Lake La Cruz, Castile-La Mancha, Spain - LaCruzMarch2015_18m | ecosystem: Environmental > Aquatic > Freshwater > Lake | place: Spain...
ATATTGTAGCTATGCATTCATAGCCGTCAGGGCAAATAGCGCCATATTGTATGTTATATTCCGCTTCTGCGGATTTTATGCATACTGGATTTGTATAAGCTGAGAGGTCGCCGCGCTCTACGTGGGCATTTGTAGTCGATGAAAGGCGCAAGACTGTTTCGCCGCCTGAACAGATATTTGACAGGTCAGCCGGGCCTGTGCAGCAGAGGTGGTTTGGATAAGAGCCCTCTATTTCTGCCATTGCATTCGACAAGGCGCTCATATGGAGAAGGTCTATCTCGCTGCCGGATGTGCAGGAGGATTTGACTGAACATGTGAGGCAAGTACCGGTGCCGCCACCGGCATCCAATTCAGGAAGAACAAACAGTCTGCTTTTTTGCCCTTGAATGCCAGCACCAAGGGGGAGTAAATGGAGGAAATAATTTGCATTAGCAGCTGGAGGGGAGTTTCCAATTGGAACCCAAGCCTTCTTTCCGGGCCTAATGTTTCCTGGCAATATTGTTTGGGTTGAGGTCACCCAGCCATTGCCGGGTATTCCAGAATAGAATAACCATATTTGAACGCTTTGTGGCTCTAGCCCAACCCACTCGATTTCAAGTCCCGGCGTGCCTCCTTGATCTTCACGGTGTATCTCCTTTATCATGGAAAGATCGGAGTCTAAAACATAGAATGATCGTTGACCAACTGTAGACGCTCTAGGATCTTTAACCCAGTCATAATCCCATTCATAGTCTGCATAGTGTACACCGTCCCCCGCGCCTACGCCAAATAGATACCCGCCTTCAAATAAATCGTGTTCAGTAAAGCTTAATGTGTTTCCAACGTCCTCAAAATTCCTTATAGGCGTACCATCTTGGTTGCCAAACCAAACCATATAAGAGACTGCGCCAGTAACGGGGGTCCAGCTAAAAGTGATATCCCCGGGCGGGGTATTAAAAACCTGGTCGTAAGTCGGCGAGATTATTGTCGGGCCGACAGCAGAGGCAAGAGGGGCGAAACACAGCAAAAAGGCTAAACTGAAAAGGGATGATAAGATTATCTTTCTGTCCATTTTATTGTGTCGCATTGTCTAACTCTATGTCAATAGGTATTATTTCCTGGATTGTCTTATTGCACTGCTGGTTGTATCCCGGGAGGGCATTACTGTTTCGCACACATGTTGTGAACGGCGGGTTGCTGTCTAGGGCTGTGACATCGCATGTGTCGTGGCTGACGTCTGCGGTCACCCAATCGGCGTAGTCAAAGCATTTTGGGATGCAATCTGGGTCGGCCATGTCGATTAAAGCATCGTTATCATCGCTCACCAAGTTGGCGCAGCACATGAAGGAGTATGCGCCTTCGTCGGTCATTGTCAAACAGTTGCCCAAGCCTGAGCCACAACAATCTGTGTCAAGGCAATTTACTGCCCCATCTTCGTCTTCGTCCTCGTTTAGGGGGTCATCACAGATTTCGCTGCACGGCTTGGGATTAATCGCATCATCTGGGCAATGCGGGCAGTTTGGCTCAGTACCGACCAGGGTTTCTTCTATCGGCGGGCCGTCTGCGAACTTGACTCCTGCGATACAAGCACTCCAGTGTGCGTAATCCTTTATGTAGGTGCATGAGCATTCTTTAGGGGTTTCACGGTATGCCTCACATTGATCCGTTCCGCCACCCGTGGTGCACGCCCACCTTGACCAGTCGCCCTGCTCCGGGTCTGATGGCACCGGTGTGGTGGCGACTCCGAAAGAACAAAGAGATCCATCCGGGAAATCCTCTGCATAAGTATATACTTTTTCTGCAGGCCCGCATGCTCCGGGAATCAGATCAAACGTGGCTGTGACTTGCTTTGCTCCAGTCATGGTGAGCGAACACCCCCCCAGTTCCATACATGCACCGGACCATCCTTGGAAGACTGAATCTGTCGAAGGGTCTTTTGTAAGTGCGACCCCAATGCCAGAGTTGAAGTCATGACTAGCTGTCTGGCAAGCTGGCCCGCAATCAATGCCCGAAGGGCTAGAGGTCACAATGCCAGTGCCAGAACCATCCTTGTCTACTCTTAAGGTGTATGTCAATGGCACGCATGTACCGTCTGAACATGTGTAACCAGGATTACAATTGGTTGTCTGGATGTCTGTATAAGGGGTATTTGTACACTGGCTCGGGGTACACCCAGCAGTATAACAGGTTCTGGATCTGGTGAATCCCCCGTTGCCCGGGAGACATGTTGGTGGGCCAAATGCAGTGCACTCAGACGGGGCACATGTTTCCGTCGAATATGTACAAACATTGCCTGTACAACTTGGATTGTAGTTGCGAATAATGCCAACGCAATTGGCCGCACATGTGGCGCAGGTTGGGTAGACGCCACAGCTTGAGATAGTGCCATCGCATGTGCAGGGACATGTTATCGTACCGCTGCAATCATTGGAGAACGTGCCGCACTGGCCAGGGTAGTCTAAACACGTGAATGGGTTGCAGGGCGGGCAAACGGAAGGCGTGCTAGCCGGCATACTGCTAAATCCGCATGTAGCCAATGTGACTTCACTTCCCACGCTTTTGCAGTATCCCGCCACGCCCCACATTCTTTGCCACCAGCCATTTTGACCGGAATTCGCACAGATAAAGGTATTAAAATACCCCTCACCAATATAGGTTTTAGATGTGGACTCATATGGGCTTTTGTATACGCTGTTACTGAGCTGCCCATTGGCTAGAACACTCACAAAATAAGCCGCACCGTAACATTCCGAGACCCCGGCAACATAACAAGAACCAAACGCAAATGCTTGCGTAGAGCGATGCGGGCTTTTAACTATGCTATCCACGTTAAATTGTTTTCTAAAGTAAGCGTCCCCACAGATGCAATAAAAATTGTTTATGTAACCTGACCCAAGGTCATATTCAGTTGCAGAATTTGGAAGGGTTTTATATATCCTAGTGTGGTCATTATTAGATCTGTACTCTTCATCTCCGCAGGTTTGGTAACTTATAACTGCGTGAACTGGGGGGGAGAATGATATCACGGTCAATACTATTGCCATCACCCATACACTTAAGCTTACCCAACCCAGTTTTTTGTCCGGTTTTTTCATGCTCCGCAAAATCTTAAAAGTTGAATCTTTGTGTTTAGTATAACTGCTTTTGCAATAAAAGGCAAATGAATTTTGTTAGCATCCGAGTTTGGCTCAGATAACTGGTATATTTTGTTGGACCAATCATCGCTAGCGACCTAACAGAGGACACCACTGCACAGGTATAATGCAACACGTAGTGTAGTAATTCTGTTGGCAAAACCATATTTTGGCCATGTATTAGGATTACTTATTAGTCTTAAAAAGCTTGATTCCTCGGGGTTTAAGCAAAACCTGTCGCATGATTCCCGGACACTATCCTGTATTGCCAATTAAACCCAGACAAAGCTTTTTAGCATTGAATTGTTAGATATTCACAATATGCGCACTGTTACTATGTGAGTAGGTGTATTGTTACTAGGTAAGTATGCGCATTATTACCATGTAAGCATTCCTCTGAAAATGAAACTCATCGGGCAGGGCAAGGTCAAGGACGTTTACGAATTAAGCGACAAAGAGCTTCTATTCAAGTTCTCTGACAGGATCTCAGTCTTTGACCAGATAATACCCTCAGCAATACCGCGGAAGGGCGAGTCACTTGCAAGGGAAAGCGCCTTCTGGTTCAAGAAACTGGAAAAAGCGGGCATAAACACACACTTCCTGGAGCTGCCAAAGCCCGATGAAATGCGCGTAAAACGGGTGCGCGTTATACACGATTATTCAAAGCTGAATACAAAGCTGAAGGACTACCAGATACCACTAGAGTGTGTATTAAGGTGGTATTGCGCAGGGTCATTCTACCAGGCGCTCAAGAGCGGAAAAAAGAAGCCTGAAGAGTTTGGCTTAGACCACATGCCAAAATACGGCGAACTGCTGAAGACGCCCTTCTTTGAAGTGACTACCAAGTTTGAGAGCATCGACAGGAAGCTCAGTAGGGAAGAAGCACTCAAGATATCCGGATTGACTGAAGCTGAGCTTGACGAGATAAAAAATATTTGTATAAAGGTCGATGAGATTATGCAAAATGAGGTCGGCAAGAGAGGCCTCATCCACGTTGACGGCAAGAAGGAGTTTGCCATGGACAAAGACAGGAAGCTCATGCTCATAGACACCTTTGGCACTGCAGATGAAGACAGGTGGTGGGACGCTGCCGAGTATGCCAAGGGCAACATAGTTGAGATCTCCAAGGAATTCGTCAGGAAGTGGTATGAGAACGACGTTGTGTACAAGTGCCCGGGCAATACAGGTAAGACCTTTTCATATAAGCAGTTCTTAGACCAGCTAAGGGAGGATAATGCTCCTCAGGTTGGTATACCCCCGCTCTCCACAGAGATGGTCGATAAGACTGCGAAGCTCTACAAGGACCTGTTTGAGAGGATTACTGGGGAGAGGTTCTAAATCCTGTAATGCCGAGTTGTCTAAGGGAAATTCGACAGCCGAGCTCGCTTAAGGGTTCTTTTTTCTCTTATATTTCTGGTACTCCTTATCAAGCCTGGCCTCAAGCTTCTTGATTATCCGCTCGCCTGCGCTGCTGCGCATGTCCACGCACTCATCGCAGTCCTCGAGGAAGATGCTCCGGAATTCCATAGCTAGCTCAGGGGACTTTATGTAAATACATCCCTTGCCGACCTTGTTCGTATCGCGTATCAACAGGAAAAGGTCTTCAACATGCTCATCTTGCAGTATGGTCATATCAAGCCCGTAAGGAGCATCAGTATAATAAATGGAAAGTTTTTTGCTATTTTCCAACAATTCAGGTATTGATTCAAGCACCCTGCTTATTTCCCCGTAGGTCAAAGCTGGGTTTTTGTAAACAGCATTCAACCTGGAGAAGAGATACTTTATATCAAAATAAGTAAGGTATTTGACCTCCAGCTCGCCGGTCGTGACACACCTCAGCCAAAGTGTTTGGGCATATCGTTGGGCCTCCGGCTGGCGCATAAGCGAAGGCGAGTTAGCATAGAGGACTTTGGGGAATACCGCTGCGGAAAGGAAGCTGTCTCTTTTACTTGTTATGTCTGCAATCTTGGAGTACATGCGCGCATAGTCCATAAACTCTAGGGAGGGTTCCTTGCCACGCACTGCAAGGCTCTTGAACTTCTGTTCTACCTCCGACTTCAGCTCCTTGAGCTCATAAGACTCCCGGACTGCCTGGGACTCCGCGGACTCTAAAGACTTCTTTATATTATTGAAATCCACGGCATATGCGGCAGCGCCAACCTTCATTACATAACCAAAACCCCTAAGGGACTTAAGTTGGGAGAAAAAGTTGGACTTCTGTATCTTGGGGACGTTGCGCAATGCTGCATCTTCGTTTATTATGAGCTTGGGGCTTGCTAAGGATCCCTTCCTTTGAAGGCTTAACATGGCCTCTAATATGTTGAATTGCTGGTTTGTTATCCCAAGCCACTTGGGCATTTTGTCAAGCCTCTCCATTCTGATGCACCTCGTTGGTATAAAAAGGTGTACTATAGTATATAGATATAGGCATATAAATACTATAGTACATAATAACGTACCCTCTTTATATACCTCGCTAGGGTAAAGTACCGAGGGCGCTTCGAAACAGAAACGCCCCCAACAGGTCGCCAGTGCTTGCGAAATGCAGAGTCGATAGCCGAATCGGGATGATAATCCGAGAAAAAAGGAACATCCTGAGAAAAAAGGCAAGAAAGCCTGAGCCTAGCGGGAAACGAAAGATATAACACCCTGCTGGGACTGATCGGGGCCAACTGGCGGCCTAATGCTTAAACGGGTGATTATGGTGTTGACATTTGCAATGCAAGCGTATCTTGCAAGAGGAATGTTGAAGAACAGGGCAATGCATCCGCGAGCGAGACGGCCACGGTAAGCCTGAAAAGGGTAGGCAGCCGCTAGAGGCTTATCCATTGATTTCTCAGAAGAGTTTAAAAAATTTGGCAAGCACCAACTGTTGGTGAAGACATCCAAAAGATAGGTCTGCATCTAAGTCGCAAACATCGAGCCGAAGAAGAACCCCATCCCAGCGTTCATCAGCCAGAACATCCCCAGTGTGGCCACAACCAAAAGCGGCGCTATCTTGAGGCCTGCGCTCTGTTTGCCGTCCCTTATAAGCCCTATTAATATAGAACCGAAGAAGGCAATGCTCAACAGTGCTATCATAGCAAAAGTCGAGAGATAACCAGCGGTTATGCACGACCCGGGGAGCGGCTCAGCTGTCTTCTGATACTCCTCGAGATAAGTGATCTTGCTGCCGGGTATCTTACTCGTTGCATCGGATGAATTCTTAGAGCTCAACCCGTTTTCCTTTTCCCATTTGTCAGGCAGGCCGTCCCTGTCAAAATCGCGTGGGCACCCGCCTCCGCCAAGGGACATCACATTGAAGCCCTGCATGCCCACCCCCGCTGGAGCACCTGATTGGGCGGCAGACATCGTGTCCATGTCCATGGTCTCGGGCTGGAAACGGTTCATTATGTCGACAAATTGTATCGACACTGAAAATAGAAGTGGTGCGCCAAGGACCATGCCGAACAGTATGAACATCGTGTAAGACATCGTGCTGGCAGCCATTTCCTTCTGCAGTAGCCTCATCTGCCTTATGTCTGTTCCTATGCCCTGCAATATCTGGGGCAGCTCCCCCCCCGCCTTCATGCCCTGTATAAGCAGGCGGATAGTCCTTTGAAGTATGTTGGACCTGACCCTTTTTGACATGTCAGTAAGCGCATCTGCAAAGGCCTTCCCCCCAAGAACCTCCTTTTGTGCGACTTTTATTTCTTCAGCAAGAGCGCCGAACTCCTTTCTTGCGGAGACCCAAAGGGCGTTGTAAGGAGTCATACCAGCTGATATGTTCGCGCTCACGATCTGCAACACATCGGGCAAGGTGCCCTCAACCTCATCAGTACGCTTGTCAGCCATTATGTTGAGCAGAACATAGGCTACTATCCAAACTGCCGCAAACGAGCCGACCGCTGTTATTATGGAGGGGATTGCACCAAAATTAAACAAGAAGAATGCTGCTAGACCCATCAGAGCAGCCACTATTGCCCCATTGACTACCACTATCCCCGTTATCTCCTCCTGTGTTTTGTTGGCGCCACTGTATATCACAAGCTGGTTGATCTTCTTTTTCCAGCCAAACGGGGAGAAAGATCCTACCCTCCTTGAAACACCGCCGATTATCCCGCCCACAAGCCTTGTAACTAGCTTGCCAAGATTCAGGGGTATGGTTACTATGGTTATTGACAACACCAGCAAGATGCGAGTCAATTTACCGATTATCCGCTTAATAATTTTCGCTGGCAGGACTAATGGAAGCGACATCGCCCTGCCAATCCCAGCTGAACGCCTTGCCTTCTTCTGTGCAGCAATGGCTTCAAGCTGCTTTTGTTCTGCTATTATCTGCTGAAGCTTCTTCGCCCTTTCGGTCACGTCTGAAGAGAATGAGGGGGGGACATAAAGCTCGGGCTTTGGTATTTCAGACCTGGGCTGGACCTGCGGCATCTTAACCTTCGCAGCAGCACCCTTCGAGAATTTTTGGTCCGCGTTCTTAAGGCTCTTTTGCACGCCAGGGAGTTGTGAGTAGGCGACAAGGTTCGTCTCGTTAAGCGCTTCTGATTCGGGTACTTTCAGCTGCTTTGCTATGTCCTTCCTTAGCTTTACTTCAGCGCTGCCAAACACAGCTTTTTTAGTCGCAATAAGCCGTTCAATAAGCGCTTTTGGCTCGGGGCCAACGTCAATGACACCGGCCGTCGGTCCGGGCTGCGGGCCTGCCAACACCGGCTGCGGGCCTGCCAACACCGGCTGTGGGCCTACAGACACCTGCTGTGGGCCTGCTAAAGTGGAAGCCAATGAAGGGGCACCCTGCAACGTTGATAGTGGAATGGCATCTAGCTTTGCCGCACTGCCGCCCTTGCCGGCCTTATCCCGCTTTGCCCGTAGCTTTTTCAGCTTCTTTGCGATGTCGTCCTGCGCTGAATAAGCCAATACTATCTCCGTCTTGAATGCATCCTCCCCAGAAACGCCCATCCGCTTCATGATGGACTTCCTCAACCGGTTCTCTGATTTTCCAAAAAACCCTTTGTGGGTTTTAAGCAAATCGCTGAATAGCTGCGCAACGGCAGCGTTCGGAGCCACGAACCTCACTGTTCCTGCAGTCCTTTTTGCGACCTTTCTCTGCTCTTTCTGTCGCTTTGCCAACAGCTTGTCTAGCCTCTTGGCAACGTCTTTGAACCGCGAGTATTTCAATAGGTTCTCCCTGGCAAACGCTTCATCCTCCCGAACACTGAGGCGCTTTGATATGTCACGGCTTAGCTTCTTCTTTGGGTCGCCAAACAGACCCTTTTTCGTCTGCAAAAGCAGGGCAAGGAGCCTGTGGCTCAGCATGCTGGAGATCTTGGAGTCAAGAGGCAACATACTCTTTTCAAGCTTTGAATTCATTGCCTCGAACTTCCTTCGTGCGGCCTCTTCGGACTTTGCGCGCGCCTCGCGCACTTTGGCAAGGACATTCCGTATTTCAGGGACATTTGCATACGCCATGAGGTTATCTTGCATCAGAGCATCCCTTGACCTGACACCAAACCTCTTTGCAATATCCTTGACAAGCCTTCGCTCTGGCCTGGCAAAAAGCCCTTTTTTCGTTTTTAAAAGATCGGCAAGCAACTGCTTGTAATCATGTTCCTGCTTGAGTTTAGCCCGTGCTTCTGGGTCTAGGGACGCAGTAAAATCCGATTTAATCGGCACCTGGGGACTGTTATCGGGAAGCTCAATAGGCGCTGCTTGAGTCGCTGCATCGCTTGGCGTACTAATACTTGGCTCAATGACTTTGTCCGGCTCAGTGGCATCCATCCTCGAAGCTGCTGCCTTAACTAACTCAGATACTGGCTCCTCGAGGTTTGGCACTGTTTTGTTAACCGGCGCCAAAGGTTTTGCATCGCCAGGCTTTGCACTGCCAAGTTTTGCACTGCCAGGCTTTGCCTTCACATTCTTCGCCTTTCCTTTACTTTTGTCTATCGGGCTCATTGTTACACGACAGGCCTCTTGTTCTTTATAATGCCGACTAGCATGAACTGGAAGAAGATGAGGAAGACCACGATACCGCCAAAGATTATGTTCTTGTCAATCGACCCGAATATGTCGATCAGTGTGGACAATATGATGAGCAGGGTTATGCCTTGTGATGGGAGGACTATCACCATCAGCATGTACATGAGGGACCACATGTTCATCTCCTGGCCGTAAGCCTTTATCCTCGTCTCTTTGTCCCGTGTAAGGTCGTTGCTGATGGCAGCAAGCGATATGCTGACGTCCGAGCCTGCATACATGCTGTTGACTATCTGCCAGATGATGCGCCTGAGGAATGGTGATGCAGTGTGCATGCCGACTTCGTCCAAAGAGCGTATGACGGACTGCCCGCTTTCCACTTTCTTTATGACCTGACGGAACTCTTCAGAGCATTCGCCATAGCCGCCGTTCGCGACATGGACTATCGCGTCGAAGATAGGTATGCCAGCCCCTGTCTGTATCTCAAGGTCCTTGAGCGAATAACCAAGGTTCCTTTCAATAAGGGCGGACCTTTTCTTTATCTTGACCTTGGGCATGACGAGCATATAGAAGACCATGAAGATCGAAAGCCCTACAGCGGCCCCGATGGCAAGCGGAAGCCCTATGTCAATCTTCCCTGCAAAGTAAGCTGGCAGGAATATGCCGATAAAACTCGCAAAGCCTACAGAGAACGCCATGTAGACCACTATTGAGATATAACCAAGTGGGTCTACGTGTATCCCCGCTCTTTCAAGGTCCCATTCAAGGTTGGGTGTTATCCTCTCAAGCTTTTGGGCTATGCCTAGGAAAGGCTTTGATGTGTTCTGGAGCCGCTCCGACTCAAAGGCTGATGGCATAATATATTAACCTTTAGGCAATTAAAAGTTAGGTGGCCAAGGAATAACGACTAAACGGGCGACTCATAAGAAAAAGAGGGCTTATCAGGAGCACACCTAGAGGGCTTATCAGGAGCACACCTGTGAGTAATCCCCGCTCTTTTTCACAACATCGAGGACCTTCTCTTTATCCCTGTAATATTCAGACACTACGTGGCCGACAGACTCTACGTCTTTTATCTGCTTGTCAAACAGCCATTGAAGCACTGTTTCCTTCTCCTTAAGGTCTTTGCTTATCTCGACCTCTGAGAGACCCGTATGCATCTGGATTTCTTCTAGTATCCTCTGGCTTTTGTTAACGGGCCTCACAGTATCGGTCTTTGCATCCCATTTGAACAAAATGTTGATCTCAGGCTCTTTGCTTTCAGTCACAAGTATCTCTGCAAGCTCCAGGGTCCTTCTGACGCCCGTTCTTCGATTCCTGTACTGCACCAGCACCATGTGGAGCGACTCGAGGACTGTCTTGGGTATGTCTATCGGGGGGTTAGTGAGCCTCTTGACTACCTGGTATGCCCGCTCAGCGTGGAACGTGCCATAGACTGAGTGGCCTGTGTGCATGGCTTCAAATATGACCTCTGCTTCCTCTTTTCTCCTGACTTCACCTACGACTATCCTGTCAGGCCTCATCCTCAGAGAGTTTTCCATGAGGTCTAGCATAGTCACGCCGCCTTCGCCACGCGGGTTCGGAGGCCGGGTGTTGAGCGGCACCCAGTGGAGGAATGAAGGAAGATTAAGCTCCCTGGTGTCTTCAATCGACACGACCCTTTGGTTCGGCGGTATGAAAGGCATTAGCGCATTCAGTATTGTAGTCTTTCCTGAGGCAGTCCCGCCCGCCACTAACGTGGAGAGTTCATACTCCATCGCCAGCCACAAAAAAGAAGAAACGTCTCTCTGCAGCGTCTTGACCTTGGGGTCCATGAGGTGGACGATTGTCCAAGGTATCCTGCTGAACCTTCTGATTGTTATAGTGTTCCCTGCTGTGGAAATAGGGAACAGCGTCGCATTCACCCTGTCACCGCTTATAAGGTGGGCATCCAGCAGGGGCTCTGCAGAAGTTATCTCCCTGCTAACAAGCCTCGCGATCCTGGCTGACAGGTTTTGCACTGCTTCTTCATTTTCAAGGGTTATGTTCGTCTTCAGCCATCCATAGGTCTTGCTGTACACCCAGACAGGCTCGTGTGAGCTGTTGACTACTATTTCTTCTAAAGCATCGTCGGCCAGGAACAGCTCAAGGTTGCCCAAACCTATCATCTCGTCGACTACCATGGACGATAACATCTCCCTGACGTCCTGCTTCATCGTGGGCAGCTCCAACCCAAGGGCGACCTCTGCGTCTTTTCTAAACCGCTCCTTCAGCTCGGAGAAAAGCCGCGAGTCAAGGATCTCCCTTGCCTCCAGCTCTATGTTCTCGACCAGGCGCGTCTTGACATTGTTAAGGACGACGCGGGTAGTTGGGGTTATCGCAGGTGTGCTAACCCTGTAATGATAAACATAGTCCATCACATCCTCTATGTTGACCGTGACTGGTATCTTTCCAGCCTTCGTCTGGTACTGGTCCTTTAAGATGGGAGCCCTGTCTGCCATTTTGTTGTGGTAATTAGGATATTATTGTGGTAATTATATTGTTGTGGTAGATTATGATGTGGTAATTATATTGTTGTGGTAGATTATGATATTTATAATAATCACGATTTTGTAATCAACGCAAGCTTGTCGTCTCTTTTCTCATTTGTCTTTTCCACGATCTGGCGGAGCGACTCTATGTATTCCTCAAGCTTTCGGCCCTCGGTTATCACCGCTCCCATGTACTGCACTATCCTTGCCTGCTCATCAGACAGCTTCTTCAGGTCATCTTCAAGGGAGATCTCGCTCTCATCGATTCTCTTGCGTATCAAAGAGTATTCCTGCGGAGCCGGCTGCACAACGCCCGCAGCTGCAGGCTTAGCATTTTGTGTAGGCTTTATTGAAAAGGAAGCTGTGGCAGCTGCAGAAGCCGCTGAAGCCTTGGATGATGCTGCTGAAGCCGCGGCGCTCTCTTTCACCAGCGAGTCAAACTTCTGGCCACGCCTTATGAACGCCCCGCCGACGACTGAATAATGCACTTGCACTATGCCCTCCTTCTCCAGCATCTTGGCCCAGCTCTCGATATGCGACTTGTCGGTGTTCAGCTCACTGGCTGCCTCTGATATCTTTATCGTTCCATCCTTCTCGAGGAGACCTATCAGCTGGTCCATGCTTGTGGACACATCGTCTTCCATTTCTGTCTTGAGTCTTCAGTTTTGAGTATTTTATCCAGAGTGATAGTCTTCAGCCACCATTACAATGCCTTCAGGCATCTGCACATGACTTAGAAGACCTGCTCGTCCATATAGATTACAATCCCCTTGTTGGTTATCTTGAATGGCACCAGTTTTTTCACATGATCCGAGTATCGCAGCTTGAGTATCTCGAGCGCCCTCGTTCTCACGGAATCCTTTCGTATGTAGTAGAACACCAGAACGCCGTCGACAAGGAATTCTTCTATCCCGCTCCTGCTGTAGACGTTTGGCTCCTGCTCAGACTCAGTCACTATAAGGTTCACTGAGTTGTAACTTCTAAGGGAGTCAAAAAGGACGTTCAGGTATGCCCTGTATTTCATTTCATCTGTAAAAGCGACTGAAAGGGCCGACAGCGAGTCTATTATCACGCGGTCAGGGTGGAAGGGCATTATTATGTCCTTTGAGTCAGCATGTACATTCTTGATGCCCTCAAGCAGCTGCTCCATATCTTTTTCCTTGACAAGGTTCTCAATAGACCTTGCTATCGAGTAAGCGTCCACTTTCTGCATCCAGAAATTGCCCTGTTTCTCCAGCTCGGCAAGGTCCCAGCCGAAGTTAGCCTTCATATGCCTCTTGACACGCTCGGGGTCGTCGTCAAAAGTGAAGTGCACCACCTTCTCGCCGGCTAGGGCAGCGTTATAAGCAGATTGCACGGCGAAGATAGTCTTGCCGCTCCCGCAGCCACCAGAAAGCAAAAGCGTCGTACCGCGCTCAAGCCCACCAACGTCTACCATATTATCAAAAGTAGAAACCCTGGCCGGCAAAAGCTCAAACTTTGCTGTGGTGTTTTTTGCGTCCTGCGGCGCCACGTTCTTGTCCTTTGCCATTTTATTTTTTATCAACTTTGCCGCGCACAATGAACTTGTCCTTTATCCTGAAGCCATACATGTCCCCAATCTTCTTGACAGCTAGGGATGACCCTAGGATTAATACAAATATCGAGATTAAAAACAGGTAGGTTATCAAACCGCTTGAAGACTGGTCTATGTTCACAAGCCCCTTGGAGGATATCCAAACCACAAAAAGCAGGGCCACTGCCATTAGAGAAACTATAAGGGCCATTATGTAATTGAAAAGGCTGCGTATCATCTTGTCAGTTATCCCTTTGATGCCTATGCGCACAAACGCCACTGAGATAACGCCTATGGCAGCCACCAAGCAAAACACCACTGCAAACAGCATGTCATCCATTTTAATCGCCCATGTCAACAACCACCGGTCTCCGTTCGCTTCGCTCACTCAGACCGGTGGCATGGTAGCATAGCTCAATAACGCCTGCTGGCCCGGGTTTCGCTTGACCTCGCGCGAAAAGCCTTGCATCTTGACGTA
>Ga0247841_10009487_pt1 | contig 13614 bp, 11 predicted proteins | sample LaCruzMarch2015__2_FD_192410 | JGI IMG/M metagenome (GOLD analysis project Ga0247841, IMG submission 192410) | Freshwater microbial communities from meromictic Lake La Cruz, Castile-La Mancha, Spain - LaCruzMarch2015_18m | ecosystem: Environmental > Aquatic > Freshwater > Lake | place: Spain...
TAGCGGTCGTGGGTTTTCAAAAAAAATTCGGATTGATTGACCAATCAGGGAGAATCATTGTTCCCTTGAAGTATGATGAATCATTCAGCTTTTCAGAAGGCTTAGCACAAATTACCCTCAACAATAAGCATGGCTTCATCAATACTATAGGTAAAGAAATTGTATCACCTATATATAATGCGATAAGTTATTGGTTTCATAATGGCCTGGCAGAGATCACCTTGAATGGCAAAAAAGGTTATGTAAATCTAAAAGGGAATGAAGTTGTTCCTCCAAAATATGATGAAGTGTATGGGTTCTATGAAGGCTTTTGCCGTTTAAAAGTGAATGATAAGTATAGCTACGTTGATGCCAATGGTAACGAAATTGTTTCTAATTATTTTGATTATGCTTGGGATTTTAATAATGGAATGGCACGAATAAAAAAGGATGGAAAATATAATTATATTGATACGACAGGCACAGAGATTGTTCCAATGAAGTATAGATTAATTAATCGTATCAAGAATATTGGTTTTTTAGTAAGCATGGATGGGAAATATGGTTATCTTGATAACCAGGGGAAAGAACTGACCAAAATGAAATATGATGAAGCTTGTGGATTCACTGATGGATTGGCATTGGTCAAACGAAATAACCGATTTGGATTTATCGACGAAAAGGGAGACGAAATCACAAGGATTATTTATGATTCTGCATATTCATTCACGAATGAATTGGCTATTGTTGGAAATAAAGGAAAATTTGGAATTATTAATACAAAAGGGGAACAGATTACTAAAATTATTTATGAAAATGTTAGTGCTTTTTCTGAAGGATTTGTAGCGGTTATGAAGTCAAATAAATGGGGTTATATTAACAAATACGGATTAGAGGTAATTCCTATGAAATATGATAACGCTTACAATTTTAATCACGGGTTGGCTTTGGTTAGTAAAATAGGTTGGTGGGGTTTTATTAACACTAAGGGACAAGAAATCGTACCATTAAAATATCTTGGTGCAACAGAATTTTCTGAGGGTTTGGCAGTCATAGTTAAAAATGCATTATGTGGATTTATTAACACAAAAGGGGAATTGGTAATTCCAGCTATTTATAATGGTGCTTCAATCTTCTCGGAGGGGGTCGCCAAAGTTTCTATTAATGGAAAATACGGTTTTATAAACCATTTCGGCAAAGAGATAATCCCGATAAAATACGAAAATGCCAAATCATTTAAAGAAGGGTTAGCTGCAGTTAAACTCAACGGGAAATGGGGATTTATTGATATTGACAATATAGAAAAAGTTCCATTTAAATATCAAGATGTTGGGGATCTTTCTGAAAAATTGGTTAATGTTTATCTTGATGGAAAATGGGGATTTATTGATTGTAAAGGAAATGAAAAGATTCCCTTAAAATTTAATTTTGCAGAACCTTTTTCAGATGGACTTTCAAAGGTTAACTTAGAAAATAAATGGATTTATATAGATAAATCAGGTAATTACTATAAGGACGTTGAGTAGTATTATTATTAATTAGTGATCTTTAACTCCGAATTTCGACCAAAAAGTCGACTTCTTCAAGCGTAGTTTGAAAAAGAACAGATTTACCAAGAGCTACATAATCATAGTAGTATTTTGAAATAATATTGATTATCTTAGTATTCCAAAAATCATGCGATGTCTGTCCAGCTAAGTCAGTATGAATTCGATTCGCTTGCAGATCTTCTTGGATCTGGTGCGTTTGGCGATATATACAGGGCCTACGACAAGGTTTTAAGACGGAAAGTTGCTTTGAAAATTTCAAGGCCTACTGCACCCGGTGATGATCGATACAGCATTCCCAGTGAGGTATTGAGAATTATGGATTACCGGCATGAAAACCTGGTCAATTATTTTTATGCCTTTGAAACCGAAGGAACGGATGACATTGGAAAAAAAATCAAGAGGCAGGTAGCCGTGATGGAATTTATAGAAGGGAAAGACCTTCATAAAATGATCGTTAATAAAGAGATCGGACATGATTATGAAAAAATAAAAGAAATTTCTCTTGGCATTCTGAAAGGGTTACATTTTCTTCATGCCCACCGCATAATACATCGCGACCTGAAGCCGTCTAACATTATGATTTTTAAAAAGGATGGCCAAGACATCCCAAAAATAACCGATTTTGGTATCAGCAAAGAATTTGATACAAATACCAACGTAAGTTTATCTGCTGTTGTTGGAACTTTTGCCTACATGGCTCCGGAACAGTTTGGAGAAAGGAATGCAGAAGGAAGGAACGATACCTCCCGCACAAAAATTGATTTCAGGTTGGATATCTGGGCATTTGGCGTGATCCTGTTTGAAATGTTCCGGGGATTTCCTCCATTTGGGAATGAAAAAACCAATACTACAGGCGAAATCATTTCTAATATCATTCAGGCAGCAATACACAATGAAATCAATGCCATTGAGGAACCTTTTCATTCGATTATAAAAAAATGTCTCTGTATAAACCGGGAAAATCGTTATCAGAATACAGAAGAAATAATTGAAGTCTTAAACGAATATGAAGAGAACATTTTCTGGGACAAAATTATTGGATCAGATACTCGAGAAGATTATTCAAAATATCTTTTGACTTATCCAGCCGGAAAACATATTAAAGAGGCAGAGAAGAGAATCAGTTTAATAATAGAAAAAGAGCAAATTGAAATCCGGCGAAAAGAAGAGGAGACTGCATGGCTTCGTTGCCTTGATAAAGCTAATATTGCCAACTTTCAGGAATATTTTAATGCTTATCCCGAAAGTCCTCATAGGAATGATGCCAGGGAAAAAGTTGAACTACTTCTAAAAAATCAAGCCGAGGAACTGAGAGAGAAGGCTGAAACCGATTTATGGGTAAAAACTGTCAGAATAGATACAAAGTCTGCTTATGAAAAGTATCTGCTTGAAAATAATGGGGGAAAATATGCTCGTGAGGCGAAAGACAGAATTCTTAACCTGGATAGGAAGGAACATACCGTATTGTTAGAGGAAAACGAGGAATCGGAATGGGAAAAAATAAAGGATCAAAATCAAAAGCACTTGTTCGAAGAATATATCCGGAAATTTCCGGAAGGGAAGTATAAAGCGAAAGCGGTTGAAGAAATTGCAAAAATAATCAAAGAGGTGGAGTTGAAACATTTCTCCGAGGGCAGGTTTGATGAATTGCCGTGGAATTATTTGGAAGACCGGATTACTTTTGGAATGGGCAAAAAATATCTGAAGGATTATCCAAACGGGAGACATATAAAAAAAATTCAGCAAAACATCAGAAGAACAAGTGCACGTTGGAAATATAGCGTTACATTTTCAGTTTTGATATTATTTGCCTTGGTTTTTTTCTCTATTTACCAAATTGTTTTTATAAATAGATCAACTCCTGATGAAATTATGTTTAGAAAAATACAGAATTCAAACAATACGGATGATTATATTTCTTTTCTGCGAACATATCCGAAAAGCGTTTATATGGTTCCTGTTTCTAGAAAAATATACTTTATTTGTGATTCTTTGATTTCCCGGGGTTCTTACTTGTTTCAGCAGTCGACGGCATTGTCCTCTGATAACATTGAAAAGACGCAGGCACTACTTCTCGCCCTGAGTAGTTTTGATAAAGCTTCTGCAATTAACGAATTTTCAATCTACCCTTTCTTTACTTCAATTTCCAATGGTGTTAAAAAGTGTATGAATTCGTTGGAGGCCATTAGGAAGGATATTACAACAAGCATCAACTACTCGAAACAGGAATATGGTGCGGATTGGGATGCGACAGAATATCTTAAAATACTTACAACCATCCAGCAAGATTCTCTATTTATCAAATGGAATGAGAATTGGATTATAAGAAAACCCAAGTGGGCTAGTTGAAATTAGGGGTTTTGCAATAAAAAACACAACCATATCACATATTAGGAAGAGAATATTCGGAAAAATTATATTAATCCTTATTAAGGTACGCACAATCTAATTTTATTCAGTATTCATTGATACAGATTATGCATAAAATCCCTCTTTTCGTCGATAAATCCCCATACTACATATAATCAAGGCTCAAAAAGTTGCCTTTCCCATTAATCACACCATACATTTGTCAATGTTAACGAAATAACATTGTCCTTAAAAATCCTTTGAACATGAAAAATTATGTCAATATCTTTTGGGTATTTGTATTCCTGCTATATCCCGTAATCAGCCAAGGACAAAACAACAAAAAAACCGGTTGTATTTCTGGTACCTGCGGAACAGGCTGGGGTACGTACGTTTTTTCAAATGGTGAATATTCGGGCGAATGGATAGATGGGAAACAGGAAGGCCATGGTATCCATACCTGGAATAACGGGGATAAATACGAGGGCTCATGGTTGGCAGGAAAGAAAAACGGTACGGGAACCTTTACATGGGCGGATGGAGTGAAATTCGAAGGGAACTGGGAATCCGATAAACGTTCAGGACCCGGGCGTGTGACTGATAAAAGCGGCATTGTAGTTAAGCAGGGTAACTGGTATAATAATGAGTATTGCCGGAAACTTTATGGCAAGGTAAAGGCCTGTAAACTTTTTATCAGCAACCATGAAAGGATAAACATTTCGGTAAATGGAACCTCAGATACTACAAAGGCAAATTCGGATGGGACTTTCATTGTTGAGTTTTCTGAAAAAAATAAATATCCTATCTTGAAATTCTCGGGGACTGTCATTTTCGGGAAATCATTTGAAATCGGGAAAGACACTACCATGACCGTTTGCCTGAATCCGAGATATCGCAAAGGGATACTGGCAGCGCCATTGTTCGGGCCGGTTTTCTATGGACGCTCAATAAACCAGAATTATATTCTGACGGCTGCGTTTACTGATGTTTTCGGGATACTGGCATTGACATACGGACTTATCAGTTACGGTGACTACAACCACAACATAAAGAGCTATAATGACGAACTTGAACGGTACCCCACCCTTGTCGATATGGATGAGATCAGGGAATCGCATGAAAAGATGGAACAGTTATACAGTAACATTACTCCTTCGTGGAACAAATACATAGCCGGCACCATTACCGGTGGAGTATTGCTTGCTGCAAGCCTTGTTATTAGAATTATTGCCATTGCTTCGCCGAATGTTATTAAAAAATCTGGTAAAAGTAAAATCAATAGGAAATCTGCAGAATCAACTGGTGTTAGTATAACCCCTCTCATCTATACTCAGAACAATTTTCAACATGTGGGAATGAACATTAACCTATAAAGGGACTGGTAAAATGAAAAGAACGTCACAGTATTTAGTTTTTATTTCGGTTGGAATATTATCCCTGCTGATGGCAGGATGTAAGAAAGAGATACGGCAGGAAACTTCAAATGAATTGCTTAATAAGGAAATTGAAACAATAAGCGAAGTAGGTAAATTATTACCTAAGAAACTATCGGATAGGGTAGTTGCAGAGTTATCAGGAAGAAGGAATCAACCTGGATATTCTCTGTACCTGGACACGCTGAAGTCAGCAACAGAAAAGTTGATTAACAATTTGAATAAAAATAATCAGTTGAATGAGTTCAAAGAACAATTGGTAAAAATCAATAACAACCTGAACAATTCGACTTTGAAATCGGGTTTATCTATAGAATGCCAACTAAAGTCTTTGGGATTGGGTTATGGGATCGGGGCAGATCTATCCTATATAAGTCTGATCGAGGCAGGATTATATAATGTGGTTGGCTACGAATTGCAAAGAGGAGGCGGAGCTAAAATAGTGTATGATTTTGTTAATCTTGAAAGAGAAATATTTTATTTTTCAGTTTGTTATACGGAAGGAAACAATATACTGGGAGGTACGCTGGGAGCTGCATTATCATCAGGGCTTGGTTTCAGAGGGTTTAATGAAGCAATTCTTGGTTTTAGGTGTTTTAAGCATGGTATTGATGAATATGCCGGACCATCATGGCATAGAGACTATTCGATCGTCATTGACCTGGATGCTTTGTTTGGGATCTCCCTAACAGCAACAGCGGGCAAATGGAACAATGTTGATGCATTTTGCAGTTGGGAACAATGTTTGTTTGATGAGTGTCCAGGATATTTTTCAAGCCCATATAAACGTATTCAGGGTGTTACGGTTTACGTTGAAGGAGGTGGATCATTAGGAGCAGCACTTGAATTGACATTAGCTATTGAAGAATCAAATGTCGGTATCTGTTCAGAAAAAATTAACGGAACCTATGCCGACTATGACAGGGACACCTATGGCAGGTTAGTTGCTGCAACGTTAATGGCCAGTGAAATGATATTATCCCAACAGGTTGTTCCTGCAGCGCTTAGTTATTTTTACGGTTTATTTGACCCATGTATCTGCCCTAATTCCCCTCCCAATAAACCCATAAACCCGGTTCCGGCGGATGGCGCTTTAGAACAGGATCAATTTCTGACCCTTTCCTGGAATTGTTCAGATCCTGATGGGGATCCTTTAAATTATGATGTCTATCTTGGGGCCAACGGGAACCTTGAGTATAAAGGGAATACGACTAATTCTTTTTTTACAGTCAATAACCTTGAAGGAGGAACCAATTATACCTGGAAAATCAATTCAAAAGATGATAAAAATGAAATTACAGAAGGATCATTATGGCATTTCAGAACAAGCGGAGAACCAAATCATGCGCCAACATTGCCCTATAACCCAAACCCTGTAGATGGAGCTATAAATATTGGCACCTCAATTACTTTATGCTGGGCATGCATTGATCAGGATAATGATCCCTTAAGATATCATATTTACTTTGGAACAGAACAGAATCCCGGCTTGCTGGAAGGAAATGTAAGTCAAACTACTTATCCTTTAATTAATCTGCAAAATGACACAAAATATTACTGGAAAATTATAGCAGAGGATGATCATAATCATTTCACTACAGGCACGATATGGTCTTTCACAACATCTCATCAAAGTGTTGGTAATCCTTGCCCCGGGGTACCTACACTGAATTATGGTGGTCAAACATACAATACTGTCCAAATAAACGACCAGTGCTGGCTTAGAGAAAACATGAATTATCAAACGGGCGCCTCCTGGTGTTATCAGAATAATCTAGCTAACTGTATTCAATTTGGCAGGCTGTATGATTACTCAACTGCCGGAACAGTGTGTCCTACCGGCTGGCATTTACCTTCTGACGAAGAGTGGAAACAGATGGAATTGTTACTGGGTATATCGCCCTTAGAGATTGATCTTACAGGATGGAGAGGAACCGACCAGGGAACCATGTTGAAACAGGGAGGAAGTTCAGGATTCGATGCGCTAATGGGGGGAACCTATAACCTTGGTTTTTTCAACGACCTGAATACCAGCGGTTATTTTTGGACATCTTCATCGGTTACATCCACCAACGCCTGGGCAAGGATGTTGAATGTTTCCAATCCGAAAGTCAGCAGGTACCAGAGTATTAAAGACAATGGATTTTCAGTGCGATGCATTAAAGACAATTAATCATAATAATCATAAGCCATGAAAACAAAAACCATAAATTCTATTGGAATATTACTGAGAACAGGCTCGATTTGTCTGATGGTTTTGGGCTTCGTAATAATTTCAGGATGCAAAAAAGAGATGCCCGAACCACCACCACCCCTGCCAACTGCGTACAACAACATGAATGATGATTCAACGCAAGCAATCATTGCCACAATTCCACGAATTGAATTATCGAAACTTAAAAGTACAGAAATCACAATCTATTTATCCATTACCGATCAGGATGGTCACCCTTTCAAGGATTTTAACCAGTATAATTTCGTAATTAAGCAGGTATGTGTTGGGAATACTGATACCACCCTGGTTGCCTCCATCTCATTCAATAAACAGAACGTGGAAGGAAAAAACATCATTACACCGCTAACACTTGATTATTCAGGCAGTATGTCGGGTTATACTGCAACAATGGAAAATGCGGTCATTGACTTTATCGAACAAAAAAAACCTGATGACGAGATCGAGGTGATTAAATTCAGTAATTCGCCGGAAGTTGTGCAGACCTTCACAAACGACACATCTGTGCTCAAACAAAAAGTGTCGGCCTATTGGTCGGGTTCGGGCGGATCTACCGCATTTGTCAGTGCAATCGATGTTGGATTAGATGATGCAAATTTGTTTCTCAGAAATAATGCAGGGGCGTACTTCCCTTCAATTATTGGATTTACCGATGGAAATGATAATAATTCATGGCCGTTGACCTTCGATAGTATAATTAACAAATCAATGGCAAATCAGATCCCGGTTTATACACTTGGTTTTGGAGGCGCTAATACAAATGTTCTTTCAGATCTTGCAAATATGACTGGAGGGAGGTATTATTATGCGCCTGATATATCACAATTAGCCGGTCTATATACTTTGATTTCAGGGCAGTTAAAGAATGTTTATGAAGTGTCGTGGGTTTACGACAACCCGAATTGTACAGAAGTACTAATTGTAGTGGAAGCTAACTATACCTGTAAGAACGGGCAGTTTTTCTCACGGGTTGAAAAGATTTTCTATCCATTGAATAAGTAACAGGAATGATGGAATTCGAAAATATGCTATCTAAAAGGAAGACAACCAATAATTGATGACAATATGAAAAAAGCAATAATTATTTTTTTCTTCTTATTTCTAATCATTAAGCAGGGTGTAACCCAGATAAACGGGCATCTTGAAATAGGAACATTCTATGAATTTTGGCCCTTTAAGAATCACATTGTTGAGAACCCAATTTCTCCATTTCACGGTGGGCTTGAAATCAGCGCAGGGATTTCGGTATTTCCACAACATATCATTGAACTTGGTTTCACGACAGGAATTTCGGCTTTCAACTCAAAAGAATATAGCGATCCAATAGTTTCATATTTACCTGTAGTCACTCAAACCAGGGATATGGTGGTTTTTGTCAGGGGGCAACTTATGTTTTTCCCAGTCTCTTTATTTAATCAGTTCCCGGGAATGCATAGAATAGACCCTTATATAATTACTGAATTTGGACCCGATATTGAATATTTCAGTAAGACAATTACAACGGATTATCCAAAATCTCAAACAGATTCAATCCATGCTTTGCGCAGTCCCAGCATTAATACCGGCTTTGGGATTGGTACCAGGATATTTCTCACAGCATTGCGTGATAACCCTAAAGTTGCATTAGATTTTAGAGTACTCTATATGTTTTCTAATAAAACACACTACGCAACATTGGATCAAAGCCTGGATTATTTTCCAGTTAATGAAGGAAAAAAAGAATTTCTATTTTTCAACCTGAGTGTATCGATAATTAATGTATTGCAATAAATATCAGAACCATATGCGCAAATATTTGATAATTAGCAGCGTCATCTCATTGATGTTTTTAGCTTCCTGTTATAAGGAATCAACGCGGGTTGACATCAATGATAAAGAAAGTATCTATCTGAGAAGTGTTACAATGCCGGTAAGAAACCTGCCATTGAATACTACTTCACAACATGTAATCAGACTTACAGCCGTCGGATTCAATGGAGTTAACCCTGAATTCAGTGTTCATTGCTACAGCACGCTAAACTGTACCTATTTCTATAAAGAATATACTCCACTGGTAAATTCCAATGAGAGATATCTTTTTATAGAACAGGAAACCCCGGTTTATGAATCCTTATTGAACCGTACAGATACAACCCTTGTCTTTCTGCAAGGCAGTAACTTTTTCTCTGACACAGTGCTTTTAATCACAACGTTTGTAGAACCAATTCCTGAAGACACCTTGAGATTATTAAATAAGTGCGAGATGACATTGAACATGCAGGAGTATATTTCTGGTTTTTCATCAAGCCATGATTGGATTTTGTCAGCTTCAAAGGAGATTAGCTACGCCGAGAATAAGTTCATCTCATTATGGTCGGATGGTTACGAAACAGGTAAGCTGACGGTTCAATTAAACGGCACACAAAATAAGGTCAGCCTGGTAGATTATTTAAAAATTTATCAAAACATGTTCAGGACTGAAACAACTAAATTTTCTACAAATTCATGTTATATCTTAAACATTGAGAAGGAGTCCATTCTGCTTGGCTACTATGGTCCAGACCTGTTTTCTGAAATCGGATTTGACTATATTGAAATTTCATCAGATACAAATTTTCGCAGGAGTTATTCTTCAAATGAAGAGAGCTATATCGAAATCGAATTAAAGAAAAAGTAATTTTTCTTTCAAACCAATGAAGAAAAGAGCAACACAATGGAAACAAAAAATAATTTGAATGAGGCAATGGTCCCTGAACACAACTACGAACATGGCCCCAGGAATATTTCACTTATCTCCAGCCTCCGAACCTGGACGCTGATCATATCGATCATTGGTTTTATTTCTGCTGTTTCATATATCTGGTTTAAAATTACCTTGAACGCTTCGCCTGGTAAATGGACCATCGAGGGACACCGGGGTTTTGCATGGACCGATATTGCCGAAGGGATTCTAATTGTTCTTTATCTGGTTTCCGTGATCAGCCTTTTGTTATTCTCGCTACAAATGGGGAAATTGGTTAAAAAGGTTACGGAAGTCGATGAATCAGGTTTATTGATAAAGAGTTCGTTGTTGAGGTTACGGAACCATTTCAAATTGCTGGGAATTACATTTATCCTAATTATTGTAGTTGTTCTTTATGGAATCATATCATCCAACCTCTGAAGGTTCTTTAAACACCAATGTTAAATCATGAATTAAAAGTAACTTTATGAAAATCACCTCCAAATTAACGATTGTAACCTGTTGAAAAAAATCAAAAATAGAAATATTTTTGCGATAGCCCATGACAAGTGTTTGACTTTCCAGAGGGTGAAAGACCCTTATACGCCGGAGATACCCGGAAGTATTAGCAAGCCCAAAATGGTTTACTGTAAAGTATGCACTGAAGGAATCGGGACTGCAAAATTCGGCATTGACGAAATGAAACAGCTTTTATGACAATGAAACGAGAATACCTTGCTCATTAAGAAAGATTTTTAATATATCGAGAATGAGTCTTGATATTTTCTGTCGTTGTTCTATAATGAAATCGGCTTTTAACGATGGCTTGCATGCATTCTTATATGATTATGGATAATTCAGGTTTAAGAGGGAGGTAGTAGTATTGCTATAATTTATTTAAAAAGCCAACCCAGCCGCACGTTACCGTAAATTTCATTAAGATACAAACCTCCAGCTGATATGGTGAGTTGATCTTTGATAACCACCTGGGCGCCGACTTCGATGACGGGGAATTTGGTGAAGGAGTTAATTGACAAGCCTACATAAGGTCCAATGCGGAATACAGGTTGTTTTGGGAAAGGTTTGGCAATGCAGGTATCAATCTGGCGGGTTATAGTGATGATTTCCTTAGGCCAAACGAAGTCGGAGAAGGTGAGATAATTCAATTGGCCATTTGCGGTCCACCGGAACCGGATGCCTCCCTGGTTAAACAGGGAATCATACCAGCATTCCCGATAAGGGACCAGGATTGAATCATGAATAACCACTTTAACAGGAACCGGTTTGATCACCACCTGCCCGGGCAAATGGATGGTATCACGAATCGTGTCGATTTTTATTGGGGCGTTTTTGAATGACAGTATCAATGCAGCCTGACGCCGCAGGATCTTGTTTTTAGCATTGTCATGCAGTACACGCTCCAATACTACTGCTCCAATAAGTAACAAAGCCAGGATAATGAAGACCCAAACAAGGGGACGTTTTATTGCACCAAAGATTTTGGATGAATCAAATGATAAGGCCATCGTCGGAAATGGTTAACCAAACTTCCTCCCCTCTGTTTATTTCGTTCTGAAGGACTGTCATAAATCGTTCGACCGTTGCCCGGCTTTCGGAGATAACACCCTCCTGAAGGTGCCGCCCCAATAATATGCAGCCTTCGGTATCGCGCCGGGTGTTGCCAGAATGAATACGGATCCCCTCGAAATGAGGCACATTCAACAAATGGGGCATCATTTTCTGAAACCTTGCCGAATGATCGATCACCACCTGATAAGCGCCGGCGGGGATGCACGTTTCACCCGGGACCTTTTGTTGCCTGGAAAGGTCGCGCCAAGGATCTTCCAGCGTGCCACAAAAGAGCAAACCATCAACGAACAGAAGCCCTTCGGTGATTTTATTCAGCCGTTTGAGGAGCAGGTTCATTGCTCTGGTTTTAGCGGAATCCCATTGCTGTTGGAGAGGAAATTCTTGATGAGGTAGGCGATGCCTGCAGCAACGCCTGTTAAGACTATGGGTTGAAAGAAGGCCCAGGTCCAGCTTAGTGTGCCAGCCGTGATGGCTTCATAAATACCTGTGAGCATTGCGCCGATGACAGCGACGAGGAGACCCTTCAGAAGGTCCATCCAGTTGAGTGCAAAAAAGTTTGAGTTCATAATTTAATTGTTGAATTGTTGAATTGCTGAATTGTTGATTTATTGGTTCCTTAGGTAGACTTGGATTTCGTTGACTTGTTTGAGGATTTCGCGGGTGTCGGATTTGATATCGATTTTAAGGGCATCGAGTTCTTTCCGATTGTCGGCACAATGCTGTTCCACATTCTTTTTAAGGTTAATGATTTCGACGTTGATGGCTGCAATCTGGATTTCGAGGTGTACCCAAACGGAGATGATTCCGGCAATGAATGTTGCCAGGCTTATGGCCTGAAGAACCGGTATGCCGAATATTTTAGAATCCCTGACCATGTTACCATGGGATTAAAAAGAGAGGGTTTCGACCATTTCGATGTAAGCTACCCAATGCATGGGTGTGTCGTGCAAACCTGTTGCCGTAACTTTCAGCGCTCCATTGGTGGTATCGGCTGTGGCTTCAATAGTAAGATTGTCGCCCGTGTTATCGGCCACATTTACAAGTACGGGTGTTCCAATAAGGGCCGTGGTGTTAGCCAGTTCTCCGCGTTTTATCATGCCAGCGATTGTGGCATGCTGGGCAGCGGCATAATCGCCACTGGTACACAATACCCGGATGAAGAAGGCATAGATTTTAAATTGAGCCAAAACAATATTATAGGTTGCGTCGACCAGAAGATCAACAGGGCTATCGGTGGGCGTGACACCCTTGGCAATGATACGGGTAACCTGGCAGCAACCCGGATCGCCATCGGCAAAGAGGCCACCTCCTTTGATATGTTGCATATGATTATACGCTGCACAATTTTTCCCCTCCATGTGGACATGGTTGAAGCCATTGGATGAATTTGCCGTGCCTTCGCAATGGCTGTCGGAAGACTGCAGATCGTTTGTACTGCCTTCGACATGGTTGTTGCTGCCGATGCAGATGTTGTCGTTACCGGATACCGCGTTCTTGTTGCCCGTAACTACATGTGAATACCCTGCCACCAGATTGTGTGTGCCTTCGATGGCGTTGCTTTCGCCGGCCACTGAATTATAGTGTGACCCCGAAGTGGATGCAGCATTGGCTTTGCCGGCAACAATGTTATCATTCCCGGCCACGGTGGCATGATCTTCGCCCACCACCAGGTTGTTGTTGCCCGCAGCGGTATTGTCGTTGCCGCCCACGATATTGCAGGTACCTGCAGCGGTATTGAGATGGCCAGCTCCACCCGTACCGACAATGGCCGAGTTGGCG
>Ga0247841_10009488_pt1 | contig 13613 bp, 17 predicted proteins | sample LaCruzMarch2015__2_FD_192410 | JGI IMG/M metagenome (GOLD analysis project Ga0247841, IMG submission 192410) | Freshwater microbial communities from meromictic Lake La Cruz, Castile-La Mancha, Spain - LaCruzMarch2015_18m | ecosystem: Environmental > Aquatic > Freshwater > Lake | place: Spain...
GACACCATTAACGCCGAGGGTAAGCAGGACAAAGGGTTTGTGTTTATTTATCAGCATGGGTGCTTCAACAGGCATGAGAAGGTTCCCTACCTCTTCGATCATAAACCTCTTTATGTCATCAGTGGTTTTTATCTGTCCTCTTTTCCATCTTTCCTTCAAGAAGCCTACGAGGATTCCCGTTGTCTCAATGCCCGCATCGGAGAGGATCAAGGCCTCCTCTATTTCATCAAAGGCATCTTCATCGACAGGCTTTCCTTTCACGGCCCATTCTATCTTTGTTGCTAATTGGTCCCGCGTACGAGCTAAACCGTTTTTTATCTTATCAAATATACCCATATTTTACCTGGTAGAAATATTTTCTGGCTGCATGCTTTTAACGCATGTCGCCGCTGCCCGAGTGACGGTCGTAAAAACCTATTCTTAAATTGATAAACATGTCCATATCCTGTTCGTAATCTTTTATCTGCTCCTCTATCAGTTTGTCTAACCTTTCAATGTCCACCTTCTGTCTGCTGTACATCTTTTTTACTTCTTCGATGCTTTCGAGTGGGTAAAGATACCCGTAGAGGGTTATATAGTCTCCGAGGGCTTTTAAGCCTCCAGGGTCGTTTTTCTTAAGAAGAATCAGGGCTTTATAACCGAGAATTCTCAAGGAATTAAAGCTGTATCCGTCAACCTTTTCTGCCTCTGAAACAAACCTCTCAGCATTATCAAGGTCATTCAGCTTGTAGTAGGTTATTGCGAGATACACAAAGGCGGTTGAATCCTTTTCTCCCTTAAGTGCCCCGGCAAAGTACTCCTGCGCCTGCTTGTACTCCACTTCCTTCATGAACTTTTTCCCGAGGAAAAGGTTGTCTGAATATACGGAATAGCTGTTCAGGGAAGCACATGAAGCAACGAATGAGAAGATGATTATTAATGATCCGGTTCTGGAATATATGGTTTTCCACATATTTTGCAAACCCCTTTTTCTACGATGCCTATGCAGGTACCATCGCTGCATAGAATCCTCTCAGAAAAATCAATCTCTTCGCCTATTTCTTCATTTTGATCAACATTTTCCACTACGGTATTGATTGCTTTTCCGCAGGCGTAGCAGTATGGGCCCAATTTCATGATAGTCTGGCCGCAATGCCCGCATACTATGTTCTCACACTCTTGTCCGCATTTTTCACATACCATAAGTCTCACCTTACTTTAATTACTTTTACAACCTTACCATCTTCAAATTCAACATAGATAGTGTTCGTATTATCGGGCAGGATTTTCCATGATGGCACATATGTCCAGATAATCTTATTTTCTGGTGTTTTGCTTACCATGTCAGGTTCTCCAAGTTTTTTTCTCACTTCATCTTCAGTCATTGACATGACAGCACTATCCAGGGCAGGGTGTCCTTTCTTTGCACTTTTGGATGAACTGCAGGAGAAGAGGAGCACTGCACATAACAAAACAAAAAATGCTTTTAAAAATAAAGGTTTTTTCATAGTTATCCACAATTTCTGTGGATAAGTCGTGTATAAGTTGTATGCTGCATCTTCTAACATATTGATAATGTTTGGTAAACAGTTAATATGCCGAGAAACGCTGCGATAAAAATCTCTAATGTTTTCAAGCATTTTCTGTATCAACCCCCTCTTGGATATACCTTTTTTCACAAACATTAAGTTACCATGAATAACCTAAATTATCAACGGGTTATATACATGTATTTTTTAGATGCCTTCCCGAGCCTGTCCATTATGGCTTTGCCGAGACCCATCTCCGGCACCTTTTCGGCGTAAATAATTTCTACACCTTCATGATCCAATTCGATAAGGTATGAAAAAAAGTTCGCTGCTGCCTCCCGCATGTCCCCTTTTTCGGAAAGAACTTTGATAAACTTTGATTTTGGCTTCACCGGGGGCGCCCGAAAGGCGAGGAACGATGACTGCTCGCGATCGATTTCATCAATTGAATAAATAATCTTTAGGGGTTTAGCAGGCGCATAGTGATATGGCAACTCTCCGGGAGATTCGCATATCCCGTCTTCCCCCTTCTCATGTACAGGCGCGGCTATCTTGCTAAGGTCTTCAACGCTGATCGCCCCGTGTCTGTGGATATAAATCCCGTCTTCCCGTATTGAGATTATTGTTGATTCTATCCCGAAAACACTGTTTCCGCCGTCTAAAATGAGCGGCAACCTATCTCCCAGCATCTTTACGACATGGCTTGCCCTTGTGGGGCTCACATACCCGAAAGGGTTGGCACTCGGTGCAGCGATTGGTCTTTTAAACTCACGGAGCAGGTTCAATGCAACCGGGTGAGACGGCATTCTTATACCAACAGTTTGAAGCCCGGCAGTCACTATATCGGGAACAACATCCTTCTTTTTCAGAATGATTGTCAGGGGCCCCGGCCAGAAGGCATCGATCAGTTTTCCTGCCTCAGGCGGAACGTGTTCTGCAAGGTCAAAAACCCAATCTTTTTCACCTATATGTACGATGAGAGGATCAAATCTCGGGCGCTTTTTTGCCTCAAAGATCTTTGCAACCGCATAGGGGTTAAAGGTATCTGCACCAAGGCCATACACAGTTTCCGTGGGAAAAGCAACAATATCGCCATTTTTTAAAAGCTTAATGGCCTCTTTTATGGCTGAGGGTTCATAACCGTTGAGTAAATGCATGATGAAATTTTTTAACTATCGCGGTTCTATCGGTTTAGTTTGGTTTTCTTCATTATTTTGAGCAATGCCCGTTTCGACAGGTTCCTTTAAGGATTTCTTAAAATCCTTTATCGCCTTCCCAATGGACCCTCCAAGTTCCGGCAGCCTTTTCGCGCCGAAAACGATGAGTATTATTATCAGAATAATGATGAGTTCAGGAAAACCGAGGCCGAACATACCTTTCTCCAAACATACACATATCACTATTCAGTTGGAATAGTCAATGACGATGGGTATCCCTAAAAAGACTTCCTGAAGGTTTGGGGATCGCATTCAACCTGAATGCAGTTTCCTAAAATGGAGAAGTTAATGCCGATACTCAACTATTTATGCTATTATATCCGATGAAGGAGATAATAGCAAAATGTCTAATTTATTGGAGTTTGTGCGCCGAAGAGTTATGATGCTTCTGTAATGCACACAGGATGATGTATTAATTTCTAAAAAGGAGGCGGTTATGAAAAAGGTTGTTGTGTATGTGATCGGGATTGTGTTTTTAGTTGTACTGGGCATACCTCTTTATGCCCTTGGTCAGGGGAAAGAAGCTGTCAGGACAGACCCAGCCAAAGACATTTTTGAGAAGAAATGCAGCACATGCCACAAGGCAGACAAGGCGACATCGAAGACGAAAACACAGAAAGAATGGGAAACGACCGTTACGCGTATGATTAATTCACGCGGTGCTAAGATTAACGATGGAGAGGCAAAAAATATTATTGATTATCTTGCGGCAAATTACGGTAAGGAAGAGAAGAAGTAGCTTACGGTAATAAAATTCCGATAATGCTCAGGATAACCTGTCTGAGGAAGACAATGAGCGGGTTTAAAACGCCGAGGTATAAAAGGGCGATAATGATAAACATGCCGTAAGGCTCGATCCGTTCAAGGGTATACTGTGCCCTCCTGGACAGAAAACCCATGAGGATTTTGGACCCGTCGAGGGGTGGTATAGGGATTAAATTGAACGCTGCGAGCATGATATTGATCTGAGCAAAGTAGTAAAGTATTGTTGACAGCATTCCAAAGGGCGAGGGGGCAAGAAGGCGAAGAAGCAGGAAAGAAAAAAATGCAAGAATAATGTTTGCTGTGATGCCGGCTGCTGAGACAAAAATGATTCCCTTTCGTTCATCACGCAAATTATTGAAATTTACAGGAACCGGTTTTGCCCAGCCGAATCCGAAAACAAAGAGCATGATTGTTCCGATGGGGTCCAGATGTTTTATGGGGTTTAGGCTCAGCCTTCCGAGCCATTTCGCAGTGGAATCGCCCATTTTATAGGCAACCCACCCATGTGCCAGCTCATGAAGTATGATTGAGTACAGCAAGGGTATAGCCACTAAAACAAAGGCAACGGGATCTTTAAATAATAGATTGATGAGGCCCATATGCAGCCTTAAGTATCACACAGGGGCATTCCAATTTCAATGTAAACTTGACTCATAAAATAAATATCCCGGATTTTCCATCAGGATGAGTATCTGGTATTATAAAGATTGATTTTTATGATCGATATGCTCATAATAAGAATTTAATCCAAATTCAGAAGGGAGGAAGGTTAAAGTCTGATAGCTGACGACTAAAGGCTGACCGCTAAAAAAATATGATTGTAAGAAACTTTAATGACCCTGAAGTACTGGCAACCACCTATATCGCACACCGCGGTGCTGTGGCGAGAATGGTTATGACAAGCCATTTTCTCCAGAGCATGGAATTCATGGCTTATGCTATGCTCCCCCCGGGAAATATCCTCGAAGAGCACATCGACGAGGTCGAGGAAATATATCTCGTTGTAAAGGGCAAGGGGCTCATGAAGGTAGGAGATGAGGAGAGAGAGGTTAATGAGTGGGATGCCGTCTGGCTGCCTGCGGGCGTACCCCATGGACTTAAGAATACAGGCGACGAGGAAATGTTTATCATCGTAAATGCAGCGTACCCGAGATAAAAACTGTTCAAGGTTCAGCGTGCAACGTTTATCGGGTTGCCAGTAGGCATAAGCAGATTAATGAATTTAGAATTTAGAATTTAAATTCGCAATTGGTTTTATCATTTCCACTCATCAGTCTGCGGCTGGGGAAGCTGATAGGTCATAAGATGGTTTATATATTGATAAAACCCATCCTTTCCGTCCTTCCCTATTTTCTCCAGTTCCGGCCTGATTCTTTTCATTGTGCTTTCTTCACGAACTGCATCTACGGTATAGTTCGCGTAGGAACCTCGCCGGAGAAGTGAGTAGGCCTGTTTCTGTTCTTCTTTAAGAGAGAGGTAGTCATCGAGATCGCTCAGCATTTTTGTTTTGTTTTTGTCGAGATACCCGTCCACATACATCAAAAGATTCAACCCAAAATCGGCACAGGAGAAATAGCTGTGCATTTCGCTCAGATTTTTCACAAGAAGCCTGATCTCGGCCACAATCTCCTCGTCAGTCATAAGAACAAATGTCCCGTTTTCTACCATCTTCAGCATGGGAGACATGGGGTGCATGGCAAAGGTGCGAACCCTGATGAAATCCGGTTCGACCATATTCAATAACCTTGCCGTTTCTAAGGCATGTTCTTCACTTAAAGCACGACCACCAAGACCGGGCATGATATATTCAGAGAGCTCAATACCTGCCTCTTTGACGTGTTTGCCCCCGATTACAATATCATCCTGGGTTATACCTTTTTTGACCATTTTCAGTACTTTTTCGGAGCCGCTTTCCATTCCGACATGTATCCTTGTCAATCCGGCTTCCTTTAATTGTTTAAGTTCTTCCACGCTCCTTTTCCTGAGTGTTGGCGACCTGGCATAGGACGTTACCCTCTCAATGGTGGGAAATTTTTGTTTGATGTACCTCAGGACCTCCAGTACGTCTTCTGTTTTTAACACGAGCGTATCCCCATCCTGCAAAAAAGCTGTCCGGACAGGATAACCTGCATACTCCTTTGCCATATTATCTATATCTTTTTTAACCTCTTCTACCGTTCTCCTCGAAAATTTTGTTCCTTTGTAGGCCGGGCAGAAGACACATTGATTCCATGGACAGTTTCTCGTTACCCTTACCAGAAGACTCGACGCCTCGCTTGGCGGCCTGATTACTCCCTGTTCATACATGATGATCTCCTTCGCATTAATAACACGGTTTATATAGTTTTTCCGGTTTCATTCTTAAATATAGGTCGTTTTTCAGCAATTGCAAGGGTGGGTTTATATGGTCTGGACAAAGGGCATAAAAATCTCTTAAAATCATTCATTCATACGGAGGATGCGATGAAAGGATTTTTTAACCAGATTCTTATTATCGATTTAACCAGGAAAAAATATTACAACGAAGAGATTCCCGATGAAGCATACGAAAACTACCTTGGAGGAAAGGGTCTTGCAGCCTATCTGCTGTTTACAAGGAATAAAGCCGGGATTGACCCTTTCTCTCCGGAAAACCATTTCATAGTAGCCCTGGGGCCTGTGAATGACACGCCTGTCTGGGGGACAAGCAGATATGGTATTTTTACAAAGAGCCCCCTTACCGGATTTTTTTCTCATTCTTACTCGGGAGGCAGAGTTGCCGAGCCCATCAGCAGGACCGGTTATGACGCAATAGTTCTGAAAGGAAAGAGCGAAAAGCCTGTGTATCTTGAAATAAGTGATGGATATGTAAAGTTTCATGATGCAGAAGGGATCTGGGGTCTCGATACATATAAAACCGAGGATTTTATATTGGAGAGGACCGCTAAAAAAGGTGCCGGCGCCTTGGTAATAGGTCCGGCAGCGGAGAGGTTGGTTAAATTCGCAACTGTAGCGAATAATTACTGGCGCTGTGCCGGAAGAACAGGGGCTGGAGCGGTGCTGGGCTCAAAGATGGTAAAGGGCATCGTTTTTCACGGAAACAAAAAGAGGGCACTTGCCGATCCTGAAGCTGTCATAAAATTCAAAAATGAATGGCGGGAGAAGATAAACAGTTATCCTTCTGCTGCCTCTTATAAAAAGATGGGAACCACGGGTCTTGTAGCAGTGATTAACACGCTGGAGGCATTTCCGACGCGTTACTGGCACGAAGGGAGGATGGAAGGGTGGGAAAACATCAGCGGAGAAATGCTCCATTCCAGATATGAGGTTAAACCGCATGCGTGCAACAGATGTCTCCTTGCCTGCGGGAGGTTGACAACCGTAGCTGAAGGCAGACACGCAGGCCTGAAAATTGAGGGTCCCGAATATGAAACGATCTATGCCTTCGGTGGACTTTGCCTGGTAGACCGTCTTGATGAAATCATATATTTGAATGACATATGCGACAGGCTGGGTATAGACACGATTACAGGCGGAAATCTCGCGGCATTTGCCATAGAAGCATCAAAAAAGGGGAAAATAAGCGATAAACTTGATTATGGTGATGTTGATGCAATTGCACTGTTGCTCAATCAGATTTCGCAGAAAGCAGGCACCGGGGCGGTATTGGCTGAAGGCATTGTCCATGCTGCGAAAGAGTGGGACATGGAAGATGTGGCCATTCATGTAAAAGGATTGGAGCCGGCCGGATATGACCCGAGATTTTTTAAGGGTATGGGACTTGCCTATGCAACATCGGACAGGGGTGCGTGTCATCTCCGCTCTACTGTCTTCAGGGCAGAGGCGGCAGGGATCATCCCACCTGAGCAGACAGAAGGGAAAGCGGCAGTCTTTATTGATTATGAAGACAGGCTTACGCTCCAGGATGCGCTTATTCTGTGCAGGTTTTACCGTGACCTTTACCTCTGGGATGAACTGGCCTCCATTGTTCACATGACAACCGGCATGGACGTAAACAAGGAAGATCTCCGGCGGATTGCCTCAAATATCCAGGATATCACAAGAAATTTCAACATAAGGGAGGGACTTACGAGGGCCGACGACACCCTTCCTTCCCGCTTTTTCGAAGAGCCGTTAGGCTCGAAGAAGGATATTATAACGAGAGAACAGCTCGAATACATGAAAGATGACTATTACATGCTGAGGGGATGGGACACAGATGGCGTACCGCCAAAAAAACAGTTTTAAGTGTTAAGTTTTAAGTGTTAAGTTAAAAAACTCATAACCCAAAACTGATTTTATTATCCCTTGACAAAGGAAAAAGCTAAATGCTAATCAAATAGGGCAATGCTTGGATTTCCTGATTTCTGGATTTTTTTGGGTTATGTCCTTACCATCCTTTCGGCCCTGTTCTGCCTTGCCTATGGTGCAATCCGCTGGCGCAGGGGGGTGGAAGAAAAAGATGGTGATTACAGGGAAGAGGTAAAATGGGAAAAAGAGGAAATAGAATTGATAGAGAAGCTCCCTTAAGGCTGAAACCATGTTCTATCTCGTCACATTTACCTTAATATACCTTATTGTAACCGTTTACCTCGGGTATCTCGGATTCAGACGGACCACAACAGTATCGGATTATCTCCTCGCCGGCAGGCAGGTTCATCCTCTTATAATGGCTTTGAGCTATGGCTCAACGTATATAAGCACCGCTGCAATTATCGGTTTTGGCGGTGTCAGTGCGCTCTATGGCTTCAGTATGTCATGGCTCGCTTTTTTGAATATTATGATAGGTGTATGGGTCGCCTTTGTTGTGTTCGGAAAAAGAACGAGAAAAATGGGTAAAGCGCTTGATGCGCATACCTTTCCTGAACTTCTTGGAAGGCGTTACAATTCACGGTTCATCCAGGGTTTTTCAGGTCTCATCATCCTCGTTTTTATGCCTGTATATACGGCAGCAATTCTGACCGGAATTGCGAGATTTATCGAAGTACATATGAACATCCCATTTACCACAGCACTACTCGGATTCTTATTAATAACGGCCTGCTATGTCCTCTGGGGGGGACTCAAGGGTATACTGTACACCTCTGTTTTTCAAGGTATAATTATGATTGTGTCAATGATAATCATCGGTATTACTACGTATGTCATATCAGGAGGAATTATTAATGCCCACAGGGCATTAACGGAATTGACACCCCTTGTTCCTCAGGCTTTGAAGGATATAGGGCACAGAGGGTTTACTTCCATGCCTGCTTACGGGTCTTCCCTGTGGTGGTTTGTCATCACAACAATGATTATGGGGGTGGGCATCGGTGTTCTCGGACAACCTCAGCTAAACGTAAGATTCATGACGCTGAAATCCGACCGTGATCTGAACAGGGCCATCCCTTTTACAGCGCTTTTTATTCTCTTCACAACCGGTGCAGCATATGCGGTCGGGGCGCTTACTAATGTTGTTTTTTATAACACTTATACCGAACTGTCTATCCAATCGGTTCAAGGTAACGTTGACAAGATAATTCCTCTTTATGTAGACAGGTTTTACCCGCAGTGGTTTGTTGCGTTATTCCTCGTTACCCTCATGGCATCAGCAATGAGCGCCAGCAGTGCCCAGTTCCTTGCCACCGGCTCATCGCTGAGCCGGGATATTTTAGAACAGGCACTGCTCAGGGGGAGATCTGTAGCTGAAACTACAATAGTTACCCGGATAGGTATAGTGTTCGGCATTTTCGCAACGCTGATAATCGGTCTTTTGCTCCCGGAAGGTTCGGTTGCTATTGCAACTGCCTTTTTCTTCGGTTTGTGTGGCGCAACCTTTATACCATCATACCTTTTTGCCCTCTATTGGAAGGGTGGCACAAAAACAGGTGCAAAGGCGAGCATCATCAGCGGTTTCTTTCTTTCTCTGCTGTGGATGCTGTTTTTCCATGAGTACGAGTCGAAAGCTATCGGGTTATGCAGGTGGATATTTAAATGTGATACTCTGGCCGGGCAGCCATGGAATATGATTGACCCACAGGCCGTTGCCCTCCCGGTTTCGTTTCTTGTTTTTCTCTTTGTTTCTCTTTTTACCTCGCCGGTGAAAGAGGAGGCTGTCAGGAAGGCCTTCAAACATATATAGTACCGGTTCAGGAATTTTCAAACGTAAATTTCAAAGACGAATGAACTGCGAGCTGATATTACATACACCATGAAACAATATCAAAAGTATTATACCGAAAATTACAATGGAGAATCCAGAAGGATTCGACCCAGCAAGAACTGTCTCTATCTGATCCCCCCTTAAGTCAAATCGATTACTTCTTACACTCTCCGTACGAACCTTCTTTACATATTATACCATCAGTCCAGGTTGCACCGGAAAAGTCTGCTCCGGATAGCTTTACACGAGATAAAATTGTACGCGTCAGGTCTGCACCGGAAAAGTCTGCTCCAGTCATATCTGCTCCAGTCATATCTACCCCGATCAACCATGAATTTTTGAGTACTGCATAGGTCAGTCTTGCATTGGCAAGATTTGCATTACGCAGGTTTGCGCCGGACATTTTCACCGTATGCAGGTTTGCACCGGACAGATCTGCATTTATCAGGTTTACCCCATCTGCAGTCGCATGAGACAGGCTGGTGTTGCGCATGTTTACGTCGGACAGGTTTGCATGAGATAGTGTTGCGACATATAAGCTTGCGCCTGATAGATCGGCACCCTGCAGGTCTGCACCGGACAGTTTTGCCAGGAACAGGTCTGCACCGGACAGTTTTGCATTGGAGAGCTCTGCATTGGTTAGGTCACATCCCTGACACTGATTCGTTGTTTTCAGTTTCTCAAGGTCAGCGGTATTAAAGGCATAGACTGCACCTGCAGCAAGTGATACCACAGCAACGACAGTTGCCGTCATTAATACCCAATTTTCTCTTGTTTTCATGTTATAGCCTTTTTTATTTCCTCATTCATTTCTTGACCTTTTTCTTTACAACTGTCCTTGTTGGACGTTTCTGTTTTTTGCCGCTGAATGCCCAATACCCCAGGATGATAAGGTTTATGGGAGTAATAACAGAAAGAATGCCCCACAGTATAGGGTTCCTGCCATTTTTTGAAGCGATTCGGCCAAAGCATACAGCAATGTACAGGATGAGAGCAAAGATAATGATATAGTGGAATGGCTGCATAGAGAATCCCTGGAACTGTTTTGCAAGAGAGTGTATGGTTGTCATATGTCTTAATGCCTCGGTATGGCCTTCTTTGGGTGCTGCTTCTGATTATTTCCTGCTTCAGCTTTCTCATAAAGCCTGTCCCGGAACTTGACGTACTGGATCATATCGAAAAGACTGAAAACGATGTGTGGATCACCCATGTAGTTCAGATCGTTATTCACTATTTCCGGAATATCTCTGAAGCTCCACTTGCCGTCGGGAGTAAACTGGGCCAGGAAGTTATCATCCTCAATGGCTTCAGTCGGGTAGTACTGGACGCAGTATTGCCGGTTCATATCAAGATAAAGCAGGGGAACATTGATGATTGCTTTATGATTGCAGGACTCACATTTGAAGATATTGATATCGGCATTAAATAAACGGTCGCGGAGATATGATTCTGCTGTGACATTGAGCGAATCTCTGACTTCAACTTCCTGTGTGTTGCCGCATTGCGGACATGTAAGTTCGTGGATCTTCACGCCTGTTTCTCCTTCCTGTCTACAGACTATCTTATAGAAAATCTCCCCTAATGGTTCCCGGCTGAACATGTTCCAGTATCATCATCTTTTGCCTTGTATGTAGAGATTATCTATTGAACCCAGTCTACCGGTTGTGCTGTGTTCATCTTTATCCAGTACGCCTTGCCTTTTTCAAGGGTTGTCAGTTCCGATACATTGACCGTCGCAGTTACACCGGATGTCTTCTTTGCCTTCCTGTGTTCGCGGGCTCAAATGCAAATTGCGTTAAGTATTTGATAGTATATGCCAAAATAGTATTTTATTCATCCCCTTTTTGTCAATGATAAATAGCGCACTTTTATCAATAAATTAAAATGTTTAGATGTTTGGTTAAAATCTTATGCTTTAAAAGAGTGTGAGGGCGTATCGAGATTTTTCCTGAGATAGTCCCGGTACAGTGTCAGTGATTTCAAATTAATAGTCAGATTGCCTGGGCCTGATATTCCCGTTATGCTTTATCTCTGCCTGTTGCATTCGTCCATAGTATTTCCTGTAAACTTTTTACTTTTTCTCAACCCTGAGCGTCGTAATATCAATCTCGTTGCCGGAGGCCGTAGAGTGGTAATACCACGTCTTATCTTTGAGTGAATAGACAAGATTCCAGTTAAGCTCGGGGGTAAGTGTTTTTTGTACACCCTTTGTATCGTTAACATAAAAAACATACCCGATATCCGGCTCTATACTAAATCTGTTTCCACCTGGCTTGTAGATAACCCCGTTTATTGCATTCTTCCAGTCAGACGGGTTCATACCGATATCTGTGAAGGTGTAGTCGCCCCAGGTTCTCGCATACCGTTCATTCTTATTGTAAAAACTATCCAGAAGCTTAATAAAGTTGTCACTTATTTCAGTGAATGTGGAACCCAGGGGTGTGAGAGCTGAAGCTGGCATCTGCGAAGGAAAGTAATGAAAGGAGCACCCGAGGTTTCTGAATGGATTTGCTTGGTTTGCATCATTGATCCAGAGATAGATACCGCCAGCCGGACACTGTGGATATTTACTGAGATATTTTGCCTGTATCAAATCGTTAATGCTTGTGCTTGGCATTCCGGAGTCAACGACATATTGCCTCTCTGCATTCTGTGTTTCAATTCTTTGCATTGCGCAGCCTGTGGTTTGCCGGGCGCGCATCACATGCATGATCTGCGGAGCAGATAACCCTGCGAGGATACCGATAATTGACAGGACAATAAGAAGCTCAATGGCGCTGAAACCTTGTGAGCGAGATAAACGAAAGATTAAATTGATAAGACATTGCTTTTTCACGGTGAAAGTATATTAAGAAGCATTTTGTGTGTCAATAGGATAACCACAGTATGTTCAGCACACACAAAATGTCAATACTGTAAATTTTGACAAATATCAACAATTGTAATAAATTACAGCATGAATTTATCACGTATCGCCAGGAACCCGAATAATCTGCTTTTCGCCCTTTGTATATCGATTATTGCCCATTTTGCCATCTTGTATGTTCTTGGCGTTTTGCCTTATAGCCGCAAGTCGCTCCAAGAGGAAAGCATACTGGTGGACTTCACATTAATGGATGGAAAAGAGGGGGCAGGGGGCAAGCGAAGCGGGGAAGCGGGGAAGCGGGGAAGCGGGGAAGGGGGAGAAGGCGAAAGGAGAAAGGCGAAAGGTGCAAGGTTTAATCCTGCCGGAGGCGGGACAAGGCAAAAAATGGAAGAGGCAGAACTGCGGCAAAACATTAATTCCGCTATGATTAAAAGCATTGAAACTAATATCGTTACCGGGGTGACTCAAGATAAAGTTCAGACTTCTTCTATAGATCTGGTGTCGTTAAACCCTGTGGCCGGCCAGAGAGGCCGCGGCAATGAGGCGGACAGCAGCTCACAAAAAGGAGGGGGAGAAAAGGGAAGCGGGGAAGGTAAAGAAGGAGGAGGGGGAACAGGTAAGGGTTCGGGTTCATCCGGAGGTGAAGCGGGCAGCAGAGCGCACGATTATAGATACGTGAGAGAGATTGTGATGAAAAACCTGAAATATCCCGAAAAGGCAAGAAGGATGGGGCTCGAAGGCAGGGTCGTCATGTCTTTTATCATTACCGAAGCAGGTCTGGCGCGGGATATAAAAATCGTTGAAAGCTCAGGGCTCCAAATGCTCGATGATGCTGCCAGTGATGCAATTTCAAGGGTTAATTTATCCCGCAGCAACTCCCATAGATTAATTGTGCATTTACCGGTCGAGTTCCGTTTAAAGTAAACGGCAAAACAGTTAATTCCAAACATGTCGTCAGGAAGGTGTCGGGGTAGTTGCTCGTGGACTGACCTCGCAATTAAACCGCCCCCGGCAAGCTGAAAAATAGGAAGTTACGAAGATACGAAGTTGAGGAGTTAGATTTTTTCGTAGGTTCGCAACCTCGCAACTTCTCAATTTCGGAATCACTGTTCGAGAGGAATGGTCCGACAACCATA
>Ga0247841_10009489_pt1 | contig 13612 bp, 7 predicted proteins | sample LaCruzMarch2015__2_FD_192410 | JGI IMG/M metagenome (GOLD analysis project Ga0247841, IMG submission 192410) | Freshwater microbial communities from meromictic Lake La Cruz, Castile-La Mancha, Spain - LaCruzMarch2015_18m | ecosystem: Environmental > Aquatic > Freshwater > Lake | place: Spain...
GGATATATTTTTTTGCCAGCTCGGTGCGGTAGATCTTCATCCCCGAATTCAGGTCGTGGATGGGCACGGTCATCAGGATCTTGGCCAGGTTGCGGATAATGAATTTTCCCACCCCCCGGTAATAGGAACCCGATTTTGAATTTTGACGGGAGCCCACCACCAGGTCGGCATCCCGGTCTACGATCAGTAGGAGCAGGGCATCAATATCCGCCAGCGAATGCTGCCCGTCAGCATCAAAGGTGATGGCGTACTCGGTCGTGCAGGCAGATATACCAGTTTTGAGCGCGGCCCCATATCCCCGGTTCAGTTTATGATGAAGAAATTCAACAGATTCTGTTTGAGGGATTTGCTGCAGCCATGCTTTTGTCTCGTCCGTTGAACCGTCGTTGATGATGATTAGCCTCCACGCTCTCTCCCTGCAATATTCCATCAGCCCGGGAAGCAGGTGACCCAAATTTACCGCCTCATTGTAGGCGGGCACGATCACTGTAAGTCTGTTTAATTCATCCATGGGCATTTCTATATCAACACGATGTAAAACCGGGCCAGGATCCTGTAAAGGGAGTAGGTAAGGGCAAAAATACCGAATCCCATCAATAACCAGGGCACCAGTTTAAGGTACAGGTCGCTCGACACATCTGCTTTTACGGCCGGAACCAGCTTTTGGTTTCGTTTTGCTGCGAACGGTTGTGATTTAGCATTCATCGGTTTGGGTTTTCCTGCCACCGATTTGGGTTTGGAACGGAACAGCCCTCTTTCAAAGACCTTCACCACATCATGGTTGTAAAAAAGCAGGAAAAGCAACGGCCCGAAGGCAATGAAATAGCGGCCCTGCACGGCGGTGATGGGGTTGCTTCCCACCGGGTTGCAATAGACATACATGGCCGTTTCGATAAGAATGAAACCCGCCAGAAAGAGGCCCAGCAGGATCCCTTTCCTCCATAAACTGAGGTTGATCCCCCTGGTGGGCGTTGTCAGGGCAATGATAAGCAATACCATTAAATAACTGTAAACCATGAAGGGTGGGAGGGGGGTGTCGACCCACCCGAACAGCCCGATAAAACTGATCTGGTACAACCCGATGAATTTGCCAAAGGTATCGAGAATGACCCCCATGTAACGGATGGGATCGTCGAGGATGTATTTGATCTGGGCCGGGGGATCAAAGGGGTTGTAGGCAACGGGCGGTGCCTGCGGAGCGGGCTGTTGTTGCGGTTGCGTTGATGGTTGGGTGGCTGGTTGCGTATTTTCAGCCAGAGCGGTGACCTGTTTTGGTGATTCAGGAGCAGGCGATGGCTGCGGAACCTCTGTTGCCGGGGCCTCCGCGCTTCTGAATTTTTCAAAAAATTGGCGTCCAGGAGAATAGAGCTGCGAAACAATAAGCACCGTGGCGGCCAGTCCGGCGAAGGTCAGCCAGAATTTCTTCCATGATCCGAACTTTTTCATGGGGATAATAAGAAACGTAAAGGCAAGAATGTAGTAAGGCGGTTTGGCCGATGCCAGGGCCAGTGCAATGAGGAATAGGATGAACAGATCTTTGGTGCGGATAACCTTATCCTCATTCAGCGCCATGTTCAGGATGACGGAGATCATTAAAAAGGAAAGGCTGATGGTCATGGCGTCGTACGACAGCGACCCAAGCTGGTAGAGGGTCATGGGCATGATGCTCAGCAGAAAAAAGAGCCATTTCATCACCGGGGTGGTTCTGATGGCGAAAAAAAGGATTACGATCGATGCAAGCAGGTTGAACAGCCGGCCCAGGTATAACATCCACAAAGGCGCCAGGTTAAAGAGGTTACCAATAAAAAGGCCCAATGCCTGTGGCAGATAGGGCAGGATATAATTGGGCGATTCGGTAATCGCACGGGTTCCCGGGTTTAATTTGATGCTGTCAAGGGTTAGAATTTCCCTCCTGCTGGTCTTTTCATGGGCCATGAATTTCATGCGGTTGCAGATGGCCGACAGGTCAACCAGCGACTTCGGAACATCATCTTTGTACTTGAACAGGTTGAGTTCCGAGATCTGGCATGCGCGGTAAAGATGCGACGGTTCATCGGGAACCTGGAAGGGGGGGGTAACAACCACCATCCCCAACCCAAAAATCAGCGATATTCCCAGGAAGGCATATTCGGGGCGGATCACCGATCGCAGGATGAAGGGCTTGATCCTGCCGAAAAACAGGATGATAAGGGTAAAGATCAGAGTAAGTATGTACAGCCCGCTCCTGAGAGGCGAGAAGATCACAGAATCCGATTCGTAGCTCTTCACCCCCATGCTCCCTTCAAAGGCGATGACAGATTGCTTCTTTCGTATTGTTTCGATCACATCATTGTTCTGCATGGTGACCACATACAGTTTCCCCAGTTTACTGTCGGCCTTCCGTGCCAGCGCCAGGTAGTTGTTCATATCCCCGTCGAGCGAATAGATACAGGCAAACACCTTGTTTCCTTTTCCCAGGTCGACCGATTTATTCAGATCAAACGGAAGGTAAACGGCGCCGTCTATTTCACCGGAGGTAAACCGCCGGGTATAAAGAATGTTAAGCTTGCTGTCCAGCAGGACAAAGACATTCTCATTTACATTCTGGCCAGGAATTCTGGCCAGGAAGAGATCGATCCGGCTGAGGTACCTTTTTTTCAGGGTGATCTCCTGCACAAACAGGTAATCTTTCACCAGGGGGCCGAAGGCGGCATCCTTGCTTAACTCAACCTCCTGGAGCGGCAGGAAGGTAAGCAGCGACCGGTCATTGGCAATAAAGAGGAGTGAAGCAAGGAAAAACAAACCGCCAATGATCAAATACCTGGAATTTTTCATATGTAAAAGAGGAAAACCGGACTAAATGAATGGATCAATCAGCAAAAGTAGTAAAAAACAGCACAACGCGATCATAACAAAAATTTATAGTTTTTTGTAGATGTCGTAATGGGCCAACCCCTTCTTCTGAAGCAGGTGTCGGAAAGAGGTCTGGATCACCCCCAGTCCGTAGGTGATGCTGCGGGTGAAGTTGATGGATGATCCTTCGGGAAAATATTTGGTGGGGCAGGTGATCTCGGCAATTTCATACCCGGCATAGAGGATCTGGGAGAGCATCTGGTTGTCGAACACAAAATCGTCGGAGTTTGCTTTATAGTTGATACGCTCGAGTACTTTCCGGGAAAAGGCGCGGTACCCCGAGTGGTACTCCGACAGCTTTTCATTCATCAGCACATTCTGTATCAGGGTAAGCAGGCGGTTGGAGATGTACTTGTAGCGGGGCATCTTCCCCTTCAGCGCCCCCTTGCCGAGGATGCGGGAGCCGATCACCACCGGGTAGAGGCCGCTGGCGATCAGGCTGGCCATGGCGGGAATTAACCGGGGGGTGTACTGGTAGTCGGGGTGCAGCATGATTACGATGTCGGCCCCCAGCCCGAGCGCCGTATCATAACAGGTTTTCTGGTTCCCCCCGTATCCCAGGTTGCTGTCGTGGCGGATCACCCGGGTGATCGGCATGGAATGGGCCAGTTCAAAGGTGTTGTCGGTACTGGCGTCGTCCACCAGCACAATGGCATCCACGATATCCCTGGGAACTTCGGAGATGGTTTGCGCCAAAGTTTGTGCTGCATTGTAGGCAGGCATCACCACGACGACTTTCAGGTTGTTGATCATGAGCGATTATTTCGGGGCAAAATTAATCATTTTAAAAGAACATAAAGAAAACCTTATTTTTGCACCAATCATATTGAATAAATATCTATTTTTGTCTTTCGCAAAAAGAAACAAAAGGGGTAAAGTGTCTTTATGGTAAAGAAAGAACTGCCGCAAAAATGCTCTCCTCCGAAATTGCCACATCTCTGAGAGGCAGAACGTTACAATATGAAATTCTTCCGCTCTCCTTTACTAAGTTTTGCCGGTTCCGAAGCATGGAAAGCCATGCTGATGGATCATGCATTGTAAACTCAAAATTAATAGCCATTTTATCCCCGGAAAAGAAGCAACCAGGTTATGCGAATTCAATCTGAAAGAAGGCCTTTTTACCTGAAGTATTCACTGCTGATTCTTTGTTTGCTTACGCTGATCGTCTACTTCAAAGTATCCACCCTGGGATTCACCGACCTGGATGATAAATTTTTCATCGTAAAAAATGAAGCGTTCAACAGGGATTTGGGAAATATTCCGGTAACCTTCGGCAGGGGATTGTTCGGACCCGCCAACGATCTCTATTACCGTCCGCTGCTGCTGGTCGACTTTATTGTGGAATATGCCCTTTTCGGCACCGACTCCCGGGGATACCACCTCACCAACCTCCTCTTTCACACCCTCACCGTTTGCCTTCTGTTTATCTTTTTCAAAAAACTCAGGATCCGGGAGGAGGATGCCCTGATTCTCGCCGCCCTCTTTGCCATTCACCCCGTCCTCAGCCAGGCCGTGGCCTGGATCCCCGGCCGCAACGACATGCTCCTTATGATCTTCTTCCTGGGGACCATCCTTTCAAGCATCAAATACCAGGAACTTTCAGATACTGTAAATCAGGGAAAATTAAAAAAGCCGAATCCATTGGCCAGATGGGGCTGGTTCACCGCCCAATTTATCTTTCTCCTCCTGGCCCTGTTCACCAAAGAAACCGCAGTAGTAATCCCCCTGATCGTTATTTCAATACTTTTTATTTTAAAAAGAAAAATCGTATCACCCTGTCACCCTGTTACCTTGTCACCAATAATCATAAGCAATTCCCTTGCGATAGCAATCTTTTTCCTCTTTCGCTCCTCAGCCACCCTCCTCAATGAACCCACCTCCTTCGTTAACCTCCTCTCCACCGGCCTGAGCCGCATCCCGGCCATGATCCAGTATGTCGGTAAGATCCTCCTGCCCGTCAACCTGTCGGTGTTCCCGCTGATGGAGGACACCACCATGGGATGGGGAATCGGCGCGGTAATCGCTTTGGTCCTGCTGGTAATCTTTTCGAAAAGCTATTTCAGGCCCTTGACCCTGTTGGGACTGGGCTGGTTTTTGATCTTCCTGGCCCCGGTTTTGATCGTGCCCAAATCGCTCAACGACCAGGTATTTGAGCACCGCCTCTATATTCCGCTTGCCGGGATGTTGATCCTGCTCAGCCAGACCCTGCTCTTTGCTGAAAAATGGAACAGCCGTACTAAAATGATCATCGCGACCGGGATCATCGTACTCCTGGGTGCGGTCAGTTTTTCACGCATCGGCCTCTATAAGGATGAAGATGTGTTTTGGCGGAGGGCCATCACCGTCGCTCCGCATGCCGTCATGCCGAAGATGATGCTGGTGAATGGCACCACCCTTACCCCGGCTGAAAGGGAGGAGATACGCCGGTCTTGTTACACCCTCGACCCCGGCCAGATGATGGTGCATTATACCCTCGGCAAGATCTACATGCAGCTGAACCAGCCCGATTCGGCCGAGCGTCATTTTAAACTGGAGCTGCCCCTGTCGCAGTTTCCCGATATTTATTACCAGCTGGCCATGATCTCGGCCGGCAAAAAGCGGTTCGACAGCACCCTCTTGTGCCTGAATAAGGTGATTGAACTCGATCCCGGCCATGCGAATGTGCCTAAAATTCAGGAGATGATCCTTGAAATGCAGAAGCAGTTTTACATGGAAAAGGCGCAGGCGGCCGTCAGGGCCAGTCAGCCCGATACCGCCGCTGTTTACCTGCTTAAACTCATCGCCGTCGATCCCATGCAGCAACAGGCCCACCACAATCTCGTTATCCTCTACCTCCAAACCAATCAAAAAGATAAAGCCATCGACATCATCAACCAGATGAAAGCCAAAGGACTGACCCTCGCCCCCGAATTTTTAAAAATATCGCAGGAAAAATAAAAGATGAATCAAAAAAAATCCAAACGAAAAGATAAAAACAAAGTTGACGTTTCACGTTTCACGTATCACGTTTCACCAAAAAGTTCCGCGTCACGCGTCACGATACCAGGTATATACGTCTACCTTCTATTGATTGGCATCCCCTTGCTCGTATACATCAAGGTGGTCTCCTTTGATTTCACCATGCTCGACGATGCCATCTTCATCAAAGAGAACCAGGCCTACAACGCCGACCTGCATAATCTTGGAATCTCCTTTCAGCGCGGACTGTTCAATCCGGCCAATGATTTTTACTACCGGCCGATGTTCCTGGTCGATTTCATCCTTGAATCGCAGCTCTTTGGGACCAACCCGGCCGGGTACCATTTTACCAACCAGCTGTTCCACATTCTCTGCGTTATTTTATTGTACCAGTTCCTGAAAAAATTGAAAGTGGGAAAGGTGAACGCACTGATCCTGAGTCTGATCTTTGCAGTCCATCCCGTGTTGAGCCAGGCGGTGGCCTGGATCCCGGGCCGCAACGACATGCTGCTGATGATCTTCTCCTTCAGCGCCCTTATTTTAACCCTCGATTATGTGGCCCGCCCGAGATGGTACCTATTCGTCGGTCAGCTCCTCTGTTTGCTGGCTGCCCTGTTTACCAAAGAGACGGCCGTGATGATCCCGGTGGTCGCTCTTTCGCTGGTCATTTTCCTCCTGAAGGCCCCCTGGAAAAAGTGGGTACCTCTGGGTGTGAGCTGGGCCGCAGCCATCCTTTTCTGGATAGCCATCCGGGCGATGGTACCCCTGATCAAACTGAACATGTCGCCCTATGAACTGATGCTGAACGGATTTCATCGTTCCACGGCACTTTTGCAATACCTGGGGAAGATTATCTTCCCGGTCAACCTGGCGGTTTTTCCATCCATCAACGAGATCACCCTGGTGTGGGGAATCATGGCCCTGGTGTTGCTGGCCGGTTTGATCCTCTTTTCGAAAAGCTATTTCAAACCCCTGACCCTTATCGGACTTGGCTGGTTTGTCCTTTTCCTGGTCCCCGTGCTGGTGGTGCCCCCCTCGCTGAACGACCAGGTGTTTGAACACCGGCTCTATATCCCGATTGTGGGCATCCTCCTGGTACTCAGCCAGACCTGGCTGCTGGATGATGCCCGAAAGGACCGGGTAAAACTCTTGGCAGGCGGACTAATCATCCTGTTATTCAGCGTAATGACCTTTACCCGGCTCGACCTGTTTAAAGCCCCCGTCCCCTTCTGGACCCGGGCCGTGGAGGACAATCCCGCCTCGGCCTATGCCCGCATGATGCTGGGACTGCGCATGACCGACACCCTGGAGATGAAGCGGCTGTTTGATGAGGCCTACCGGCTGAACCCCGACGAAAAGATGCTGAATTACTTTATCGGGAAACTGGCCATGGATGCCGGGCAGGTTGACAAGGCGGCGCTGCATCTGAAAAAGGAGGTGAAACATTCGCAGATCCCCGACAACTATTTCCTCCTGGCCAGGGTCTATTTTGTGGAAAACAACCTGGACAGCGCGGCCTGGGGTCTCGAAAAACTGGTGGCGCTCGATCCGTTGCACCCCCAGGGAAACTACAACCTGGCGCTGCTCTATAACCAGATGAACAGGAAGAAGGATGCCAGGATGGTGGTGGAGGGGATGAGGTTGAAAGGGATGGAGGTGCCGGGGGAGCTGGAAAGAATGGTGACAAGGTGACAAGGTAACAAGGTGACAAGGTAACAGGGTAAAACGAATTTTATATATGTCAAAACAAAAGGAAAAATTTGGTAAGGGGAAAATGAAGCGGGTGGAGCGGAGCCTGGTGACGGTTCCGTTCAGGTTGACTTTTCAGCAGTATGGGTTAGGGCTGATTGCGGCGGCGTTTGCTTTCCTGATTTATGCGAACAGCATCGGGCATGGATATGTGCTCGACGACTACAGCGCCATCACCATCAACAAATTCGTACAGGAGGGGTTTGCAGGGATCCCCAAACTGATGACGGTCGACTTCTGGCATTTCTCCAACATGCAGCTGGGGTATTACCGGCCGCTGTCGCTTATCACCTTTGCCATGGAGTACCAGTTTTTCGGGGCGGCCCCCGGGGTGAGCCATCTGATCAATGTACTTTTTTATGCCCTGGCCATCTACCTGGTGTTCATCCTGCTTTGCCGGATTTTTAGGGACTACAATATTTTGCTGCCCCTGGTCATCACCCTCCTGTTTGCCGCCCACCCCATCCACACCGAGGTGATCGACAACATCAAGGGAAGGGATGAGTTGCTGAGCTTTCTGAACACCATGGCCATGTTATGGTTTGCAGTGCGTTATGTGGATGATAAAAAGTGGATCAGTCTTCTGCTTAGCCTGTTGTTGTTCTATTTTGCCCTTTTATCGAAGGAAAGTGCTCTGACCGGAATTATTTTATTTCCTTTAGTGATCTACTATGCCCAAAAGCGACCGCTATCTGAGGCACTTTGTAAGGCCCTCCCATACCTGGCGGTGGTTATTTTGTTTTTCATTCAGAAGCGCTGGGCCCTGGGATCGGTGGAGGCTATCATACCGAACGACATCATTAACTACCCCTATCACGCGGAGGCCGTAAAATTTTCGTCGGTCTTCATGTTGTTTTTGTTCAGCATCCGGATGCTTTTCTTTCCATACCCGCTGCGGTATGATTACTCCTACAACCAGCTCCCGGCCGTTGGATGGGAGAGTGGATGGGCCTGGCTTGGGTTGCTGGTCTTTATCGGGATGCTGGTGGTGGCCGGGCTGCAGGTAAAAAAGAGAAGCTGGTACGGACTGGCTTTGGGAATTTTTTACATCGGGATGATCCCCCTGGTGGGATTTATCCTGTTGCGCGGGGGTATTTTTGCCGAACGCAACCTGTTTGCACCCGCCCTTGGATTTTGTATCGGAATTGCGCTCCTTTTTGGAAAAATGGCAAAGGCAGATTTCACATCAAACTTCCGGATGAAAACGAGCATATTATTCCTTGTTTCTACGATGATTATTGTTTTCCTGTATTCCATGGCAACAATTCAACGCAATCGCATGTGGAATGACAGTTTCACGCTCTTTGAAAACGACCTGAAAACGGGGAAGAACAGCGCACAAAATCAGTTGCATTTCGGATCGGATCTGGTGATGTTGGCTGTGAACGAAAAAGAGGTAAAGAAAAAGGATAGCATGATCAATGTCGGGATGGGGTCGATGCGCCAGGCCTTGCGCATTCATCCGGCGTTTGGTGATGCCCTTTTCCGCTATGGATACGCCTATGAGGTGAAGATCACCTATCAGCGCGAGATCAGGTATGTCGACTCCGCCATTTTCTATTTTAACAAAGCGATCGAATTCGCCCCGGGTCTTTCCGACGCCTACCGCCATCTCGGCATCATCTACGAGTGGATTCAGCGGTACGACGTCGCCTCCTACTATTACAACAAAGCCTTTGAGATCAACCCAACCTCCTGGGAAGCAAAACAGAAATCCGACGAACTCCGAAACACCAAAGGCCTCGACGTAAAAACAAACCCTCTTATGAAACCGTGACACGTGTCGCGTGACGAAAAAATCGTGACGCGTGACGCGTGACAAAATGTCAACATGCAATTTATTTCAACATTCAACATTGGTAATGTGAAAATACGACCTATATTTGCATTGCCAATGTGACTTAGCATGAATTCATCCCTTTTACAACAGGTAATTGCCGATCAACAGGCGCTGATCGCTAAAAAGGACCGGGGAATAACCCGCAGGACCAATATGTCGATGCATTTGAAATCCGGTCTGATTTCGGTGATATCGGGGGTAAGGCGTGCTGGAAAATCTACGCTGACCCTTCAACTGGCCGATCATTATCCTTCCTTTCATTATATCTCATTTGATGATGAGCGACTGATGAATTTCACGGTCAGCGATTTCAACACCATGCTGATTGAGATGAAAAAGACCAAGGAAGCCGGCATCCTCATCATGGATGAGATTCAACAGGTTGAGGGCTGGGAACGATTTGTACGACGGATTCATGACGAAGGGTATAAAGTAATCATAACAGGCAGCAACGCAAAGTTGCTCAGTTCGGAACTGGCGACACATTTAACAGGCCGATACCTGAAAACCGAGCTGTTTCCATTCTCCTTTGCTGAATATCTCACGCTGAACGGGATCGTTGCCGGGGATAAAACCAGTGATAATACAGCCAGGATATTGAATGCCTTTGATGAATATCTTGTAAGCGGAGGGTTTCCTGAATACCTGAAGGGACACGAGCCGGAGGTATTGCGAAGGGTATATGACGACATTATTTACCGCGACCTTATTGTGCGTTTTGGTATCAGGAATGTGAGCGGATTCAAAAACCTGGCACAGTATCTTTTCACAAATTTTACAAACGAAACCGGTTATCAGCCGTTGGCCCGTCTCCTTGGATTTCACAGCGCCACGAGCATCAAGGAATACCTGAATATATTGAGCGAGGGCTACCTGATTTTCGAGCTGGCTAAATATGATTTCTCCCTGAAGCGCCAATATGCCTCGAACAGGAAGGTGTATGTTGTTGACAATGGTCTGCGGAATGCGGTTTCATTTCGTACTTCATCGGATATGGGGCGCTTGCTTGAAAATGCTGTTTTCCTCGAATTGAAAAGAAGGGGAGACGATGTTTGGTACTACAAATCGCGGAACAATCTGGAGACAGATTTTCTGATCAATCCCGGAAACCCGGTACTGGTGCAGGTATGCTATGATATGGCCGATCCGCTTACCCGGAACAGGGAAATAACTGCATTAAGGGCGTGTATGAAAGAATTAGACAGGAATGAAGGGCTGATCCTCACAAAGAACGAAGAGGAGGATATCAAAACCTCCGACGGCATGATAACCGTGATGCCTGTTTGGAAATGGGCCCTGAATGCGTGACGGGTGACGAAAATCGTGACGGGTGACCCGTGACAGAAAAAGTATTTAGCTGACGATAATACCTTTAGTGATGGCCACTTTCACAAGCTGCGCTGTGTTTCTCAGCTTAAGTTTTTTAAGGATGTTTGTCTTATGGCGTTCTACGGTTTTGTCGCTGATAAAGAGTTTTTCGGCGATCTCTTTGGTGTATAAACCGTCGGCTAACAATTGAATAATTTCTATTTCGCGGGATGTTAGGGAGGTGTAATCTGCATTTTCGTCCGAATCGCTGGCATTGGAGTATTCGCGCAGCAGGATGCGTGAGATTTCTTCAGAGATATAGATATCCCCGTTATAGACCATCTCGATGGCTTTGCCCAACTCTATTTTTGTGGCATTTTTGGAGACAAATCCCTTGGCGCCGCTCTTGAACATCTTCTTGATATAGACCGGGTGGTCGTACATCGAGAGTGCGATCACCTTCACCCAGGGCATCTTGGCATCGATGATCTTGGTGGCCTCGATGCCGTTCATTTTCGGCATGTTGATGTCCATGAGGATCACATCGGGTTTTTCCTTCTCCAGCAGAGCCATCAGGTCAACGCCGTTCAGGGCGGTTCCGATGACATCGATATTCTGAAGTGAATTGAGCAAAATCATCAGGGAATGGAGGATGATGGCCTGGTCTTCGGCGATCATCAGTTTGATGGTTTTGGCGGGTGAGGTCATATTTTACTGGTGACAAGGTGACAAGGTGACAAGGTGACAAGGTAACAGGGTAATGAAGAAAATTTTTGTTGTTTGAAAAATATTTTTTTTACCTTTGCACGAACTCCTGACATTTCCAGCCTGTAAATGTAATCCATATGTTTGCAGATTGATGTGACAGGTTATTTTATCTTATAGAAATACGAGAAAGCCGTCATATAGTTGGGGCCTCTCTCAAAAACATGAAAATTAATCAAAAGATATGCATGATAACCCCAATGTTTACAATATATTCGCCATCAAATTAGGTCTGAAAAAATGAATAATCATTCAACGTAATGTATGTTAATGCTTTATGGTTTGCGACTAAAAACTCTATATATTTTCCCCCATATGAACGAAATAAAAACCAAATAAAAATTCTATGAAAGCAATTTACGATTTTCAAAAAATTGGATTTAAGCTGAAGGCATTATTTGTTATAATGATTCTTTTGGCTTCATTTAGTCAATTGATGGCTTTAGGAGGTGTAGATATTTCCCTCACGCCACCAGCCACTCCAAGTTGTTCTAATAATGTCATAATTTCTGGAACAGCAACTCCAACTTCCGATGCGACTGGAGGTTATTGGATTTTATTGGAAACAGGTACATATTCTTCAACGAGTTGGACATCGGTTGCACTCACTGCAGGTATTGCTTTTCCATTTACTGGAACTTTCATTGGGGTTCCTGCTGGTTCAGGAACTTACACAATAACCCTCACAACTTATAATACTGGTCCAACTGATGTGGATGCGGGTACAACTACTGCAACAATAACGGTGAGTACTGCTCCCGTTGGTACAGTTTCAAACAACGGACCGCTCTGCGAGGGTTCAACACTGAATTTGACCGGTGGACCCGGCGGTATGAATACATACGGGTGGACTGGACCTGATGGTTTTGTTTCTGCGCTCCAGAGTCCCTCAATTCTTAGTGTAACTTCAGCAAAGGCGGGGTCTTATAGCCTTATAGTCAACAATGGAACTTGTGCTTCTACTGCTACCACGACAACTGTAGTGGTAAATCTTACACCTACAATATCTGGGTTGGCGGCGATTCCCGCGGTATGTTATGGAACCACTTCCGGAACTTTGACCTACACCGGCACAACTGCAGACAGATACAGCATTACATACAGCGCACCAGCAATTGCTGCAGGTTTTGTAAATGTAACAAATGCAACAATGCCTGCTTCTCCAATAACTATTGTGATTCCTGCTGCTCCAACAGGTGGAGGCGGAACTTTTACAGGAACCCTAACCGTAAAGAACAATACAACAGGCTGTGTGAACACAGGCGATGGTATTTCAGTAACTGTAACCCCAATCGTTGGCACACCTGTATTTTCTTTAGGAGCTTCCTCATCGCGTTGTCTTGGAGCAGGTGCTGGTACTTATACTGCATCAGCAACCAACACCAGTGGACCCATTACCTATGCGCTTGACCCTGCAAGTTTGGCAGCGTTAAATACCATTGATCCCAATACCGGTGTGGTTACTTTCATGGCAGGCTGGGCTGGTCCTTCAATCATCACTGCTACGGCCCCCGGTTGTGGCGGTGCCACCAATGCAAACCATACGGTTACCATGACCACCCCGCCGACAGCGACCATATCCTATACCGGTTCACCCTGGTGTACAAGCGATGCTGTTGTTAAGAGTGTTACCCTAAACGGTACAGGCGTTTATCAACCCGGAGGAACCTATACTTCAACGGCAGGAGGATTGTCCATAAGTACTTCAACTGGTGCAATTACCCCAAGTTCCAGTACGGCAGGTACATATACCATTACTTACACAGGGCCCGCTTCAGGAGGATGTGCAGGTGCCACAGCTACTACTTCAGTAACGGTTACATTAATGCCAACAGCAACAATATCCTATGCAGGCTCACCGATGTGTTCTACTGCAGGCGTTCAGTCCGTAGCACTCAATGGAACGGGTGATTATACTGCAGGAACCTATACTTCAACGGTCGGACTGAGCATTAGTACTTCAACTGGTGCCATAACCCCAGGCACAAGTACTGCAGGTATCTATACCATCACCTATACCGGACCGGTATCAGGAGGATGTGCAGCAGCTACAGCAACGACTTCGGTAACGGTTACAGCAGCTCCGACAGCCACTATATC
>Ga0247841_10009490_pt1 | contig 13610 bp, 12 predicted proteins | sample LaCruzMarch2015__2_FD_192410 | JGI IMG/M metagenome (GOLD analysis project Ga0247841, IMG submission 192410) | Freshwater microbial communities from meromictic Lake La Cruz, Castile-La Mancha, Spain - LaCruzMarch2015_18m | ecosystem: Environmental > Aquatic > Freshwater > Lake | place: Spain...
TTCCTGCTATCGACCTCAAGGGCGGCAAATGTGTACGTCTCTACCAGGGCGACTACAGCAAGGAAACGGTGTTCTCTGTCGATCCCGTAGCCACGGCGCTCAAATGGCAGGAGCAGGGAGCAAGCCGGCTGCACCTGGTGGACCTGGACGGCGCGGCCGCAGGTGAGGTCCGAAATACCAAGGCCATAGAGGACATCGTGAAAAATACCCGGCTCGAGGTAGAGCTGGGCGGAGGTATCAGGCGAGCCGATGTTGTGGAACAGCTTATCAAGCTTGGCGTGAAGCGCGTCATCCTGGGCACTGTGGCTGTGGAGCAGATCGAACTCACCAAGCGCATCATTAAGAAGTTCGGTGAGGCCATCGTGGTGGGCATAGATGCGCGCGACTCCTACGTGACCACACACGGCTGGATGAAGATCTCCACGATGACTGTTCTTGAGCTAAGCCAGGCCATGGCAGCAATCGGCGCCAGGCGTATTATATATACGGACGTTAAGCGGGACGGTACGCTCACAGAGCCTAACTACGAGGCCACAGCCGAGCTGGTGCACAAGCTGAATATACCGGTAGTAGCCTCGGGCGGCGTATCCTCCATCGAGCATATCAGGAAGCTGGCAGCCCTGGGCGTGGAGGGCGTCATCATCGGCAAGGCGCTCTATACGGGCGATATCGACCTCAAAGACGCTCTAGCCGTATCCTGAATCAGGCCGCACTAAACAAGTTTATAACCAGGAGCAAATTCTATGTTGAAATTCGATGAAAAGGGGCTTATACCCGTTATCGTGCAGGACGTTAAGGACGGCGCGGTGCTCATGCTGGGCTACGCCAGCAAAGAGTCGTTGAAATTGACGCTGGAGAAAGGCGAGATGGTCTTCTACAGCCGCAGCAGGCAGGAGCTATGGCACAAGGGCAGCACCTCGGGCAACATACTGAAAATCAAATCCATTTCCAAAGATTGCGATTCGGATGCCCTGCTGGTCAAAGCTGAGCCTGCCGGGCCCACCTGCCACACCGGTGAAAGGAGTTGTTTTTTCACCGGGTTCAGCAAGAGTGACCTTGCGTAGGGGCGTACCTTCAGGTGCGCCCGCTGCCGGGCGGGTTTGAAAACCCGCCCCTACATATTGATAATATGAAATTGCTCATAGTGTGCGGCTCACCCAGAAACGGCAACACGGAGTGGATGCTGAAATATCTTCACGGGCTGGCCGTGGCGGACGGCGCGGAAGCGGAACTCCTGCTGCTGCGCAAGCTCGATGTTAAAACGTGCAACGGATGCCTGGCCTGTGAAGCCGGCGGCAAAAACAGGAAGGGCCTCTGCGCCATCAAGGATGACATGCAGGCTATCTATCCGAAGCTGATGCAGGCCGACGCAGTTGTCTTCGGCACACCTGTATACTTCGAGATGGTCTCCGGCCTGCTCAAGAATTTTATGGACAGGACCTGTCCGGTCTGGACCAGGCTGGAAGACAAGCGTTTTGCCGGAGTCGCCGTGGCCGAAGAAGGCATAGGCACTGCCGTGGACAACCTGAAGACCTATGCCGCCGTCTGCGGCATGAGCTGGGCAGGATATGTTACTGCGCTGGCCAAGAAGCCCCGCGAAGTCAGCAAAATCGAAGGCGTCGGCGAGCAAATAGAGCAGCTATACCTGGAGCTGAAGAGGGCGCTGCATTGAATATCCGGACTTATTCTATCCGCGCGCGGCTGTCCTAAACGGGGCTTGCCTCATTTCACAGAATAAACTTTGAAATTGTCGAAATTATAGCGGGATTCTGAGGAGGAATCGGTCGTCATGCCCAACCGCATACTCATGGTACCTTTTAAAAGCGTACTATCATCGAAAGACTGCAGCTTTCTACCGTCAGCGAAAAGCTCAATCTGAGGACCGATACAGACCACGCCCAACCTGACGGATTTATCCCCTAATGGAATTGAGCCCGCTTTCGCAACATCCATCAAGTAAGTCCTCTTACCCTGTAAACTTTTAACGCAGGCATATCTGCCATCACTCAATATTACATAAACATAGCCATCATGGCTTTCATTTAGCCTGAATCCAATGCCTATAGTACTACTCCCACCACCGGATATTTTCCTGACGTCAACCTCCGCAGCAAAATCCTGGGGCATTTGATAGGTGCTGTTATAAACACCCTTACCCGCGTCCGGGTCAGTTGACCACATACTGTATTCACCTTTGTCGTAGGCATAACCCCCGCTGGCCGACGAACCTTCAGGCCATCCGCTCTTAGGATTGCCGAAATCATCCTGGAAGACTAAGTCCAGACTCTTGTTTTTCAGCAGTACTGAATTAACGAAGGTGGACGGTGTTTGACTTTGAGCAACAGGAGGCGAAGAAGCAGAGGGGGCGGGCGTCGAAGCTGGCGGCGTCGCCGCCGTGGTACCGGGAGTCTTTAGGGTAAAGAGTTTAAAGTTGTCGAATTTATAGCCGGCTGACGGATTTTTCCAGGTGCCAAGCTCCAGTGCTATATAGCCGCTGGAAAGTGATTTGTCGATAGCCGAAGCAAGCTTGCTGCCGTTAGCGGACACTTCAATGCTGTCGGCAATACAGGTTACTCCCAATCTGTTGGTATTTGCTCCGCCTTTGATATTATCAGATACCGTCCAGTCCTTGAGCGTGCTCCATTGGCCCCTGATGAGTTTCGCCAGGCTGTAAGATCTTTCGCTGCTTTTCACCTTGAATAAATAGAAGTTATCATATTTCTCACCGCGGAAGATGATACCGCATTCGCTGTCGTCCCCCGCGCCCGACATATTAGTGGCATCTACCTCGCAGGCAAAGTCCCCCTGGATATAGGCCGGGCTGCTGTTCCTGAACCAGATGATGCGGTCTGCCCCGTTGATCGAAGCTATATACTCGCCTTTGTCGTATGCAGCCGAGTCACCGTTTTCCAGGGTGCTTACATTCCATCCGCTGGCCGGATCGCTGAAATCGTCCGTAAGGACCGGATTGAACCGACTGTCCTGCTGTGTCGAACAGGACAGGCTGAATATTGTGGTCACTAAAATGAGAATGCCTACAAGCGGGCGCTGCATGATATCAGCATACATAGCTATAAAATGATTGTCAACGACACCGAAACTGATACAACACCGTTATCGACATTCATCCTCTAAATTTATAAGATGGTCCGTAATAGCTGCTGACTCCGTGTTTACCAGCGACGGCGGTTGGCACGGATACGGGAGATAACCGGCGGCGCGGGCTATCTCCCCTTGAAATCGGGCTTCCTTTTCTCTTTGAAGGCCCTGTTGCCCTCTATGGCGTCCTCCGATTGGTTGCATTTCTTGATGAGTTGATAGATCTCCTGCTCAATGCCCGCATCCAGCTTCTGGTAATTGAAAAGCTGGTTGATAACCCACTTAGTGCCCTGCACTGCCATCGGCGCCTTCTCGGCGATGTCCTGCGCAAGGGTGTACACAGTATCATCCAGCGCATCACGTGAAACTAAAAAGTGCAAAAGGCCTATCTCTTTAGCCCGCGCGGCCGGGACGAACCTTGCAGTCAGGAAAAGCTCTTTGGTATAGGCCACACCTATCAGATTGATAAGTCGCTGAAGGGAATTTGGGTAATATACCCAGCCGAATTTTACCGGTGGAATGCCCATCCTGGCATTATCCGAGGCAATCCTGAAATCACAGGCCGTCGTAAGGTCACAGCCCGCGCCCAGGGCATCAGCCTGTATCCTGGCTATGATTGGAACAGGACAATTAACAAGGCTGCTCAGCGCGTCCGCCAGGGCCTTATCGGCAATATCCCTCTGGCTGTTTACAAACGTCAGGTCCATGCCCGCACTAAACGCCATATCACCGGCGCCGGTCAGTATTATTACCCGTGCTTTACCTTCTTTGGCCAGTGCATGCAGCCTGCTGGTGAGCCCACTCAATACCTCGTAATTCAGAGCGTTTCGTTTGTCAGGCCTGTTGATAGTGATAGTGCAGATATAACCCTTAAGTTCTACTAATATCTCGTCGGCCATTACTTACTCCTTTTATCGCTGTTAATACGCGTCTTTCTTATGATGAAAGACGGACTGCCGGGTTCCATAATCCGGTTCAACGCTGCGTAGGGGCTCATTTCCCCTTTACCGATCATTTTTTCGATCGTATTGATCTCTTTGCTATTTAGAATCGTTGATTTAATCTCTGCCAGGACTTTTTGCTCCAGCATCTGCTCGAACTGCTGCACGCGCTGCCGGCCCCGCCTTTCCTCCAGTAATCCCCCGCTTTCAAGCATATGTTTATGCAATAAAATTTGATCTAGCAAGGCCGCCACTCCATCATTCTGGTCCGCCCGGCATTTCAGAACAGGTATTTGCCAGTCGCCCCGTCCTTTGTTCAGATCGAGCATTACATTCATATTGTTAACGAGCTTATCAACGCCGGCCAGGTCCGACTTGTTGACTACAAATATATCGGCGATCTCCATAATGCCGGCCTTCATGGTCTGGATGCTATCCCCCGCATCGGGTACCAGGACCACGACAACCGTATCTACATGACCGATGATATCCAGTTCGCTCTGCCCGACGCCGACGGTTTCAAGCAGTATATAATCCTTGCCGGTGGCATCAACCAGGTCGATGATCTGGCTAATTGCCCATGTCAGTCCACCCTTGACACCTCTGGTGGCCAGGCTGCGTATGAACACACCCTCATCCATATAGTGTTTTTGCATCCGTATGCGGTCGCCCAAAATGGCTCCCCCTTTGAAAGGGCTGCTGGGATCCACGGCCAGAATTGCCACACTGGAGCCCTGCTCTCTCAAAAGTGTTGTAAGGCTGTTTATCAGTGTGCTTTTGCCGGCCCCGGGGGGTCCGGTAATGCCGATTCTGTATGCTCTGCCGGTATGAGCAGATACCGATTTCATAATCTCTGGCACCTGCGGGCTGTCCCTCTCTATGAGGCTGATGAACGAAGCCAGAGTCATATCATCGCCGGCCAGAAGTTTCTTTATATCCTGCTCTGCCAAATACTCATAACCTCTCGTGACTGGGTCCCTGCTAAGTTCCTGAAACGTAGCCGCGGGGATCGAACATTCTCAGCAGCGCTAGTTCCTTCTCAGTGGGATAACCCATGGTTGAGACCGATGAAGCTGCATTAACCGTCCACCCGCAATTCTCCTGGATTTCAAGCATCTTTTGCGCCTGGCCGGTTCCGGCGTCTTCAAGTATGCAATCTACCAGTATAAATCTCCCGTCGGCGCCCTTTTTAAAAACTCCCATATTCGTAATGAGAGTGCTGACCCTGTCACCGCACGAGGTTACATAGTCTACATTCTTCACGCAGCGTTTTTTTGACTGCGCCGTTACCACTATCACCTCTGCGGCGCCGCTGGTATTATCATTATTTCCCCCGGACCCGCTGATGTATATGTCCTGACCTACCCGTGTAGTATTGATATTCCCACATTCATCTATCTGGGCTGCTCCAATCACACTCAGACATCGTGCGCCTTCCCCCGAGATAATAAATCCGTACATTTCGCCCGTGTCCATCAACATCCTGGCGGACGGCACGTGGCGTACACTGAGCAAGTTGGGATCGCCCGGCCCCGGCGCGTATCCAAGCAACCCCGAACCAAGCACCAGCTCGATATCAATGCCGTTACTCTTAAGCCGATAAAAGGCCAGCCACGCTGCCAGCCCGGGTATCCCTATCCCGGCAAGCAGAACCTTATGCCCGCCTTCTCTTACCCGATCTGCGATCTTTTTCGATGCGGTGACTATCATGACCTCCGTTCGATTGGCGGACTTGCCTGAAGCCTTAGCGCTGCGCAAATCAACACCGGTTTCCCAGTATCTCTTCTTCAGCATAGTTCTCAGTCCCGAGACACGTCTGGCGCCCAGGCGCCGGATGTATTCCGCATGATCTTTGATATCGAATATCCAATGTTTCAGCCACGCGTCCAATGCATCGGGTTCAACACTGACTTTTCTCTGTTCAAGCATGAAGTCATAGTCTTCACCGTAACTATCGATGCTCTCAATGTTGGAGAAATGACCTTCCGGGTGAGCGCCCACGGGGCACAGTGAAACCGATTTAACCAGGTATCCCGGAATGCCGACCAGGTGGGAATGTCGGCGTATGAAATCGCTATCGACTATTTTTTCAGCGGTTACCACTACACCGCCCCTGCTGGACCTGGCCCCCCACAACGTGTCCTGCGAGACAGGCGAGACGATTGTGTTGCCATAGCGGTCCGCAGCCAGGGCGTGCACAATGGCTATATCCGTATTCAGAGCTTTGACTGCGCCGATCTTCTTGCTGCCGTCGAAGGGATCGGCTATCTCCGTAAAGGAAGCGCTGTTCTCACCTGCCATACTGCTTCCGGCTATGGACCTGGTGGGCATGAATCCCACGCCCAGCGCGCCCGCCATGAGCCTTTGCTGTATGGAGTAAAGTGTCCAGTTTTCGATCTCCACCGTCCCTTCGCGGTATGCCCTCTGAATGACATGGCTGGGGGCAGGATTGGGGGCAGGATAGGAGCACCCCCCGGAGATAAGCTTCTTGATCAGCCCGCAGTGGACCAGGTTCAACGACAGGTCCCATGTCAGGGACATGACAAGGGTAAAAGCGGGACTGCTGCCCTTGTACTGCCGCATAATCTCACAGACCGCCGCATTGGCGTTCCAGCCCAGAAACACAGAGGCGCCCGGTTTCAGGTTCTTCTCGAGCGCCTCGCGCAAGCTGACGACCTTGTCCGGCCCATCCGGCGTATCCGGGGTGAATATCCCTTTGAAATATCCTTCGTTTTTCATCGCGGAACCATTTTTCTTAAACGATATATCATATCAGATATACTAACTTTGTGACCAAGCGCCTTTTACCGGCGCAGCCCGTGAAGAACCACTACTTCTTCAAAATATGGATGTTTACGCAGCCCAGGCCTGTATTATGAGCCATGGCTACCTTGGGGTTGTTGGGTATCTGTAGTGCGCCGCCTTCGCCCCTAAGCTGGCGGGTAAGCTCGCCTATCTCGGCGACGCCCGTAGCTCCCAGGGGATGCCCTCTTGCTATCAGGCCGCCGTCGGTATTGACAGCCACCTGCCCGTCTATCTTTGTTTTACCCTCGAGGAACCATTTTCCGCCTTCGCCTTCCTCACAGTAGCCGAGCGCCTCTATGCAGATCGCTCCACCACCTGCGAAGGGGGCATGGCACTGTACTATTTTGATATCTTTAGGCCCCATCCCGCTCTTCTCGTATGCCTCCAGGCTCACCCTGTGGGTCAGTTTGCCCCCCTTGAAGTCGCCGCCGATATGCGGGCCCGGCCCACCCGCCAGGTCATTGTAATCCGGTGTCCCCGCGACACTTGCGGCGATGGTGATCGCTCTGCTCGCTCCGTACTGTTTGGCCTTTTTCTTGCTGCAAATGATGGCCGCCGATGCCCCATCGCTGATAGGGCAGCTCATCAGGAGAGTAAGCGGAGAGCAGATCATGGGCGATGCGAGCACATCAGCCGCGGTGTATTTTTTCTGATTATGCGCATACGGATTGAGCGGCCCGTACTCAAAGCACTGGGCCGCCTCGGCCGCCAGCATTTCGGGAGTGTCGCCGTAGGTCAGCATCCTCCTCTTAATTGCCATGGCAATGCGGGCCGGCGTTACGTCAAGCCCCATATAGTGGAGATGGTACTCCTTATCCTGCTCGGGCACGCCGCCCGGGATCAGGCCTTTTCCCATTTTTTCATAGCCGGCCACCAGGACGACGTCGTACCTGCCGAAGGCCACCGAGTAAAAGGCCTCCCTGAATGCGGCTGAGCCGCTGGCGCAGGCCTGCTGCATCTGGCTGATGGGGATGCCGGTCCAGCCGAAATTCTGTACGATCATCCTGCCATCGGGAAAATGTCCCAGTTCACTGCCGATGTAAGCAGCCTGAATGTCCTTGAACGGGATGCCTGAATCTTTCAGCGCAGCTTCTATAGGCGCTTCCGCCATCTCGATAACAGACTTATTCGGCCACCTGCCAAAACGAAGAGTGCCCACTCCCATTACTACTACTTCATTCATTGTTATGTTTCCTCCGTCAAACTGAGCAATTATAGTCTCTATTTTTAAGCAGCCGGCTTGAATTTGAAGGCGATGATGTCATTGCCCGCCTCATCCTGCTTGACCTTGTCGACGTACATTTCGACCTCCATTCCGAAGTTGACAGTCTTCAGGTCGCATTTATCCAGTATCGTGTATATATGGACACCTTCGGGCAGCTCGACATCCGCTTCCATGTAAGGAGGCTCGATAATTGTATAAACACTCTTCCTGTCTACCTGGCTAAATGTATAAACCTTACCGCGGTCGCTCAGATTAAACACCTCTACGTCGGGAGATCCACACTTTCCGCAGTATTTCCTCTTGGGGAAAAACGTCAATTTGCAGCTATTACAGCGGCTGGCGATCAGGTGATACTTGCCATCGCTGCCCGCAGCAAACAGGCCTTCTTGCAATGGAATAGTCATTTTCTCCGCGCCCGCTATCTTTTCGCTCATTTTCAACTCCCGCTTATAACTATAAGCTATTTCTTTTCTATCGGTGGCAGGTTATTTTCCTTACGCGTCTGGTTGATAAGGTCGAAGTACCCGTCATACAGGCTGCGATGCTTCACTCCTATATCTTTCGTCATCCTGCTGAAATCTATTTGAAACATGCGTCCATAGGGACCGTTCTCGTCAAAGGTGATCTTCATGTCAGGAATGATCTTCCTGCCGATCTCCGCCATTTCGCCGTATGATGTATAGTGCCCGCCGACATGGTAGACCTCATGAGGCAGTTTCGGGGCAAACAGTATCCTGGCCACCATCTCGGCTATGTCATCAACATGCGCCAGCACGATGTATTGCTTCGCCGGGTATGGGAATGGAATCTCATTGCCCAGGGCCCCCGCAGTGCCTACAAGGTTTAAGCCCCTGGCTCCTATTCTCACGCCCGGCCCGTAAACGCCGGGTATCCTGATAGTGACTATGTCGGTCTTGAGCAGCCTGTTGTATTCATGGGCCAGGTGCTCGCATAAAAACTTGCCGATGCCGTAACCCCTGTTCGGCCTGGCCGGAGAGTCTTCGTTGACGGGCTCGGGGCCGTCCCAGGGTATCCCATGATATTGGATCGAGCTCGGGTAAACAAATTTTTTTACACCGGCCAGACGTGCTGCTTCGAATATATGAAACGTGCCGGTGTTCATGATCATCATCTGCCTGTACAGGTCGCCGGCCTTTTCCGGTCGCTCGCTTACACCGCGCTCCTCCGCCGAGAAGAACACCATGTGCGCCACTTTGTCGACCTTATACTTGCTCAGGATGTCGGCGATGGCGGCGTAGTTTACTATATCGCCTTCAACCATCGTGATCTTGCCGGCAAGGTCGCCCAGCCTTCCCGGCGTCAGCTTTGGCTCCATGCAGACTACCTCTTCCCCACGCTCCACAAGATTTTTGACGACCCTGGCGCCAATAAAACCTTTCCCTCCAGTAACTAATATAGCCATTTTCCTTTCTCCTTCACTCTATTCTCTAAAGTTTAAATAGCCTTTTTGCGTTTTCACCCAGTATCAGGTCGACCTCGGCCGCTGTAAATTCGTATCCCAGGCTCCTGGCTTTCTCCGGGAGCTCCTTGAAATAGTTCACCCAGCCCGGAAGGAAGGCGAGGGAACGGTAGCGCTTGCCCGAAGGATGATCGCTGGCAAACAGGATATGGTCTGCGCCCAGATTGTCCCGCATACTGGCCAGGATCGGCACGAAGTCATCCATGTTGACAGCGCCGAAATTCCAGTTGGACAGCTCCAGATAGCAGTTGGGGTGTCCTTTGGCCACCTGTATGGCAGCCTCCCACCATTTGGGATAACCGGCATGGGCAATGACCACCTTCAATCCCTTATAAGCCTTTAATAGTCCGGCTATATGCCCGGGGTGATTGTGGTTGGGTAAGGTGAAATCCGCGCCCGTCATATTGATGCCCTCGCCGGCACGTGTGTGGATGACTACCGGTACATCCAGGTCTGCGCACACTTTTACCAGCGGTTTTGCCTCGTCGCTGCTCACCAGCATGCTTTTAGTCGTAAACTCGCCGCAGCCCTTTAATCCGCATTCTTTAATAGCCTTGGTCATGATATTTGCGCAATCGGGACGCCGGGGGTCAACATAGGCGCAAACATAAAGCCTGCCCTTGTATTTCTTCTGAAAATCGCCGAAAAGCACTACCTGTTCCGCGTAGGGAACGGCAGGCTCCTCACCGGTCCAGTACGTGCCGAAATCGGTCATCATAATGATGCTGGCATCAACGCCCGCCTTATCCATATTGGCTATATATTCCATGCCGTCGGGATCGGTAACTCCCTCCTCGATTTTCGGAAGGATCATCTCCGGCTTGCGCCCCGCCTCTTTTTTGGCCCATTCCTCGGCCGTATTGCGATGGAACGCTGTCGGCATAAACCCCTTGAACCAGAAATGTGTATGAGCATCAACAATCATGTTTTATTCCTCCAATTTATTAAGCGACGATCTTAGAGCTCTTCAATGTGTTAATCTCTTTAACGTCATAGCCTATGGTCTGCAGGATCTCACTGGTATGTTGACCCAGCGTGGGAGGCGGGCCCTGCATTTTAAGAGGCGTATCCTTCAATTTCCAGGGTATGCCGATGGTCTTTATCTTGCCGGCGACCGGGTGATCCAGCTCCTGGACCATGCTCACTGCTTCCACCTGCGGCTCGCCCAGAATGTCTTCAACTGTCTTGAAAACGGCGCTGTACCCGCCAACGCCTTCTACGATAGCCTTTATCTCTGCAGCAGTCTTGTTCTCCAGGGCCGGCTCGATCACCGGTTTAAACTCCTGCGCGTCCCTGCCTATCCCTATCATCTTCATGCCCTTCTCCCTGAAATATGGATCCTCGAGCAGCGCGTCCAGGCCGACCTTCCTGCAGAATTCCTCCCAGCCTTTCTGCGCCTTTTCCGCATCGATCGGCATGCCGAACATCAGGGCCCTGTCCTGCGTTTTATAGCCGTTTTCCTGGTGGTCGAACGGACCTGTAAAGTGCCAGCCGCCCGGCAGGTCGGGGTTATAATGGGCTGTGATAATATAACTGTACATCATGATCATGTTCAAGAACTGCGAGCTGTCGATCTTTTGACCTTTGCCGCTTGTCTTACGGTTAAAAAGGGCCGAAAGGATACCGATAAACGACCATATGCCGCTGGTGGTGCCCACTATGTCCACGCCCAGGCGCACCGGCTCCCCACCCGTCTCACCCAGGAACCACTGGTAACCCGCCATGCCCTGTATTTCGAGCTCCGATGCAGCATAATCTGCATAGGGGCCGACCGTCCCGAAGGGTGAGATCGCGCAATATATCAATTTGGGATTGTCCGCAGACAGCTTAGAATAACCTATACCCATCTCCTCGGCTTTGCCCGGCCCGAAATCCTCGATCACTACATCGGCTTTTTTAGCCAGCTTGCGCACGATCTCCCGCCCCCTGGCTTCCTGCAGGTTCAACGCAATGCTCTTCTTGCCGCGGTTCAATGCCATGAAGAGAGCGCTTTCGCCTTTGATCTTTTCACCCAGTCTGCGCGTCCAATCTCCGTCGACAGGCTCGACCTTGATAACCTCGGCGCCGCCGTCGCTGAGCTGCATCGAACAGAACGGGCCTGATATCTCCTCGCTTAAATCCAGTACTTTTATTCCTTTCAGAGGTGTCATCTTTAGATCCTCCTATCGCTTACTCTTGCTTTTTCCGGCCGGCCCGGATATCTCAGCAAGTATTTCTTTTCTATTTTTATCGGGCTTGACCGGCCCGGTTATTTTGATCGGTTTGGGCGCATCGCTGAATTTCAACGGGAAGTTGCTAAAGAGCGCCGGCCCCCAGGTCGTATTACATTTGACCACCATCTTGTTTTCCCTGATGTGGGGGTCGTTGTATATCTCGTCCACTGTATTTATGGGGCCTACCGGCACACCGTTGCGCCGTAACAATATAATCCACCACCTGGCCGGGTCCACGGCGAATTTTTCCTCAAGTATGGGTATGAGCTCCTCCCTGTGCTTGACGCGGTCCGCATTGGTGGCGAAGCGTGGATCTTTCTCGAGCTCGGCCAGCGCCAGCGCTTTGCACAGTTTGGGCCAGTACTCCTCCCGATAGATGCTGACGTTGATATATTTATTGTCATACGTCCGGAAAGCCTGCGAGGGCACGATATTGGGATTGGCCGTGCCCATAGGCACCGGACTTTTTCCCGTCGCGAAATACTCGGATATTCTGGTGGTCTGGAGGGCCAGCGTAGCTTCAAGCTGGGACATCTCTACCTTCTGGCCGCGTCCCGTCACCTGGCGCGCCATGAGCGCCAGCAGCACGGCCTGGACGATGTTCAGGCTGGTGGTGAAGTCGACCGATGCAACATATCGAAACATCTCGCCCTGGCTGCCGGGAGGGCCGTTCAAACTGGCAAAGCCCGAGGCGAGCTGCATCAGCGGGTCGTTGCTGGGCGAATTGGCCAGCGGCCCGGTTGCGCCGTAGCTGGAGCTCGCGCAGTAAATGATATTGGGGTTCGCTTTACAGACGTTTTCATAATCGAAGCGCAGCTTCGCCATCGTTCCCGGCGGATGGTTTTCTATTATGACGTCGGCAGTGGCGACTATTTTTAACGCGATCTCCCGGTCCTCCTCCTTTTTCAGGTCGAGGATTATGTTCCGCTCATTGAAATGCGCCGTAATATAAGCCGTGCCCGCGCCGCCCTGCATGGTGCCTGCGTGGTACAGTCCGTCCAGCTTGGGCGGTTCAAAACGTATAACATCGGCCCCCAGGGCCCCCAGCAGGCAGCAGGCGATCGGCCCGACGCCCCAGCCGCCTGCATCTATAACTCTTACGCCATTTAACATACCAGTACCTCCATAAAGGATTTTTTTATTCGACGGCCTTGCCTTTTCTCAACTCCTCCACCTGGGTCCCGCTATACCCCATCTCCCGTAATACTTCATCTGTATGCTCTCCCGGCATTGGACAATACTTTTTGAACTGGGCCGGGGTGTCGGACAATTTGAGCGGGTTGCCCAATTGCTTTATCTTGCCCAGCACGGGATGCTCTTTCTCCATGATCATCTGCCGGCTTTTCAACTGTGGGTCTTCCATCGCTTCCTCGATATACAGCACCGGGCCGAAGAACACCTGTCTTTGCTTGGCCCATTCCCACCACTCATCGCGTGTCTTGGTCAGGAACAGCTCCCTTAATATCTTGAACATCTCCTGGCGGTCGGCCTCATCTTTCGGCCACTGCCTGGCGATCAAGTCAGGCCTGTCGATGGCCTCGCAGAAATTTTTCCAGAAAGGAGTCTCGATGAACTGGATGGTGATATATTCGCTGTCCCGGGTGAGATAGGTTGAGGTGTGGGGATCGCCGCCGGTCTGAGGTGTGCAGCCGCGCCGCCTTTTTTCTCCCGATACCATATACATGGTGGTATCAAAAGAGATGAGCGAGAAAACGCTGTCGAGATAAGCGATATCCACCAGCTGCCCTTTACCCGTTCTCTCCCTGGCCTGCAAGGCTATTAAAATTCCTATCAGGGGATGCAGCCCCGCGCCGGCGAAATCTGCGACCATGTTGCTCGGCCAGCAG
>Ga0247841_10009492_pt1 | contig 13607 bp, 7 predicted proteins | sample LaCruzMarch2015__2_FD_192410 | JGI IMG/M metagenome (GOLD analysis project Ga0247841, IMG submission 192410) | Freshwater microbial communities from meromictic Lake La Cruz, Castile-La Mancha, Spain - LaCruzMarch2015_18m | ecosystem: Environmental > Aquatic > Freshwater > Lake | place: Spain...
GCAATGGGACTTACGGGAGCGATAGGACTTATGGGCGGCGCGGGTGTGGCCTTGGGCGGCGGGGGCGCGGCAATTGGACTTACGGGAGCGATAGGACTTATGGGCGGCGCGGATGTGGCCTTGGGTGCGGGTGTGACCTTGGGCGCGGGTTGCAGGATGCGGACTTGCCCGACTTGGCCGATGGCGGAATAGGGGATGGTTGCCAGAGTTGGCTTCTGGCCGCGCAAGGCGCGCACGATGCAGGCTTGGTAATCCGGGCGGTAGAGGTTGCCGAGATGGCCGCCGTGATTGAACCAGACAAGCTTGTCGCCCAAAACATTGTTCAGCCAATCGCGGTCATAGGGTGTCAGCAGAAAATCGTCGACATTGTGCAGCACCATGATTTTCGGATTGGTGCGCAAAGTGGTGGTAATCGCCGGCAAGCTTGCCTGCAGATTGAGATTGGTGACGGAAAACGCGCGGCCCCAATCATTGGAATACGCGGCCTTGAGGAAGGTGAGCAGGTAATTGGCATAACCGTAGCGTTCGATTTCTTTTTCGAGGACGCGCTGGCTGAGCGACGCGGCATCGTTCGCGAGGATGCCGAAATCCTTGCGTTGCTGAATCGCCTTGATCGTTTCGGAGAGTGTGCGGCGGAAGGCATAGCCGATGGCGAATTCGGCTTCGGCTTCGTTGAGCGGCAGGGCGATATTGGTCTGGGCGAGGTTGACTTCGGCGTCCATCATGGCCAGATAGAAGCGGATCGCCTTGTCCTTGGTGCGGACGAGGTCTTTGGGCGGCCAGTTGGTCCAGGTGCTGTAAAAGAAGTCAAGCATGCGCAAGCTGTAGACCAGATTGACGGGCGGATTGATGGCCACAAAGCGGGAGAAGTTGATGCGGTGCTCGCGGGCATCCAGGTCGGCAATGAAGAGGGTGTGAAGGGCGCCGAGCGAATAGCCGCACAAGAAGGATTGGGTGACGCGCGCGGCGCCGTATTCATTGGAGACATCGGCCATGATGCGCTGGAGGACGGTGTAGACGTCGCGCACATCGCGGGGCGTGTAGCCGGGGGCAATGGCGCTGGAGGCATGCTGCACAAAGTCCCAGTTAAAGGTGCTGCTGAGCAGGACGACGGAATAGCCATTGCTGAAGAATGTTTCAGCCAGGGCGGTCGGGCCGATATTTGCCCAATGGCCGCCGAGGCCGGGGATCAGCACGACGAGGGGTGCGGGTTTTTCCTGGATCCAGAGTTTATAGGAATATTCGTCGGCAACTTCATCGGACAGGATGGCCAGCTCGCGCACCTCGCCGTCGTGATAGAACTCCGTGTCGGCGGGGGCCAGGGCGACGAAGCGGAGGGTATCGACGCAGGGGCTTTGGGCGGGATAGTCGGGCAGGACGACGACATCGGCGCGTGCGCCCGCCAGCATCAGCGCCAGCAGCCAGGCATGGCGCCACGGGCGCAGGCGCAGGAAGAGCGGCGCGGCCATGTTATTCCGCGACTTTGGAGCTGCGCATCAGGTACCACATATCGCGCGTGACGTTGTAGGGGTCTAGATTTTCAGCTTTAAGGCGGTCAACTTCATTCATCTTCATGGTCAGATTATTGAATTTCATGAGGATTTTGACGCCGGTGCCGATAAAGAAGACGGTGTAGCCGCGGGGATCCAGGGAGTCATCGAAGATTTGGCCGATGCCATCGCGCAGGGTGGTCGGGCCGGTGATCACCGGCAGGTAGAAGAAGAAGCCGGGGCCCATGCCCCAGTGGGCAAAGGTCTGGCCGGTGTCGACATCGTAGGTTTCGAGGCCGAACCAGTTTTTGGCGGGGTCGAAGAAGCCGACCAAGCCAAGGGTGGTGTTGATCATGAAGCGCGAGAATTCGATGCCGGTGCCTTTGAATTTGCCTTGCAGGGCGGTGTTGATCACCCGTTTGGGCATTTGAATGTTGTAGTCCATGCGGGAGATGCCGCGGCGCGCATAGCTGGGGACGACATAGGCATAGCCCTTGCCGATCGGGCGGAAGAAGTAGGTGTACATGGCGCCATCGGCGGTGAACATGACGCGGTTGAAGCGTTCGAGCGGGTCGCTGACGCCGAGGGTGTCGGAGAGGGCGGGCGCATTGGGATCGGGCTGGCCATCGGCGTCGAGGGCCATGCTGTCGATGTAGACAAAAAGCTCGTCGTTGCGCGCGCCGGACTGGATGGTACCGGCGGGCTTGGGCAGCGACTCGGTCAGGAAGTCAAGGGTGACGAGGACATTGCTGGGCACGGGCGGGGTGTCGTGGCGGACAATGACCGGTGGGGCAGTGGTTTCGCTGTAGGGCGAATAGAGCACCAGGTTGGTGCCGCTCTGGGGTTCGAGCCGGTAGTAGAATTGTTTGTATTGGTAATAGCGCATGCCGCCGGTCTGCACCACGGCTTCGGCGGTGAATTTGTAGTAGAACTGGTCGGGCGCCTTGGCATCCACGGCCGTCCACGAGGAGCTGGCATTGACGACCAGGGTGGTGGTGCTCAGGGCGTCCGGGCTGATGGCGGCGTGGAGCGCGCCGGCGCAACCCATGACGGCAACGAGCGCCATGGCCCGCAACGATACGAACGAACGCGCCGATACTGGACGGCACGGCCTGCACGCAGCAACAGCGCAATCGAAATCAATCATAATCCCCGTAAGCATGGTCATTGTTCAGGAACATATTATAGGGAAGCGCCGGTGAAAAGTCAACCCGATTTGCAAAATGGCGCGCGGTACGCTATAATAACCGAGATTTGAGATTTTGGGATTTGGGATTTGAATTTTTAAATTTGAGGTTTGAGGTTTGAGATTTGAGATTGATGGCACGACATAGACAGACGTTACCGGCGCCACGCATATGAGTGATGCCGACATGCGCATGCACGCCCCGCGCCATCTTTTGTCCGTGGGCGATCTGACAGCCCCGGCGCTGCAGGCGATCTTGGAGCGCAGCTTGGCGTTGAAACGCGCGCCGCGCGCGCCGCTCTTGGCGCAACACAGCCTGGCCTTGATCTTTGAGAAGCCGAGTTTACGCACGCGGGTCAGTTTTGAAGTGGCGATGCAGGAACTGGGCGGTGCCTGTGTGGTGCTGCGCCCGGATGAGATCCAGATGGGCCAGCGCGAGACGATTGCGGATATTGCGGCGTATCTGTCGCGCAATGTGACGGTGGCGGCCTTGCGCGTGTTTGCGCACGGCACCCTGACGCAGTTTGCGGCGGCGGCGCGGATTCCGGTGGTGAACGCCCTCAGCGACTGGGAACATCCGTGCCAGGCGCTGGCCGATGTGCTGACCGTGCGCGAGCACTGCGGGCGGCTGGCGGGTGTGCGGCTGGCCTACATTGGCGACGGCAACAACGTCTGCCACAGTTTGCTGCTGGCGGGCGCGTTGAGCGGGATGCAGGTGCGGGTTGCCTGTCCGGCGGGCTACGAGCCGCAGGCGGCCGTGGTGGCGCAGGCGCGCGCGCTGGGCGCGGCGCACGGGGCGCTGATCGAGATCGGGCATGACCCCGTGGCGGCGGTGACGGGCGCGGCGGCGGTGTACACGGATGTCTGGACCAGCATGGGCCAGGAACAGGAAACGGCCGTGCGCAAACAGCTTTTTATGCCCTACCAAGTGAATGAACAATTGATGGCCCATGCGCCGGAGGCGATCGTGCTGCATTGCCTGCCGGCGCATCGCGGCGAGGAAATTACCGACGCGGTGATTGACAGCGCCCGTTCGGTGGTGTTTGATCAGGCCGAGAACCGGCGGCATGCCCAAAAGGCGGTGTTGTTGCATGTGCTGGGCTTGCTCTAAATCCGCGTCAGCCGGCGCCCGCTGATGTGGCGCTTGTTTGGCAGAGCCCCGGCGCCGTTTGCGGCGCCCACGCCCTGGGTGGACATGCACACGCATGTGCTGCCGGGTGTCGATGACGGGGCGGCGACGCTGGCGCATGCGCTGGCGATGCTGCATGCGGCGCAGGCGATCGGGATTACGCATATCATCGCCACCGCGCATTACACGGAGCGCTATGCGGCGGATGACGAGTGCCTGGGCGCGGCGTATGCCAGCCTGTGCGCGCAGTGCGCCGCGGATGGCATAACCATCGCCGTGACCCGCGGCCGCGAAGTGAACTTTACCGACACGCACCTCGCGGCGGTCCGCAATGATGCGCGCCTGTGCATGCCGAACGGCAAGTTTGCCTTGATTGAAGCGCCGGAAGGGCTCAATACCGGCGCCATGATCGAGGGATTTTTTGAATTGAGCATGGCGGGCATTCAGCCGATTTTGGCGCATCCCGAGCGCAGCTGGACATTCCAGCAGCAACCGGCCATGCTCGAAAAGGTGCGGCAGCACGGGGTGCTGCTGCAAGTGGATGCCAAGAGCATCATGGGCAATCATGGTGGCGCGGCCAAGCGCTTGGCCTTGGACTTGCTGGCGCGCGGCGCGGTCGACATGCTCAGTTCGGATGCCCATTGCCCGGAAGATTTTACGATCCTGCAGCGCGCCTGTGGCGTGGTGCAGGCGCGCTATGGCGCGGCGCTGGCGGCCCAGCTTGTGAGTGGCACGCCGGCGCGCTTGCTGCCTTGAACACAACCGACCCATCACGTTTACTTGGAACACGCCCGCATGCACAAAGACTCTACACCCGCACTCATGGATCCGGCGACCACGTCACGCGACATCCGCGCCTATGCGCGCGTGTTGTTACAGTACGCGCCGCTGATTATTGGCATCACGTTCGTCACCACCCTGATTGCGGTGTTGTACTCGTTCATCACGCCGCCGGTGTACCAGGCGTATGCGACGGTGCGGATCAACCGCGAGACGTCGAGTGCCTTTCCGACGGTCGGGAGCCAGTTTGACAACAAGCAAGGCGACCTGGACTACTTCCAGACCCAGATCCGCCTGTTTCGCAGTCCGAGCCTGGTGCGCGCCGTGCTGAAGCAGCTCGAGGTGGCCGGCAAGCCGTATGCGCCGGAGGGCGCCGTGTCGTCCGAACAAAAAGTGGCCCAGTTTCTGAAGAAAATCGAGGTGCGGCCGGAGCCGCGCACGCAGTTGGTGAAAGTGATTTTGGAAGACGCCGACAAGTACAAGGCCAAGGAGTATGCCGATTTGGTGGCGGAGACGTACATTCGGGAATACATTCGCGCGAATGTGGAAACGGCCCGCCGGTATCGTGATTTTTATGAAAAGGCGGTGACGGAGCGCGAGCAAGTGATTGTGGAGCGCGAGCGTGACGTGCTTGATTTTCGGCGGGCCAACAAGGTGGACGAGAAGGAACTCGAGCAATTGCAGGTGCGCAATCAGGCGCTGGTACTCGATCTGCAGACGTTGCGGGACGAGCACGTGACGACGAACGCCATGGACGAAACGCGCCGGTTTGAGATGCAAGAGCGGCTGCGCGATATGACCAACGAGCTCGGCACCCTGCGCGTGCAAATTCAGAAGATGGAGAACATCAAAGCCGAGACCGACATGCTGAAATCGCGCGCGGCGATGGCGCGCAACACGCATGAGTGGCTGCTGAAATTGTCCGAGCAAAGCTATGTGTTTTCACAGGAGTTTGACCCGCGCAACATCAGCATTGTCGACCCGGCCGCGGTGCCGGAACAGCCGGCCCGGCCGAAACGCGCGATCAACACCCTGCTGGGCATGGTGTTTGGCGTGATCATCGGCGTGTGCGTCGCGTTTTTTGCCGAGTATTTGGATGACACGATCAAGTCGCCGACGGATATCGAGACCTATCTAAAGGCGCCGTTCCTGGGCTTGATTCCGGCCTTGACCAAGAGCATCAGCGCGACGCCGGTCGAGTTGGTGGTCGAGAGCGAGCCGAAGGGCAACATTGCGGAATCCTACCGCGCGATTCGCACCAACATCATTTTTTCGTCGGATCGCCAGATCAAGCGCATCGTGGTGACCAGTTCCGGCCCGGGTGAAGGCAAGACGACCACGGCGGTGAACATTGCCAATGTCATGGCGCGTGCGGGCGACAAGACGCTCTTGATTGACGCGGACATGCGCCGGCCGCGCGTCCACAAGATTTTCAGTATTGAGAGCACCACGCGCGGCTTGAGCAATTATCTGGTGGGCAACACGCCGCTCGACGAGCTGTTTCAAGCGACGCGCGTGGAAGGCTTGTCGGTGCTGACGGCCGGCCCGATTCCGCCCAATCCGGTCGAATTGCTGAACAGCCCGCGCTTGAAGGAATTATTCGAGGTGGCGGGGCGCCAGTTTGACCGCATCATTGTCGACACGCCGCCGGTGATTGCGGTGACCGACTCGGCCATTTTGTCGCGTTTGGCGGATGCGGTCATCATCGCCATTCATGGCGGCCGCACGCATCGCGATGTGTGCAAGCGCGCGATTGACGTGGTGCAAAATGTGGGCGGGCATATTCTGGGCGTGATCTTGAACAATGTCAATATTTACCGCGCCAGCTACTACGACTATTACTACTACAGTTATTACCGCTATGCCTACGGCTACAAGTACGGCTATTCGACGCACAAGAAGGGTGAGCCAGGCCGCAAGAAGAAGGCAGCCGCGAACAAAGACCTGTAAGCCACGGCGATGAACGCGGGCGCCGGCCAGGAGGTTACGCAGATGCGCACGACACTGGTGGAAAAAATCATGGTGGGGGTGCTGCTGGGCGTGCTGGTGCTGTCGGCCTGCATGAGCGGGCGCCTGCTGCTGGTGGAATATGCCCGGCTGGTGATCGTCGGCCTGACGCTGGCGGTCGTGTATGTCAGCATGGCGCGCACGTTTGACGCCTCCTACAGTTGCCTGTGCCTCATGGCGGGCGGCGTGATGTATGTCATCCTGGCGTGTGACCCGGCCTTGAATGGCTTGGCGCTGTTTGGCAAGGCGGCGCCGGCCATGAACGCATACCGCGTGGCGACCTTGGCGCTGCTGGTGCTGGGCGTGCTCGCTTTTCTGGTGCCGCTGCTGCACAACGAAGCGGCGCCGGAGCTGTGGCGCGCGCGCTTTGGCACGGCGGATGTCTACGCGCTGACGCTGCTGGCGATTGTCTGGTTTGGCTGGACGGGGCTGGAAGTGATGCTGGCCGTGAGTCGCAAGGGCGACGTGGTGGCGGGTGTCTTGCGCGCCTCGAAATGCATGGATGTGGCGGCCGTGTACCTGTTGATTGCCTGTGGCCTGCGCACGGAGCAACCGCTGCGGCCGGTCTTGGTGCGGACGGTGCTGTTCAGCGTTCTGGCGCTGTGCGCCTTGACCACGATCGTCGGCGCGGCGCGCGTGACGCAGGTGTTCTACCTGGCGCGGCTGGCGCCGCGGCTGGACACGCTGGCCGGCGCCAAGCGCGAGCAGGAGTTGCACAAGCTGCGCGACGGCTTGCAGCGCGTGTTCGGGCTCGACATGCGCGAGGCCATGCTGGTGTACGAAGCCGGCTATGCCGACGGTGCGCGCCGCTATCGCGCGTATGCCGACTATCTGCAGCTGCTGTCGCAGACCACGCGCGACGGGCTGCGCGAGGCGGCCCTGGGGCAGGAACTGCAGGCCGGCAACTATCGGCGCGCGATTTGGACCCTGGAGGCGATGCCGCCCACGGTGCAATTGTCGGCTTTCACCCAGGAACGCTCGCGCGACATTGCCGCCTGCCTGCAGAGCGCGATGGGTAGCCCGCTGGCGCATTATCTGGCCGGGCTGCTGGCGTGGCGCAACCAGGACACGAACAATGCCGTGGCGTCTCTGGCGTTTTTCCTGACGCAGGTCAGCAATCATTTCAACGCCTTGTATGTGCAGCATGCCTGCGCCCCGACGCAGTACCCCGCGCCGCAGGCCGGCAGCATTCCGGCGCCGGGCTGGTTCGCGTCGCAATCGGCGGGCAAGGCTTTTGTCGAACAAGCTGACTATGTGACCCTGGTGTACAATCAACGGGTGACCGGGCACCTCTGGGCGCCGACCGGGATGTACGAGGTGGTGGTCTGGGCGCGCGACGACGGCACGCTGTTTGCGGATGCCCAATCCGCGCGCTTTGATCCCGCCTGCAAGGGGACCCTGATGGTGGGCGCCACGCGCCATGCGTTGCAGGTCTGCACCACCAACCGCGCCTTCTTGCCGTACCGGTTCCGCGTGCCGATCACGGCCCAGCCAACGCCGCTGGTGCTTGAGTTTACCAATGATATATTCGACGGTGCGCGCGGGTGGGATCGCAATCTCTCCATCGCGCGGATTGACGTACAAAGGATTGATCAGCCATGACGCGAGTAAATGTAAATCGGCAGGTGCAGCGCATTGCGCTGCTGGGCGCAACGATCTTGGTGTTTGGCCAATTCTGGCAGTTTACGCGCATGCCGGTGCGCATGCCGGAAGTGATGATGGTCGGACTGGCGGCGCCGTACAGCGTGGGCGGCACGCTGGCAAACGTGCTGCAGCAAGCCGCGACGTGGCATTTGGATCTGGCCCAGCAGGTGTTCATCTACAACCGCTATGGCGGCGGCAATCGTGATGATGTCAGCATGGCGCGGCTGTGGCAGGGCATCATGGCGGCGGTGGCGGTGTTCTGGATTGCGCGGGTGGGGCGGCTGCTGTGCGGGCCGTGGGCCGGCATTGCGGCGGCGTTCCTGCTGGCCAGCGTCCCGCCCCAGCTGTGGAGCATGCTGACGCCGCGCGTGGCCTGCACTCTGGTGCATATGGAAATCCTGCTGCGCGCGCTGGCCAGCAACGATCCCGTGTGGTGGGCGCTCTGGACGCTGGCCTCATGGGTGCTGTATTGCACGGGCATCTTTGCGGAGCCGGTGCTCTTGCAGACGTGGTTTGTCTGCCTGGGGGTGTGCTGGTGGTGGTGGCACCTTGCGGCGCAGTGGCTGCCGAAGCAGGCCGTGGATCGCCTGGTATTGCGGCAGCAGCGGCATCCGCGCCACCGTGGCCCGCTCTGGCAGCGCCTGGAGCGCGATTCCGGCTTTCTGCGCTATCTGGGCATGCTGGCGGTCGTCAGTGGCATATCGACGGTGCTCACCATTGTGGGCGCGCTCTTTTTCTCGCACTTGTCGTTCTCGGCCGGCTCGTTGGCGATCGTTGCCGGCCTTAGTCTTGCCCTGTCATTCGCGACCGGCGTGGTCCTGCTCTTTATGCCGATGTTCAGCCGCGAGCGCACAATTATTGTCGAGGGCAGCCTGGACATGCTCGCGGCGGACCAACAGACCATGCCGGAAGCGGTCTTGGTTGACCTTCCGGCGCGGGGCTTTATGCATATGGTGCTGGCGTATGCAGTCGCGATGGTGCTGTTCCTGCCGGTCTTGTTTTTGTTCCATACGCATGTGGATGTGTTCGTCACGGCGTTCGATCTGCCGGCCTATCTGGCCTATCTGACGGCGGCGCCGCTGCGGACGGGGCTGTGCAGCGCGGTGCCGCTCGCGTTTATGCTGCTGGTGGTGGTGCGCTTTAGCCTGCGGCAGACATCCCGGGCGCGCCTGATCGGCGCGGGGATTGCCATGCTGTGCAGCCTCGTCTATGTCGTGCAGGCCCGCTATGCCGCGCTGTCCGCCCCATTTTATTATATTTGCGCGGCGGGCTTGATCGTCGAACTGCTGGGCATGCTCCTGGGCGTGGTGCGCCGCCAGACCGGGAAGATTTCGCTGACGACGGCCAAGCAAGCGGTGGAGCAGGCGTGAGCAAAACCAGTCGCCATTTTCTGGCCATCATGGCTGTGCTGCTCCCGCTGGCCGGCGCCGCGGGGGTCTGGTGGTTCAGCAGTGCATGGCTGGGCCTGACGGCCGACGAGAGCCAGTTGCTGGCGCACAGTCGCGCGGCGCAGGTCGCGGCGCCGGCGGCCACCGCGCAAGCATGGCTGCCGGCGGGCATGCTCTTCCCGCGCGTGCTGGCGTGGTGCGAGCCGCACGCGTCCCGGTGCCTGCTTGCGCGCGGCGTGGGCACGCTGCTGATGCTGCTGGCCTTGTATGTGCTGCTGTGGCTTGTCGCGCGGCCGGCCCGTCCGGTCGTGCTGCTCTTGGGCATCAGCGCCGTGTGGTTGCAGGCCGGCGCGCAGGTGACGTTGGCGCCGGCGTCGGTGCTGGGCATCACGCTGGCGCTGGCGGCGTTCCGGTGGCTGTGGCCAAGCCCGTCGCTGGTTGCCGGCGGGGTGTATCTGGCGGGCGTCGTGCTGGCGTTGCTGCTGGCGCCGGCGGCCGCACTGCTGGTTGCGGTGCAAGGCGCATGGCTGGTGCTAGCCGGCCTGCGGCGCCTGCGGGCGCGGGTGACGGCCGGCCAAGGCATGGCGTATAGCGCGCTGGGCGTGGTGGCATTATGCGCGGGTCTGGCAGTGCTGTACCCCGACCTGCACTATGTAGCGGCATTGTCGGCGCCGCCCCTGCTGGCCGGGCTCCAGCGGGTGTGGAGCGTGATCGGGGCATTGAGCGGCAGCCGGGGCGTGCCGCAGACGGTGGTGCAGCAGGGCATCGCGGCCGGCGTGGCGGTACTCATTCTTATTGCCGGCGCGCGCGGCATCTGGCATGGCTGCGCCGGCAGTGGTTTGGCCGGCGTGTACCTGCTGGTATATCTGGGGGCGCAAGGGCTGCTTTGCACCACGGCGCGCGGCCGGGATATTTTGCGTGACACATGGCAGTTGCTGCCGGTGCTGGTCATTCTGGTGGCCGGGGGTGTCAGCGGCTTTGCGGCATGGATCAACCGCGGGCTGGGCCGGGTGCGCGTGCGCCGCCTGCGTCATGTGCTGCAAGCCCTGTGCTGGGCGGTACTGGGCGTCGGCCTGGTGCTGTGGCTGACCGTGCAAGCACGCACCCTGCTGTGGGTGTGCAGTGGCGTGGCCGACCAGGATGTGACGGCACCCACGCTGTTTCTGCGGCAGGCCATGCAGCCCGAGGACCTGCTGGTGGTGCAGGTGCCGGGTGACGTGCGGGTGCTGCCGCAGATGCGCTACAGCGTGGCGCCATTTCTGGCCGGGCGCCCGGCCAACCGGGTCATTGATATTCCGCCTGCCGCGGCGGCGGCATTGGCGGCGGTTGCCCAAGCGGGTACCCCGGGCTGGTGGCTTGTGGGTGCCATGGATACGAGCGCGCTGGCCCTGGTGGAGCAGGCCGGTGGCGGCACCAACATCACGGTGCCATTCGCCGTGCCGGTGACGTATTTCAGCGGCAGTAACGCCTGGTCCGCCCACGACGCGGTGCGGATATTGCGCCAGGCCGTGGCGGCCGCGCCCTTAAGCCGGGCGGTCTATTCGGCCTTGTTGCGCTGGTATCAGAACAGCCCGGCCGTTGCACTGCAGGCGGCGCTGGTGAGTGGCACCGCCGTGGAAGACTTGGCGCCCCGGCTGGTCAGCCGCTGTGCCCCGAGCGAGTATCGCGCGGCGCTGAACCGGGTTCTGTACGCATGGGGTGCGCCGGAGAATATTCGCGCCACCCAAGGCGCCTACAGTTTGTTTCACGGCTATGTGGCCGGCGTCGATGCCGCGCGGCTGGATCGGGAGCGGGTGGGCTACATTTACCGCCTGTACTTGGAACAAGCGCTGGCCCAATCCAACAGCGTGGCGGCGCGCGCGATCCTGCGTGATGCGCGGCGCTGGGATGCCGACGATCCGTATTATGACCGGCTTGAAGCGGGCATTGTCAAAGTGGAACAACCCGCGGCGCATGACCGCATGCGCCGCTTGAACACGCGCGCGGCCCGGCGCTATGCCCGCCGCACCGGCCGGCAGTTTGCGGACGCCTTGTTCGCCAATGCGCTGCTGGCGCGGGCAGCCGGCAACAACCCGCGCGCATTGCAGGAGTGTCATGCCATCCTGGGCGGTCTGCAGACGGAAGAACAGGCGCCCGCACCGGCCACCAATGCCAGCCCGGCCGTGCTCCAGGCGCACGAGCAACGGCGGGTGGATCGTTTGTTCTGGGAGGCGCAATGCAATTCCTATATTGCGCTGCTGATGATGGCCACCGGGGATTACCGCAATGCGATTGGCTGGCAGTCGAAAAATCTGGATCAGCGCTTTGACGTGGTCTGGCATCGCGTCTCCTATGAACGGCTGGCGACCATGTATCTGGCGCTGGGTGATGTCACCCTGGCCTTGCGCAAATATGAGGAGATGGCGACCGTGGCCACCACGGCGTATGAACGGCTGTACTGGATGCTGCAGGGGGCCCAGATCAATGTCACCTACGGCGACGCCATCGCGGTGTTTGACCAATGGGCGGGGATTGAACGCGGCTTGGCGCAACTGAGTGACGACGACCGCCAGCGCTGGTCGCGCGACAAGCAGTTGCAGCGCGTCTTGCGCTATGTGCAGCGGCGCCTGAACGTGGATGTGCGCGACGCCGCCGAGACCGCCTTCTTGCGCCGGGTGCAAGAGACCCCGCGCGACGCCGACTGGCTCTATCAGCAGATCGCGCAGTTGCAGCGTTGCCGCCTGCAGTATGAACGCGCCGCCGCCACGTTTGCGCTGGCCTTGGCGCTCACCCAGACCCACTATGCCGTGTACTTGGATGCCGCCATGCTGGCGTATCAACGCCAGCAGTATGCCCGGGCCGTCATCCTGGTGAGCAATATGTTTTTGCACAGCACCCAGCCGTGCGATTCGGCCCTGTCGTCCGATTGGCGCTATGTCGCCCTCGCCTTGCTGCGTGACGCCGGCAAGCCGGCCGGCATGCCAGACGTGCTGCAGCGGGTTGACCGCGCCCGCGCCGCGTATGCGACGCCCGCCCACTGGCATAATGCGCGCGGCAACGTCTATGCGCTCTACAATAATTTTGCGGCGGCCACCAATGAATTTGCCATGGGGCTGGCCGCCAATCCCGACCACGTTGATAATTACCTGGATCTGGGCTACCTGTTCTGCGCGCGCGCCGATGCCGAGGAAACCGGCCTGCTGCTGGATTGCCTGGCGGCGCGCTATCCGTCGAACGCCTTGCCGCGCCGGGTCATGCAGGATTGGCGCGCGATCGAGTTGTATCACGTCAGTATTCGCCCGTATGTGGTGGAGTAACACTATGACAAGATGGCACAAGACCCGGCCCGGGCGCGCATGCTGGTTGGCGCTGCTGGTGCTGTGGAGCGGGGCGCTGTCCGCGCCGGCAAGTTTTTCAAGCATGGCGGCGGTGATGCAGCGCGGCTTGGCGTGGTTGACACCGGTGCCGTTCGACTACGCGGCCAGCACGGATGCGCTGCAACGCATGGATCCGGTGCTGCAGACAATGCTGCGGCTGGTGGCCCGTGATGATGTCCTGGTGGTGATGCGCAAGGATGGCGCGTACACCGTCTTTCTGGTGGCCGGCAACAACAGCCTCGTGCCGCTCTTGGCGCCCATGGCCGCGCAGCCGGCGCGCTTTGCGCAACTGCGCGCAAAGCATCAGCGGGTCTGGGTCATGCTGGTCGACCCGCGCGGCGATTGGCAGATGCAGCCGCCGGAAATGTTCGCGCCCCTGCTGGCCGCGGAGTATGCCACCATTCCGCTCACGTTTCCAGTCTATTGTTCGATCAAAGAAGGGGTCAAAGGCACGACCAACTATTTTATGGCGCAGGCCGCCCTGCTGGAACAAGTGCGGCGCGTCAGCGAAGCCGGGTTGAGCCCGAAATTTTACATGGAATTGGGCCAGATCTACCGCCGCTACGGCGACGTCACCAATGCCCTGCAAACCTACGAAAGCGGCGCGCTGCGCTTCCCCGACGATCC
>Ga0247841_10009494_pt1 | contig 13605 bp, 21 predicted proteins | sample LaCruzMarch2015__2_FD_192410 | JGI IMG/M metagenome (GOLD analysis project Ga0247841, IMG submission 192410) | Freshwater microbial communities from meromictic Lake La Cruz, Castile-La Mancha, Spain - LaCruzMarch2015_18m | ecosystem: Environmental > Aquatic > Freshwater > Lake | place: Spain...
CTTTTCTCGCTTAGTTACCTCCGAAACTATCCATTTAATTTTCTTCTTGTTTAGCTTTTTCATAAGTTCTAGTTGTTTTCTAGAACTTATCTGTGTTATCGAGGTAACCTTATTTCTGGATAACACAATTTACATATTGCACCCTGGCATTTATTAACTTCATCTGCTATAGCCATTAAACTCGCCATGGGCCCGAATGGTTCTCCTCTAAAATTTAGGTCTAATCCCGAAGCCACAACATTTTTTCTTTGTATCAAAAGTTCTTTAACTACCCCGATAATATTCTCATGAAAAAATTCTATTTCATCTATCGCAACAAGTCTGTGTTTATTTGAAACTATATCTAAAATTATCCCCGGTAGTTCATCATTTACAAAAAAAGTTTCATATGCAAATTGTCTTTCTTTTCTTTTATCTGAAGTTGGCCGAATAAATATAAAATCACAACCCATCTGCTCTAATGGCCCTAGTCTTTTGGTTAATGCCAGAGTTTTTCCAGAATACATCGGTCCGCAATATATTTCAAATTTTCTTGGAATTATGTAAGGAGTGTAGACCATAATAATTTTAGGATATATTTATTCTAAGAATTCTATTCCCAACTCTTGTGACATTTCTGCTTTCTTTTTTTCTTGAATAGTCTCTCCAGATGAACCTATTATCTGTGAACTTTTAACACCTGTAACAATAATCATAACTCTTACAGACTTTTCCATATCTTCACTTATTTGAGCACCCCAAATCATTCTTGCATCTTCACTAATCTTTTCTCCTATTTTACTGATTATAATCCTCGCTTCATCTAATGTTAAGTCAGGACCTCCGATAATATTTATCAATGCACCAGTAGCATTAGTTATATCTGCATCAAGAAGAGGATTCGTTATTGCTTTTTCAACAGCATCTATTGCTCTTTGGCTAGAATCACTTTCACCCATTCCCATCAATGAAACTCCGCCATTTTGCATTACTGCTTTAACATCCGCAAAATCGAGATTTACTAGACCGGATTTTGTTATAAGTTCTGTTGTCCCCTTTACAGCATTGGTCAATATTTCATCAGCAACCTTAAATGCCGTGTGAAGAGGCAATTCAGGAGCAAGCTCAAGAAGTTTATCATTAGGAATGACAATTAATGTATCAACACTTGATTCTAATCTTTCAAGACCATACATAGCATTCTCAATTCTTTTTTTTCCTTCCATTGTGAAGGGAAGAGTTACAACACCTATGACCAGAGCCCCCATTTTTTTTGCAAGTTCTGCTATTACTGGAGCAGCCCCTGTTCCTGTTCCCCCGCCTAGACCGCATGTTATGAAAACTAAATCAGTACTTCCAAGTTTCTTTTTTATCTCTTGTTCTGATTCTTTTGCAGCTTCTTCTCCGACTCTCGGATTGCTTCCTGCTCCAAGTCCTTGTGTAAGTTCTTTTCCAATTAGTATTTTGTAATCTGAATTAGTATAAAGTAAATCTTGTGCGTCAGTATTAACAGCAATCATTTCACCACCCTTTATTCCTATTTCTCTCATTCTTGAAAGAGTATTTCCGCCACCGCCGCCAACACCAAAAACTTTTACTTTTGCCGTTTGTTTTTTAAGAATTTCTTCTAGTTCTTGGTCTATAGCAGACAATTCGGGATTAGGATTATATGCTTCCTCTTTTACTTCCTCTTCTTTTATTATCGCCATACTAAAAAGTATGTTGTTAGCTTTATAAGTTTTATTGGGGTAAAGTATAGATTTTTATTTAGACGTAAAAATCTATTTATTCTCAGAAATATTTTTCTCAGAAGTTACCTTTTTCTCTTCTGACTCTTCTTTGCCTAAAGCACCAAGGTTCTTTGAGGCTTCAATCTCCTTTTTTTCTTCTTTCTTCTTTTTTGCTAAAATTTCAACATCAAAACCCATAAGTTCTTTAAATTTTTCTTTAAATGCATTCAAAATAGGCATTAATTGAAGTTCTGAGAATATTATCTTCTTTTTTTCTTCATCAATATCAAACTCAAATTCTTTACCAAAAAGAAATCCTTGAATGGCGTTTACTTTTTCTCGGTTATCTGATAAAATTCTTTTTATTGTAAACTCATATTCAACATCTTTTCCCGCAAGAGGATTATTAAAATCAATCATAACTCTTCCTCCAGAAGAACTTACAACCTTTACAAGAGAATTATCTAAGGCAAGGGTCATTCCGGGCAAGGGATTTATTTTTTGCTCAATAAAAAATCTTTTTGGCACCAGTTTTATAAGTTTTCCATCTCTTTTACCAAAAGCTTTCTCCGGAGAAAGTTTTGCTACATATTTTTTCCCTGTTTCTTTATCAATAAGTTCTTCATCAAGACCCTTAACAACCATATCTGCACCGATGCATACAACAAGAGGTTTGACTTCTTTTACGCGAGGATTTATCTTTGTAGCTTCTTCTTTTATATTTGTATCAAAAACTTCATTATCACTAATATTTTTTCCAATAAACTCGAGTTCGATAAAGTCGTGTTTCTTTGTTTTTTCCGGCATGAAAGAAGAGAATAAGAAAGGTTTATAAATTATTTGATTATAAAATAATATGGTGCTGGCTCACCAGAAGCCTTATTCTGAGACTATAAAAACCAACAAAATGGAAATAACTGAAATAAATTGGAATCATTTTCTTGTATCTGTCCCAGCAAATAACGGAGAAAAAGACGAAGCATACCTTAAGAGAACACAAACTATCTTAACCTCGTTTTATGAAAATAACACTTCAATTTCTAAACAAAATAGAAAAATACTCTATCGTCATCCAATCAAAGACATAAGACTTGAAGCGTTAACAGAAGAAATGAATTTTTGTGATATGCATTTGGCAGGAATAGATTATTGTGATGTTAAATATGCAGTTAATACGCCCGAGGGTTTTTGTTCAAGAAAAGGTATTGATATCTGGTCTCATGCTGATAGGCCAGAATGGAGAAAACCCATGTTAAATTTTCTTAGGCAAAAGTGGAAAGAATTTAGTTATACTTCAGATTAACTATTTTAGATATATACTTTCCAGTCAAAAAATACTTATAAATAAAGTCTCTTTTAAAAAAGAAGCTTTAAGTAAGAAAAGTAGAAATAGAAAAAATTTATGGCAATTGAAGAAAAAATGAGGGACTTTATTATCTGTCCTGTTAGAGAAAGTACAGAAGCAGAAAAATCATTTGTTGCAGATTATGTCTCTCGTCTTGAAAGCGCAGGATGTTTGGTGCATAATCCCCCAAGAGACACAAAACAAGATGGTGATCCTATTGGCTTAAGAATATGTTCTGATAATCGAGAAGCAGTAAGAAACTCAAAAACAGTAAGATTATACTTTAATCCTACAAGTCAGGGAACATATTTTGATTTAGGTATGACATTCATGGCGTATAAACCATTATTTGTCATAAATCCAGAAGTTTTAGCAAATAATCTTGATGAACCAATGTCAAGATTTTTATTTGAATATGCTTCTAATACCGATAAAGGACTTCTTAACCCAAAACTTTCTTCTATCAATAATTTTTCTACACTCCAAGATATAATTGATTTTTCCGAATCTGTAACCTACGATTGGAAGAGTAATAACAAGGATTTTTTATTCAATTTTGGAATGGCATTCATGTCAGGAAAGCCAATAATTCTCAAGAATAGGGAATATGTTGAAACTCAAAGAACTACCCATAAAAGTTTTCAGAATGTTCTTTTAGAATTAGATTTTGCTCATAGCAGAGTATTATACCCTTCGAGAAGATTATAAAAGTCTTCCTCTCAAAAGCTTTATAAACATATTTTTTCTGACTTACTTATGTCACTAAGATTAATAACTGCCCACGATTCAAAACCTGGTGCAACAATCATGGTAGAGGGAAACGCTTGTATTGTTAGAACTTTAGATATATCAAAAACAGGAAAGCATGGTGCAAGCAAATGCAGAATGGATGCAATCGGAATTATGGATGGTAAGAAAAGGGTTATAGCTGTTCCTGGTTCAGAAAGATTTGAAGTTCCTTCTGTAGAAAAAAGAAAAGCACAAATTCTTTCTATAAATGGCGAAATGGCAAATGTTATGGATTTAGAGAATTTTGAAACATATGATATGGCAATTTTTGAGGAAATAAGGAATGATTTAAAGCCAGAAGATCAGGTAGAATATGTAATCATTAACGAAACACAAAAAATAATCAAAAGGAAAATAACATAAAAAAACATGGCAAAAATAGCAGCAACACAAGCAAGATTATTCAAGAACATCTTCATATGCAAGGATTGCAGTTCAAGAATAAGAACAGACTCCTTGAGAGTTATGAATGGTAAGGTTCATTGCAGAAAGTGCAAGAGTAAGGCATTAAGGCCAATAAGAAAGAAGTAATTTTAGTTTCTTATTTTTCCACTAATCTTTAAATACTCTCTTGGCGATAAGATAAAAAGAGAAAATCCTAAAAAATAAAAAATGAGCTTCTTCCTTTATGACCTAACTTTTTTTCTAATCTTTACTGCAATCGTCGTAATATTTCTTTATGTAAAGAGAAAAAATTTGAAGAGAGATGGCGTTATGTATCTTTATAGAACAAGTATCGGGCTTAAGATTATAAACTATCTGGGTAAAAAATACAAAAAAACCCTAAAGGTTTTGAGTTATGTTTCTGTAACAATGGGTTATATTCTCATGATAACAATGATATGGCTTATGTATCAAACAACAAAACTTTTTTTCCAGCCAGAATTTGTCCAGGCAGTAAAAATTCCTCCACTAATGCCACTTATTCCCTACATCTCAGACATTTTTCAAGTTACATGGCTTCCCCCATTTTATTTTACTTATTGGATAATTGTCCTGGGCATTATCGCAATAACTCACGAAGGGGCCCATGGAATCTTTGCAAGATTTTATAATGTAAAGATAAAATCAACAGGATTTGGATTTTTAGGACCATTTATGGCTTTTTTTGTTGAACAGGATGATAAACAAATGCAGAAAAGAAAAATCTTTCCTCAATTGACAATTCTAAGTGCAGGAGTTTTTGCAAATATTATTACGGCGTTATTATTTTTTGTTCTTATGATCGGATTTTTTCAAGTTTCATATTCTCCTGCAGGAGTAGTATTTACTGATTATACTTTTTCTGTTTTTCCTGCTCCAGTTATGCAAAATGCAACAGTAACTTCAGATATCATTAAAATTGATGGATTAAACTTGACAAGAATAGAAGTTGAAAATAAATCTTACTTTACTTCAGAAGAAATTATCAGTTTAAAGACAAAAAATTTAACTAATGCAACTCTAATTGGGTTGTATCAGGATCAGCCAGCAATAAGAAACGCTATGAAAGGAGCGATAATTCAGATAAATAATTTAGTAATAACTAATCGTTCAGATTTTGAAAATATCCTTTCTGATATGAAGCCAGGAGATAATATCACAATCGTTACAAAATCCAAACAAGGAACAAATAAAACTTTGATAACCTATGAATTTGCTCTTGGCAAAGACTATGCTAATGAAAGTAAACCAGTTATTGGGACAGCTTCATTAATGTTAAAATCAACAACATTAAAGGGATTTTTTTATAAAGCAATAAACTTCTTTAAAGATCCGGCTGTAAATTATGAACCCAGATATAACGAGGAATTTACAATTTTTGTTTATAATCTCCTTTGGTGGATTGTTCTCATAAGCATAAGTGTGGGATTAAGTAATATGCTTCCTGCATTTGTTTTTGATGGGGGAAGATTCTGGTATCTTACTGTCTTAGGAATTACGGGTCATAAAAAACTTGCAGAAAGAGTATTCAAGGTTTTTACGTTTTTGCTTTTGGCAGTATTTGCCTTGCTTATGGCATTATGGGCAGTTGGAATGTTTTTCTAATGTAGTTTTTTCACTCATTATATTTATATAATCTCATGTTATTTATTTCATATGATCTCACCAAAAAACCTTGAACTCCTGAAAAGACAGCATTATGTTGTTGCAGGAAAACACTCTGCTGTTCAAATATGCAGATGGACTAAGCATTCTCTAATTGGAGAAGGAGAATGTTACAAACATAAATTTTATGGTATTCCTAGCTGGAGATGTTGTGAAATTTCTCCAAGTGCTGTTTGGTGCGATAATCATTGTATACACTGCTGGCGAGCAACAGAAGCTACACAAGGAAATAAAATGCCTAAAGGAATAGATAAACCCGAGACAATAATCGAAGAATGTCTAAAGGGAAGAAAAAAACTTTTAACAGGTTTCGGAGGACATTCAAGATTAAATAAATTAAGATATAAAGAATCTAATGATCCCTCACATTATGCCATTTCCCTTATAGGAGAGCCTACACTTTATCCTAAAATTGGAGATATGATTTCTCTTTTAAGAAAAAGAGGCAAAACCTCTTTTATTGTTACAAACGGCCTTCATCCAGAACTTCTTAAAAAACTTGAAAAAAATAAACAGCTTCCAACCCAGTTTTATGTTTCATTAAACTCAAGCAATGAAAAAGATTATGTTCCCTGGCATAAATCCGTCTATAAAGACGCTTGGAAAAGATATAATAAAACTCTGGACCTCTTAAATAAATTTACAAAAAAAGGTAAAAGAACTGTTTTGAGAATGACTCTTGTTAAAAATATGAATATGGATGATCAGCATATTGCAGAATTCGCGGGTTTAATAAAGAAGTCGGGAGCAATGTTCGTTGAAGTAAAGAGTTTTATGTCATTAGGATATTCAAGAGCAAGAATTCCTTATGAATCAATGCCAAGTCTTAAAGAAATAGTTTCTTTTGCAAAAAAGCTCGCTAAGGCAGCAGGTTATATTTATCTTGATAAGCATATGCCTTCTAGAATTGTTCTTCTTGGCAAGAATAAGGAAGCAAAGAGAAGAATGAAAATAAAATCAAGCGAGATATAATCAATTTTTTCTAAAAACCTTTTTGTAATGTGAAATATAAACTATTTTCGGAACAAATATCAATGCTAAAAATATCAGAATAGGAAGAATAATGATATCATCAACATAACCGATTATTGGAATAAAATCTGGAATCAAATCAATCGGGGAAATAGCATATGTTAATGCAAGCCAAAGAAAAAATTTGGATATCTTCGGGGTTCTTTTATCCCCGTAGATAAGTTTTGCTAAGCAGAGATACTTTTTTATCACTCTTTTTATTTTTTTGAATTTGAACATGTAATAATAATAATAATAAACATTTTTTGTCTATTAAATGTTACTTATCGGTTGTTACAATGCTTTAAATACTCATATGAACATGTTTTCATATGAACTCTCAATCATACAACACCTACCACATATTTTTTAACAATCTTTCAAATCCCCTTAGAATAAAAATTGTTTCTGCTTTGAAAGATAAAAATATGTCTGTAACAGAATTATCAAGGAAAATAAAAGTAGAACAAAGTAAACTAAGTCATGCTCTTTCAAAACTGAAAGAATGCAATCTCGTAAGCGTAAATATTGAGGGTAAGAACAGAATTTATTCTCTTAACAGAAAAACTCTTTTACCCATATTACACCTCATAGATGAACACTCTAAATTAAACTGCGGAGGAAATTGTTTGTGCTGTACTAAGCATAAATCCAATTAAATAAAAGAATGTTATTCAAAAGAAAAGAGATATACATGGATAATGCTGCATCAACAAAAGTAGACGAAAAAGTTCTAAAAAAGATGATGCCCTATTTCAATGAAAAGTATGGGAATGCTTCTTCTGCCCATATTGTCGGTCAAGAAGCAAAAAGAGCGCTTGAAGAAAGTAGAGATATAATTGCCAGCTCAATCGGTGCAAAAAGTGATGAAATAGTATTCACATCGGGTGGAACAGAATCAAATAATTTTACACTCAAGGGTTTATTTTTTGCAAATCCGGATAAAAAACATATTGTTATAACCAAAATAGAACATGATTGTATACTAAATACCTGTAAATGGCTTGAAAAACTCGGGGCTAAAATAACTTATCTTGATGTTGATAGCGAAGGTTTTGTTAATCCAGAAGACGTAAAAAAAGCAATAACAAAAGATACACTTATTGTTTCTATAATTCATGGCAATAATGAGATAGGAACAATACAAGATCTAGAAGCAATAGGTAAAATATGTAGAGAAAAAGGAGCATATTTTCATACAGATGCTTGTCAGAGTTATACAAAAACTCTTCTTAATGTAAAGAAACAAAATCTTGACCTAGTTACATTAAATTCTCATAAAATTCATGGGTCAAAGGGAGTAGGTGCTCTTTATATTAGAGAAGGAATAAAAATTTTTCCCCTAATGCACGGCGGCGGGCATGAAAGAGGATTCAGAAGTGGAACAGAAAATGTTTCAGGAATTGTTGGTTTTGCAGAAGCAGTAAGAATAGCAAGTCTTAGAGATATAGCAAAAATGTCAGAATTAAGAGACATGCTCATCGAAGGAATTTTAAAAATTCCAAATACGAGATTAAACGGAAGCAGGACAAAAAGACTTGCAAATAATGTTAATGTTTCTTTTAATACCATTGAAGGTGAAGCAATAGGGAGTTATTTAGAAGCTTATGGAATATGTAGCTCAACAGGAAGTGCTTGTGCTTCTCACTCACTTCAAAAAAGTCATGTTTTGAAAGCAATAGGCTTAACCGATAGCCAGATTAATAGTTCAATAAGACTAAGTTTAAGTAAATTCACAACAAAAGAAGAAATAGCAATAGTTTTGAATGTTCTTCCGAAAGTTGTTGAAAAATTAAGAAAAATAAGTCCGTTCAAAAATTAAATCAACTCGGGCTCGTTGACTCACTCGTTATTGATTGAGTAAACAGGCTCGGGAATCAACTCGGGAGGTAAAAAAAAATGACTGAGAAAAAAACAGACAAATATGAAGAATTTGCCGGAGACTTCAAAAACGAGACAGCATTTGAAGAAGAACTCGAAGAAGAAGGCTTAGAAGAAGGCGAAGTTGAAAAAGAACATTTTGAAGAAGATAAAGAAGAAGATTTAGAAGAAGGCGAAGTAGAAAAGAAACGCCCTGAAGAAGAGATATAATAATATGAAAAATAAAACAACAAAGAAGATTAAAAATAGCAGTAGCAAAAATAAAAATTTTGTTACAAAGAAAATGAGCTTTTCAGAATTAATTGAAAAATGTCCAAAATCAGTAGAAGTTTTAATGAACAGCGGAATGCATTGCATCAGATGTGCTGCATCTGCCTTTGAAACAATTGAGCAAGGCGCGATAATGCATGGGCTTAATCCTGATAAGTTAGTTGAGGAAATAAATAAAAAATTATCAAAGGGAAAAAAGAAAAAATGAATAATCAGGGATACAGCAAAATAGCAATGAAGCATTTTTTTAATCCAAAATATGCGGGAAAAATAAAAAATGCAAACGGAATAGGTCAAGTTGGAAATTCAAGCTGTGGGGATATTATGAAAGTTTATATCAACGTAGAAAAAAATAAAATTAAAGACATAAAATTTAATACTCTCGGTTGTGTTGCAGCAATTGCTTCAAGTGATGTTGCCTGTGAAATTGCAAAAGGCAAATCAATAAAAGAAGCTAAAAAAATAACAGACAAAGATATTTTAAAAAAAATTGGTGGATTGCCACAAATCAAGCACCATTGCAGTCTTCTTGGAACACAGGCATTAAGAAAAGCAATAAATAATTACGAATCAAAAATCAAACTTAGAACATAATTATTCCGTCTTTAGTCAGCGCAGTAAACCTAACTCCGACAGGTATGCTTAACAATGCAGATATAAGAGCCATATGTTCTTTTCCATCACCACTTGCAATGCTTAATGCAACTTCTGTCCCACTTATTTTTCCTTGAAGCTTATTTTTTAGTTCTTCTTTTAAATCAGAAATTCTGCTGGTTGTAATTTCTACAAATTCACAGGGTTTATCTGTTTGAAACTTTTTTGCAAAACCACTTCCTATTAGAATTATCTTATCCCATTCTCCTTGTTTTATTAGGCCTGCGACTTGTGCCCATGTTCCCTCACCTGTTGATAATAATGCTACGAGTTCCATGTTTTTTTATCTCGTTCATACTTTTTAAGGTTTTATAGTCTGGAGAGCATATTTTTATAGTAAGATTCTAATTAATTTGCATGATAATAAAAATATTTGGAATATTAGACCTAATCGCAGCATTAATATTTGGCTTGTCTTATTATTTTGATATAATCCCGCATGGTTTGATGTTTTTCTTTGCAGGTTATCTTATTGTAAAAGGAGCAATATTTCTTTTCTCAAAAGATATAGCCAGTTTTATTGATATTGGATGCGGATTAGTCCTGCTTGTTTCGGTTTTCTTAAGTATATCTCCGCTTATTTTTATTATTACCTTAATATTCTTAATTCAAAAAGGCACATTTAGTTTGTTAAGCTAAAAAGAGAAAAAACTTTTATTTTAATTGAGATTTATAGCGAGATTTTTCACAGTCTTCAGAAATAGGTTTTCCAAATTTTTTATCTAAAAAGTCCCCAACATTTTCATAAGTCTTTATAGCCATTCTAAGTTCTTCTGGGCAAAAAGGTTCTATTTTACCTGTCTCGTCAACTATTGGACTAAGACCATAAAATTTATCGATAGTTAAATCAGTTCCATTATCTTTCCCATCATCAATCATTATTTGTCCGGAAAAAATGTTTTTATAATCCCACTTAAGAATAAAACTCATCCTAGGATCATATACTTTTGAGAACCCTACCCTTACAAATTGGTTTTTATTAATTAATTCTTCTTGTAACTTCCAACCTAAATCTCTTACAAAACCAGGTATTCCTCTTGTATTCCATAATTCCCATAAACTTTCCATTTAAGTCATTAATATTTTATCTTTAAAAGTATTCGTATAATGTTGGGTATTCAAAAAGCTTTAAAAACCCACCAAACATCAAAATACTAATATCAAAAACTACATCGCCGAGTCCCAAATTCTGGGTTCAGGCGCATTATGTAGAAGATATTATTTAAGATATGGTAACAAAAGAAGATTTTTTAAAAGCAGTAGAAGAAATACGAAAACAAGATGTAAAAGTCAAGTTTAAACAAACAGTAGACTTAATCGTAAATCTTAAAGATTTTGATTTAAAGAAAAGTTCACTTAATCTTGTTCTTCCAATCCCACATAAGTTTGAAGATAAAAAAATAGCGGGTTTTTTAGAAAAAAAATCAACACTTCTTGATACTATTACAAAAGCAGAGTTTGACGATTTTAAAGACAAGAAAAAAATGAAGAAACTTGTTCGTTCTTATGACCTATTTATCGCAAGCGCAAAACTGATGCCATCGATAGCAACATCTTTTGGAAGGGCACTAGGTCCTGCAGGAAAAATGCCTTCTCCACAATTAGGAGTTATTATGGTTGAGAATGAGAATTCAATAAAAGAGATAATGATAAAAATAAACTCAATGATAAAAGTAAAAGCAAAAGAACCAAGTGTTAAATTAGCAATAGCAAAAGAAGATAATAAGGATATGGATATAGCAGAGAATGCTTTTTTTGTTTATAATGAAATATTAAAGGCTCTTCCAAGAGGAAAAGATAATCTAAAATCTGTTTTAATTAAATTTACCATGACAAAACCAGCAAAAGTCAAGCTTCAATAAAATGGAAACAAAAAAAGCACACGTATCTAAGGAGAAACTTGAAAGCGTAAAAAAACTCGTAGATAAATTAAAGCAAAACAAAACTATCATGATTCTTTCAATAAAAAGTCTTCCTTCACAACAATTCCAAAAAATGAAAAAAGAATTAAGAGGAAAAGCAGATATTGCTGTAGCAAAAAAAAGTATGGTTATAAGGGCAATAGAACAGGCAAAATTAGAAGGAGTAAAAGAATTATTAGCACAGATTAAAGAAGATTGTGCTATAGCAGTTTCAAATGATAATGCTTTTGAACTTGCAGCATGGTTTACAGATAATCAAAGCCCTGTTTCAGCAAAAGAAGGACAAGTTGTAGATGACGATATTACTATAAATGAAGGCCCTACTGAGCTTGTTCCTGGGCCAGTAATTAGTGAACTTGGAGCATTAGGACTTCAAATTATGGTTGAAGACGGAAAAATTACAATAAGAAAAGCAAAAGTCGTATTGAAAAAAGGAGACAAGGTTAATGCAAGTGCTGCTTCAATATTAATGAAATTAGGAGTAAAACCATTCATGGTAGGAATAACTCCTCTTGCAGTTTATGATGCAGACGAAAAGAAAGTTTATGTTGGAATAAAAGTAGATAAGAAAAAAGTAATGGCAGAACTTTTGGTTTCTTATAGCAAGGCATTGAGTTTTGCTAGAGGAATAAACTATGTGTGCAGAGAAACTATTGGACAATTGCTTGCAAAAGCGAATAGCCATGCAAACGCTTTAACTAAATTACAAGGAGCAACAACTGCTCCTGTTGAAATTCAAAATTAAATTCAGGAGGAAAAAATGGAATACATATATGCAGCTTTGTTATTACACAAATTAGGCAAAACAGTTGATGAAGCAAACATCAAGAAAGTAATGGAATCAGCTGGCGCTTCAGTAGATGGAGCAAAGGTAAAAATATTACTTGCAAGTTTGTCTGGTGTAGATATAGCAAAAGAACTGGAAAACGCTTCAATAGCAGTAGCAGCACCAACAGCTGGAGCAGCTAAAGCAGAAGTAAAAGAAGAAAAAGAAGAAGTTAAGCCAGAAGCAGCTGCAGAAGGTTTAAGCGCATTATTCGGATAATTGGTTAGCGAGCGACTTCACGAGTCAAATTGTGAAGTAGAATAACGAGTGGGGTCGCGAGAACAATTTTTGTTCTTAATTTCGTCTAACCAAAAATTCCTAGTAGTAACTTTAGTCTCCAGTTTTCTTCTGATAAAATTTTTTTCCTAAAATAATCTTTGCAGTTTAATAATCTTTAAGTAATCTTAAATTCTTGTTCTTTTATGATAGCATTGCGTGAATGGTTTGGAGGATGGGAAATTTCAACACTTGATAAGGAGCTTGATGACTTGATAATAACAGAATATTCTGGAAGACTTTTTGAATATCAACATGAAAGGAAAAAAATTATAGGAAGAAAACTTTTCAAGTTTAAGGAACTTGATGAAGCACCAATCCTAAACTTGCTTAGCAAATATGGTCCGAATTTTCGTTATAATCTCCGATGTAAAAGAGCAGGAATTTGTTTATCAATAGGACCCTGGGGGTTATAACACTAGATTTAAAAATCTCATAAGATTTGATTATTCATGCCGACGTGGGACAATGGTACTCCGCTTGCCTTGAGAGCAAGTTTCCTTTACCGGATATCCCGGTTCGATTCCGGGCGTCGGCGTGTAACGAAGTTGTTACAGTTGGAAAAATATCGTCGGAAAATAAAAGACAGTAACGAAATCAAAACCAGCCGGGCGTCGGCGTTGAGCGTTAGCATTTAAGTTTTATTTCGAATATTCTGGAAATGCAAACGCGAAATATATTAGTTTTAAGAAGATTTAAATAACGGATTTATTAAACAACCCCTAAATGTGTGTTATATGATAATTAGTACACATCGCTGTTGAACTTATCATATAACAATTAGGTAAAATACTTCCTCCTTTCTTTTTTTCTTGCTTGATAAGCTTGTTCTGG
>Ga0247841_10009497_pt1 | contig 13602 bp, 14 predicted proteins | sample LaCruzMarch2015__2_FD_192410 | JGI IMG/M metagenome (GOLD analysis project Ga0247841, IMG submission 192410) | Freshwater microbial communities from meromictic Lake La Cruz, Castile-La Mancha, Spain - LaCruzMarch2015_18m | ecosystem: Environmental > Aquatic > Freshwater > Lake | place: Spain...
TAGATGTTGGAGCCCAGAGTTCAACTTGGTCTATTCAGGCAGCCCTAACAGCCTCTACGGCTTATATTTGGATTACTGCTATTATCGGCCAGAAGATGCTTACTATCAGTAATCAAGGCTCTATGGTCGTATAAGGTATATAAGTTATAATTATTATTTTATTTTATTATGTATATATATAATAAAATGGAACAGACACAAGAACAGGCTCTACAACTATTAGATGATATAGTTGAGACAACCGAAATAACATGGAACCGATTACAAATATTTTATGAGAATTATCAAGATAGACAAAGATTAGGCTATATTATACCAAGAGAAATTTATGAAGTATATCCAACTGAAGAAGAATGGGAACTGTTATGGAATACAATAGATACAGCATTAGGATATCCACCCATACCAGATACACAACCAGAGCGTGAAATATCAGGTGCGGGTTTATTAGTTCGTGATGAAGGTCGTCTTCCACCTTCAGTAAGGAATATTCTAAAATCACACGGCGACGAAAAGATAAAGACAGTTCAGGTTTGGAAGTATCCATTATTCAATAACGTCACACAAACTTTAATAAATAGTCTGGTTAAGCAACCTTACGATAAATTTTTTCACTTAGGGATTAACTTCAATGACGCTTATAACTTAGATAAGAATGTAGTGCTTAAAATGGCTAAGGGGAAAGAGATGAGCGATGCGAATGAAAATAAGCCCGGAGAGAAGACTGAAACGATTAAAGTAAATAAAGATATAACTATAAATGAATTATTTGAAAAATTAAAAAAGAAGATGGGAAACGACCTGGAAAATTATTCAGCCAGAACTAATAACTGTCAGGACTTAGTTATGAATGTGTTAAGTATATTAGGACTTAGTAATCCTACTCTTAAAAAATTCGTTAAACAGGATACAGAAGCAGTATTTAAAAAACTTGGATTTTTTGAAGGCATTGTTGAGGCAGGTGCAGAAGTATTAACAACAGTAAAAAAAGTAAAAAGTAGAGTACAAGAAGGAGAGGGAAGTTGTTCTTGTCAAGAGGGGATGGGAGGGGGGCTGAACCCCCCCACGACCAAAGGGAGAGGTGAGTATGTTTATAACTACGCACTACCCAGATGTAAAATCCAATATTAAAATAATCTATTATATAATAAACAACGATGGATGGAAAAAATTCTGGATACTTAGAGTTATTAAACCTAACTGAGGTTCAAGCCGACTTATTAAACACTCCATATATTACCTGTGATACTTTAACGGCATCGGTTGGAAATATTACAACCGGTAATATAACGACTTTAAATTCAACTGATATTAATACTAATAATGCCGATATAGATAATTTAACTATACCAACCTTGACTGCCAACAAGATAGTATTGAGTAATGCCAGTGATAAACTTATATCCAGTCTTTATACGGATACTGATATGGCTATTAAGTCAGTAGCAAATACTTTTACACAGACTAACACCTTCAATAATGTCGTTATTAATAATCAAGTTTTAGGCGCTACTGGAAGCGTTGCTCTACCCACTTATTCTTTTGACGGAGACCCAAATACTGGCATGTATAGAACTGGTGCTGATAGTTTAGGCTTTTCTTGTGGTGGGTCAAATAGGTTAATAATGAGTACTGTTTTAACCTGTGGAGGTGCTGTTCGTAATGTTGATGGCACAGCAGGAGGTCCCTCTATTACATTCGCAAATGACACTAATACAGGCTTATTTAGGTCAGCGGATGATACTCTAAATATCGTCACCAATGGTAATACTCGTTTATCAGTAAGCAATAGTGGAGTTAATGTCCCAAACTTGAATGCCAGTAAGATAGTATTAAGCGATGCGAGCGATAACCTTATTTCTTCAACCTTGACTGATACTGATTTACCAACTCTTGCTGGTTCAAACACATTTACAGGTGCTACAAATACTTTTAATAATGCTATCAACTTACCAGCACGAACTGCCTCAAAGTTATTACTTACAGATGCCTCAAAAAATGTAGTAAGTTCAACCTTGAATGATACTGATTTACCAACCCTTGCTGGTTCAAATACTTTTACAGGTGCTACAAATACTTTTAATAATGCTATTAATTTACCAGCACGAACAGCCTCAAAGTTATTACTTACAGATGGTTCAAAAAATGTAGTAAGTTCAACATTCACCGATACTGATTTAGCCCCTAAAAATGACCCTACATTTACGACCAAGATAACAACTCCTGATATCGTCTTGAATAATGCAAGAGTTTCTCTTGGTTCAACACAAACAACAACAAGTCTAACTACTGGGTGTCTTATAGGCGATAATTTATCAAATGGAGGGTTCAATAATGTAGGTATGATAAACTCATCGGGAACTCTCATCACGGCACAAGGAGCAAATAGGTTCTATGTATCCCAATTAAGAAACGCCCAACTCAACGCTGGGGTATTGCTATACGATAATACAACAAAGGAGGTGTCGTATTCAGCGACATTACCAACGCTGACAACAAGCGGATTAACTATCTCAGGTCTTACAGCAAGTCGCGCCGTAGTTTCAAACGCAAGTAAGGCTTTAACCTCAGCATCATTTAACTTACCTTCAATCTCAGGCACAAATGGTTTTTTACTACTAACAGACGGGACAGCAACTACAAGTTGGAGCGACCCTCTACTTCTACCAATATCAACAGCAACTCAAACTGCCCTCAATTTGAAGGCTAATATAGCCTCACCTGCTTTCACAGGTCAAATAACTATGCCTCTTGGTAGCGTGGCTACACCCTCGCTTTCTATAACAGGTGATTTGAATACAGGTATTTTTTCAGCTGGTGCTGATACTTTAAACCTTGTAAGTAATGCTACTACTCGTTTGAGTATATCAAACTCAGGAGTTAATGTGCCTAACTTAACAGCCTCAAAACTTGTGCTTAGTGATGCCAGTGATAACCTTGTTTCAAGTGCTTATACTGATACCGATATTTTGAATAACAAGATGATTGATACCTGTAAAGCACCTTTAAGTCTATTGACTTTCACAAATCAACAAGTTTTTTATTGCCCGATATATGTAGATAAGCCCCAGACATTCAGTAGTATATATTTTGGGTTCAATATTCCAGCAGGAGCGACAAATCTTAATCCATATATGGGTCTTGCGACATTAGCGGTATATAATGCCTCATCTTTGACAAGCACACACCCCAATTTCATATCATCAACTGTATCCACAAAAATTACAGCCAGCGATACAGGGGAAATAGGTCTTTTCCTTATTAATATCCCTGCTACTAAGTCATATAATACCATGTATAAACATACATATAGTTCTCCGTTCAGTTTATCAGCAGGGCGATATTTCCTCGCTCTACTGATGGAGAGCGCAGCCCCAGCATTGTATAACAACGCTTTTCAGGCATCTTTCCCGTCAAATTCAAATGTGATGACTATCTCAGCGTTTAACTTAGATACTATATCGCTTACTGTTGGGTCATGTTCGGTGTTCGCTGATTTAACTCATTCGGCAAGCACAACTTTCACATACACTATCTCAGGGACATCATTATCAATTACTGGAACTCCAAGCCCCTATTATGTCTTTCCAAATTGTTACTTAAATAGTATTTCGGGTGGCTTATACATTGTATCTCAGACATCAGGTATGATTGGAGGTATTGGTCTATATACCGTATCTACATCGCAATCTCCATCATCAGGGACTATGACTTTGTCATCGTCAAGGTATTCAGGCACGATATTATCACTTGGAACTGGCACTGGACGAACTGGAACTTATAATATGACCCCGTCGTTCGCAGTTATTACGGTAGGCTCTATTACAGGTTCATCTACGGCATTTCAATTCACACACACGGCAGCGACTACTGCTTCTTATGTCCCTCTTGGCGTCACGACAAGCAATAGCTACAACTACCAGCAAACAGGTCAAACCTCTTTGCCATCCACAGCAACACCCGCGGCATCAACGAGTATGCCTTATATGGCTTTATCCACATAAGACTTTTAAATATTTAATAGAAATACAATGACGAGATAATCTAAAACTAAAATCGTCCAGAAAGTTTAGATTGAGTTAAATAATAATATAGATTAAATAGAAAGTTATTAATCTATATTAAATTAAAATTAAAATTAATGTAAATAATAAGTAAAAATAGTATATAAAAATTTTTATATACTATTTTATCCTTTATTTTAGGTTAAATAATCTTAGATTATCCTTACATTATATTAAAGTTAATCCAAACTTTATAATATAGTTTGGTTTTAGATTATTTCGTATATCTATATCTAAACTTTTTTGTAAATTTTATTTTTAGATTTTTTCTTTGATATAATAAATGTCATTAGAACAAACTATAAAAGAGAACCGACCGAATGTCTCTTTATCATCAATCAAAACCTATCTCTCTAATATCAAGTCTATTAGTAAGGCTATTGATAAACCTTTAAAAAATGCTACTGATATACTACAACAGGAAGAAGCCATTTTCAAGTATCTATTAGACCAGAAACTTAATGTTCGTAAAACCAAACTTTCAGCCTTTATTGTAGTATTAGATAAAGGCAAAGAAAAGAACGATGCCGAGACTGAGAAAGTCCTCTCTAAGTTCAGGAAACAAATAACCGAAGATGGTGCAAAAAACGATGAACGGGAAACTAAACAGGAACTAACCGATAGTCAAAAAGAAAACTTTATACCTTGGGACGAGGTTATGAAAGTATATAATAACTTAAAAACTGAGGCTGAACCTTTATTCAAGTTAGAAAGACTAACTCTCGGTCAATTCAAAAAACTACAAAACTATATACTATTAAGTCTCTATGTATTAATACCCCCGCGTCGTAGTCTTGATTATGCTGACTTTAAAATTCGTAATGCTAAGACTACCGAGGATAACTATATGACTATTAAGGGTAAAAAGAAGACAGGAACTTTCATATTTAATAAGTATAAGAATTCAAGTCGTCTTGGTCCTCAGTCAGTAGAAATACCGAATACCTTAAAGATACTTATTAATAAGTGGATTGAAAAGAACCCGTATGACTGGTTGATTGTAAATGGCAAGGGCAACCATATTACTCAGTCTAAAATTAATGAAATGTTAAACGACATATTCGGTAAGCGAATAGGTTCAAGTATGTTAAGACATATCTATCTAACTAATAAGTACGGAGATGTTGATTTAGCAGAGATGAAAGAGACGACCGAAGCAATGGGTTCATCAAACATTGACCGAACGCTCAAGTATGTTTCTAAAAAAGATGCTTAATTTTTTTTCATAGTATATAATAAAGATGAATATACAACCTATGAAAATTCAAGGTGGAGCAAAACCTACCGGTATGCCTATTTATTGTGGGTCAAAACCTAATGTCCCAAGAGGGAAGGTTAGAGGCAGACCTAATCAGTGTTTTATGGCTGGCAGAAAAGCAGGTTTCTATGCTGGTGTATTAAGGGGGCAAGCACAACAAGCACCTCAACCTGCGCAACAACAAGCGCAACCATTCACTTATATACCATTAGAAGAAGCAACCAATGATATACTTAAAGGTATTCTAATGAGAACTGGTAGATACCCAATAGGTCAAGTAAGAGCAATGAATAGAGACAGACTATTCAATATTTTTAGAAACGAGTTAAACATAACCCGTATTCCAGTTCCAGATATTTAGGCTTAGTTTAGTAAATTTTATACTTACCTTGTAGTATAAAATTTTTATTTAGTTAATTAAATATTTTTACTTTAATAATTGTCCCCTCTTTGAAAAACAAACTTTCGGTTCATCCCTCTTACATACCTTGAAACCTGTTTTTACTTTCTTAATTATATAAGGCATTCTTTATTATAAGAAAATACTTTATGCTTGAATTTTTCCAAACTCACTTGATACCATACCATAGGCTGTTCCACCATTTCCTTTCATTGTCCCCGGTATTTGCTGATATACTCCATTATAACCATAAGTATATCCTGAACCGAGCATCAAGGGTTTAGTAGAGTATCCTTTACCTTTCATCTTGCCGTATCCTTGTGCCTTTAAAAAGTCGTTAAGGGCTAATCCTCCTGCTGCCCCTGCTGGCACACCAAGTGGGTTTGCAGTCGCTAATCCAGCCAAAGCCCCTCCTGCCGCAGGTAATAGAACCTGTCCTACCTTAGAAACAATCTTTGACTGCTTTAAAAATTTATCTACAGTCCCAATAGCATTTTTTACTTTGGGGTCAGCAAAGAACTTGCCGATGTCTTCAATAACTCCATCGCCTTTCATTCGTTTTGTATATTTGCGTTTTGCCATTTTATTATATGTAAGACTTATATTTTTCAAAATAATTTTTTACATCCTTTTCCCCGTCCTTACTATCATCGGGTCTATGTTTATCCATATAATCATTATAACCAGTAGCATCATCCCATCCTACACCTTGATATCTGTCATCAAGAAACTTAATACTATGCCATCCACAAGTACTGGTTCCGTCTGGCTGTCTCTTTAAGTTATTCACTTTAAATAAGAAGTAGTTCTCTGGGTTCATTTTTCGTGCTATCTTTTTCATACCCTCTAATAACTCTGGTTCTGGATTACCCTCTGCCAGTGGGTCAAAATACTCGGCACTCTTAAAGTCATCCTCATTATTAAAATATACACTGCGCCAATGACCCTCTTTATAACCATCTTTTCCTGAGCCATCACTTGTGCTCGGGTTCGTATTGACAATAAAGCCAAACCTTTTCATTTGAGGCTTAATATACTTTACCATATCCTTTACTTTATCAAGGGGGATAACAGGCACAAAGTCCTTAATTCTCTTCTTTAATACATTTTCAATCTCATCGTTGTAAAGCCCTTTATTAATAGAGGCACCTCTACCTTGTTGTTGTCTGGAAAATGAGTTTAAAGTTGCTTTAAAACTTTTTAAAGTTTTTATATTGATGTCTCCGTCTTTGTATGATGGGTATTTTAATTTCAACTGAGATATAATAGGCTTCCTTTTATTCAAGGTATTAAAATCTTCTTTAGTAAAGGTTTCACCCAATAATTCTCTAAGTATTACTTTTGTATCTCTAAGTATTGTTGGTACCTCTTCTTCCTCTTCTTCATCGCCTAATAATAGAGAAGGTGGTGTTTCTTCTTCTGCGGTTAAAGATTTTTCTTCTTCGCCACTCTCTTCTGCTTCAACCGATGTTTCTGTGATAGGACTAATTCTACCAGTCTCTTCTACCTCAGGCAGAGGTAATTCCTTAAAGGCTGGTTGTGGTTTTAATCCCTGATATAATAGAGCCAATAACTCCCTATTCTCTCGCTTACTATCCTCAATAGCCTTATTTATGGCTTTCAAGTCATCACCCTTTAACTCCTCTATCTTTAGTGGTTTAGTTTGGTCTGGTATTGCTGTTATCTGCTTTTGTGGCTGAAAAAAATAAACTGGGAGTTGCGTTTTAGCACCTTGGGTTATATCTGCCTTTTTCATTCCATCAACTATTGGCTTTTCATACTTAACTCTAACTCTCTTTTTTCGTCTCTTAATCCTCCTTCCTTCTGGGGCAACATTTTTAATGTTAATCTTAACAACCTGTTTTTGACTTATGCCATCAGGAACCTTAATGTACCTCTTTTTGCCCTTTATTAGATAGTAATAGCGAGTATTACCATCCTTTTTAGTCTTGTATAGTCTTTTAGGTCTTACCATCTATCTTTATTTATATTGTAGAAAAAATATCTTTATTAATAATAAATGAAGATTACTAAAAGCATATTCTTATCGTTCTCAGGTAATTCAGCCACTGCTTATATATCAGTGCCCTTTAAAGTAGCAAGAGTTCATTGTAAAGGCATTGGATATACCCCTCAAAGCCAGCCTGCTTCCGGAGCATCAGTATATGGTTGTATCAGTAGCGACTTAGTTGATAATCAACCTTTAGGACTATTTTATAACGATAGCACCTATGCCTATGCTACTAATAAAGATATGGAACTCACCTTATATACTCCAAGAACTATTAACGGCACATACACTTTTTACCTACAAAACAAGGTAGGGAACCCTTATACTCCTACAGGCTCAGGTGTAGATGATTGTATATTGATATTAGAATTCAATGATGCCGTAGAAACATATTAATCGGTAAAAAAAAAATAATATCTTGTATTCAATAAAAAATGACTGAACCGGTTAAAAAAACTAATACTTCTGCTTGGATGACCGCCCTCAAACAATACAACGAGGGGAAACAATGGTGCGTGCCTAAGAAAGACACACCCGAATACCTTGCCGTAAAAGAAATTGCCGATAAAATTAAGGCTGAAAAAAAGGCACAGGTAGAAACAGGGCCTTCTGGTATTACTAAACCTGCACTTGTTGTCCCCACAAACCCAAATGGTCCAACTGAAATTATAGTTAAAAAAACACGGAAAAGAAAAGTTAAAGAACCCGTTGAATAATTTTTTAAATTTTTAAAAATTTTATTATCTTATATATAATAAAATGACATTCATTGATGATTTGAAATTTGGTAATATATACGAACAAGACTGCCTTACAAGGTTAAAAGGTGCTAAGATAATTCAAGGCAAGTTTAAGCCTTATGATTTGATTGATGAGAAAGGTATTAAATACGAAGTTAAGGCTGACCGATGGACTTATAGAACCCATAATTTGTGTATTGAATTTGAATGTAATAATCAGGCATCAGGTATAACCTCAAGTGAGGCTGACTATTATATGTATTATATTGTTAATACAGATAATAAAGAAAAGCCCTACGAGTATGTGCTTAAAATACCAAGTGATGATATCCGTGCCTTAATAGAGGATAAAAAGTATCACAAGGTACATAAAGGCGGTAATGGGTGGAGGAGCAATTTTTTTTTATTTAGAGATACTTTATTTGAAAAATATCTCTTGTAATAATAAATGACCGAATACCATAAACAAGGCTATATATTCGTAGCACCCAGTAAGAGTAGGTATAAAAAGTATGATGCTTATAGAGAGAATGATGCCAAGTATATAACATCATTCGGTGATAATAGGTATAAAAATTATTTTGATAAGATAGGACACTACTCTAAGTTAAACCATTATGACGAGAAAAGAAAACAACTATACTATAAGAGGCACGGAAAAACAGCAGACTTTGAGAGCGCCAAATGGTTCTCCCATAAGTTTTTATGGTAGGTAAAAAAAATTCAGCGTCTATGGTTATTAAAAAAAATTTCAGCCTCTGTTTTATCTTTAAAACTTATACTTTTTTTTGAACCATCAGTATAATAATAAACCCTCCAATAAGAATAAGTTTTACCTTTGACAATATCTTTTCTTTCGTGTATGCTACCTTTCATTCTATTACTACTATTATCACTAATACTCACCCATCGTAAATTAGATAAGTCATTATTTAATCTGTTTCTATCTATATGGTCTATCACTGGTAAATTATCTGGATTTTCTAAAAAATATTTTCCTAATAATCTATGAAGAGTGTATCTCTTTCTTTTACATAAAGTATATGACATATAACCATTTTTTCCAACAAAACCTTTTAAAAATTTACAAGTAATAGTAGAGAATACTCTGCCTTGATTAGTAAGATAATAAGACCCATCTTCAATAGACTTATAATTTTCATTTTCGTTTAATATGAAAAACTCCGCTATTTTTGAGGCTCTTTTTTTCTCGTAGTATCTTAAATTTATTTCTTGTTTTGTTAAAGTCATTTAATATATATTATATATCTTTAAATTGTTTATTTTTTATATCCAAAGATTTTTTCAATGGTGAAACCTACTAAACGAGTTTCTATAAGACACTTTGATACTTGGTATTATCTCTTTTAGTTTATCGGTTATCTCTTGCGATACTCGTTCTATATCCGTAAAACCACAGCCAAATATGTCTATAGCAAGGAGTTTTGATACATAATAAAGATGGGCTGATACATGGCTACTATCAAGCTGGAAAAATATAGTTCCACCCAACTCGCTCTTGTGGGGTGGTATAGGGAGTAATACACTGCTCTCCTCTACTATCATTAAACTTGTTTTTTTAATACTCTCTTTAAGTATGTAAAAGATACTGAGTAATAACTGCTCGTTATTTAAGGTGTTTGTATCCCATACGAAATCTAATACGACCTGATAACCTTTTGTTTTGTTATACATTTATATATTATCAAGAAATATATAAATTAATGAATATTACTCCACCGAACAATAACATAGTCCTTGAGGTTTATCTTATACTGCAACAGGTTCTGCCACATCGCATTTCTGCTTTCTTTCGTACTTATTAACCTTACCACCCATGCTCGTTCTATACCTCTCCCTCATATAGTTCCTAAAATATTCTTTATTCTTTTGAGCGTATAACTTGCTTTGATTTAACTTGATATATACTCTAAGTTGTTCTTTATCCTTAAAAGGAGAGACATCAATGTTATAGTTGTTGATAGCCTTAAGAGTAGATTTGTTTGTTATGTCTTCAAGTCTCATTATTTATTATATACCAATATTATTTTTAAATTATTTAAAAAATTCAATTTTTTTTATTATTTAAAGAAAATAAAATTGATTATTGTTGAAAAAATATTTAAAAAATTAAAATCTTATATATAATAAATGAATGAATTAAAAAGCAATGTTGATTACCAAACGATGTTCGGTAGGGAGAGTGAGTTCTATATCGCCCAAGATATAAGTGACTATGGCTCTAAGACTTATTATAACTTATCACTGGATGATTTAAGAGAGTATCTACAAACCGATTATCATCTTTACGAACTTATTAAGGAGGATAAGCCTTGTAAGATGTATTTTGACTTTGATGGAAAGTATCAGGACATGACTGAGGAGGAAAAAGAGTATTTTAAAAACAATAAAATTCCAACTGAAATAACCTCTCACCTTAAAGATTTTTGTCAAGATAATAACCTACCTAAACCTTTATGTATTTTATCAGGTTCAAGCACAGAGACAAAAAAATCAATACATATAACTATTAAAAACATAATTCTCCCTACAAATCAACACAGAAAAGCATTTTTTGATAAGTTCATTAACTATATTGATGGTGAGTTAATTACTGGGTTCTTTGATGCTAATGTCTATACCAAGAATAGACTGATGAGATTAATTAATCAATCAAAGTTAAGTAAGAATGTGCCTTTAAAATCATTACATAAAGTTAATCTTACAAGTCATATTATAACTTATACTGACGGACTTGATATAACTGAAATACCTAATGACTGGATAGAACAGAAAAAAGAGTATATACCAAGAGAGATTGACGAGGAGACAAATTATGAGGAGATAATGGAACACCTTAATAACATATCAAGAAATACGGATTATAAGGACTGGTCTTGTGTAGGACAAGTTTTATTAAATTTAACAGACGGAGATGATGAGGGGCTTGATATGTTTATTGATTGGAGTAGGAGTGCATCTAACTTTGACTACGGAGCATGTGAGAGATTTTGGCGTGATAATAAGCCCAATAGGGATTATGGTATAGGGCTATTAGTCAATATGAGAGACAAAAAAGAGTATGTAAGACTACTACCAAAGGCTGAACCTAAACCTATTACTGAACTTAAAGATATATCAAAAGAGGACAATTACTATTGGGTTGATTTTGAGAGAGAATATATAGGTAAAGTATTTGAGAGTTTTTACACCTTGAAAGCAGGTATAATAAATGATTTACCAAGAGTAATGGTTAAAATAACCTATGGAAGAGGTTTTTTTGTTAAGAAAGAACACAAGGACGATTTGTGTAATATGGTGCCTATAACAGATATGAAAAGAATTTGGTTCAAGTATAATATTGTAGTTAAAAAGAAGAAGGAAAAAAAGACTGAAATAGCGGAGATTTCATTAGATGCTATTTATACTGAGTGTAAATTAGACTTATACTCTCACTATGATATAATACTTGATAAGGAAAATGTAGATAAGAATACTTACAATGGCTTTAAAGGTATAAAAGCAGTTGAGGTTAATAAAGAATATGTAGATATGGCTCTAATAAACAAGTTCTTTACTCATATAGAAAGTATAATATGTAATGATAGTAAGGAGTGCAGTCATTTTTTCATTAGTTGGCTAAGGTGGATTATGATTAACCCTCATATTAAGAGTAAAGTATTTATGTTTTTATTCAGTGAGGAGGGTTATGGTAAGAGCACAATAGGTAAGTTTTTGTATGAGTTTGTGTTTGGTGAAACAGCAAGTTATACTTGTAGTGGTTTAGATGGTTTAACAAGACATTTTAATAAGCACTTAGCAGGTAAGTTGTTTTGTCAGGTAGAAGAACTACCTGCTACAAGTGATACTTTTCATACTCAGTTTGATAAGATGAAAAACCTTATTACAGATGATAGATTTGAGATGACTAAGAAAGGGCTTGATAGTATCAATATCAAGAACTACATTAACTTTCTTGCTTGTAGTAATAACAAGTACTCTCTCAAAATACCTATGAAAGACACAAGGTATTTCTGTGCTGAAATAACTAAGAAAATGAATAAGAACTATTGGACTGAATACTACAAGGACTTTCAAAACCAATCTTTCGCCAATATGTTATATACTTACTTTATCTATACGGAGGATGATGACTATGTTGATTTTAATGGTCGTCCTACTATACCTATGACTCAGTTAAAAGAGGAGTTGATTAACTTTTCATTACCTATACACGAAAAGTTTTATAAGGATATTAGAGATGGTATTTATAGACTACCTGAAAGTATGTTTAAGGATGCTTTCACCTTTAAAGATAAAGAATATAAGTATGCTACCTCATTACAAGAACTATATAGTGAGTATCTTAATTGGGGTTCTATTAATGGTGAAAGAGACTTGAAAAGAAAATACTTAGAGTTCAAACTACATAGAAGTAGTGATATTAGATTTATTGATTTACAAGAGAAAATAATAAATGTAGATGAGTTAGAGTTTAAAAGGAGTGGGAGAATTTTAGAGGTGTAATAGTAGTTGATTTATACAATGACACTTATGTGTCATCCAATGACACTTATTTATTCATATTATTTTAATAATAATATATAATTTAACCTGTATTCACCTTATTATTATATAGGATGACACTTATGACACTTATGACACTTATGAAAATGAAAAATAAAAAAATAAAAAATAAAAAATAAAATATATAACCAATTTGAAATAAAATAAGTGTCATAAGTGTCATAAGTGTCATAAGTGTCATTTGACCTGTTCTGCACCTTATTTTTCTATGACACTTTTTACAATGACACTTATCAAAATCGTAAGTGTCATTTTTAAATATTTAAATAAATATGCAGATGAGTTAGAGTTTAAAAGGAGTGGGAGAATTTTAGAGGTGTAATAGGGCTGATGTTTATAACTTACGCTTTTACATTTATACTTACACTTTTATATTTAGTATATATAATATAAAAGAGCCTGTAATCACCTTATTTACATATAAGGTTACGCTTTTACGCTTTTACACTTTTGAAAATGAAAAATAAAAAAAATAAAAAAAAAAAATTATATATAATAACAAATTTACAAAAAATAAGCGTAAAAGCGAAATGTGTAAAGTT
>Ga0247841_10009498_pt1 | contig 13602 bp, 18 predicted proteins | sample LaCruzMarch2015__2_FD_192410 | JGI IMG/M metagenome (GOLD analysis project Ga0247841, IMG submission 192410) | Freshwater microbial communities from meromictic Lake La Cruz, Castile-La Mancha, Spain - LaCruzMarch2015_18m | ecosystem: Environmental > Aquatic > Freshwater > Lake | place: Spain...
GGACGAGTGATTTATTAGTCATGGACACCTCCGAAAACTATACGGAATGAACTTATGTATAATAATATCACGCAATTCCGCATCTGTCAAAGCGGAAACGGGGGGATCGGTGGGGGATTACTATACATTAGTGCTTCTTTTGTATAGGGAGGGAATTTGTGGATGAACTTCAAATAACCTTGATGATTTTGGAATCCGAAGGGGAAATTTTCAGGGAAGTGTTAGAAATCAAACAACTCGGCGAGAGTAACATCCAACGCCTTGGCGATTTTTTCGAGAGTATCAATTTTAACAGCCGGTGGGTTCTTGCCTTCAAGTTTTTGAATGTGCTTGTAATCAACACCGGAAAGAGCCGTAAGTTTTTCTTGCGTCAGTTCCTTTTTCGCCCTGAGTTCACGTAGTCGTCCAGCAAATCTGGTAAGAATATCCCCTTTCATACTGATGATTATTAACACAGATGGTATTTTCTTGACACCGCATCCGTGCGGTGGTTTAATCTAATCACCTCTTGGTTGGTTGACCCCCCATTGAATAGACAGACACGAAAGGAATAAGAATATGAGGGATATAAAGGAAAGGATTATCAGCTATTATCTTCAGTTGCCCAAAAAGAAACAAATAATCTTCCTTGTTTCAGTGGCAATCATTTTCATATCTCTCGTGGTGATGCCTGTTGGTAGAATGCTGATGAAACCGAGAAAGCCGGGCACACGCACTTATCTCCACAATCTTTCTTCTAACGACAAGCAGAAGAAATGCGAGGCGATTTCATGGGTCGGCGGAAGGGGAGTAACAAAGGCAGTTCCAATTCTTGTGGGAATCTTGGAAAAAGATTCAGACTCCGAGGTGCGAAAGAAAGCAGCAATGAGTTTGAATATGTTAAATCAGGAATTGTTACACGAGAAATTGAATGATGAGGATGTGAAGATTAAGGAATCTATCGTCGACGCACTGTTGGAAACGGAAACGCATATGGCAAAGATGACGACGCTCGCTGAAACGCAGAAGGTTGTTGAATCCAAAGGGCAGAAGACACCAATACCTGGTGATAATCTTAACTTCTTAGTGGACAAATTCACTTCTTTGGACAGTGCTTCGAAAGGGAAGGTTCTTGCCTTTATTCAATCGAGCGGCAATAGTCAGAAATATGAAGAGAAAATCCTGACAATGGTAGAAGACACGAACGAATCGCTTGATATCCGGAAGAAAGGACTCGAAATTTTGTGGTATACGGGAACTGGAGCAGTAAGCTCGCGTCTTACTGCATTGACTTACACTGAAACTGATTTGGAGTTTAAGAATTGGACGAAAGCGGTGGTGAATGCCATAGGACAACGGGAGCAGCCCAAATGAAAAAAGGATTCACTCTCATAGAACTGATGGTGGTCATTGCAATTATTTCGATGCTGGCATCGATGTTACTGCCAGCACTTTCTTCAGCGCGAGAGATGGGAAAAAGAGCATCATGTATGAACAATATGAAACAGTTAGGCATATTGTTTATGCTTTATGGACAAGATAACGATGGGTATCTTCCTCCTTGGGAATATGCTGATAGCGCCTGGTATGAAATATCGCCAGGTTTCTTTTCTAATGGGTGTGGTTTATTAGGAAGTTATTCACCAAGAAGATTGGGAACCAAAGGTTTCTCGCAAGGAATATGGAAATGTCCGAGTGTAAATGTACCAGCTGCTACTCAAACAAATTTTTATGGAGACGATTTCGTCAATGGAGTTATTACTTATGGCGTTAACAATATGCATGTTTGTCGAAAGGTAAGCGTCAGTCACACTCCTTTTCTTGTAAAACAAAGTCAAATCAAGAGACCTTCTTCAATTCTGCTGTTGACTGACGAATGTAACGGGGAATGGCACAACACCGGCCATGGATGTAATCACTGCCCTCTTTGCGTTGACTGGGACACCACAACTTACTCCAGACCTGCATCTTGGCATCATGGTGGTTGTAACGTCCTTTTCGTTGATGGTCACGTAGAGCACTGGATATACGAAGATTTGAAGGCCAACAAGAATGACCTTTGGGGACATTACCAATTATAGGTCAGGTCTATGGAACTGAAAGCGGCTTCTAGAGAATAGCAAAGCAAAATGTCGGTTAAATACTCCTGTCCGCAATGCGGCAAAGAGCTATATGAAGAGCACGTGATTACTTCCGTCTGTCCTCACTGCTACGCGGTTTTCGATAAAACTACCATCGAGAAAGCTCCTCCTCAGGAAGACCTGGTGAAAGGAACACCTGGTGAGGGAGCAGCTGACGAGAAAATGGAGGAAGAGCGCGAGGATGAGGAATCACCATCAAGAACGATAGACAAGGGTTAACTTCTGATCCTATTCTCCCTGCTTATTCTCCTGGTTTCATATTTCCCCATTAGCAAGATAGTGATCAACAAGATGGTAACTCGGGAGATCACGACTTGCAGTACCTCAGCAGCAAAAGGTGGAAGAGAATGTGAAACAAGAAGGGATTCTACAAGCCGGAAAGTCAACAGAGTTAGAAGGAGGCGTACCCCTCCCAACGCTCCAACAACAGCAAGAGGAAGAAGCAAAACGACAAGAAAGGATTTTGCAGACCAAGAAGTTACAGGATGCAGAAGAAAAAGCAGCAACCGCAGAGAGATTGCAGCAGGAGACAAAGCAGAAACTTGAAGAAATGCGCGCTGCTGCTCAACAGGAAGAAGAAAGGCAATTCCAGCGCTTCTATAGCAAGGGAGAAGTAGCCCTCCAAAACGGCAGTTATGTGGATGCTTTGGAGTCGTACCAAGAGGCCCTTACTCATAGACATGGCGACCCGAGAACCCAAGAGAAGATCACCCTTGTTCTTGTCAAACTCAAGTATGGGGATGCACAGAGACCGAAACAGGCTGAATCCAGATATCAGGAGGCAAAACAGGTAGGACCGAAAACATCGGAAGCGGAGAAGAAAACGGAAACAATAGCATCCGAACAGGTGAAGGCGAAAATGGCAGAAGTAGGGAAGAAAACAGAATGAAGAGGATAGTATTGCTGTTGGTAATGGCGCTGGTGTTGTCTATATGGGGCGGGGTGGCAGCAAGCGAGAGTATTCACGATGCTGCCAAAATAGGTGATGTGGAAAAGGTAAAGACACTACTTGCAGAGAATCCTGATTTGGTCAATGCAAAAGACCAAGACGGATGGACTCCGTTGCACATGGCTGCGGCTACGGGTAACAAGGGAGTAGTTGCGTTGCTGTTGGCCAACAAGGCCGATATCAATGTCAAGAATACGGATGGGAGCACACCGTTGTTTATTGCGGAGAAGAATGGTCATAGAGATGTCGCTGATATGCTTCGGCAGCACGAGGCAACAGAGATAACCGTAAGGCAGGGCAAGTCACTAACAGAACGACCCAAATATACTGCCTCACAACAGCTTCAAGTTGCTTGGGGTCTTATACAGCAGGGGAAGTATGATGAGGGAATACAGGCATGCAAGGAGGTTCTCGCAACAAAAGGAGCGTCTCCGAAAGAAATCTCGGGGGCACAATTCAACATTGCCTATTGTCTTGAATTTCAAGGGAAATATGATGAGGCAATGCAGGCATATAAGCAGGTCCTTTTAGTAGAGAAAGGGGATCCTAACCTTATCTCGGGTGCACGAACTAGAATTGGGATCTGTCTTGAATTGCAGAAGAAGTATGCTGTTGAGGGAATGGATGGGAACTACACCGTAGGAACAACTCTTGCAATTGGGGATCATCTCAAAGCAGAGGGAAAATATGGCGAAGCCATTACCGAGTACAAGAAAGTAGCCACCATCGAAAGAGCAACTCCTTACGCTATTGCATTGGCGCAATTCAACATTGCCTGTTGCCTTGAATCCAGTGGAAGATATGATGAGGCAATGCAGGCGTATAAGAAAATCCTTACAATGAAAGGAACATATCCTGGCGATATTTCACGGGCACAAAACGGGATTGAGAGGTGTCTTGAATTGCAGAAAGGGAAGTGAAATGGGGTAAAGGTCTTGAGTAGGGACCTCTCCCCGAGAACTGGGCTATTATCAAGTTCAAGGTTGCAGAATGAAGTAATAAGGAGGTGCATGAAGAAGATTGTCATCTTTACGATCTTGATCTTTGCATATCTTCTCTCCTACTCTCCATCTCATGCAGCAGACCTGAATCTCAACAATACACCAGCGCAGATTTATTTCTCTCCCAATGGGCTGTACTCAAGCGATTGTAAAAGAGGTTGGCAAGGCTACCAGCGAAATCCTCGTCCAAGCATATTCATTCACTTCAGCTCCAATCGCCAAAGCGCTTGTCGATGCCAATAAACGTGGGGTGAAGATTCAGGTCATCCTGGACAAGAGCCAGAAATCAGAACGGTATTCATCGGCAACATTTCTTGCGAATTCCGGGATACCGACGTATATCGATGCTGTTCATGCGATCGCCCACAACAAGATCATGATAATCGATAGGGGAACTGTCATTACCGGTTCATTCAATTTTACGAAAGCCGCTGAAGAGAAGAATGCAGAGAATTTGGTGGTCATCAAATCGAAGGAACTTGCAGCGTTATACATCGAAAATTGGCAAAAACATCAGCAACACTCTGAGAAGTATGGTGCGAGGTATTGAGGGAAGCAGAACTGACGCTGCGATAATGATTTTCACGAAGAGGAGAAGCGGAATGAAGACCTATCCGGTCAGCGCAGTTATAGCCCAAGGATACGCGTTCAGTTTTCGCGGCAGTGTGAAACGAGTACGCAATCTTATTGCTATCTATCGCTTGAAGACCGGTCCAAGAAAGAGTGGTCGGCGACCCGTGCCTGAGACCGACATACTCCGTGCCGCAGTCGTGCTGTTACACGCTGCTGTGGAAGATCTTCTCCGGAACGTGGCTTGTTACTCCATTGGGGAGAATAGTGCGCCTGCGGTGTTGGATAGGATTCCCTTGCTCGACACTAACTCCGGACATGAACCAAGAAAGTTCTTACTCGGTGCTTTGGCCCCCCACGCAAGCAAGACGGTTAAGGCTTTGATCGAGGCTAGTGTGAGTGCGCACTACCGAAGTTCCGTAACATTCAATAGCCCAGGGGACATCGTCAGATTACTCCAGGACTGCAACCTGGACCCCAAACAGGTCAAGAAAGAACTCCCCGTACTGGTCGAAATGACCCAACGGCGGCATCGGATAGTCCATTATGGTGACAAAGACCCGCGCTATCAACATGCAACTGGTTTTGGTGATAGAGACAACAGGGGGTATCAGGTGGCCAAGCCTTTGTCTGTGGACAATGTGGAACGCTGGAGTAGAGCAACGGAACGCTTTGCCCGAAAGGTTCTGGATTTGATGTCAAGCGGTGAGTTCAGTAAGTGTTTCAAGGTCTCCCAGCGGCAGGACTCAGACGATTGAAAGAGCGAAAGAGTGAAGGGGGCTCTTACTGGATATGTTTCATTCGCGACCACAAAGCCGTTTAAACTCTCTGCGAACGTCCTCGAAAGTTATGGCGTCGATCCTCCTAAGCCGTGTATAAGTGTCAATCCCCCTATCGGTAGCCATTGCACTCCAAAAGTATTTTTCGACTCCTTCTGCCGTCTGCAATTTACCTATCCGCATTCGGGTATACCGTACTTTTTTCTTGATCGTAGTATCCGCCTCCGGGTGGGTTTCGGCTGGGTGTAAAACTTCCTTCTCAAGAAATGCGATTAGGTCTTCTTTCGAGGCATTCATTTGAGTCTCCTTGAGGTTTCCGGTCCTGACAAGAAGGTGTAGTTCTGACGGTATGTTGAATGAAACTACCTTTAACGATCGCAATCTACTTCTTCCTCCAAAGAAACCACCCTACTCAACATCAAACTTAACTCCTTGTTGAATCCTGACCGAGTCTTCGACGGTCAGCGTGGATAGATAGCGCTGTCACCATGAGCGTGGAATTGTTGCTGGATCCTCACCGAGTCCTCGACAGTCAATGTGGATGGATCATCACTAACTAAGATATTCCCCTGCTCTTAATATACTTCCACATCATCGCAGGGGACACGTCAAGGATCCTCGCCATAGATGTCATACTAACCTTCTTTGCCCTGAATTCCCGAATCTGTTCTAAATGTGGATCCAACCGGCTTTTCCCAGGTCCTTTTGGCCTTCCCAGTTTCTTTCCTTCCGACTTTATCCTGGCAAGAGCCTCCTTCGTCCTTGAACTAATGAGTTCCCGCTCTATCTCTGACGCTAAAGAAAAAGCAAAAGCAAATACTTTACTTTGGATATCATCCCCGAGTTCATACTTGCCTTTGACGGCATAAACCTTACATTTCTTTCTGAGCAGGATCGCCAGCACTTCCATAATCTCCAACATACTCCTACCAAGGCGAGAGAGTTCAGAAACAATAAGAATGTCTTTCTTGGTCATCTTCTCCACCAAACTTCCAAGTTCCCTGTCCTTCCAGGATGTGGTTCCGGAAACTACCTCTTGAACGAAATCTATCCTGCCCAAACTCTTGGCATTTGCGAAATCCAATATCTCGTGTTTCTGGTTTTCCCCGTTCTGTCCTTGGGTAGAAACCCGTGTGTATCCGTAGGTCATTTTTACCTCTTTTGGTTAAAATTAACCGAAAACAAACTATTTGTATTTATGTTATACCTATTTATATACCATATGTCAAGTATTACGGTATATACTTAGTGACGTTATAAACGTTCGTTTTTAGTTGATAGACGGGGAGGAGGAGATGCAGAGAATAGAGCACGTTGCTGGAATATCAAGAAACATGTCCTCAACCGTGACTACTTCATACGTTTGTGGAAGGCTCTGTAGTGCAGTTTGATAGCGCGATTCATCGCTCGTCGTCCAAGCCCCCGTCTGCGAGAAGGGTGAGTTCCATTACTGGAGCCAACCAGTTTTGCCCTGCCTGGTACATCTTCAATTGCTCGTTCTAAACCCCTATCAACATAATCATCGTAGTCTATCAGAACAGAAAACGTTGGGTCATCAATTTCGACAGTGAAATGGTCAATGATTGGCAATCCCTCAATGGCCTTCTTCATGTTATTCAGGAAGGTTTTATCGCCTACGTTGAATAAGTGTTTCCCCGTCCCCAAATGCCATCGAACCCATCCATGTTTCAGGGCAACCCTTGTCAGTTCCCCTCTCTCGTTTGTCACAACTGCCTCGTCATAAATGCCCTGTTCCTTCAAGATCTCACTAAAATTGTCTAACACCCAAATACTGTGCCCTTGTCCATTGGCATCATACAGTGTGTTGTCTGGAGAATACCAACACCGAACAATGCCACCGAATCCTGTCAGATCCATGGTGGTCACACCATCGGGGTCCTTAAGAGTATCTACGTGTTCAACAAGGTTCGTAGTACACCACTGCTCAAACTCCTCAGCCGTTTTTGTCCCCTCTATCACGCCTTGTGTTAACCGGTTGTACTCTTCAAACAGCCCCTCTTCGATCGTGTTCTTAAGCCCGCTATCAGCGCAATAGGCGGAGAACACCAATAACGCAACAACATCGTTCTTATCAGAACAGGGCTTCTGCACTAGAAAAGCCACAATAAGTCTGAGCCCTTTGGCGTAAGAGTTGAAGGGCGGCTGTTCGTTACCATTCTCTTCCTGAACCGACTGAAGAACGAGCTGGAGCTTGTTCTGGTCAACAACAATACTCGTGTTGTATTTCCGCCCAAGCTCACCCACAAGAGAAAGAACATCCTCAATTGGGATCATTTCGACATCTCTTTCCTCACTATCTTGTAGTGATTCTTGTACGCCCTGTCCAATAGCCTTTTCCATGATTTCGTTTTCTTCACCGTTTTCTTCTCTTCCATGAGGCCCTCCCATTGAACGAGATTGTGCTTCTTCAACCCGTGGGTTCGACGCATACTCTTGCCCCCCGCTCTTATCGAACCACTTCCCACTGTTTCAATACGTGGAGAATGAATTTTATCGTGTTGATGGTATCGGCCTTTTGTTCACACATATCCTCAGGAACCGATACTTTCTCCACCTTCTGGATAAATGGCAATAGTGTGTGGGAAAATAGGAGCCGTTTATTCATGTAACCCCTATCTTCACCATCAGATCCGGTGAGTCTGATTACATCATCATCCAGGTGTCCGTTCATGAAGACGAGTTTCAGATTAGTGATTGCTTGGTGGAGATGATGGAATGCTTTCTGGTGTTCTTCTCTCTCCAAAAATATCTCTGCCAATCCAAAATGCGTGTCAAAAGCCCCCAAACCACCCCCATACTTCTTCAGTTCTTTATCGAACAGATTCATTGCTTCCTGTTCACGTCCAGCAGCCAAAAGAGTACGGATGACCCTGAAAACGCGGCTGCATCGTTCTGGAGCTATTTTCTCATAGCATTCAAGAGCTTTCTCGTAATCACCCCGTGCATAGTATTTGTCACCATCGGCTTCAAAACAGTTTTCCTCCCTGACCTCCCTGATATGTTCATCACCGATGACTTCTTCGTATTTGTCCAATACAGAGAGAATAAAACCTCTTCTCAGTCTAATTGTCGATGATTTGGCAGTATATCGATTGTAGATATCCGCCCAAACCAACGGTATGAACCTTTTTTCAAGCGGATCAAAATCGCTGTGGTCTTCAGAAGTGACTGGTTTTTCTTCTTTTTGTTTCTTTTCGACATATCGTTTTAACAATTCGTTATCCGCCAGCAAGATATCTGAAATCAGGTCTTTGGAGAGGACAACCGGGGCATTGACAATATAATCCTTTTCGTTGGCAAGGAAGTTTAATACGTCAGAAGCCCATTCCTTCTGCTGGGCGCGACGGTTCTTGCTGCTCTCCTTGTCCTGTGCCCTGTATGTCTTTCGGAGAAAGGTGATGGCTTCGCGGATGGTCTTGTCGCGCATGGGTACATTCCCTCCCGGTAAAGACAGCAAATACTGTTCATAGATCTTTGAGAATGCTGCTATGAATTCTTAAACTCCCCATTGGCTTCTCACCCTTCAGTCAAGGACAAGACCGAGGGTTAGTTTGACCCTGCCGAACGGACACAGCGAAACCCATTGCGGCTGCTCCCGAATGAGGGCTCGTTTCCGCCCCGACAACTGGAACGGCAATCATCAGCCGGGCGGCTCCAGGATCCCCCGCGTAGTACTCGAAGCTTATCATTTTCACCTATCGGTCCCCGATACTGACCACGTTTCGGTCCCCTTGGATTCCGATAGGGACTATTCTGGTAGTACTCCTCTCTATACCAGTCATTGCAACGCTCCCATACGTTTCCATGCATGTCGTAGAGACCCCATGCATTCGGCTTCTTTCTACCCACAGGATGGGTACTTCCTGTATCAGGGTTCTCCCCGTACCACGCATACTCCCCCAACCTTTCTTCGTCATCTCCGTAACAGTATTTTGTCTCACTTCCTGCTCGGCATGCATATTCCCATTCCGCTTCGGTTGGCAGACGCTTCCCGTAGTATTGTGCGTAAGCATTCATTTCCTTCCATGTTACTTTCCCGATCGGGTGATCGTCCTGCCACCCCCAGGGCGGCACGTCCGGCATTGCCTTCCCGGTCTCCCCACAATACTTCCGATACTGGGCAACCGTCACTGTGTGAGCATCCATGCAGAACGCGTCCAGCCACACCTTGTGCCGGGGGTATTCGTCCGCGCCTCCTTCACCATCAGGACTCCCCATCCAGAACTCTCCGGCAGGGACTAATACCATCTCTGCACCATCCTCACCGGTGATCTTTCTAACCAGACCTTTGCGTTTATCGATGGCCATTGTCGCCTCCCGGCTGTGTACATCAAAATCCGACGCTTCAATGAACCGTATCTGAAGAAACATCGCAATCACAGTACGTACAGGTCACTTTACGTTTGCTGACCAGCCTATTTCCTTTCCAAAGAAATCGGTGATGTCGAAATAGACATTCTTGGTTTCCCCATCGAGTGTGACGTACTCAAAAACATCGTAGCTTTTCCCAGTCTCTCCACCAGGGTGCAGTATTTGTTTGATTAGTCGCCAGCCGGGATGCATCTTGTTCATCCATTCGTACTCGGAATGCACACCACGATACTTGATATTCGTTTTGATGACCACCGCTTCTTTCTTTGAAGTCCCGTCGCCGCCCTCAAATACGATTGTGTCGAGTATCATCGTACTCCTCCTGGTTGTCCGGAGTTATTCTCCGTTCAACTTTTCTGAAAGGGGTTTGTCTGACAATTCCGTCATTCTCTTGAAATATTGATAAACTTTCCAAGCTTTCTCGTTGTTCTGGGAACCGGTTATCGCCTTCAGTTTTTGCTCATCAACCCTGCTCATTAATCTGAAAATATGGCCCACACCTTTCTGCCGATAGTTGATCAACTGCAAATATACCAATCCCTCAATGGAGCAGACCCCATGCGCTCCTTCAATAGCTCTTGGGTGAGGATTTATGCCATTAACCTCAGGGTCCCCTTCTTTAATCACGTTTACGTTCCATCCATCAAACTTGAAATTATTGATCTTCGTAAAAGTAATAGACCTGGTTCCCCTCAAAAATATGTGTCTATTGTTTTTGCATAACTTAATATTAACCCTAACCTTTATCCCATATTCATGTCCATCTTGCTTCAATTTCCCGTAATCTTCCTTTGAAAATAGGAAGTTATAATTATCTGTCAAAAGATCTTCGCCAAACTCTCTCGCACACATCGTCCCTATCAATACAGGATGAACATTAAGGTTGTCGAAAACCAGCTTCAATTTCACTCTCAATTCTACTGAAGCCGCCAAGAATCGTCTTGCGTCCTCACACCATTTATCCAGCCTATTCCTTCTTCTCCCCATCAAGTATCGCCGTATTTTTTTCAGCATCATCGTAGTTTATCAGAACAGAAATCTTTGAGTCATCAATTTCGATATCAAATAGGATAGACTATCTGTTCTTGAGACGCTTTATTAGATTCTTGTGTCGGCTGATTGTCTTCCTTATTCTCTTCACTCTCTTTTCCATTATTTTCTGTTTGTCACTTCCACCCATGGTCGTACACTCCTTTTTATCGGTTTCATTCGCCATCAGTTAATACGATAATTCCGGCATCACCGGTAGTATTTTTCCTCCAGCAACATATTCAACACCCGCTTGGGCGGAACAACTTCTGCGGTACGTAACACACGATACCATTCCACCCTCTCGTTAGAAACGTCCAGGGTTCCCGGTACCATGTCGTCCAAGATATTCCAGAATTGCCCCGGGCTATCCAGGAAGATGATCATTTCATACCCGCATTGTTCCCACTTTGGTCTGTAGCAATCCTGAAATTTCTCATACCGCATCTGCTCCTCCAAGAACTTGCCGGTTCCTAGGTCCCGAGCAGCAGACTTCCATGTCATTCCATCGATCAAAATTTCATAAAACCTGGGGTTGTCATCAACGTGAAGCCGGAAGTAAGCATTGTCATCCTCACCCAAACACTCGATAAATCCCGCGAATAAATCCCACGGTTGCTTGAAATATTCGCCTTCCTTCGGATATTGACTATCCTGATATTCCAAAAACATCACGTGCGCTGCATTCCCAATCACATCGATCTTCTTCAACTCCTCAGTTGACCTATCGACATGATCTGCTCGTTTGTCGCTGAATATGTTTGAGGAGATGTTCTTCCTCCGCAGATTCATCGTGAATCCGGCAGGCATAAATTCCATATCGATTTGAGCCAGTTCGTGGAGTGTATCAATCAAACTGAGTTCGGCACACGAACGCATCATTTCTCTGGTCGCCATGAATGCCTCCTTATCTACTCGTTCTACCGTTTGTTTGAAAACAAATCCGATTCGGAATTATGCCCATTTCAAAGCAAAACTTACCAGTACCGTATTGAGAAACGCACAGCAAGAAACAGGCATATCACTATCACAATACACAAAATAGTCGCTATCAAACGCCGTTCAGCCTTCGTTTGACGCCTAGGTGTTACAGGCTTCGGTGAGCTATCCGCAACTTGACCCGAGCTACCGCTTGAGCGATTCCCCATGCTCATCAGAATCAGTACCAACAACACAACGATGACCTTTTCCATTATCTCATCCCTCCTATCTACTGTTAGCCGTTTATCTTCTTCATCCTGCCTGCCTCACCCGGCGGAAACGTCCAAATATGGGGGATCACCAATTCATCAATGGACTGCGCCAGAAGATCCCTGGTGTTCCGGTAGCTCTTCAGGGACTCACCGGCCGGATCGTTGATGTCAAGATTGACAATGGTCTTATCGCAGCCCTGTTCGTATCCATGAATGAAGTTCCCGTAGTCCTCCGACATGACAAAGATGATGCTCGATTTCCGGATGATGTCACTGCTCAATTGCCTTGTTTTGTGAGCCGCGATGTCTATCCCGATCTCCAACATCGCGTCAACGGCATTGTCGGATGCTCCATATCCCGAAATGCCCTCACCGATCCCCGCAGACCACACATCTATGTGGTTCTCGAACTTCTTCAACTTCTCCCGCAATAGGAACTCGGCCATCGGGCTGCGGCAACTGTTTCCGTAGCAGACAAACAACACTTTCCCTTTAACCAGAACCCTTCGAGCACCCTCTGTCCACATCGAACCATCTGGATGTATAGAGAACTTTGTTTCATTCACGTCTTCAGATAACCGTTTAGTTTTCATGGATCACCCCGCTTGTATTCCGGAATGCATGTTGGCTTCATACCCCGGCAACTGATTCGCATCTTCAGTGTCCACAACAATCCTGTCCGGCAGGTTTGGCGTTCCTAGTGCAAACAGGTACGAACCCAAGAATTCTTCCATAACCCCCTTTATGCCTCTGGCCCCAGTATTCATGGCGATTGCACCGCGTGCTATTGCCCTGACCGTCCGCTCGGTCAATTCCAGTTTCTTGCCAAACACAGCAAAGTATTTTTCATACTCCCTGAGGTAGCTGCTTTCCGAGTTGACCATGATATGTACCAGGTCATCCTCAGACAGTGGCGACAACTGAACAGTAACCGGAAACCTTCCGATTAATTCCCGGATGAGACCAAATTTAACAAGGTCGTCAGTCGTAACAAGCTTCTTTTTCTCATTCGAGATATCGTTTCCTTTTCCAAAACCGATGGTATCTTTCTTGCCATTGATCTGCTGTAACCCATCAAAGACACCCGCAGCGATGAAAAGAACCTTCCCGGGATTCATCGTAATGTGTCCCCTCATCATATCTCTACTTTCAAACTGCATCTCCTTGGTACCCTCGATGATGTTGAGCAGTTCATCCTGGACCCCACGACCACTAACATCCCTGGATGTGTAATGGGCAAAGGCATCTTTCATACAACCTATCTTGTCTATCTCATCCAGAAACACAATCCCCCGTTCGGCTTTCTCCCGATTTCCCTTGGTGCGCTCCATTAGGGTCACCATGATTTCGCTGATAGAACGCCCAACGTACCCGGTTTCGGAAAACTGAGGCATGCTCTCAAAAATGAACGGTACGTCAAGAATATCTGCCAGGATTCTCACCATGTGGGTCTTTCCGCTGCCGGTCGGGCCGATCAACAGAACATTCGCCTTTGGTAACCCTGTTTCTCCCTTTGCAAACGAACAGTAATGCCGGTAGGCCGCACTCGACAGGATCCGCTTGGCCTGC
>Ga0247841_10009500_pt1 | contig 13597 bp, 8 predicted proteins | sample LaCruzMarch2015__2_FD_192410 | JGI IMG/M metagenome (GOLD analysis project Ga0247841, IMG submission 192410) | Freshwater microbial communities from meromictic Lake La Cruz, Castile-La Mancha, Spain - LaCruzMarch2015_18m | ecosystem: Environmental > Aquatic > Freshwater > Lake | place: Spain...
AGGCGGGTCACCGGTTTTGTGGTTCACCTTGCCGAAGAGGTCTTGGGCCTCCAATCCGACTACTCCGATATCCATCTGAACCTCTCTTTTTCTGAGAAGGAGGGCGATGTAGAGCTGGTATGCAGCAGCACCGGAGCGCCGGTCAATCCGATGGATGAGAAGCATCAGGAGGATAATATCGGATTGATGTTGATCAAAGGGCGCTGCAAAAGTGTGGATTATTCCTATGAAGATAGAAGAAATACCCTTTTCCTGAAGGTGAAAGCGGAATAGCCAGGTTGTTGGGCACTATGTAGAAAAAAATGCATTTGAAGGGGTGGTTGCCCTGAACAAGGATTTCGGGGCCGGTTACTTCTATGATCTGATCATAGAGAGCGCATCCCTGAAAAAATAAATCCCCCGGAATTTCCAGGGGATCTTATCCCATAGTAACCTTATGATCATCCGATCAGCTGGATGCCAGCGTGAATTTGATCGGAAGATTGAACTGCACCCTGACCGGCATTCCCTGCTGCTTGCCGGGTTTCCATTTTGGCATGAGTTTTACCACCCTGACAGCCTCCTCGTCACATCCTCCACCGATACCCCTTGCGACGGTGACATTCGATATGGATCCATCAGCTTCAACAACGAAGTTGACATAGACATTCCCTTGGATATCAAGCTGCCTAGCTTCCTCAGGATATCTGATGTTTTCGGCAATGAATTCTGCATAGTTGTCCAGAGTTGGCCACTCTTCAACAAAGATGTGGATCTTCTCGGAATCAATGACATCAATGACTTTTTCAACCGGTTTTTCAGGATTCTCCCCTCCAACGAGAAAATCTTCGCTAATCCCCTGGTTTGGTTTGAGATTCAAATCCTCCTGAATTCCAAAGTCGGTTTCAACATCTTCATTGACAACTTTTGGAGCAAGGAAGGATACACTTTTTATAGATGTTTGTAACTGAGGAGGAGGCATCTGAATATCGGGTTTAGGTTTATTCAAAATTTCTGCATCAACAGTGCGTTTAACTTCCTTATTGATACTTTGACTTTTTTTAAAGCTTGCCACAACAGGAAAAGCAAGGACAACCCCCAGTGTGAAAATGCCAATGAAGATGGAAAAAAAGATCGCTTTTCCATACTTTTTTCTCAGGTCATAAGAGCCATAGGACTTGTTCCTTTTTTCGAATACGATATCATCCAGGGTTTTCATGGTGTTGGTTTTTTAAGGGTTTGCATTTCTGTTTCTTTTTTCGGATCAATTTTTGAAGATGAACTATCAATCCTTTTCCATAAAGAAACAAACCCTGCTGACATTCCATAAAAAGAGGGTAAAAATTTCATCCGTACCACTTTTTCCGAAGAAAGGATGTTCTCAATTTATCCAATAGCTGGAACAGGGGATGGAAAAAAATGGCATTTTCGGATTTACTTCATCAGGGAATCTCAATGATGAAGCGGGTATCGAAACCCGGGATGGACTGAAGCGCGAGGGTGCCCTTGTGCAGCTGAACGATTTGCCGCGAAATGCTGAGTCCGATTCCGGTTCCCTTTTCTTTTGTGGTATAGAAAGGCACTAATACTTTTTCGAAGTTCTCTGGCGGAATCCCTTTTCCGTTATCGGAAACAACGATTTGAACCATACCGTTGAGAAGCCTCATGGCTTGAAGTGTAATTTTTGGTTCAGCGTTTTGGGCAAAGGATTCAAGGGCATTTTTCACCAGGTTGATGATGGCTTGCTCCATGAGGTTAGAATCAATAAACACCTTGGAGGCCTCTTTTTCGACTGAGGTTGAAAAGGTGATCCCGTGTTCCTTGAAAACGGGATTGAACAGGACATGTATGCGTTCGAACAGGCGTTGTGTATCGGTTTTCTCAATGACTGGTTTGGGAATCCGCAGCAGATGATGAAAAGCCTGTGTAAATCCCAGCAGCCCCTGACTGCGAACTCCGATGGCTTCCAATCCTTCGGTGAGAAAATCAAGCGTAACGGAGGTGATCTCTTGATTGGAATCCCGTTCAGACCTGACCCTTTCATAAAGACTTCCGGTAAGAGAGGTAATTGGGGTGACGGAATTCATGATCTCATGTGTCAGAACGCGGATCAATTTTTGCCAGGATTCGACTTCCTTCTCATCCAGCTCTTTCCCGATATTCTGAATGGTGATCAGCTTGTATTCGGTTTCCAGAAGTTTGAATTCAGAGCAAAGCAGGGAAAGCTGGAAAAGTTTTCCCTGGGCATGGTATTTCACCAATCGATTTTCTCCAGACCGGATGTGTTTGAATTCCGTATAAAGCTCCGGGTCTCTCTCCGCCAGTTTATCGAGGGAATGAACAGGCGCTGTTTGAACGAGCTCTTTTAAGGTGCGATTGACTAAAAAAACGGAACCGTCATTTTCCAGGCAGATAATCCCCACGTTGACCTGTTCAACAAGGTTTTGCAGGAACAGGTGCTGCACCTCCTTCTCGGTACTTATTTTATGATATTTGGTGCTGAGTTTTTGAAAGAGTTCATAAATACCGGAAACCGATTTCCTGTGTTCAGGGTAGGAACGGTACATGGAGAAATCATTGTTGATCAGGGCTGACAGGAAACTTCTTACATCGGTAAAAGCGTGGAGAAGGAAGAGATAAAAATCGGTTATTAAACCTGCAACCAACAATACTGCAAAAAAGGAACGGAGATAATTCCGGAGAATAAAAATACAGTACAACGAAAGCGATATGGCCAGTACCATTGCGATGATCCGGACAACCAGCAGGATTTTAAAGCGGTTATAATCCATATTTTTCGAGTCGGCGGTATAGTGCACCGCGTGTTAATCCCAGGATGGGTGCAGCCATGCTGATATTCCCATGACATTTCTTCAGACAGTTCAGGATCGTGATCTTTTCAAGTTTCTCGAGGTCAAAATCAGGATTTTCAGGCAACTCCGTTGGCTCCCCGGTTGAAAAGGCAAAATCAGAGTAGGATAACTCGTTGTTCGCACAAAGGATTGTGGCACGTTCCAGGGCATGTTGCAATTCTCTTACATTTCCGGGCCATGGGTAATGCTTCAAACGTTCCAGCAGCGGATCGGGAACCTGAATAGATGGTTTGTTATATTTCCGGCCATAAATCGGTAAAAAGTGTTTGACAAGCAACGGGATATCTTCCGTACGGTCGCACAATGGAGGAAGTTCGATCTCAACCGTGTTGATGCGATACAACAGGTCCTGACGGAAAGATTGTTCCTGTACCATTTGCCGGAGTGGTTTATTGGTAGCACAAACCAGGCGTACATCGATGGTGGTGGTTACATTGCTGCCCACACGCGTGATGATCCTGTTTTGAAGTACCGATAATAATTTTGCCTGCATGAATAACGACAGATTTCCTATCTCATCGAGGAACAGCGTACCCCCGGAGGCAGCTTCAAACCTACCAATGCGGTTATCTTTCGCATCGGTAAAAGCTCCCTTGACATGACCGAAAAGCTCACTTTCGAAAAGGGTTTCTGGGATTGAGGAGAGATCCACGGTGACGAAAACTTCTCCACATCGCTTCGAATGGTGATGAATGTCCCTGGCTGCCAATTCCTTACCGGTCCCGTTTTCGCCCAGAATAAGGATATTGGCATCCGTCGGAGCAACTTTTTCAATCGTATCAAATACCTTTTTCATTGCATGGGATTGTCCGATCATATCTCCATTAAATGGATCCGCGACACGGTTTAAGGTTTGTTGGCGGTCTTTTAAATAGTGCAGATCCTTCTGGGTTTTACTCAATTTACCTGCTGCATTTATGGTGGCCAGGATTTTTCCATTCTCCCAGGGTTTGACGACAAAATCGGTGGCGCCAAGTTTGATGGCGGAAACGGCAATGTTGATTTCACTGTACGCGGTGATCAGGATGACATTGGTTTCGGGGGACAATTCGCGGATTTTATTCAACCAGAAAAGTCCCTCCTCGCAGGAGGTCTCTCCGGCCGAGAAATTCATATCGAGCAGGATGACATCGATAAATTGTATCTTTAACAGTGAAGTAAGCTGGTCAGGATGGGGAATACAGGTAATCTTTTGGTAATAGGGATCCAGCAGGATTTTCAAACTCAAACGGATAAACTCATCGTCATCCACAATTAAAATATTGAGATCTTCTTTCATTCACCGGATTTTATCTTCCAAAGATATAAATAATGTCCATTAATGGACATAATGATTGTTCGTTTCCGGACGGTTTTCGTGTCATGTTTTTATGTAAAAATCTATAACATACAGATAAACAATATAATAACAATTTGGCATGAATGTTGTAATTTAAAAACCAGGTTAGTATTAAAAATCAAAGCAAATGATCCGAAATTATCTTGTTGTTCTTTTCCGCAATCTTTTAAAAAGTCCTGTCTATTCCCTGATCAACATCCTGGGGCTATCGGCAGGGCTTACGTGTGGAATTTTAATCCTGATGTGGGTTACCGATGAACTGGATTATAATAAATGTCATAAAAACTACGATCATCTTTACAGGGTTTACGAGATCCAGAATTATTCCGGAGGAATCCCTTTTTATACCCATGCAACCCCGACGGCCCTGCAACCTTTCTTAAAGAAAAGCTTCCCTGAAGTACAGGAATGTATCAGGTTCTCTACCATTCCTGTCCAAATGAAGTATGCCGATAAAGTATTTAAGGAACAATCCACAGTATTTGCAGATACCTCTGTTTGTAATGTCCTTACCATTGAATTTGTCAAAGGAGATCCCAAAACATGCCTGAAAGACAAGAATTCGGTGATCATGACAGAGGAGACCGCGGCCAGGTATTTTGGCAAAGCCGATCCGATTGGCAGGGTGATCAGGATCAATGATGTTGTCAATGTAAATGTCACAGCCATTGTAAAAAACCTGCCCAGGAATACCAATTTCAGATTCAACTGTCTATTGCCAATTGAATTGCTCAAGACCATTCATGGCCGTGATCTTAACGAATGGGGGACGAATTTTCTCGCTACACTGGTCATTCTCAGGGACAATGCCTCAATTCCGATCTTGGAGCAGAAGGTGAATTTCCTGCAAAAGAGCAGGGATCCGCAATCAAGGACCACGTTTCATTTCCGTCCGGTTTCTGAAATCAGGTTAAAAAGCCTTGATCCGGCCAAGACCGGGAACGATCTGATCGTTAAAATTCTTACCTCCTCGGCTATTTTCCTTTTGCTGATCGCATGCATCAATTTCATGAACCTTTCTACTGCACGTTCGGCCAACAGGGCCAAAGAAGTAGGTATCCGGAAGGTTGTGGGATCTGACCGAAGGATGATCATTATTCAGTTTCTCGGAGAATCATTGATCATCTCCTTCTTTTCGTTCGGTTTCGCGATTCTCCTGACCGATCTGTTCCTTCCCACCTTTAACCAGTTGGCCAATAAATCGCTGAGCATGTCGGATTGGAGTTTAACATTTACGTTGGGGTTAATCGGCCTGACCATCTTCGTCGGACTTTTTTCGGGCTCCTATCCTGCAATTTACCTTTCCCGGTTCATGCCTTCAGAGGTGTTGAAGGGCAGTTTACGGAAAGGAGCCAGGAGCGCTACTTTCCGTAAAATCATGGTGATTCTGCAATTTACTTTGACCATCATCCTCATGATCAACACCACTTTCATATTCAAACAACTTTTATACGTTCAGAATAAGGAGATAGGAATCGACCGGACAGATGAACTCATTTTATCTTTTGATCAGGGACTGAATTCAAAATTTGAAGTTCTGCGTTCAAAACTGAAGAGCCTGCCTGAAGTCAGCAATGTTACAGTTTGCGATAATCCACCTGTGAATATTGGGAACTCAACCTCCGGTGCGCGATGGGATGGCTGCGACACGGTAAATGGGACCCTGTTCACTTTCCTGATAGCCGATCACGAGCTTGTTGAGACCGTCAAGCTGAAAATTGTCGAGGGAAGAGGTTTCAACAAAGAATTTCCGACAGATACTGCAAACTTTCTTGTCAATGAAACTGCTGCCAGGATCATCGGGATTAAACCCATTATCGGCGCCAATTTCAGTATTTGGGGTGTCAGGGGAAAGATTATCGGTGTCGTTAAGGATTTTCATTACCAGCACATGGAGGCTGCCATAGATCCGCTTTTCATCATGAGTGCATATACCCAGTGGGCAAACAATATTGTGATCAGGTTGAATGCGAAGGACATGGATAATGCGGTAAAAAAGGTACAGAAGGTCATCAAGGAGGTTTACCCGGATTATCCATTTGAAAAGGGTTGGATCAGTGATGTCTTCGATGACATTTATCAGACCGAACGACAAGTCAGGGACATTTTAAAATATTTTACCATCCTGGCCCTGTTTATCTCCTGCCTTGGGCTCCTGGCGCTTTCAGCCTATATTGCCGAACAGCAATCCAAAGAGATGGTGATCCGGAAAGTTCATGGAGCATCGGTCTTTCAGATTGTCGGGATCATGATCTGGAATTTTGGGAAATGGGTTATCATCAGTTCGGTAATTGCTGTACCTATAGCGCTCTATACGGTTTCTACGCTTTTTAAAACCTACGCGTATCATACCCCCATTTCGGCATGGGTATTTCTGGCTGCTTGTTTGGGGGCAATATTTATTGCTGTGCTGACCGTACTCTATCAGGCTGTAAAAACGGCTAACCGGAACCCGGTCAACTATCTGAAATATGAATGATGTCAAAAACAACCCATTCAGAGGGGACTCAATTATAACAGCGGTTATTTAAAAAAGTGAACTATGATCAAGACTGTGAATTTGTGCAAGGTATTCAGAACCGATGAAGTTGAGACAACGGCGCTGAACAATGTTTCGTTTGAGGTGAAGAAAGGTGAATTCTTAGCGGTGATGGGGCCATCGGGATGCGGGAAATCGACCCTGCTGAATATCCTGGGATTACTGGATAATCCTTCCTGCGGAGACCTGTTTTTCCTTGACCAGAATGCAAGCCCTATGTCGGAGCGTCAGCGGGCAAAGCTTCGCAAGCAAAACATCGGCTTTGTTTTTCAGAATTTCAACCTGATCGATGAATTGAATGTTTTTGAAAACGTCGAACTCCCGTTGCTGTACCTGGGCATGTCGGCCAAAGACCGCAAGGCCAGGGTGGATCAGATCCTCGAGCAGATGGAGATCGTACATCGCAAGAAACACTTCCCGGTGCAGCTCTCCGGAGGCCAGCAGCAGCGTGTGGCCGTGGCCCGGGCGGTAGTTGCCAATCCTACCCTGATCCTGGCGGATGAGCCAACCGGGAACCTTGACTCCACCCACGGGGAGGAGGTGATGAATATCCTGACCAAGCTGAATGAGAAGGGAACAACCATCATCATGGTCACCCATAACCAGCGGGATGCTAAATTCAGCCGGAGGATCATCAACCTGTTTGACGGCCAGATCATCAGCGAAACGAGATAATACCGGAAATTGATCAGCCAGAACCTGTTAACTAATATTTTTTAAAATTTTGCTTCTGCCTATTGATTTCGCCCGTTGGATGTTGTATATTTATCCCATCAACCGGGAGTGTAATAATTGAATATCCCGGGAATATAAAAGAATGAATCGCCGCGTATGCGGATAAAGGTTCGGAAGAACCTGCGGAAGACCAGAGATTGAGCTCTTCCTTGAAGGACAGACTCTCCCAGTGATGAGAGAGTCTGTTTTTTATACGGACTTTCACCAAGTGATCACGATTCTCTTTATTTTTGGCACACCATTGATTATTTGTTTATGAAAAAAGAAATTGGTTTTAACAATGAAAAATACCTGGAAGAGCAGTCTAAGGAGATACTCAGCAGGGTTCACCGGTTCAACGATAAATTGTACCTCGAATTCGGGGGTAAATTGTTATTCGATTATCATGCTGCACGGGTACTGCCCGGATTTGATCCGAATGTAAAGATGCGCCTGCTGCAAAGGCTCAAAGATAAAATCGACGTCATCCTTTGCATTTTTGCCGGCGATATTGAGCGGAAGAAGGTGAGGGCCGATTTTGGGATAACCTACGATGCTGATTCCCTGAAAACCATTGATGATTTCAAGGAGTGGGGAATTGACGTGACCGCGGTAGTGATCACACGTTATTCCGGTCAGCCGTCTGCAAAAGCGTTTAAAAACAAACTTGAGCGACGTGGGGTAAAAGTGTATACCCATAGTTTCACCAAAGGCTATCCTACCGACGTCGATCTGATTGTGAGTGATGAAGGTTATGGATCGAATGAATACATTCCCACCACGAAACCCATCGTAATTGTTACCGGGCCGGGGCCTGGAAGCGGAAAGCTTGCTACCTGCCTGTGTCAGTTGTACCATGAATACCGGCACGGTATAAAAGCGGGATATGCCAAATTTGAAACCTTCCCAATCTGGAATTTGCCATTGAGTAACAAGGTGAACGTTGCCTATGAGGCAGCAACGGTGGATCTGAAAGACATCAATCTCATCGATCCCTATCACCTGGAGGCTTATAACCAGACCACGGTCAATTACAACCGTGATATTGAAGCATTTCCGCTTCTCAGAAAGATCATTGAAAAGATCACCGGGGGGAAGTCGTTCTACAAATCGCCTACCGACATGGGGGTAAACCGTGCCGGGTTTGGGATTACCGATAACGTGATTGTACAGGAGGCGGCTCACCAGGAAATCATTCGGCGTTATTTCCGGTGTGCCTGCGAGTATGCCATGGGCTTTGTGGAGAAAGATACTCTGGAAGGTGCAGAGATGATCATGGAACGCATCAATGGCCGGGTGGAAGATCGTTTGGTGGTAATTCCGGCCAGGGAAGCTGCAAATTTTGCCAGGGAGCATGGAAAAGGGAATGAGGGAATTTTTTGTGGTGCAGCCATTGAACTGAATGACGGAACCATCATCACCGGTAAAAACTCACCGCTCATGCATGCCGGTTCAAGCCTGGTACTTAATGCCACCAAACACCTGGCTGGTTTGCCCGATAATCTTTGCCTCATCCCCGAGAACGTGATCTCCTCTCTGGCCATCCTGAAAAAAGAGGTGCTCATGGGGAAAATGATCAGTTTGGATGTGGATGAAACCCTCATCGCACTTAGCATCAGCGCGATTTCCAACCCTGCTGCCCAAATGGCGGTAAAATGTCTTAAGGAGCTCAGAGGGTGTGAAGTTCACATGACCCATATCCCGACGCCGGGTGATGAAGCCGGGTTGAGGAAACTGGGGGTCAACCTGACGACAGATCCGGATTTTTCCTCAAAAAGTCTCTTTATCAGTTAACTTTATTTGATTAAACTTAATCCTTCCGATGCCGATGCATCCGTTGGTTTAATCAGTAATACCTTATTGAACAACACCTGGGCTTCACGAAGTTTGCCCAGTTTCAGCATGGTCCATGCAAAAAGAATATTGCTATCGTAATCAAAGGGGTAAAGGTTCACTACTTTTTCCAGGTACTTTTCAGCTTTTGCATAATCTTTTCTGCCGTAATGGATGGATCCCATACGGTAATTAACCGTTGTATTCTGTGGATCGATCGTTAAAACCTCGTTGTAATGGGCAATAACCTGATCCCAGTTTCCAAGCGCTGATGCAGGAAAAGCAAACCCGAGTTTAGCTTCAATCGAGTAGGGTTTCAGTTTGATGGCCTTTTGGTAATAGGCCGACGATTCGGTAAACAGTCCGGATAGATAGGTCACCCAACCAAGCCGCAGGTTGATCTCATACGAGTCTTCCTGGTAAATGGTCTTCAGAATGGCTACAGCATCCGTAAAATTTCCCCTCGACTCGTACAGGTAACTTTTTCCAAAAGCATCCTGAAGAGCCGTTTTGTTTTGACTGAAAAGGGTCAAAGAGAAAAAAAGCAATAACAGCATAGCGAGGTAGCGGGGTAATGAAAAAGTAACATGGTGAGAGGGTAAAAACTTATGATTTATGACTTTTAACTTATGACTTTTTATAGTTTCCATGTGATTCCTCCGATTATTGTGTTTGTATTATATGGATTGTTTTTTATTTGCGGGATTTCATTGATTTCATGGGTAACAGGATCCTGGGTTTTAATGTAATAAAGTTGCTGGCTCTCTTTTCGGAAATACTGATAAATAAGTGACAACTGGATGTGCTTGCCCACGGCAAATAGCATTGTGGCGCCTCCACGGTAATCGATAAAATCGCTGTTGTTATAAACGATCGCACCGTTGAAAATATTGGCATTGGTATAGTCACCATAATAAAAGTTAAGCTCGCCCCACATCCATGGTGTTATTTTTGCACCCAATATCTGACTGAGCAACAATCGTTTATCTTTTCCCTGAAAAAAACCGGTCACAGCGGTGGTTCCGTAAAAATTGAGGTTGCCAAGGGGATAATATGTCAGGGAGATACCGATCTGCTTTTGTTTCTTCCCGTTCAGGTTCGACCAACTGCCTGCCAGTGCGATGCTGAACCTGCCGAGTTCTTTTGAAATCCGAAGCGCGGCCACGAAATTATTGAAGGAGGTGTCGGTTTCATTAAATGAATAAACAAGGGAAGGATAACGGAACAGGTGATAGGTATTGTCAATGTATGAGTAAAACGCGGTGTCGCTGACACTGTCGGTCCGATAACTTGGGTTGATCTTGGTATAGCTCACATTGATCCAGTGAAATGCAGGCAATACTTTAAGTCCCCACGGAAGGGTTAAGGTGGCGCCGAGATATGCTTCGTGCTGACTGATGTGGTAATGGAAGGAGGTATCATGAATTTTCCAGGGATAGGAGTATAAATAATCCCTGCTTATGGTGTCGTTGATAAAAATGTTGTAAATAATTGTGTCACGATGAGCCTCAGTACGGCCATATTGGAAGTATTTTGTTTTGGAGAAATTGAGGTAATTATATGCCATGGTAAGTCCGACCCGGTTCGATATCCTCAGCTTTAAACCGAGGTTTTCATAAATATTATTGCCATAGAGGTCCTGCTCCCCGTAAATGCTGTCATTCTCCATCAGTGTGGCGAGGTTTTTCGGGGCACGGTCGCTGCTGAGGGTATAACCACTTTCAAAATGAACTTGCTCAAGAAATCCGTGCTTCGAACGGGTGCTATCCCGTTCATCCGGTGGTATGGATGCTTTGAGGAGTCGTGCCTCTTCAGGCCGGTTGGTAAAAAGGTACGACCGGTAAAGATAGTCTGTAACGAAAGGATCTCCGGAATTGAATTTCCTTGCCCGGACGAAATGGGTTGTGGCAGAAAAATACTGGTGTTTTTCGAAGTATGCAACGCCCAGCCTGACCCGCAGGTAATAATAGTCGATATTCTGACGAAGCGCCTTTTTCCCCACCAGAATCACGCTGTCCCACTTATGTTCGGAATAGCAGCGGTAAGTAATCTGATCGACTGTAGGGAAATCAAGAGTATTGGTAGCTGCCTTTACCCCTGAAGCCTGAAATAAAAGTACAATGAAAAGCAGGATAAATCCCCAAGCGGGGTTATGCATGGAAGATGAAGGGGTGGATGAATCTGAATTCCGTCGGTCTTGTAACATCAAACGATGAGTTTTGCTTCAATTATTTTATTCTTATCATGGACCACAAAATGTTCCAATCCGTGAGTTGTTACAAGGATATCAAATTCAATGATTTTCGTATCCTTGTTGGCAATCCTGACATGGGTTTTTGATTTCAGCCGGATATTGGTTTGCATAAGTTCATCATCCATTTTCAAGTATTGGAGGTGGTATTCCGATTTTGTGAAAATCCAGAAAGGAGCAACGAAATCCTGCGCCAGTACGAGCAACGGATGGTTGAACAGGTGGACCGGGTAAAAATCCTTAACCTGAAGATTTTTATAATACCCCAACAGCACTTTGAATCCACCCAGGAAGAAATAGAACAGCAGGGAGGATTTATCGCCAGTGAAATGGGTGAAATAGTGGATATCGCCGTCATTCCGGAAATAGGCCCGTGATTTGCTTTTCTCACAATAGATAAAGGTGTTGTTCAAGGGATCAATCTGTGCCTCCCAATTTACCTTATAATCTTTTCCACCGCTCAGCTTTACATGGTAACGGAACCGTTGTCCGGGGATAAAATGAAAGGCTTTTTCCAGGGAGCTGTTCTTGCTGATATTGGATACGCTTACATTATTTTCGGGAGTCTCAAAGGATTTCAGCTCGAACTTTCCATTTTTGTGCCGGATATAATGACCAACCGGGTATTCGATGGTTTTGGAACCGATGAACGGTGTGCCCTGGATCTGGAAGTGAATATGTGGATACGGGGAGCGGCCGGAACTACCGCAGGCGGCAATGACCTGTCCCTTTTTTACTGCATCTCCCGCAGCCACCTTGAAACTCCCTGGTTTCAGATGGGAGAGTTTGGTATAGAGCTGGTCAGTATGACGAAGAATGATTGTATTTCCCCAGTTGTGCTCCAGGTCAATATTTCCGATCTCGTTTTCCCCCACCTCATCGACGATTTCCTGAACAAAGCCATCGGCCGGAGCAAGAACAGGTTTGCTATAACAGTAATAATCTTCGCGTTGGGCACCTTCTCCCACGTAAGTCAGTCCTTCGTCATCAATGACTTCAAAGTCCCAGGCATGACGCCATTCTCCTTTGTGTGTAAACGAACCGTTATGTCCCTGGGTAACTTTCCATTCGCCCCAGAAAGGCAGGGAAAGAGGCAGATAGAGGGATTTCCCGAAGCGGGATTTGTAATTCAGGTGGGAGTAGAGGTTTTTCTCCGGGGAAAACTGCTGGTAACCTACCAGCTCCGGTTTCGTGAAAAATCGTTCGCGGAACTTCAGCGCGTAGAGGAAAAGGATGACAATGATGTTAAAGGGCAGTGAGAAGAAAGATAACTGGAAGATGGAAAAGATCGCGAAGGAGCTGGTCAGGATGATGGAGATCAGGGGCGTGAGCAAAATAACCCAGAGAAAGGACCACCGGGAGGGAATGATGAAAAATCCTCCGATGGCGATAGCCGTAAGGATGAAATTGAAACCGATGTATCCGTAACTGAGTTCATGGATATCGGCCCCGATGAACCGGTAATAGGCAATCGCCGAAAAGAAGCCCAGCAGCGAGAGCATGAACCCAATGCGGGAATAGATCAGCAATCCAATGGCAATAAGGATTCCGGCAAACAGGTGATATTGGAAAAGGATGGCTCCAAGGGATTTGAAATATAGCCGGATGGGTTCAGGTAAGGCAAGGTCGTTAAACCAGGAGTAAGTTTCCACCATTTTCTGGCCGCCCAGGAAGTACATGTCATTCATCATGTATATCCCGTTTTCACTCACTTTCAGGGCAGTAAATTGCCTGGAGGCCAGGGTGACCAGCCAGATTCCCAGGAGAAAAGAGAGGCTGAGGAAAGGCAAACCGTATTTTCCGATCACTCCCTCCATCAGCAGGGTAAGAAACAGCGTAAGCAAAGAGGCAAAAAGAAGGACGATCAGAAATTCCAATCCGGGCTGATAGTAAACACCCAGTCCCAATCCAACCAGCAGGCTGTTGAACCCATAATAGCCTTTCCGGATGTTGTCGCGGTTAAAGCCGATAAGGTAAGCCACGATATTCGTAAGCATAACGGCAATGATTCCGCTCAGACCGGCAAAGAGATCGAAAAAGGTCACTACCATCAATATTCCTGCAAGATC
>Ga0247841_10009501_pt1 | contig 13597 bp, 13 predicted proteins | sample LaCruzMarch2015__2_FD_192410 | JGI IMG/M metagenome (GOLD analysis project Ga0247841, IMG submission 192410) | Freshwater microbial communities from meromictic Lake La Cruz, Castile-La Mancha, Spain - LaCruzMarch2015_18m | ecosystem: Environmental > Aquatic > Freshwater > Lake | place: Spain...
CATTAAAAAGGCCGGCGCCCATATTCTGAGGGGCGGCATCTTCAAGCCCAGGAGCTCCGTTCACTCATTCCAGGGATTGGGTGGAAGCGACCGCAAGGGCGCCGAGCAGGCGCTTAAGTGGATGCGTGATGCGGGCAGGGAATACGGCCTGCCCGTGGTTACCGAGGTGAGGGGCGAGGACCATGTGGACCTGGCGGCGGAATACGTCGACATCCTGCAGATCGGATCGCGCAATATGTATAACCAGGACCTGCTGGCCAAGGTGGGCAGGAAGAACAAGCCCGTGCTGCTTAAAAGGCATTTCGGCGCAGGCATAGAGGAGTTCCTCTCCTTCGCCGACTATATCGCCGCCGAGGGCAACAAGGACATCATCCTCTGCGAGCGCGGCATTGTGCCGGTGGGCAAGGGGAAAGAATACACGCGCTATACGCTCGACCTTGCCGCCGTGCCGGTCATCAAGAAGGAAACATATCTTCCCGTGATCGTCGATCCCAGCCACGGGACGGGACGGCGCGACCTGATCTTCAGCATGTGCTGCGCAGCCGTCGCCGCCGGCGCCGATGGCCTGATGATCGAGGTACACTACAATCCGCAAGAGGCCATCGTGGACGGCCGCCAGACCATTACACCCGGTGAATTACAGGATATAATAAAAGCCTGCCGTGAAATCCATGATATGGTATCATCGAGAACGGGGAACTGATAAGGCGGTTTGAAGGTTGAGGACAGTAAGGATCAGGCTTGGCGGCAAGAGAGGCTACGATGTCCGCATCGGCGGAGGCCTCCTGGGCCATGTGGGCGAATGGGTAAGAAATGAGCTCCCCGGCCAGAAGGCTATTGTTATCAGCAACCCGGATGTCGACAGGCTTTTCGGCGGCATGGTCAGGCAATCACTGGAGAAAGAGGGCTATAAACCCGTTACGCTGCTGGTAGCCGAGGGCGAGCAGCATAAATCCCTTGACACCGCTGCCAGGCTGTACGCCGGGCTTCAAAACGCCCATGCAGAACGGTCCACTCCCGTGCTGGCGCTGGGAGGCGGTGTTATAGGCGACCTGGCCGGATTCGTGGCCGCCACCTATATGAGGGGACTGCCCCTGGTGGCCTTGCCCACTACCCTGCTTGCCCAGGTGGACAGCAGCCTGGGCGGGAAAACGGCTGTCGACCATGGCCCGGTGAAGAACAATATCGGTGTTTTTCACCATCCCGAAATGGTCATCTCGGATACCTATACTCTGAGTAGCCTGCCTCAAAACGAGGTCAGCAACGGCCTCGCCGAGGTAATCAAATACGGGATGATCCGTGACAGGCCCTTTTTCAACCTGCTGGATAAAAAAATTGCCGCTATCCGTGCCCTTGAGGATGAGCTGCTGGAAGAGGTGGTCCAGCGCTGCGCGTACATCAAGGCCCGCATTGTGGAAAAGGACGAGCGGGACAGCGGACTGAGGAATATTCTGAACTTCGGCCATACTATTGGCCACGCCATAGAGGCTGCCTCGGATTTCAGGATAGCACACGGCCAGGCCGTAGCCCTGGGTATGGTTAAAGCTTCAGCCATCTCAAACCGGCTGGGTATTTTCCCGTCCGGCGACCTCGACAGGTTGAAGGATCTGCTGCTACGGGCAGGGCTGCCGGTACGCATGCCGCCGTTAGATATGGCCCGGGTATTGCGCGCGATAGACCACGATAAAAAAGTGGTCAACGGCAAGACCAGGTTTATACTTCCGCAAAGGATAGGCCGCGTATTTATTTCGAGCGATGTCAGCTTCGCCCTTGCTGTAGAGGTATTGGAGCGTGATGACGGATAAACCGAAAATCTGCGCAGTGGTCACCAGCAATGACATCGGGGCTATCAAGAGCGCGGAGGCGCTGGCAGATATACTGGAGCTGCGTATGGACCTGGTCGGCAGCGGCTGGCAGGAGATAGCCCGCCAACTGCATAAACCCTGGATAGCCACCATGCGTGACGGCGCACATCACGGCAAGTTCACCGGCAGCGAGGAGGAACGTGTCGGCGAATTAATGCAAGCGATAAAACTGGGCGCCTCCACCGTAGACGTCGAGATAGATTGCCCGGCGCTGGAAGACGTGGTGAAAAGCATAAAGGGCAGGGTAAAATGCCTGGTTTCGTACCACAACTGGGACGGCACGCCCTCACTTGAGCAGTTGTCTAGCACTGTGCAGCAACAGCTTGCGGCCGGCGCCGACATCTGTAAGGTCGTGACCATGGCAAGAGATGTTTACGATAACCTGACTGTGCTTAAGCTCCCGGGTCTCTTCCCATGGATCGATATAATCTCTTTCGCAATGGGCCCGGTCGGGGCCCTCAGCCGTGTCCTCTCACCCCTGGCGGGCGGTTACCTGACCTATGCATCGATGAACGAAGCCGGCGGCTCCGCCCCCGGGCAAATGAGCATCGAGGCTCTGCGTAAGATCTACAGGATGATATCTGAATGACAGGCACCGCAATTAACGGCCAAACAGGAATATGCGGCGTGATGGGGAATCCTGTGAAACACAGTGTGTCCCCGGCTATGCACAACGCCGCATTCCGCGCGCTGGGGCTGAACTATGTTTATCTGCCATTCAATGTGAGCTCAGATAGTCTATTAGAGGCTGTGTCGGGCATACGGGCCCTGAATATCGTGGGGATTAACGTCACCATTCCGCACAAAGTGTCTGTTATTCCCCTATTGGACGAGATCGACACCCTGGCACAGAGGATTGGCGCCGTCAACTCCATCCACAATAAAGGAGGCCGGCTGATAGGCTGCAACACAGACGCAGAAGGTTTTCTGCGCCTCTTGAAAGAGCACGACATCGATACGAGGGGCAGGCGCGTTGCCGTCTTCGGCGCAGGGGGCGCTTCCAGGGCTATCTGCTTCGCCCTCGCCAGCCGGGGCGCAGAAATCACCATCCTGAACAGGACTGTTGACAGGGCGGCGGATCTTATCGCAGATCTATCTGATTATACGGGCTACAAATTTGAGGCGCTGACGATGACTCCGGCCAACCTCGCCCGGACACTGGCTAAGGCCAACCTCCTGGTCAACGCGACCAGCATTGGAATGGTACCCGGGGTGGATAAAAGCCCGGTCAGCCGCGAATTGCTCGTGGATAGGCATACCGTGGTGGATATCGTATATAATCCCGTGAAAACCAGGCTGTTGAAGGATGCGGAAAAAGCGGGGGCCACAGCTATTGGCGGCCTGGGCATGCTGGCATGGCAGGGGGCACTATCCTTTGAGATGTGGACCGGCTGCGCAGCTCCGCTGGACGTGATGCGTAAAGCAGCAGCCGGGGCGGTGAGAAGCTATGAAAAGTAATATAGCTCTGATCGGTTTTATGGGCGCCGGCAAATCTACCGTGGGCAAGGCCCTGGCGGCCGCTGCGGGAATGGATTTCGTCGACCTGGATACCCTGATCGAGGAAAAGGCCGAGACGTCGATCTCCGAGATATTTGCCGGAGATGGAGAACCCACCTTCCGGCGCATGGAAGCTACAATCGTTAATGACGCAGCCTGCAGGGAAAACACTGTAATAGCCTGCGGTGGGGGAGTGATCCTCGATCAGGCCAACATAGTGGCGCTCAGGCGTAACACATTTATCATCTACCTGCAGGCCGAGCCCTCCGTCCTGCTTCGCCGTGTATTGAAAAGTCGTGACAGGCGTCCCCTGCTGCAGGTTTTTGACCCGGCAACAGCTATGGACGACCTGCTCAAATACAGGGAGCCCTTATATAAGGCGGCGGCTGACCTGACCGTAAACACCTCAGCGCTTGATATCGACGGCGCGGTGCAGAAAATACTCGCGGAGATCGGAAAAAAATGATAGTTGCAGTTTCCCAAAGTGAAATCAGCGGCAGGGCCACTGCTCCATCCTCCAAAAGCTATACGCTGCGCGGCCTGATGTGCGCCGCTCTGGCCGCCGGACAGAGCGAGATCGAGCGCCCCCTCTACGCTGACGATACCGAAGCCGGACGAGAAGCGCTGGAAAAAATAGGGGTCGTTATCACCGACAAAGCCGATTCCTGGCTTGTCAGCGGGGGCAACTTCCGCCGGCCCGATACAGAGCTTTTTTGCCGCAACTCGGCGGGCACCCTGCGTTTTATGACAGCTGTCTGCTCCCTGGTCCCGGGCACCTGCCTGCTGACGGCCGGGCTTTCCTTATCAAGGAGGCCGATCACACCGCTCGTGGTGGCCCTCAGGCAACTGGGCGTTAACTGTTTCACCGAGGAAGGTACCGCCCTGGTAACCGTCAAGGGGGGCCGTTTGGAAGGCGGTTCGGCGGAGCTGCCGGGGGATATCAGCTCCCAGCTTGTATCTGCCCTGCTTTTCATTGCTCCCAGGGCCGAGCAGGGAATGACTATTCTATTAACCCCGCCGGTAGAGTCGAAGCCTTACATCCAGATGACCCTGGACTGCATGAAGAAGTTCGGTATCAAAGTGGAGCACAGCTCCGATAACAGGAGATACACGGTCAAGCCCCAGGCATATAAACCGGCCCGCTACCGGGCTGAAGGGGACTGGTCATCAGCGTCATACCTTCTTTCCCTTGGCGCTGTGGCAGGAGAAGTCCATGTGTCGAACCTGAACAAGGCCAGCCTTCAGGCAGATCGCGAGATCTCGGCCTTCCTGGCCGCTATGGGTGCGGATTTAAGGACAGCCGGCGATGTTATCAGGGTTAAAAAGTCACAGCTCAAAGCCATAAAGGCTGACCTGTCCGATTGTATTGACCTGCTTCCGACGATGGCGGTACTGGCCGCCGCAGCACATGGTGAGAGCGTGCTGAGCGGCATCAGCCGTGCCAGGTTAAAGGAATCAGACAGGGTAGCGGCAGTGAAAGAGGGATTGAAACGTATGGGCATACCCGTCAGGGAGGAAAGGGACACTATTTATATCACCGGGGCCAGACCCACGGGCGGCCTTATCGATTCGAAGGGAGACCACAGGATCGCTATGGCATTCAGTATACTGGGCGTGCTGTCCGGGAACACGATAATAGAGGGAGCGGAATGTGTTGCCAAGACATACCCCGATTTCTGGACAGTTTTAAAAAGCCTGGGAGGGAAAGTAGATTTTTATGAGCAATAGTATCGGTACACAGTTTGTTGTAACCAGCTTCGGGGAAAGCCACGGCAGGTGCATAGGTGTCGTGATAGACGGGTGCCCTGCGGGACTGCCCATCGGGTTGGACGAGATACAGGCAGAAGTAGACCGCCGTAAACCGCAGAGCAGCGCCGGGGGCACAGGGCGCAGGGAAGAAGACAGGGTGGAAGTTCTTTCCGGGATATTGAATAGTAAGTCCACCGGAGCGCCCATCTGCCTGCTGGCCTGGAATAAAGACGCCGATTCCAGCGCCTATGGAGAGGTTATCTCCACACCCAGGCCAGGTCATGCCGACTATACAGCCTTCCTGAAATACGGCAAATACAACGATTTCCGCGGCGGCGGCAGGTTTTCCGGCCGCATCACGGCCGGCTTCGTCATGGCAGGAGCCATCGCAAGGAAGCTGCTCTCGCTGCACGGTGTCGAGATAATCGCGCACACGCTGCAGATAGGAGACATCAAGGCCAGCCCGCATCCTGCGGATATCACAAGAAGTAAGATCGATGGAAACGCGGTAAGATGTGCGGACCCTGCGGCGGCGCAAAAGATGATGAAGTTGATCCAGGCCGTGCAGAAAGAGGCGGACAGCATAGGCGGCACGGTGGAAGTACTGGCACGCAATGTGCCCGGCGGGCTGGGAGAGCCCGTCTTCGATACATTGGAGGGAGAGCTGTCCAAAGCTTTCTTCGCCATACCCGCCGCCAGGGGAGTGGAGTTCGGCGCCGGATTTGGCGCAGCACTCATGAGGGGCTCTCAACACAACGACCTCTTCAGCATGAGGAATAAAAAACTGGTTACACTTACCAACCACGCGGGCGGCGTCTCGGGCGGATTGAGCAACGGTATGCCCATCATTGCACGTGTGGCATTCAAGCCTACGGCATCCATCGGAAAAAGCCAGAAGACTATTAATATTAATACGGGCAAAAGGGTCGATTTATCAATGCAAGGCAGGCACGATAGTTGCATAGTGCCAAGGGCTGTGCCGGTGGTGGAAGCCATGATGGCAGTGGTGCTGTGCGACTTTGGACAGAGGGCCGGCCTGATAGGGAGAAAAATTTCGTGAAACTCGATGATTTAAGAAAAGGTATAGATGCGATCGATGCCCGTATGGTAAAGCTGCTGGCCGAGCGTGTCGGCGTGGTCAACAAAATCGGGGCGCTCAAGAAAAAAGGAAATCGGCAAGTGCAGGACGGGGCACGTGAACAAGAGGTTATCGAGCACGTCAGGAAACTGGCGAAAAAGGAGGATATCAATCCGGAGGATGTAGAGCGCCTCTATCGCCTGGTCATAGCCGCTTCCAGAAGCGTTCAAGGTATGGAGGTTGCCTTCCAGGGACAGGACGGCGCCTACAGCCAGGAGGCGGCCTTGAACTTCTTCGGCAATTCCGTGCTGACCCGCCCCTGCGATACACTGGACGAGGTATTCAAGCTGGTTCAGGAAAGCCGGGCGCCTTACGGTATAGTGCCCGTCGAGAATTCACAGGAGGGCAGCATCAGCCGTTCCTACGATTTGCTGCTGGATGCGGAGGTTATGGTCTGCGGAGAGACGCAGATCAGGGTCTCACACTGCCTGATCTCGAACCGGGGCGCTTCACCTGCATCCATAAAAAGAATCTACTCTCATCCGCAGGCCCTGGCGCAGTGCCAGGCCTATCTCCGTCACCTGGGCTGCGAGATCATCCCTGCCTACGACACAGCGGGCAGCGTGAAGATGATCAAAGAAAAGAAGATACTGGACGGTGCAGCTATCGCCAGCGCCCGCGCCGCCAATATTTACGATATGAAAATCCTGGCCAGGGAGATCGAAGACAATCCGCGCAACACCACGCGTTTCTTCGTCCTCAGCCGGCAGGATGCTCCTCCCTCCGGCGATGATAAGACCTCCATTGTTTTCCTGTTAAAGCATAAACCCGGCACGCTGTATCAAGCCCTGGGCGCCTTCGCCAGGAGGAAAATCAACCTGACCAAGATTGAGTCACGTCCCACGCGGCAAAAGCCCTGGGAGTATAATTTCTATCTCGATTTCGAAGGACACCGCAGCGACAACGCGGTGCAACAGACGCTGGCACAGTTGGAGGACATCTCACTCTTCCTCAAGGTGCTGGGGTCCTATCCAAAGGCCAAACAGCCATGAGCGATCAGGTCAAGAAGGTCGCCATCATAGGCGGATACGGCAAGATGGGCAGGTGGTTTGCGCGATTCCTGCTCGACGAAGGCCTGCAGGTTCTCATAGCCGGCCGCAACCAGGCAAAGCTCGAGGAAGCCTCCCGTGAGCTGGGTTGCCGGGCAACATCAAGTGAAGAGGCGGTGAAAATGTCCGACGCAGTAATCCTGTCAGTACCTATCGGCAGCTTCGAAGCCGTTGCCCGTGAAATAGCCCCCTCTGTTAAATCGGGACAATATATCTTCGACATCACATCGGTTAAAGCACACCCGGTGGAGATAATGCATAAATATTTTAAAGGCTGCCGCCTGCTGGGCACGCATCCCATGTTCGGACCGGGGGCCGCATCAATGGCCGGGCAAAGGTTCGTGCTCACGCCTGCCGATACCGGAGAGGATATATCCCTGGCGGCGCAGCTGCAAGGATACCTCGAGAAAAGAGGCGCCCGGGTTACTGTTATGGACCCATTGGAGCATGATGAACTGATGGGCATCGTGCTTGGCCTTCCGCACTTCATAGCCCTTATATCAGCCGATACGTTGCTGAGCCTGGGTAAGCTAAAAAAGACAGCGGATGTCAGCGGCACCAGCTTCCGGTTGCTGCTCACACTGGCGGAAGCGGTGGTCTCAGAAGACCCTGATTTTTATTCCTCACTGCAGATGAGCCTGCCGGACATGGCGAAGATAGAGGAGATATTCCTGGCCAAAGCGGATTCCTGGCTTGACCTGGTACGGGGACGCGACCAGGAGCATTTTGTTCAGAGAATGAGCTACCTGCGGGAGCAGTTCAAGCGCGAGGATCCCGATTTTGCCAATGGCTACAAAAATATGTACAGGGCACAGGGCGAACCGTAAAAACCAGGAGCAGCATATTACGCTCTATTTCCGTCCCGCCATAACCTCTATGAAATTCTCCAGCAGAAGCTGGGTCCTGTCAGGCGAATACTTGCGCTTATCGCTCATATCGCCGTCCAGTACAAGGTAAGGTATTCCCCGTTTCTGAATGGCATCCCCGATCAGCTTCTGGGCGGCGCATGAGTGGCGGCAGGCATCGGTGGAGAAATGAATCACACCATCCACGTTGTACCCCTCGATCATCTCATTTATCCCTTTCAGGCGCTGCTCAATTGATCCCACATATGGATTTTTCAGGCTCCACAGAGCAAGGCTTTCAAACGGCAGACTTTCATCCATATCACCACAGTAATTGCGGGCAAGTTCCCCCATGACTACTGTGACACCGTTCTTTCTGAAGATCTGATTTATGTTGGTCGGCTGGGGAGGGAACCAGGCCAGCCACAACACGCGATACCTCTCCCGCACCAGGCTTCCTTCCATAGTCTTTCTGCGGCTTTCCTCAACCATTTCCAGGTAAATTTGCTCCTGTATCTCCCTGCCCGCCAGCATGTTGCTGAAAATCGACATGTTTACCACGGGTATCCCGATGTAGGGGTAAGGCGAGAGCTTTTGCAGTTCAGCCAATTGGGCGTAGGCACGCCGCGCACGGTTGGACACCCTGATACATTCGCGCAGCCGTTCAATATCAAATTTCTGGCCGGTCACCTCCTCGAGCTTCCCGGCAATCCTCCTCAGTTGGCCGGCAACGTAATCCACCGACTCCTTGCTGATCTTGTTGGGAACATCAAGCGATATCGATTCTTTACCGTAGTAGTCCGCCAGCGACCGGTTGACCTTGGCTTTACCGTCGCAGAAATAGCTCGATGACAGCAACAGGTCTGCCTCGGGCATGTAACCGAGCGAGCAGCACCCGGCGGCCAGCCTGTGAAACGAGCATACATCGGTAGAGTAGCCGGCCTCCTCGGCCCTGTTCATTACCTCAACGGCGCCATCGGCATCGAACATCGGTAATAGATTGGCAGCTATCTCAAAGTCAAAAGGCGCCACATCAAAAGCCGCCAGCAGCTCCATGGGAAAGGAGTAATATGATGTCCAGATGACCTTTGCATCGTTACGGAAGGCTTCTGTCATCATGGAGGCTAAATGGATATTCATTTTTATCCATGCGCGCGGTTTCTGCTGATAGGCAGTTTCAAGGCCGCTCTTCATTTCACTGTAGTATTTTTTTAACATCTCTTAATACCTCAACTTTCCAGCGTTTCCAAGAAGGCTTCAACCCGGGTCCTGACCCTGTCCCTGTCAGCGAAAACATAGTCGTTTTCCACGAAGAGCACGGGCGTGTCGTCCCCGTTCAGCTTTTTGAGCAGGTAGGGAATGTCATACAACTGCTGGTCGCAAAATTTGAGTGAGGTGAGCAGCACGCCGTCGATGGCATAGCGCTTAACGTTGTCACTGATGCGGGCATATATCTCGGGCGGCGCTGCCGTCCTTGAACATCGTGGTTCACCCAGATACGCTTCAGCCAGCGCCAGAAAAAGGTCGCCGCCGCGTTCATCTACGGAGCGCTCAAAATACCTTGAGGCAGTGCAGAGGTCGGCAATGGGGACCTCTGCCCCGGCATCCTCTATGATGTGAAAAATGTCGGGCCTGTCCATCACATTGCCGCAGATCATGATCCGGATTTTCTTCTTCTCCTTGCCAGGCTTGCTTGATGCTACTGCTTTTTTATTCACGGACGAGATCCCGGCTGCGGTATCACTATCCTCGCCGTACATAACCTGCAGGCCGACGCTGAAAAGCTCGCTTCCTTTGACTGGCAAAAGCGATGCCTTTTGCAGGCTATAGAGATCGCGCATTTTACTCCTTGTCTTGTTTGCAGCGCCTATAGCCTTCTTAAGGGCCGGTCCTGTAACCTCAGTGCCCGATACCTTCCCCAATTGGGCGGCAAAGTCGCGCAATTGCGAGGCAAAGTACGTGACCGCCAGTTTGTCAACGTTCTTGGGAGCTTCGAGCATGTAGGAAAATGTAGCCGGGATATACGCCTTCCATGCATCGTAAAGGCGGCGCATGCCATCGCAGGAACGTGCAAAGACCAGGCCATCGCAAGCGGTATCCCCACCCTCCAGGGCATCTGTAAATACGCTCTTAATGTAAGGGCACAGGTTGGGATACAGGTGGGCATCAGCCGACGCCGTCATCTCTGCCCTGCCCCTTACCCTCACCGGTTTAAATCCAGCCGCCATGATGATCTCCACCGGCACCATAGAACAGAAATAACCTATCTTCTTATTTGCCACCTTCATGGTTTATCCCCCCTATAAACTTCAGATATCTTTAATCGCCGGGCGCATATCCTTACACCCTTTCATCCATCGAAGAAAAACCTGTATTCGCGGTAGCACTTGCCTTCCGTATACATCATGCAGCCCGTGACTTTAGGTTCAACTTCCCATTTCAATCCCAACGCATCCCACCAGGCCTCGATGCGGTCCATAATTCCACACTCATATCGGTCGATAACGCCCAGCGCTTTGATCCCGTCGTAGGCAAAACATGACAGCCACTCACCATGAATAACGTTATGACCCGGAGAATAGAACTTATATTTCATAAAGTCACCCGACACAATATACATCGATGTCTCGAATAAATCGTACAGCTGGCCAAAAGTCTTGATTTCAGTCACGCCGAGGGCTTTTTTCATGCGCTTCATCTCTATAGCCGCCATGGCCTTCACCGCCGCCCTGTTTATCTTATTAGTCTTCTCGATCCCAACTTCCTGCAGGCTATTATAAAACCACATGGCGTCATGCGTCATCCAACCCTTATTCAGCAGCTCCTTGAGCTGCTTTGTTTCCGGCACCACTATTGTCATTTTATCGCCTCCGTCAATCATGTTCTTCCGCCTGCACAATTTATAACATTTTGTCATATCGCTGTCAAGACAAATTGTCATATTTTAAATTCACACTATTGGAGTCCATTCACAAACTGTGATAAAATTCCGGCGTGAGATTCAGTGAAATTGGAGGAAAAATAAAGCAGGCGAGGGAAGAAAGCGGTCTATCGCAGATAGAGCTTGCCGCCAGACTGAAATGCACACAGTCAGCGCTCTCCAACTACGAATTGGGCAAGAGGAAACTTAATCTCAATCTTCTCATTGAGATCGCACAAATACTAAACAAACCAATTGACTTTTTCACGGAATCGATTGCAGAAGATAAGAACGAGGACGGCGGTTTACGCTTACCAAGGCTCTAACTATTCTATAGGGTACCAGTAATACCCGGCAGCATGCCGGTGGGGCCGCCGGCTTTAGCCGCGATTTGCCGCTGGAAAAGTACTACCGGGATGCCAAGGCCATGACGATCCTGGAGGGAGCCAGCGAGATCCAGCGCCATATCATCGCCGCAGAACTGTAACATCCTGTATCTGTCTGATAAAAGTGCGCGCTCTGGCCACCAGTTCCGCCGCCTCAGCGACCCCGATGGAGTACTTCCCGCTATACATTTCACTATGCCTTCTTTTCTCGACAGCCTCGAACATTTTGAGGACACGGATATCATCTTCAGGCAGAGACTTCTTACAAAAAGCCAGCACTGTCACATGATCATTCTCAGCCACCGTGCGATAGCCACATGACCTCATATAAGCGCAACAGGCGTCATAAACAGCATCATAGGCCTGCGCAAAGCACCTGACAGGCTCTTTCTCGATATCCTGCGCGGCATGACCCAGGCCATCGGCAGATGAAGCCACGAGTGTTTTAATCACGAGAGGATCTGTAGCCTCCTCCCTGATCAGATTTTGCTTAACCATTTTCTCAACCGTCATCTTCAACCTCCCAATTCTCGTTGTATTCAGCCTTTTTCATTCACAGGTAATTTATCCAACCGCACTTCTCCTTTACCAGGGGAGACATGGCGCGCAGCTTCTCCACGATGCGCGGCAGTGCTTCCAGTACCCTGCCCACATCCTCCTCCGATGTCCACCTGCCCAGGGTAAATCTGACCGAGCCTCGCGCCCTCTCCACAGGTATGCCCAGCGCCATCAGAACATGGGACGGCTCCGAGCTGGCCGAGCTGCAGGCTGAGCCGGTGGAGGCGCAGATGCCCTCGGCATCCAGGTACATAATAATAGCCTCCCCCTCGATAAAATCAAAGCTGAAATTTGTGTTGTTGGGCAGACGGGAAGTCCTGTGGCCGTTCAGGTAAGCATCTGATACCTTCCCCAAAACCGAATCGATCAGCCTGTCGCGGTACCCCATCAGTCTCTCCGCCTCTTCTCTCATCTCAGCCCGGGCAATCTCAGCGGCCTTTCCGAAACCGGCGATGCCGGGCACATTCTCGGTGCCGGCCCGCCTGTCATTCTCCTGTTGCCCACCGTGCAGCAGAGGCGCGATCCGTGTGCCCCCACGCACAAAGAGCATACCCACTCCCTTGGGCCCATAAAGCTTGTGCGCCGACGCCGACAGCAGGTCTATGCCCATCCTGTCCACATCTATGGGCAAGTGCCCTGCGGTCTGGACCGCATCGACGTGAAAATATACCCCTGCATTGCGCGTGATTCTGCCGATCTCCTCGACAGGCTGTATGGTTCCAACCTCGTTATTGGCATGCATGACGGAAACCAGCAGTGTTTTAGCGGTTATAGCGTTCTTTATGTCATCCGGATCCACCATTCCGTTACTGTTCACGGGAACTACGGTCACATCAAATCCCAGCTTTTTCATATAATTGCACGTGTATAGTACCGCGTGGTGCTCGATGGCCGTGGTAATAATATGATTTCCCTTTTCTCTGCCTGCCAGGCATACCCCTTTTATCGCATGGTTATCCGCCTCTGTCCCTCCACCGGTAAAAACCACATCTTCCGGCCTGCATGCGATGACGGCTGCCAACTGCGATCGGGCATGTTCAACCGCGTCCCGGGCCTCCTGCCCCATTGAGTGTATGCTGGACGGGTTACCGAATTTTTGGCTGAAATATGGCTGCATCACCTCGGCGACTTCCGGCAGCATGGGAGTGGTCGCCGCGTAATCCATGTAAATACGCTTCATACAATCCTCGTATCGGGTTTTCCATCTATTCTATCAAAGCCGGCCCGTTTCGGCTTATCTGGAAGAGCGCCGATCCCGCCAGCAGGTTGGGCCAGCTCCGCACCAAACCTTTTTTATCCAGGAAAGCTTTGCGCTCAATGCCCAGCCTGTTCTTCCTGCAATATAGCACGAAGTCCCTGATGCTCAAAAAGTGCAGATTGGGCGTATCATACCACTGGTAAGGCAGTGCCGGTGTTACGGGCGCACGGCCCTGCAGGGCCAGTTGAATACGGGCGTTGTAATGGGCGAAATTGGGGAAACCCACGATAACCTTGTGACCGACGCGAACAGCCTCGGACAATGCGACATGCGGCTTGCGCAGCTCCTGCAGGCACTGGTTGATAATCACGAAATCGAAAGCCCTGTCGGCA
>Ga0247841_10009502_pt1 | contig 13596 bp, 7 predicted proteins | sample LaCruzMarch2015__2_FD_192410 | JGI IMG/M metagenome (GOLD analysis project Ga0247841, IMG submission 192410) | Freshwater microbial communities from meromictic Lake La Cruz, Castile-La Mancha, Spain - LaCruzMarch2015_18m | ecosystem: Environmental > Aquatic > Freshwater > Lake | place: Spain...
ATTAGTTTGGTAGGTGACGTGACTTACCAAGGAACTACCAATGCCCAGGGTCAGTTTATAATTACCGGTGTTTATTCCGGAAGCCCCTATACTTATACTATCTCCAAGACCGGGTATCAGAATTCTACCGGCAATATTACTATTGGTTCAACAAATTATAATATGAATACAATTATCCTGAATGAGTTTTCACCTCCGGTAACAGGCATTATAGCTGCCCAGAACTTAACCCACACAGCGGTGAACTTATCATGGACAGCTCCCAGTTTTGGCAGGGAATTTTTCAACCAAGGCTACAATGATCGCTCGTTAAGCGGGTATAATATCTACCGGTTACCAACCGGTCAGGAGACAACTCCAACGAACTGGACAACACTTATGACAGGAGTAGTCAATTTAACTTACATAGATAATACCTGGGTAAGTGCTGCTCCTGGTATGTACAAATTTGCCGTTCGTGCTACATATACAAGTGGTGTAGTATCTGAACCTGAGTTTTCAAATGAAATAGATTACATATCACCAACCGGAACAATAACTCTGATCTCGCCTACAAATGGCAGTTGGATAAATAGTACGCCTTATTTTAGCTGGTCAGCAACAGGATTAACTGATGTTGTAGAGTTTGCATTGGTTGTTGATGGTAATTACTTGGTACAAGTGATACCTACGTATAATTCATACTACCAGACTCCAGAATCCCTAGCGCTATCATCAGGATGGCACACATGGACTGTAAGAGGATTGGATATTGCCGGTAACTGGGTACAAGCAACTCAAACTTGGTCAATAAATGTCGATTCAACACCACCTGCGTCATTTTCATTAAGCACTCCCATTGAAAATGCATGGATAGCTACACCATCCCCGACTTTTGTCTGGAATGCCTCAATGGACAATGGTTCCGGTTTGGCAAAATACCAGATTTACATGAATAATACTTTAAAAAAAGACAATATTGCTCCCACGGTAACTCAATGGACTGCCTATTCTGGTGATTTTAGTGAGAATGGTGAAGCAGGAATGTCCAATTGGATTGCCACAGGGACATGGGGATTAACAACATCCAATCCACATAGTGGAAGTTACTGTATTGCTGATAGTCCATATGGAGATTACGCGAACAATGACACTTCTACGTTAACATTAGCACAACCAATTGCCTTACCAGGAGAGGGGAATATGACACTGTCGTATTGGTATAGGAGTGACTTTTGGATAAACAATTATGATCACACATATTTAGAAATATCAAATGATGGAACAGCTTGGACGCAAATTGCAGACTATAAATTTACGAACAGATCATCGACATGGGTTCAGGTATCTCACAACCTCAACGGTTATTCGAGTTGGCCACAAATGTATATTAGATTTAGAATGTCCACTAATGCAAGTAGTGTAACAGATGGATTCTTTTTTGACGATCTTATATTAGCAACAAGCGGTGCTGATTTAACTGATGGAAATTATAACTGGGCAGTGAAAGCCGTTGATCTTGTGGGTAACATTCAACCTTCTACAGATACGAGAACTTTCCATATTGACACTATTGCACCGCATGGTTCTACCACCACCTTTGCAAATTTAACCCCTTCGAATAACTCATGGTCAGCAGATTCATTGACAACATTTACATGGGTTCCTTGCGTAGATGATGGCATAGGATTGAATCGGTATGAGCTATGGATAGATGGTACTAATGTCTCTGGCAGTATTACAGAATCACATTATCACTTATTGCAAGCGCAAGTTCTTCAGAATGGCAGTCATAACTGGTATGTCAAAGCCTATGACGGATTGGGAAATGTTGCAATAACACCTTCTTTTACTTTGCGGATAGATCGGATTGCTCCGGCAGATTTTAATTTATTAACTCCTACTAATGGGTCATACTCCACAATCCCAACTCCGACATTTGCGTGGAATGCCACAACTGATGCCGGATGTGGTTTAGGGCATTATGAGCTATGGATTGATGGATTAATAAGCACTGATAATATTCCTAATACTCAAACATCTTCAGCACCGGCTCTGGCTCTTAGCGAGGGTACGCACAACTGGAAAGTTTTTGCGGTAGATATTTTGGGCAATCGCAAGCAATCTTCAGCAATTTGGACAACAACAATAGATTTGTACCCCCCTTCTACACCTTCACTTATCAGTCCATCAAATGGGGAAACCGTTCCATTTAGTCGTCCATTTTTCTCTTGGAATAAGTCCACTGATCCAGGTACCGGAGTTCATCATTATTCTCTATACATTGATAATGTTCAAGTTGTACCAAGCTATATTCCAACTGATATCAATGCTCAGATTGTTACCATTCAAGCTCCCAGTCCATTGGTTAATGGTTCGCATAATTGGTATGTGAAGGCATTTGATAGTGCAGGTGGTCAAAGCTCTTCTCCCATCGGGAATTTTATAGTAAGCATTGATACCACCCCACCCACCTCATCTATTATCAACCCTGTAGCAAATCAATACATCGGTGGCGAGAGCTACACGATTACCGGTTCTGCAAGTGATAACACTGGGGGAACAGGGGTGCAAAGAGTTGAGATTAGCTTTGATGGTGGAAATACTTGGTTCGATACTACTCAGAACAGTAGAACAGGTACACAGGCTGGATCATATAGTATTAACTCGTCTAATAATTCAAAAAGTTCGAACCAAGTTCAAGATAGTAAGCCAATGAATTCATTTGGTTCGTCAAGACGATCAAGTAGGCGGGATAACTTTCGAGATGTATATAATTGGCAATTTAACTGGTCAGGATATCAAACCGGCAGCGTTACTATTAAGACACGAGCTACAGATTTTAATAACAATGTAGAATCCCCACTCAATTCTGTTCCAGTATATGTTGAGAAAATTCTACCGGTGATCCAAAACATAACGGTAACACCAAATTATGCTACTGCGGGAACAGTAACATTCTCTATTGCTTTCCAAACTGGTGCACACTGTGGTGGTATGAATAATTCTGTAACCCCAACTGTTACCATTACACCGTCAGGTGGAACCGCAAGACCAATAACACAAACCAATTATCAAGGAAATAACTGGACTGGGCAAACCACAATAGCCCAATCAGATTTAAACGGAACTGCCGTAATCAGGATTTCTAATGCGAAGGATAATATCAATAATATCATGCTTTTAGATGCTACTCATACCTTTGTTATTGATACGCAAGCCCCCAATGCATTTAATATAGTCTCCCCGGTTGATAACGCTTGGATCAACATTACCCAACCCCAACTAACCTGGGGAGCAGCAACTGATGCTACATCGGGCATCGATCACTACGCATTGGAAATAGACGGTTCAACTAATTCTCCTGGCAATAATAATATATTGGCTACTGCCACTACAATCCAACCGTCTACTCCTTTATCATTGGGGATACATACTTGGAGAATAAAAGCTGTTGATAGAGCAGGAAATTCTACATGGTCAACTTCAACATTCAGTTTAAGAGTGGACTTATCACCACCTGTTTCAGCAATTACATCACCTACCAACAATTCAACCATAGGCGGAATTACATATACCGTTACCGGTACATCATCAGATGGGACAGGTCCGGGATCATCAGGGATATCAACAAACGGTGTTCAGATTAGGATTAATAGTGGTTCGTGGCTATCTGTTGTTAACACCGGAACTAATTTTAGCACTTGGACTTACTCATGGACTGGATATGCCTCAGGAACATATACTATTCAAAGTCGTGCTACAGATAATGCTACGAATGTCGAGACCTCACCTTTAACGACAACCGTGACAGTGAACTTAAATCCACCCACGGTTCAAACGATAACGATTGCACCTAATCCAGCCAAGGTAGGAGTTGTAACATGTACGGCAGTGTTTACTGCAAATAGTGCAGGTTTGAATTACGCGGTCCATCCTACGCTTTGGTTTACTACCCCTAATGCCAATATAGTTAATTTTACTGAAACATCATATTCTGGTAATCAATGGGTTGGAACTGCCTCGATAGCAAGCACAGCTCAAAATGGTACAGCAACAGTGCACGTAACAGGTGTTACAGATAACTACAATAATACAATGGCACCTAATCAAAATGCCGGTACCTTCGTTATAGATACTGTATCTCCTACAGTTAGTTCTATCGTTGTCAATCCTCAGATCACCAATATCAGGACTGATCTGAGTGTAACAGTGAACTTTACGGAAGTCACAGCCGGCTTGAATAGTGCAGTTTCTCCTGTGGTCACTATTATACCATTAGGAGCGGGTGTGAGTGGTTACATATCGGTCACTCAAACCGGGTACAATGTAACAACAAGGACATGGACAGGAGTAGCAACTATTAATGCGCAAAGCCTGGAAGGTCTTGCTGCTGTCAAAGTAGCTTCAGCCACCGACCTTGCAGGTAATGTAATGCAGATGGTAACCCTTCAGAATCAATTTACGATTGATCGTTCAGCACCAACGGCATTCAACATTCTGCAACCTCTTGAAGGATCGTGGACATCGAACAGACAGCCTCTGGTAAGCTGGAGTCCCAGCTCTGATGCTATCTCTGGTTTATCCTACTACAAGCTGTACATAAATGATAATCAGGTGGGTAATAATATCTTACCTACTATAACTTCTGCCACATTACAGACTTCATTACCAGATGGGGGGTATTCGGTAAGAGTAGCTGCTTATGACAATGCGCAAGCCGCTAATATCCAATTGTCAGGGACATCTTCTACGTTGTTCCATGTTGATGGCACAGCACCCATATCGGTTATTACATCACCAGCAAATGGGTTTGTGGTTCAAGGAGATTCGGTTTCCGTAATGGGTACAGCTATAGATGGAGTAGGTGCGAATGCTGGTATAGGGGTCAGATATGTGCTATTATCAAAGGATGGTGGTGCAAATTGGGATTCCGTTTATGTGGCTACTACCCAAACTCAAGGCAATGTAAACTGGAACCACACATACACTAATCTGATACCTGGTAATCATACCATAGCAGTAAAGTCTATTGACTGGTTAGGAAATATGGAACTATCCACCAGTAGTATCTCCATTTCAGTACAAGCAATTGCTCCTGTAGCAAACTTCTCTGCAACCCCCACAAATGGGGTTGCACCCCTTAGTGTCGTATTTGCGGATTTATCTATTACAGGATCATGGCCAATAACTTCATGGCAATGGGACTTCAATAACGATGGAACGATTGACTCCTCGGTACAAACCCCAACCCATGTATTTGCCAGGGGTACCTATACTGTGTCATTAACGGTAAGGGATGCATACAATACATCAAATACGATAACAATCACGAACATGATAACTGCGACAAATCAGGCTCCTCATGTAATTCAACCTATGCCTGACCTTTCAGTAGATGAGGATTTTACACCTATCGTAATAAGTCTGAGCAACTACTTTGGAGATAACGATGGAGATAACCTTGTTTATAGTGTCGTTTATGACTCAACCGAAGTGGATGCAGTTATCTCTAATAGTACTCTGACAATCAATTCGGTTTTGAACTTTAATGGATCATCTACTTTGACTATCACAGCAGATGACCAATTCCGACCTATCGTGTTAGCACATAGGTCTAAATCTAATACTCGAGCTACATGCTCAGATTTATTTATTCTTACGATTAATCCTATAAATGACGCTCCGGTAATCAATCTTCCAGATTCCCTTACTTTTGCTGAGGATGGCACTTTAGTAGTCAATCTGGCACCTTATGTGAGTGATGTGGATAATGCAACTCTAACTCTAACCATAATATCTCCTGGTAGCTCACATATTGCAGTAGCAATGAATAATCTGATTGCGAATCTATCATCATTAATACCAAATTGGAATGGTACAGAATCCGTTAGCTTTACAGTTAGTGATGGCACTCTTAGTGCTATAGGTCAAACCAATGTAATTGTAACACCTGTTAATGATACACCCACATTAGATTTGCCGCCTTCATTTACTTTCGCTGAGGACGGCACTTTGCCTATCAATATGGCACCGTACGCCAACGATGTGGACAATACTAATCTTACCCTTACTGCAAGCGGTATTGTGAATGTGACAGTAGCAATAACTGGTTTGAATGTTACATTTGGCAATGTGCTAAACTGGAACGGAACTGAGCATGTGACTTTTACTGTTAACGATAATATGGGTAGAGCAATTGCTTCTGATAGCACTCTAATAATCGTGACTCCTGTCAATGATGTACCAGTAATCACTAGTTTTTCCCCTGCTGATACAACCTTAACTTTGCAGCAAAATGATATACAATTATTCAGTGTGGTCGCAGATGACGTTGATAGCGTGATAAGTTATAGCTGGTTAATTGATGGTGTATCTCAAAATGATAGTTTAAATACTTTTGAACATCAGTTTACTGAATCAAACACTTACGAAGTAAAAGTTGAAGTTACTGATGGTCTTTTGACTATAGAGAAAATATGGATGGTTACAGTACCTGTGGGTAATAATGATCAGGTTACTACTCCTCTGGTGACTAAACTGTATCCCAATTATCCAAATCCTTTTAATCCAGAGACTAATATCAGATTTAGTGTTAAGAACTCAGGATGGGTAAAAGTCTCAGTGCTAAATACAAGAGGACAATTAGTAAGAAATCTGCAGAACGGTGTGTTAAAATCCGGACTGCATACTATAGTCTGGAATGGTCTTAATAACAATGGGAAAAAATTGTCTTCTGGAATCTATTATATTAGGATGGAGTCAGATAAAGGTGTAGAAATTCACAAGGCAACTCTAATGAAGTAAATCAGTATCAACCCAATAGAAAAATAAAGAGAAAAAGGAAGGTCTCAATGAAACTTGCAAAATGGATCACGTTCATTGCACTACTACTAATTCTAGGAGCTTGTGCAACAGCATCAATTATGATGACGGTAAAAAGACCAGCAGAAGTTAACATGAAGAACTTCAAGAAAATCGCAATCGGCGATTTAACTGGAGGAACCGGTACTCACTCCAATGACTTGATGGATATGTTTACTACTAAACTTGTTTCTTCAAACTATTTTGAAGCAGTCGTCGACAGACAGAATCTTAAAGGCATATTGTCAGAACATAACTTAAGCAGTTCTGGTCTTGTTGATGAAAATTCATCTGCTCAGTTAGGACAGTTCCTTGGTGCTGCTGCGTTGGTATTTGGTCGAATTCAAACTGACAAATACGACGAAACTTTGACCTATAAAGATGTAACCAGAACAGATAAGAACAAGAATAAGTACAATGTACGTGTTTACACTAGAACGGGAACTTATACAATAGCTGTGCACGTTCAAATAAGTGATGTGCAAACGGCAAAAATTGTTGGTGTTAAAGACCTAACATCAGCAATTTATGATACAAAATCTGCTGAAAATCAAGAACCAGAAGGAATCGATAAAAGCAGTTTATATACAATTGCAGTAACTAAAATAAGCGATCAGTTTATGAAATTAGTTGTTCCTTATGAAGTAACTGTAAAAGCACAATTTGAAACTGATTCTAAAAATCTTCCAGAACTTGCTATGGCAGTCAAGCAGATTCAAATTGGTGAAACTAACGAGGCTATAAAAATGTTTACAGAAGCCTCTCAAAAACCTGAATTGCTTCCTAAAATTAAAGCCAAAGCGTTCTATGATTTAGGTTTGATCCAGATGTATGTTGGTCAATATGAAGACAGTATCACTAACCTAAAAGAAGCTTATAAGCTTAATCCAGTAACAAAGTACATGACTGCAATTAATACGGCAAAGCAAGAAAAAGCTGCTGCTGATAAGTTGAAAGAGCAAACAAACTAATTGGAGATGGGGGTCATTCGGAGTTGTCCGAATGACCCCTAAATTTGCATGAAATTGAATTACATATTATTCCTGTTTATTGTGCTAACAATAAATATATATGCATCAGATAAACCACAATGGACTATCCAACACCCCAATGAGAGCGATTATTTTATTGGAATAGGGCATAGCATCGTTAAGGGTAATCCGGATTATCAGAATCAAGCTAAAAATATTGCATATCATGATATTGCAACTCAAATCGAAGTCAATGTAAAAGCCGAGTCTGAGAGCAAGCTTACTGAAGATACGGGAGTAGTCAAAGATTTTTCGATGATGAGAACCCAAACTTCAACAGATATCAAAATCGAGAATATTGAATTATTCGATTCCTGGAAAGATAAGAAAGAGTACTGGGTTTATTATCGTTTGTCCAAAGCTGAATACCAGAGAATCAGGAGAGAAAAGATAGAATCAGCTCTAAACATTGGTCTGGGTTATTACGAACAGGGTATTGATAATTACAGAAACGGCTTGATAGTCTTTGCAATACAGAATCTTTATCAGGCGTTCTCAGCCATCAGTCCATATATCGGCGAAACACTGGCAATCACTATGTCAGGAAAGGAAATACAATTAGATCAGAAAATTATTCAGATGATTAATGAAATCCAAAACAGCATTGTTATTGAATTCTCTCAAAGTTCTGCAAATTGTAAGAAAGGGAGTGATACTAACTTGTCTATACCTCTTTCGGTGTCGATGTTTTCAAACAATAAAAAGACTTCTGTTGTAGGCATTCCAGTAAACTTTGCTTTAATAAACGGATTAGGGAAAGTAACCAACTATGCAGTAACTGATTCTGATGGTAAAATAGATTTCAGAATATATAAAATGTATCTAAAATCACAAGATGATATCATTGAAGCAAGCATAAACACTGATTCCTTGTTCACCTCAACCAAAGCTAAAGATATCAGAGCTTATTATACTCAATTCAAACCTGCAAAAGGTATCCTTAGAATATATTGTCAAACCCTTAAAGTAAAAATATCTGAGAATCTCATTGATTTACAAAATAGCATAGTTCAAAAGGCTCTCCTGAGTCCCTATGTAGAAAAAGCACTTGTTGAAATTGGGATGCAAACCGTAGTTAACGGTGCTTCGGATTTGATCATAACCATAAATGGTTCTTGTCATAAAGGTAAACAAATCAGCGGAATGAATGCAGTTACAGTTCTCATTGATGTTGATCTTAGTATTACTGATTCAACCACCGGCATTGAATACTGTCGTGAAAAAATAGTCAATCAAAAGGGTGTCGCTTCAACCTATGAAGATGCTCAGAGTAAAGCTCTTCAAAATTTGGGCCTTCTATTACAGTCACAAGTTATTCCACAAAAGATAGTAGCTCTATTTAACAATTAAATTTCAAATTACTCCACTACTTCGGTCGTCGTCCTGCACTTCCAATGAAACGGTGGGAAGGGAGTATGCGCCCCGGAGACTCCGATAGGTTCATCACTACTATTATAGACTATTTGGTCATTACTTACCCATGGTGCAAGGGCTTTGATATATTCTCTGGCATCGTCCAGGCTGTTTGACTTGGTATCCAGAGCCATCAGGTTATCCATCACCTCAGATGCATCGTTTAGGGGATAGACTTTATCCTGGGCAGCTAATGCCCGGCAGATGTCACTGGTGCGGTCATCTAGGATAACTACCAGCTTATAATACTTCGCTTGGGCTTTCTTGTATCCCTGCAGTCTTCCAAACTCCCGTATCCGGAGAGCTGTATGCTCAGCCAATCCCTGCCAGTAAGCTTGGGACTTCTCACCAATGTCGCTAAACTGCTGTTTTAAAGTCTCTGCCAGCATTTCCTTAGTGTATCCCTGATCTATGGCTTTGGAGAGCACATCAGCGAAGTTTTGACGGATATCGGCATCAAAATGGTTACCGAGCCAGAAGATCTGCTGCTTTTGGATAGTGGATGACAGATGCTGGTCTTCGATTCCCCACAGACCGATGGAGGTCTTGACCGGGACACTGACTTGGGTATCTCTAAGTCCGAGCCGGATACAGCGGTCGATATAGGCTTTGGTGGGCACGTTTACCTGCGAAGCGAAGTCATCCCCCAGTTGGGTATTGATGATGTCCATCAGCTTGTCTATCTGGGTCTTGCTGACCTTCTCGCTTCTCGGCATGTCACTTAACATCTGGATAGCCAGGTAAGCTGCATCTTTGACTTCAGTCTTCCAGGCATTGTTTAAGACCCGGTAATACTCCAACATAATCTGATCATAATACTGCATCAGAACGAAAACCTCCGGACCCGGACTCTGTTCCTGCCAATGTCATATTCATTGAAGCGTTCCAGACAACCGGCAAGGGCATCACAGCCATCGATGTAGCCATCAGGATAGGTGAGGAACTGAGAGATTAAGGTGGGTGTATCCTGTCCGTCAGGAAAGAGTATCTTGGCAGTCTCGATGCTGGTCTCTGTTCTCTCTATCCTCAGATTCTTGTTTTCCTTGTTATCGATACGTTTGATTCTGTGGGAGATAGGATTCAGGTTGTTATCCTTAGCCCATCTGTCAAAGTCGGCAAGGATACGTGCCTGTCCATAGCTGGTCTCGATGGCAGAGCGGAACTTAGCTTTATAGATAGATTCCAACTCCTGATAGGTATCATGATAGTATCTGAAGAACTTGGTATTCTCAGTCTGTCTTATCCAGACATGGATTACATAGAACCTATTGCCATCATAGCCTATGGAAATGATAGCTTTGAAGCAACCCTTCTCTCCCCATGCCGGGTCAGCATACATCCAGACCCGCTTCATTTGGGATGGAGCAGGCAGGTTTCTGTACTTAGTGAACCACTGGTGTTTGAAGATGTTGCCTTCGATAACCGGCTGTCCTAGCATCTCTCTCTGGTAACCGGTACTGCCGAACTTGGCTCTCAGGTTGGGAAGCGTATTTGTAGGGTATTGCTCTTCCCAAGCAGAGCTACTGTCCGGATTCTCCAAAGGAAAGCGCATAATAGCTCGTTGGTGGCATTTTAGGACTGGTTTAAGAGCAATATCCAAGTCAGGATTATCTGCCTTTAAATCGTCTATTATGAGCTGCTGGAACTGGCAGATGGCATAGTTAGGATGCACGAGGTTACCGAGCCAGATGACCTTGCCTGTTCCTTCCGGTGCCAAGGCTCCTGCCAACTCCTGAGTAATCTTATCCATGCGTCTCTTGCCGATGGACTGGTTGCCCATGTTCTCTTCTTTGTCTATATCGTCACAGATGATCAGTCCGGGTCGTTTGGCAGTCTTGGGATTAAGGGTTCCTCTATGGGATTGCTTAATACTCCTGGCTCGGATGCGTGTCTTGCTCTTGAGATAGAAGTCCAGGTCAAATGAGTCAACAGGTTGAAGCTCAGGGAAGTCCCCTAACAGTCTGCGGTTGTTGGTCAGTTCATGCAGTGTGAAGGCAGTCCGTTCCTGTGAGAGATCGACATCAGCAGCAGTATGAATCACATACTTCTCACCTTTGATAATCTTCCAGATGGGATAGACCACTCCCATCAGTACCGTTTTGCCCAGTCCACGAAAACCGGTAATGCCGATGATGCCTGTGCTCTTATCAGTCTCATCGAACATAGTGTTGTGGGCTGGGCAGAAAGGTAGTGGAAAGATGTGGGGAAAGTAAGTCCGGCAGAAAAAGGAAAACGAGTCCCACCCTTCAGCTTTGGTTCTGGCAATGCGCTCTTCTCTGGCTTCAGGATTATCGTCTATAAAAGGCAAAACGGAGATCGTCTTGGCTGCGATCTCCGTCAATGCCTTGTTATGCCGCTGAATGAACTTCTTAGGCATAACTTTCTTCACCCCAACACCCAGCAAGCTGGATGCCGGGGACCCCGAAGGGATTGGGAGGGATTTGCTTTGGATTGGAGTTAGTCAGGGAGATATGGGGTCGATTTATCTTTTGAGGTGTCATGATAGCTATCCGTTTCTGATGCGGAGATAATCTGCCATGTCCAGAACTATTGCCTGGAACTGCTTGAGGAGTGTTTCATAGCCTTTCTCGACCATGAAGTCAGTGGTTTGATCCATAAACTTTACGATATAGTCATTGAGCTCGCGGGCAGGCTCATCATCCTTTTGGTTCTGTTTAATGAGTGAGACAAGGGACTGCAGAGCGGTGTCAGCCGGGTTCTTGGCATATTCTCTCAAAGCTTGGATCAAAGCCCGTTTTCTGGCTACTTTGATCTCATGGTCAAGCTTGCGCTCTTCCTTGAACAGACTATTCCAATTACCCGACTTGATCCACTTGCGGACGGTGATCTCGGAGATGCCGAAGATAACTGCAAGTTCATCAATGTTGGTCTTACCATTCAGGTAAGCTTCCTTGCAATTATCTTTCTTGATGCGGAACTCTTTGTCATTACTCATTGTGAGGTTGTACCTTGTGATTCTCCAGGTATTTATTGATGTCTCTGCCAAAGCAGCGGAGTTGCCCCTGCTCTTTAATACGATATGCCGGCAGAGGGTCACTGATCTCTCTGATCAAGCGATAAACAGTCGAACGGTCGACTTTCAGGGCATCGGCTATCTCATCCGGACGGTAACTGCGGTCTTCTTTGAAGAAGTTCAGTGGCTCATCCGGTACGGTTTGGGCTGCATTGTTATTTCTCATGTAATCCATGTATTCTGCTCCTGTGTATTTATCAAATCAGGTTGCTAAAGGTTACCACAGTATCTGGCACGTTGGCTTACAGCGCACTGAAGTTGAGGATGATCTGGTTATAGTTTCCGGCAGCATCACGTTCATAGAAAGCGACATACTGTTTGGTGGAAGTGACATTGATTGCCGAGTCAATTAGCTCCATCGCTTCTTTCCAGGTCGGGTCTTTGATATTGTACTTACGCAGGGCCAGGATGCGGTGCTTGGCTATCTCGCCTTTCTTATCGACCTGGAAAGCTTCTGTAATGATGGCTCTTAAGTTGACATTGGAGTCGGTAGTCCAGGCTTTCAGGCACTCATCGATTTTCTGCTTGGCAAGCTGCAGCTCAATGCCGAACTGGATATTCTCTTTGAAGCGGATCTCCACTTTGTATTGCTCATCAAAACTGAGCAGGATGGCATTGCCTTTCCAGTGCAGACCATGCTTCTCTGCCATGAACTCTAAGTAGCCTTCCAACTCCTCAAATAGCTTGGTTTTATCGTGGATAATACGCTTATGCAGGCTTTTCACCCTGTCCATGGTTCTGCGGATGACGGCATCTTGTTTGATGATCTCGGTCTTGACTAACTTGAGAGGGATTTCCCGGCCCCTGGCATCCAGCATTGTGCGTTCAATCGGGGTTTTGCTGCTCTTACTTTTCTCTTGGTTCGTTTCCATTTGAAACCTCCTGGTTTTATTTAGCTTTATTTGATTTAGTCTTTTTCTTATTTTCTGATTTACGATCTTGATTAGGGTTGAGATCAGGAATGGGGCTCTGTTCATAGTCCTGCAGAGCATCTTGTTCAGCAGCAGCTTGGCTGCGTTTGGCAACGTACTTCTGGAACATAGCGATAACGGCTTTACGCTCTTTGGCATCCAGTAAGTTCCAGTGGCTTTTATGATAATGGGTAATCAGGAAAGTGCGCAGGCTGTATTCATCCCAGCCGGCTCGCTTCATTAGAGAGTGCATATACATGCCTTGCTGGTCATAGGTATATTCATCCGGCTTGCCGGTTATCCGGACTCGCATCAGGATAAGCTTGAGTTCTGTCAGGATCATCTCATCCAGAGCAGTCAGGGA
>Ga0247841_10009503_pt1 | contig 13595 bp, 12 predicted proteins | sample LaCruzMarch2015__2_FD_192410 | JGI IMG/M metagenome (GOLD analysis project Ga0247841, IMG submission 192410) | Freshwater microbial communities from meromictic Lake La Cruz, Castile-La Mancha, Spain - LaCruzMarch2015_18m | ecosystem: Environmental > Aquatic > Freshwater > Lake | place: Spain...
AAGTTTCCGATGAAGAGATGCGTGGAGTTCACATCGAACGGCATAAGTTTCATGGAGAATGGAACTATGCAATCATGCCTCAGCCTAAACCATGACTTGCTACCTTTATTTATTGACGCCGCCTTAGGCGGCTCTCCGTCCGAAATGTCAGTCCGTGCATACGTGCGAATTGCGTAAAACTCCGATGCGCCGTGCTGTCATGGCTCGTGCGAAAAGCGGAGCACGAGCCACGCCAGCACTCGCGGCGGTTGAACTTCCATCCTCGCCGTGCCGGTAATATCCCCCTTGCAAACAGACCCGCCCGGAGGTCGGCAACTGTCGAAGGGGTCTCGAAGGGGTCAGTCCGTGCATACGTGCAAAATGCCTGCAACTTCGATGCGCCGCACTGCTCGCGCGGGAAGCAAAGCGAGAGAAAATGGATTTTTGTCTCGCCCGGCAGGGGGAAGTGGATTTTTCTGAACGCTATGACCATTGAAATGCCATGAAGAAAATGAAAGTCGGGATCATCGGGTGCGGGAATATCAGCGGAATTTACGCGGAGGCGGGGAAGAAGTTCCGGAACATCGAGATCGCCGCCTGCGCGGACCTGGATTACTCGCGGGCGCAGGCGCTGGCGGAGAAGCACGGGATTCCCTCTCCGATGCTGGTCGGGCAGCTTCTGGCAAGCGCGGATGTCGAGCTGGTGATCAACCTCACGGTTCCGGCGGTGCATGGGGCCGTCGGGCTGGAGGTTTTGAAAAACGGGAAGCACCTTTACAACGAAAAGCCGCTGGCGCAGAAGCGCCGGGAGGCCCGCGAGATGATCGAGCTGGCGCGGGAGAAGGGCCTGCGGATCGGATGCGCGCCCGACACGTTTCTCGGGGCCGGGCTGCAGACCTGCCGGAAGCTGATTGATTCCGGGGCGATCGGGGACCCGGTGAGCGGCAGCGGGTTCATGATGAGTTCGGGCCTGGAAAGCTGGCATCCGAACCCGGAATTTTTCTTCAAGAAAGGTGCCGGTCCGCTTTTCGACATGGGACCGTATTATCTCACGGCGCTCACCACGCTGCTCGGCCCGGTCCGCCGGGTGAGCGGGGCGGCCCGCATCAGCTTCCCGGAGCGGGAAATCACGAGCCAGCCGCTGGCCGGCAGGAGGATCCAGGTCGAAACCCCGACGCATGTGGCCTCGCTCCTGGATTTTGAATCCGGCCCGGTGGTGACTCTGGTGACAAGCTTCGACGTCCAGGCCCACGGCATGCCGAACATCGAGATTTACGGATCGGAAGGCACGCTCTCGCTCCCGGACCCGAACACGTTCGGCGGGCCGGTCCGCATCCGGCGGCGCAAGGACAGCGACTGGACGGACGTCCCGCTGGCATTCGGATACGCCGACAACAGCCGGGGGCTCGGAGTGGCCGACCTGGTGGCGGCCGGGCAAAACGGTCACGAGCACCGGGCAAACGCGCAGACCGCCTACCATGTCCTCGACATCATGCACTCGATTCTCGATTCCTCGGAAACCGGGCAGCACATCGAGCTGGCCAGCTCGATGACGCGTCCGCTGCCGCTGCCCGAAGGGCCGGGAGAAGTTTACTGAGCCGCAGGCCGGGAGTTTATCCCGGATCCGGCGATTCCTCACAACGAGACGGCAGAGTAGGGAGGGGAGCCACGGAATGAGAGGTCGAATCCAATGACCGCCGACTTCCTTCCCCCTCATCGAACCGGACGTGCAGATTTCCTGCAACCGGCTTTGGCAGGGCATTATTGTGCGACACATTCACAGGGAGATGAGTCCCATCCTTTCGAGTTGAGAGTAAACGGATGTGCCTTTCGCGGGCCGCCACGCCCGCTGGCTGCGGCGGCGAAGATGCCTCGCCAAGCGTTCCCGCACGAAGCGGTTGGTTTGCCTGAAGGCGTCCCGGCTGTTCCCCGGCCGGCAGCAGTTGGCATGATGAACACTTTTCAGTTCATTGGTTTGGTTGGCGGTGCTGGCGCACCGAAGCGCACGGAGAAAAACCGTTTTCAGGATAAACGATGGAGGTCAGGAGCAGGGCCGGGGCCCAGAGGAAGATGTTCAGCTTCGGGAAAGTGGTTTGCCGGCGATCAGAGACCATTTGCAAACAAGAGGGCATCACATTTCCAGTATTTCATAAAATGGCAGCTTCATCTGGCACCCGGACACCCTTGGCCGGGGTTCGCGGCGAAGTCTGGATCGGACAATCGGGCGTCGGGCGGGGGCGCATGAAGACGCGGAAATTATTTTGACATGTATGACATGTCAAATAATCTTTTTTCCGGAGAAGGGTGCAAAACGGGAGTTTCTCCTTTCGCCCCTTTCCCCGAAGCCTTCTCCTCAGAAACCCACACCCGCCCACTGAAAACTCCATGACCTCCTCCTCACAAAAAGCCCTTTCGCCGGTCCAGCTTGATTGGAACGGATTTCTCTCCAACTTGCGGCGCGAAGGCACTCCCGATCGCGTGTATTATTTCGAGCACGGGGTTGCCGACAACGTCCAGGCTGCGGTTGCGGAGATGTTCGGCCTCTGGGACGGACTCGCCGGGAGTGCGTCGGAAATCGAGTGGAAGCGGAGGGAGGCGCTCCATGCGTATCTCGGACAGGAGTTGTTCCGTGTGTTTCCTCCCGGAGCCCGGATCGTCCCGCCCAAGAGGGAGGGCGCGTGGGCGGAGGAATCCAAGGGGGTGATCACGACATGGGAGGAGTTTGAAAAATTCCCGTGGCCCGATCCTTCCGGGGCCGACTACTCGGTGTTCGAGTATTTCGACCGCAACCTCCGTGACAACATGCGCGTCTTCCATGTCGTGGATATCTGGGAAGTGGTCGTCGGGTTCTTCGGTTTCGAGTCGCTGGCCTACGCTGTTTACGAGGATCGGGACCTTGTGGATGCGATGTTTGACAAAGTGGGGCGCTTCGCGGCAGCCGTCACCGAGGCGGTCTGCGATTTCAACTGTTACGCCGGCGTGTATATCGCCGACGACCTCGCGTTCAACACCTCGCTTTTCATGGCGCCGGAGCTCCTGCGGGAGCTGATCGTTCCCTGGCACAAGCGCATTGCCGAAATCGCCCACGCCCACAACAAGCTGTTCCTGTTCCACTGCTGCGGCAACATGTACCCGCTCATCGAGGATTACATCGGAGCGGTGCAGATCGACGCGAAGCACTCGTTTGAAGAGGCCATCCTGCCGGTGACAGAGGTCAAGCGCCGGTACGGGGACCGCCTGACTCTGCTCGGCGGCATGGACGTCGATTTCCTCGCGCGCCGCTCGCCGGCCGAAATCGAGGCGAAAACCCGCGGGATGCTGGAGGTCTGCATGCCCGGCGGCGGGTACTTTCTCGGTTCGGGGAATTGGGTCACCGAATACATCCCGCCGGACAACTACCTTGCGATGCTGCGCGCCGCACGGCAGTTCACCGCGAGATAGCCGGGGCTCGCGGAACACATGAATCTGCGCGGCAAAGCAAACGGAGAGGTCTTTCAGACCGCGGCTGGAGACGTTTACCAGCGCCTGCGGAAGGCCATTCTCATGGGCGAGATCAAGCCGCAGGCCCGGCTCGTGCGCCGCACCCTGGCGAAAGAGTATGGGGTGAGCCACATCCCGGTGGCGGAGGCTTTGCTCAAGCTCGAGCAGGATGGCTTGGTCGAGAGCGCGCCCATGTTTGGGGCGCGGGTCAAATCGATCACGCCCGAGCGGATCCTTGAGGAGCAGGAGCTGCGGGAGGCGATCGAGTGCCATTGCGCACGGCTTTGCGCGCAGAAAATGACTTCGGAAAAGCTGGCGCGGCTCCGGCAACTGGTGCCGCCGGTGGACCGTCTGATGGCCCAAGAGGCCGATCCCTCTTCGTGGGAGGGGATGAACCTTCATCTGGAGTTTCACCTCGAAATTGCCAGGCAGTCCGAAGTCCCATTGCTGGTTCGCGAATTGCAGCGGATCGGATTTCTCGAACTCATGCGCACCATCTGGATCAACTCCACCGAATTTTACCAAATGCCCCGCAACTGGCACAAAACTTTGGTGGATGCTCTCGCCTCCGGCCGGGCGTCCACGGCAGAAGCCGCGATGCGCAGGCATGTGCGCTACGGGCTCGACCACCTGCTGGACGCGGCCCGGAAGATCTCGGCCCTGTGAATTGGCAAAGGCGCAAGCAAAGGTGCCAGTTCTTCCCTATTCACATAAACGAATGGGCAGGCCTTGTCAGCGCACGCCGCGGGCGATCCAGATGCCGAGGAGGGCGATGTCCGCGGGGGTGACGCCGCTGATGCGCGCGGCCTGGCCGAGAGTTTCCGGACGGATCTTTGAAAGGCTTTGGACCGCCTCGGTGCGCAGGCCGTTGATGTCTTCGTAGGCGACCGAGTCCGGAATCCGCTTCGCTTCGTGGCGCTCCGAGCGGGCGATCTGCTCCTCTTGGCGCCGGAGGTAGCCGTCGTATTTGAGGTCCGTTTCGATCTGCTCCCAGACATCCGCCGGATAGGAACTGCGGAGATCCTGCGGGAGGGCGGGCCAGAAATTTTCCGCTCGTTTGAGCCATCGCTCCAACGGGAGGGCATCCACCTTGATCTCGCGGAGGCGCGATCGCAGCTCCGCGACACGAACGGACTTCTGCTCGAACCGGGATTGCCTCTCGCCGGAAACGAGCCCGGACGCGATGCCTTTCCCCGTGAGCCGCAGATCGGCATTGTCCTGGCGGAGGAGGAGGCGGTATTCCGCACGGCTCGTAAACATCCGGTAGGGCTCGGGCGTGCCGCGGGTGACGAGATCGTCGAGCAGGACGCCGATGTAAGCCTCGTGACGCGCGAGGGTGAAAGGCGGGCGGTCCTGGACCTTCAAAGCCGCATTGGCTCCCGCGACAAGCCCCTGCGCCGCGGCTTCCTCGTATCCGGACGTGCCGTTGATCTGTCCGGCAAAATACAGCCCGGAGATGCGCTTGGTCTCGAGGGTCGTGCAGAGCTGGGTGGGCGGGCAGTAATCGTATTCCACCGCGTAACCCGGACGCAGGATCTCCGCGTTCTCAAGTCCGGCAACGCTGCGGATGAAGGCGTATTGCACATCGAACGGCAGGCTCGTGGAGACCCCGTTCACATAGACCTCTCCGGTGTGCCTCCCCTCGGGCTCGAGAAAAATCTGGTGCTTCGGTTTCTCCGCAAACTTCACAACCTTGTCCTCGATGCTGGGGCAATACCTCGGACCGACGCCCTCGATGATCCCGGCATAAAGCGGCGATTTGTCGAGATTTGCGCGGATGATCTCGTGCGTTCGGGCGTTCGTGCAGGTGATATGGCACGGGACTTGCCGCGCCCGGAAGGCCCCGTCCCTCCACTCGTTGAGGGTGAAAATCTCGTCCTCCCCACGCTGCAGGGTGTCCGCGAGATAGCTGAAAACCGGGGGCGGCTCGTCGCCCGGCTGGGATTCGCACTTTGAGAAATCAATGCTCTTCGCGAGCAGCCGGCAGGGGGTTCCGGTTTTGAATCGACCAACTTCAAAACCAAGTTCCCTCAGGCAGTCGCTGAATGTCGAGGCCGTGTCACCGAGGCGTCCGCCGGCCTGGCTCCGGAGGCCCACATGGAGCAGGCCGTGCAGGAATGTTCCCGTGGTGACGACGACCGCCCTTGCGGGAAAACGGATCCCAAAACTGGTTTCAACTCCTGCGACCGCGCCCTTCTCAACGACCAGCCGCATCACGTTCCCCTGCTTGAGATCGAGCCCCGGCTCGTGCTCGAGATGCGCTTTCATCCGGAATTGGTAGGCCTTCTTGTCGCACTGCGCGCGCGGAGCACGCACGCTGGGCCCCTTGCTGGCGTTCAGCATCCGGAACTGGATGCCCGTCGCGTCGGCGTTCAGCCCCATCGCTCCGCCGAGGGCGTCGATCTCGCGAACCATGTGCCCCTTTGCCAGTCCGCCGATCGCCGGATTGCACGACATCTGGCCGACGGTGTCGGCATTCTGTGTCAGCAGCAGCGTTTCGCAGCCGAGCCGTGCGGCGGCCAGCGCGGCCTCAATCCCGGCATGGCCGGCCCCGACGACAACGACGTCGTATGGCTTGGGATACTCGAAGTCGCTCAACTTATTCGGTGGCGATGCCGTGCTCCGCCAGCTTCTTCATAAGAACTCCGGTCTGCAGCTTGTTGCTGTTCTTGAGCACGATGTCCCCCGCGACGAAATTGTCGAATGTCCCCCGGATACCTGCGTTTTCACCTTCGACGATGAACGCGCGTTCGCTGGTAAGATTCCCATCCCAGTTCCGGTGGAATACATCGACCTTCGATTTGTTCTCCGCCACGGTCACGTTGGTCGTCGGCAGGTCGTCCGCCCCGAAGACCGCCTTCACGTCCGGAGTCGTCTGGTTCGGAAGCTGCAGGAAAACCGTCAGCGGATCGCCGTCAGCGTCATCCGACTGCGTGACCTGGCCCACCCGACCGTAAACCAGAATCCTCATCCCTTTGTATTTCTGGAGCGCGGCGTCCGGAGCGGTGGAGAAATCATTGACAATCTGCGCCAGCGTCACAAATCCGTCGGGCGGAAGCGGAGCGAGTGTCTGGGCAATGAGGGAACCCGCAAAGGTCGCGGCCAGCGTGCAAAGCAACAGGATGATCTTCATGGCAATGGCCACCGTGACCCAGATCCTCCGATTTCACAAACCCAAAAGCTTCCGGGGCGGTTCCATGGGGGAGGGCTGAGATTTTACATGCCAAGCGGAAAATTTCCGCTTAAACTGTCCGGGTCTCATCTCATGGAAGATCACCTCCTCACGGTCGGGCTGCCTTCGGGCAGCCTGATGGAACCGACCATTTCGCTTTTTGCCAAAGCCGGCTTCGCCATCACCGGCTCGAACCGATCCTACCGCCCGCCGGTGGACGATCCGGAAATGCGGATCCGTATTCTGCGGGCGCAGGAAATCAGCCGGTATGTCGAGCACGGCTACCTGGACTGCGGGATCACCGGCCGCGATTGGGTCGAGGAAAATGAATCCGACATCCAAGAAGTCGCGAGCCTCGCCTACAGCAAGGTCAGTTCCAATCCAACCCGATGGGTCCTCGTCGTCCCCGAAGATTCTCCGATGCGAACAGTCCAGGACCTCGAAGGCAAGCGCGTCGCCACCGAGGCGGTGGGAATCACGAAAAGGTTTTTCGAGCGTGCCGGGGTCAAGGCCGAGGTCGAATTCTCGTGGGGAGCGACCGAGGTCAAGGTTCCCGATCTTGTGGATGCGATTGTCGATATCACCGAGACCGGTTCCTCTCTTCGTGCCAACAATCTCCGCATCGTGGACACCATCATGGAGTCCTATCCCGCCCTCTTTGCGGCCCACGGCGCATGGAGAGATCCCTGGAAACGTGGAAAGATCGAAACCCTCTCCCTTCTCCTCAAGGGTGCTCTGGCAGCCCGCGACCTTGTCGGGCTCAAAATGAACCTCCCGGAAAAAAGTCTGAAGAATTTGCTTGAGGCGCTGCCCGCATTGAGGAATCCTACCGTTTCGCCCTTGGCACAACCCGGATGGGTCGCCATTGAGACGGTGATCGAAGAGAAAATCGTCCGCGAGATCATTCCGCAGCTCAAAACGCTCGGAGCCGAGGGGATCATCGAGTATCCGCTCAACAAAGTAGTTTATTAGCAGTCCCGCAATCCCATGGGTTCCTTAAAGAAGACAAGAAAAGCGAAAATCGCGAAGCACAAGCGCCGCAAGCGCATGAAAGAAAACCGCCACAAGAAGCGGTTGCGCTACAAGTCGTAAAGACGTGCGGCCATCGGCGGCGGCTGGCTTGCAACCCATCCCGGGGGGCGTGGTGACGTCCCCGTAACATCGCCCCAAATGATTTCGATTCGTGAGGAGGGAGGAAGCCTGTCCGCTTTTGAGCGAGAGATTCACGGAATTTTTTCAGAAAACGGAAAACTCTCGACCGGGGCGGGTTTCGAGTTCCGCAAAGAGCAGCAGGACATGGCGTGCGCTGTGGCGCGGACGCTCGAACGGGGAGCACAGCTTGTCGTGGAAGCCGGCACAGGGGTCGGCAAGTCGCTGGCGTATCTGGTGCCCGCCGTGCTGCACGCGGTGCGGACGAAGCGCAAGGCGGTCATCTCAACACACACGATCGCTCTGCAAGAGCAGCTGATTTTCAAGGATATCCCCTTTGTCCAGCAACTGGTGGAGGAAGATTTCGAGGCGGTGCTCATGAAAGGCCGGCAGAACTACCTCTGCGCGACGCGCCTGTCGCGGGCGCTCCGCCAGGCGGGGGACTTGTTCACCACCGAACAGAGCTCCGAACTGGAAAGAATCCGCGAATGGAGCTTGGAAACAAAGGATGGCTCGCTGAGTGATTTTCTTGAACAGCCGGATCCGGCGGTTTGGGAAGAGGTGCGCAGCGAACTGCATCTGTGCACCCCGAAAGCCTGCGGGCCGAACTCGGGGTGCCACTACCAGGCATTGAGGCGGCGGCTTGCGGGGGCGCACATGGTGGTGATGAACCATGCGTTGTTCTTTACACTGCTCGGCGCGGTGGAGGATGCGGAGAGCCGCACGGGCGGACTCCTTTTCGCCAACGATTTCGTCGTTTTTGACGAGGCACATACGCTCGAGGAGGTGGCCTCGCGACACATCGGGATGGAAGTCTCGCAGTTCGGCCTCCGGCGCGCGGTCCAGCGGCTCTACAATCCCCGCACCAAAAAGGGGGTTTTTCAGATGATGAAGAACGGGGGGGCGTGCAAGGCCGTGGCGGATGCCCTGCCCGTGGCCGACGGATTTTTTGAAAGCGTGGCGGCGAAATGCACGTTCAAAAAAGGGCGCGAGTTCCGGGTGCGTGAGGCGGGACTGGCCGATGGCGGTGAAGTCTGCGCGAGCCTGGCCAGGCTTGGCGATCTGATCGGAAACGAGGTCGCGCGCTGTCAGGACGAGATCGGCGTGGCCGAGATGCAGGACACCGCCCGCAAGCTCCGCTCCGCCCGCGCGGCAATCGCCGATTTCCTCTCCCTCGAACAGCCGGACCATGTCTATTGGGTCGAGCAGACCGGACGCAAAGAACAGTTCTGCACCCTGCGCACGGCGCCGGTGGACCTGGCCGACGCCCTGAGGCGGCTGCTCTTCCGCGAGGGGGCCTGTTCGGTGCTGACCAGCGCGACGCTCTCGATCGGAATGCCGGACCTCTCGTATTTCAGGCGGCGCGTCGGCGCGGAGGATGTGCCGGCCCTTCAGATCGGAAGCCCTTTCGATTACAAAAAGCAGATGAGCCTGCACCTCGTGCGCCAGATGCCCGAGCCCAAAGACCCCGGCTACGAGAAGGCGCTCGAGAAATGGATCGCGCATTTCACGGACAAGAGCCGCGCGCGGGCTTTTGTCCTCTTCACCAGCTACCAGACGATGCGCGCGGTCGCGGAGAACATGGAGGCGCATTTCGAAAAAAAGGGCTGGCCGCTCCTGGTGCAGGGCGCCGGCATGCCCGCCCAGCGCATGGTGCGGGAGTTCCGCGAAAACCCCCGCAGCATCCTCTTCGGGGTCTCAAGCTTTTGGACCGGGGTGGATGTGCCGGGGGAGGCACTCTCCAACGTGATCATTACGAGGCTTCCCTTTACGACCCCCGACCATCCTCTGACCGAGGCAAGGCTGGAGGCGATCGAGGCCTCCGGCGGACGGGCCTTTGACAGCTACTCGCTCCCGGAGGCGATCCTGCGCCTGAGGCAGGGGGTGGGCCGGCTGATCCGCAGCAAATCCGACACCGGAACCATCGTCATCCTCGACAGCAGAATCGTCAGCAAACCGTATGGAAAATCTTTCCTGCGCGCGATGCCGGAGTGCCCGGTGGAAATCCACTAAGGAGCTATCGTGAGCCGATGCGCACCGCCTGGGCCTGGGCCTTGAGGCAAAGCTCTGCGGCGCGGAAAGCATGCTCCTGGGTCATGGCATTCTCCGTGCGGTTCAGGCAGTCGAGGATGAGTTGCCCGAAGAACGGATAGCCCACCTTCCCGGCGCAGGGGATATGGTGTTCTCCTTTATTATCCACCAGGAAGAGGTGATCTCCCCCCGGCTGCCCGGAGGCCAGATTGACATACTTCCGCATCTCAATGAACCCTTCGGTTCCGAGAAGAATCGTTCGGCCGTCCCCCCATGTGCTGAGGCCGTCGGGAGTCAGCCAATCGCAACGGAAATATCCGGAGGCTCCGTTGTCCGCCGTGAACGAGGCCTCGCCAAAATCCTCCAGCTCGGGATAGGCGGGACAGGAATAATTTGCCACGGCGCTGAAGTTCAGCCGGGCATCGGAGGCACCGGTGAAAAACAGGAACTGCTCGCACTGGTGGCTGCCGATATCGCAAAGGATCCCTCCGTATTTTTCCCGTTGAAAAAACCACTCCGGCCTTGAGGAGGCGCTGAGCCGGTGCGGGCCGGTGCCCATGATCTGGACCACCCGCCCGATCGCCCCTTCCGCCACGAGCTGCCCGGCGTAAACCGCGCACTCCACATGAAGGCGCTCGCTGTAATACACCATGTATTTTTTCCCGGTGCGCCGGGCGGTTTCGCGCGCGGCCTTGAGCTGCTCCAAGGTGGTGAACGGCGACTTGTCGGTGAAGTAATCGCGCCCGGCATCCATCACGCGGCAACCGAGCGCCCCGCGCTCGCAGGGAACCGCCGCCGCCGCGACCAGCTTCACCGATTCATCCTGGAGAATCTCATCCAGATCGCGCGCCGCGCGGACTTTCGGAAAAGATTTCTGGAAGCGCGCGACCCGCTGCGGGTCCGGATCATACACCCATTTCAAATCCGCGCCCGCCTCCACGAGCCCGTTGCACTGGCCATAGATATGCCCGTGATCCAAGGCCACGGCGGCAAAGGCAAAGTCGCCGGGGCCGCAAACCGGCGCGGGTTTGCCCTTCGGGGCGTATGTCATTCCTTCTTTCATAATTTTCCAAATGAGTTTGCCATATCCCTTGGGGAGGGATTGAGATCCACAACCTTCTTCACAAACCGGGAGGAGGAAATCTTCTCCTTCAGCGCGGCTTCATACGCGCCGGCATCAAGCGGCAGGGTGACCGGGCGTCCGGTCCAGCCCGAGAAGATCATCGCGTTCGCCAGTTCGACGGAGTGGATTCCGTCCGACGCCGGCGCGATGAGCGGGGTCTGGTCGAGGATGGCATCCGCAAAATTGTTGAGAACTCCGATGTGTTGGTCGCCGGATCCGTTGGTGGGAATTTCAATGTTCCAGACGGCCGGGCCGGTCCACTTCTCCGGCGTGGCGTAGCAAAACTCTTCCACTCCCCGCACGGTTCGGGTCCATTTCAAACTCCCGGCTTCCAGAACAACCCTGCCGCGGTCGCAGGCGACTTCGAGACGGTTGGTTCCGGGAAACTCACCGGTCGAGGCGATGAATGTCGAGGTCGAGCCATCGGGATATTCCAGGCAGGCGGTGACGTCATCTTCGACCTCAATATCGTGATAGCGTCCGAACTTGCAGATCGCCGTCACGCGCTCCGGCATTCCGAAGATCCACTGGAAAAGGTCGAGGTTGTGCGGGCACTGGTTGAGCAAAACCCCGCCGCCTTCCCCGCCCCAGGTCGCCCGCCAGCCTCCGGAGGAATAGTAGGTCTGCGACCGGAACCAGTTCGTGATCGTCCACTGCACCCGCTGGACAACCCCCAGCTCGCCGCTTTTCAACAGCTCCCGGAGCTTGAGGTAATGCGGGTCCGTGCGCTGGTTGAACATCGCCGCAAATACCTGGTCTTTGTTTTTGTGCGCGGCGATCAGGCGGCGGCAGTCGGCGACATGGACGGAGATCGGCTTCTCAACAAGAACGTGCAACCCGGCCTCCAGCGCGGCAATCCCCAGTTCGGTGTGTGCATAGTGCGGAGTCGCGATCAGAACCGCTTCGCACGTCCCGGATGCGATCAACGCCCGGGCATCGGCAAATTTGTTGGGTGCGCAGGCGGCCTCCAAAACTTTCGGATCCGTGTCGGCCACGGCCGTCAACTCGATGCGGGGAGTCTTCCGCGCGGAGATCCAACCCGCGTGCGCCGCCCCCATGCTGCCCGTCCCGATGACTCCCAAACGAATTTTTTTCATGATGCTTTCCAGCGGCACACAATGTGTGAGCCGATCAGGAATGGATGAAAATCACCTCGAAACAAAAAGTCGAGCATGGAAAGCGCCGCGCCTGCAATTTGTTAGTGAAGGGAGCGCCGGCGGGTGTCATTCCGGGAGCGCGCTCTCATTCTGCCGACAGGTTCTTGCCCAAGATCTCCAGATAGGTGCGGAACGACACCCTGCCAGTGGCCGGATCCATCCTCTCTACGCGCATTTGCTTGAGCATCCACTGCCCGTCGATTTGCTGCACTGTTACCACGGTGAATTTTTTTGAGAGCCGTCCCTCCCGGTCAAAACCCTCGATTTTCATGAGCGCACCCCGGGACTTGTCCACCCAGACGCACACCGCCCCGTATTCCGTGGCGGATGGCGGGGCGGGAACCTCGAGTTTATAGGCGTTGCTTGGACCGACCCTCTCCTCGCCGAGGAGCTTCGGGTTTTTCCAGTACAGAAACCGCATCGCAAGATCCTCGTAGGTCAGCAGACCGCCGCGCACCGGATCATCGAACCGCGCGGGCGAAACCGGCTGTGTCCTGCCGCCCCTCCGCTCCTGCAATGTCGAAGCGTCCTCGCCCAATCCGAGCAGGATTTCCTGCGAAGGATTTTCGAAAAGATAGGAAATCTTCCCGTCGCGGACAGAGATCTGAAAGGGAACTTTTGTTCCCCCGGCCCGCAACTGCGCATTGAGAACCACCGGCCTCCCAAGCGGGTTCACGCGCGCCGCTCGAAGGATCGCCTCCGCATCACTGTCCGCCAGCGCGCACAACACACCGGCAAGTGAAAAAACAAAACACAGGAAAGCCCGGGCCATGCCCGCCATACTACCAAAGCCGCTGGAAACTGCAAACTCCCCCACCGGACATCTCAATAAAACTTCGCCCGGACTTTGCTCCACCGCCCTGCTCTCCTGCAACCCCTCCGCCATAGCTTCGCCGCGGCACAAAAAAGCCCGGCACTTTGTCTCCAAAGTGCCGGGCGGAATACTGGCAACGACCTACTCTCGCACAACCTATAGATGCACTACCATCAGCTCTGCAGCGTTTCACTTCCGTGTTCGGAATGGGAACGGGTGGGTCCACTGCGCGGGATCACCAGATTTCGGAATGCGGATCGGGGAGTGCGAATTTTCGAAACCCGCTCTCCCACAGAGTGCCCTCCGTGGATCTGATGACTGCCAATATTTTTCAAAGATCGTTCACTGCAAACTCCGGCCCGCGTTCCGCGTTCCAAAATCCGCAATAATTCGATTCTCTGACAATCGCATACCAGGGGAAAAATTCCAACAACCACAGCAACAAAACTGTAAGATGGAGAAAAAAGCCGAACGAGCATTAGTATCGCTAAGCTGAACGCATTGCTGCGCTTATACCCGCGACCTATCAACGTGGTGGTCTTCCACGGCTCTTCAGGGAGATCTCATCTTGGGAGAGGCTTGGCGCTTAGATGCTTTCAGCGCTTATCCTTTCCAAACATAGCTGCCCAGCGGTGCTCCTGACGGAACAACTGGATCACCAGAGGTTTGTCAATCCCGGTCCTCTCGTAC